>Ga0075154_10000870_pt1 | contig 23276 bp, 20 predicted proteins | sample JI71714BDNA_FD_70965 | JGI IMG/M metagenome (GOLD analysis project Ga0075154, IMG submission 70965) | Wastewater effluent complex algal communities from Wisconsin, to seasonally profile nutrient transformation and Carbon sequestration -... | ecosystem: Engineered > WWTP > Effluent > Algae...
CTCGAAACGGCGACGCAAATTGCCGAACGAATCATGTTCCCTACCCTTACGGATGTGGATCGACATGAACCCCAACTTGTGCAGGGTGAAGTTACGGTCCATCCTGTCGTGAAAGAATTTCTGCACGCTATGGGGGAATCGGGACTGATTGGGGCCGATTTCTCCTATGCCGATGGCGGCGCCCAAGTACCCATGACCATCACGTCCATCGCCGGACTGATTGCCATGGCCGCCAACTCAGGCTTGATGTACACGGGCCTAACGGCTGGTGCAGCACGACTTCTTACAACATTTGCCTCCGATGAACTCAAACAACGGTATGTCCCCTCCATGCTGGAAGGAAAATGGCAAGGTACCATGTGCCTTACCGAACCTCAAGCTGGTTCTTCTTTATCCGATATCACCACAACCGCCATACCCCAAGAGGATGGCACATTTGCGATACACGGACAAAAAATATTCATTTCTGCCGGCGACCATGATGCCTGCGAAAACGTGGTTCACCTGCTGATCGGACGTTTGCAAGGTGCCCCGCTTGGCACCAAAGGGATTTCCCTGTTTGTTGTTCCCAAATTTCTGCCAGATGGAACCCGAAACGCCATCAGCAATATGGGCATTTACCACAAAATTGGGCAAAAGGGTGTCCCGGCCATGCACCTTGGCTTTGATGGGGCAAAAGCATGGCTAATTGGCGAACCCAACAAGGGCCTCAGCTACATGTTTCAAATGATGAATGAAGCCCGGATTGGGGTGGGAATTGCCGGTGCCGCCATTTCATCAGCCGCTTACCACGCTGCACTTACTTACGCCAAAGAACGCCCTCAAAGCCGACGACTGAACCACAAAGCGGCCGTAGATACCCCTCAAGTTCCCATTATCCAGCATCCCGATGTTCGACGCATGTTGCTTTTCCAAAAAGCTGCACTCGAAGGATCCATATCGCTACTCGTACAAACTAGCCTCTATTTTGACCGGGCACATGCGACGGAAGATCCCGATGAAAAAGAAAAGTACACCTTGCTGATGGAACTCTTGATGCCAATCACCAAGACATACCCGTGTGAATCGGGGGTTAAAATCACCAATGAAGCCCTGCAATGCTTCGGCGGCTATGGATTTACCCAAGATTTTCCAGCCGAACAATTTTACCGGGATATTCGCATTACCCCCATTTATGAAGGAACAACGGGCATTCAAGCCCAAGATTTATTGGGCCGGAAAGTCATGCTCCACAATGGAAAGGGATGGAAGCTGCTGCAAGCCGAAATCCAACAGACTGAGCAAGCCGCCGCTGTTTTTGCCGACTTGAAGCCCTATGCCGACCAGTTGGGTACCTTACGGACTGAAATTCAAGACATTACCCAACACCTCATCTCCATCGCGCAAACCGGCGATACCGAGCGCTATCTGAGCGATGCAACCCTCTATTTGCATCTGATGGGGAATTATGTCATTGCTTGGCAGTGGCTTAAGCAGGGTGTCGCTGCCTACGAAAAGAATATCCGAAAAGAAGCAACGTTCAAAACCATGCAGTTTTTCTTCCATTACGAAGTACCCGCTTGTAGCGGTTGGATACAACGCTTGCGGGACGATGTGGTGCTGACACGATACCCCGAGGTAGATTTCCTATAAAAGAACACAAAATTGACAACCAAAAAGAAAACTCACCTCTTCCACGGTGAGTTTTCTTTTTGGTTTTTACAGGCACAATCCTTACGCATTCAAATGAAATCTTTACTTAAGTTTAAGAATTACGACGTACATTCCATTTCAACTGTTCTTCCCGGTGAAGTACCTCAGTATAATGCCAACATTGCGACGTGGGTCATGCAATCAGCCATGGGAGGAAAGGAGGTGGTGGTTGCGTTATACGGTATTGATTATACTTTGGAGCTTGTGAAGCAATCCAGGGTACTCAACATTAACCTCTTACAAGAGAAACAAACGAATTTGATCAGTGCTTTGGGCCGAAAGTCAGGCCGAGATCAAACCAAACTACGTCCAACGTGGTTTGCGCTGGACTCCCGAGGCTGCCCCTACCTGGTGGAGGCTGTTGGGTATGTCCAAGCTACAGTAAAAGAAATGGTGGAGGGCTTGGACCATACCCTTTGCATCTGTTCGGTGGATAAACAGGTCGTTTTACACCCCGATGCCCCCGTCATGACCAACCATTTCCTACGAGCCAAAGGTTTGGTGCGGGGGTAAATCTTGGAATAAGACAAGAAAATAGGTACTTTTGCCCCCGCAAAACCCGGATGTTTCAATTTCGGAGGATTAAGGAAAATTGATTATTAATAGCCTTTATGGCAATGATTTAAATATACGTTTTAATTACAATAATTCATAATTCATAATTCATAATTCATAATTTCATCTCCCACCCCCACATGGCTCGTACAAAAAAAGTAAAAGAATCGCTGACAATTATGACCGAGATGGTCATGCCCAACGACACCAACACCCTCGGGAACTTAATGGGAGGTAATTTGATGCGCATGATGGACGTTGTCGGAGCCATTTGTGCGCAGAAACATTCCAATCGGATTGTCGTGACAGCTTCTGTGGACAATGTTTCATTTGTTGAATCAATCCCATTGGGACACGTGGTCACCTTGGAGGCAAAAATTACGCGGGCGTTCAATTCCTCCATGGAAGTGGTCGTGCAGGTCTATGCTGAAAATATTCCAGCAGGTACCAAAGTGTCTACGAATAAAGCCTTCCTTACCTTCGTCGCGGTAGATCAAAGCGGACGCCCAATCGAAGTGCCCGAAGCCCTTCCAGAAACGCCTGAAGAAGAAGACTTATTTGCTTCTGCCCTTCGTAGAAGGCAATTAAGGCTTGTTTTAGCGGGTCGAATGAAGCCTGAAGAAGCAACAGAATTAAAGGCTATTTTTGGAATTTAATTTTTTTTGCGCTACATTTGCAATCCCAAAAGGCCTCGTAGTTTAAAGGATAGAACGAAGGTTTCCGGTACCTTTGGTAGGGGTTCGATTCCCTTCGAGGCCACAAGAGCGATCACCCGATCGCTCTTTTTTTATTTACCGTTTTTCGGTACATTTCGTTCTCAAAGCAGAAACGAATGAAAATTGCCATTTTTACGCTAGGCACCCGTGGCGATGTCCAGCCTTATGCCGTTTTAGGGCAAGCGCTTCAAAACCGGGGACATCAAGTTACCCTCTGTACAGCTCAAAACTTTGCATCGCTTGTTCTTTCATACGGTTTAACTTTCTATCCCATTAAGGCTGATTTCCAAGCGCTTTTGGACTCCGATGAAGGTAAAAAAATGATGAAAGGGAATCCATGGGTTATTCGACGCAACTTGCACACGTGGGTGTATCCATTGATCACCGAGTCCTTGACTGTATTTTACCAATTGGCGCAATCGCATGACCGCGTTTTGTACCATGTAAAAACCTTGGCCGATTGTTTTGCGGACCAATTCCCCCACAAAATGATCCGAGCCTCGGTGCTCCCCATTACCCAGCCAACCTCCGACTTTCCCAATCCCGCTTTGAGTGGGCTGCCAATTCCCCGTTGGGCCAATCGCCTATCCTACAAATTAGGGGCATGGAGCATGAAAATGCTTGCAAAGCCCATCCGCCAGTTTAGGATTCAGGCAGGACTTTCGCCCACGTATGATCTTCCTTCGGTGCGGGATTTGTATGGACTCAGTTCCCATTGGATTTCTCAACCCCATGATTATCCCAAACAGGCTATTTTTTCTGGATTTTGGTTCGAATCTACCACCCAAGGAACCTTATCGACCGAGATTCAGTCGTTTTTAGCCGCAGGCGATCCACCCTTATTGATCACGTTTGGTAGTATGCCCTTTGAGAGCCAGATGTCCTGGATCCAAGGGATTCAAACCTTGGTGCAAACCTTAAACCTAAGAGTCATCCTGCTTCAAGGGTGGGGCTTGGCAAACTGGCGAGCATTTGACGACAACCCCCAGGTGCTGGTCGTACCAGAAGCACCCCATGCATTGCTTTTTCCGCATGTCAAAGCTATTATTCACCATGGGGGCATTGGTACCACAGCGGCTTGCCTGCGCGCAGGGAAACCGTTTTGGATTTGCCCAATATTATATCCTATTGGAGATCAACTTTTTTGGGGAAAGCAAGGGGTGCAGAAAGGTGTTGCCGTACCGCCCGTACCACTCAAAAAACTGACGTTACCTACCTTCTTGAACCGAGTGACCGAGCTTTGGACCAATCCCACGTTATACCACAATGCTTTGCTTATCCAGGATCAAATAAATCAAGAAGATGGTTTAGAAGGCGCCATACGCATCGTGGAATCTTCCTAATTTTATAGTACATTTAAAAGATGTTTCTTGCGGGGACCCAGCTTTTTTTCATCACGCTATTCCAAAGGACAATATTCTTTCTATTCTCTATGAAAAAACAAATCCAATCGATCCACCACTTTTTTGTAGCGATTATCCTACTCGCTAAAGGGTTGGCTAAAATTCAACACCATCATAGTTTGATCGGTTGGACGATTTTGCTTTTAGGAGTGCTCTTTCTTCTCTACTTCCTTTGGATTAAGCAAACCAAAAAATCCAACATTCTCCTTGAATTTAGTATGCACATCTTTGAAAGTTTGGCTTTATTTTTAACCACCTATGTGTATTATCAGGAAGGGAAGACCTACTTGCCGTATGTCACGCTTGTGGCGGGTATTGGTTTCCTTGCGGCGGCTCTCCTCCATGTCAAGGACCTCAAAACACATAAACCCTGAGCTCGATCATCTAAACAACCCATAAGTCCAATGAAAAATTACTTTTTGTTTGCCTCCATCCTTTGTTTTGTTTGGAGTTGCCAATCCAAGCTGGCGACTGATACAAATCTTACCGATTATTTTGCCTTATCTTCCGACTCCATACAGACAGGTGGGGTAAAAGTCATTCCCATTTCAACCCCCAAAGGTACCTTCAACGTCTGGACCAAGCGGGTTGGCAATAACCCTTCCATAAAAGTACTATTGCTTAATGGAGGTCCCGGGGCAACGCATGAATATTTTGAGTGTTTTGAGAATTTTCTGCCCGCTGAAGGAATTGAATTTATTTATTACGATCAGTTGGGGTGTGGAAACTCCCAAAATCCAAACGATACGACTCTGTGGGATTTGCCCCGGTATGTTGAGGAAGTAGAGCAAGTCCGGCAAGCTTTGAATCTCGACAATACCAATTTTTACCTTTTGGGTCATTCTTGGGGTGGTATTTTGGCTATGGAGTATGCGTTAAAATACCAGAAGAATATGAAGGGGTTGATCATTTCCAACATGATGGCCAGCTGCCCTGAATATGGACAATATGCGGAGAACGTCTTAGCTAAACAATTACCAGCGGATGTATTGCAAGAAATACGCGCTATTGAAGCTAAAAATGATTTTGGGAATCCGCGGTATATGGAATTACTCATTCCTCATTTTTATGAAAAACATGTCCTCCGGATGCCCGCTGCCCAATGGCCTGAGCCTGTAGACCGATCTTTTGCCAAAATGAACCAATCGCTTTACGTAACGATGCAAGGACCAAGTGAATTTGGCATCGCAGGTAAATTAGCCAAATGGGATCGCAAGGCTGATTTGAGTCAAATCCAAATCCCGGCTTTGGTCATTGGCGCTCAACACGATACCATGGACCCCAAGCACATGGAAGAGATCTCCAAGATATTACCCAAAGGACATTATTTGCATTGCCCAAAGGGAAGCCACATGGCGTTTTTTGATGATCAAAAGACGTATTTTGAGGGTTTGATCGCCTTCCTTAAGCCATAATCACCACGCAATGAACTGGTCAATTTGCTTGTCTAAAAACTGTTGATACACCGGAAACGTGATCTTTTGGCCATCAAAGTGTTGGTAAAATTGGCCGAATTTCAAGCGAAGTCCCAGAACATCCGCCCCCATGTACGACAAAATATCACTCAAATGACTTAGACCAACCGCATTGCCCAGCATACCCGCGGAAAGCCCCACCAAGGCTACTTTTTTGCCTTGAAATGTATCGGGGTACCGCAATCCATCGAGAAAGGTTTTCAGCGCGCCGGGAAAAGAATGATTGTATTCGGGAACAAAGAACACAAATTTGTTTCCGCCATCAATCTTTTCTTGGTACACATTAAACTCGGGGTGTTTGCCTGCATTTTGATACAAGGCAGAAAAGGCAAAATCAGGAGGTAAATCAGCCAGAGCCAAAATATCAGATGAAACCCCACGCGTTTCGAGGGCTTGTTGGTAGTAACGCGCAAGTTTGTGAGAAGAGGAATTGGGGCGATTGGTCCCGACGACTAGGTGCATGGTTTCAAGTTTAGTAGCTGCTTGAGAGATAAACAAAAAACACTATTTTCGGTTCAAAATTTCCCTTTCCTATGCCCACTCTCCTCCAAGCCTTGGAAGCCCAAGCGAATCCTGAGCAAGCGAAAATCGCCCAACGATTTTTCAAAACAGGCCCAGGTGAATACGGCGAACACGATGTTTTTTGGGGGATCCCGAATCCTAAAGTTCGTGAAATTGCCAAACAGTATCGAGCGCTACCGACGGCAGAGCTTGCCTTGTTTCTGCAACATCCCGTGCATGAAGTCCGGTTAGCGGTGTTGATTATTGCGGTTCATCGCGCAAAAAAAGACCCAGAGGACATGTTTCGGCTATATTCGGACCATTTGATCCACATCAACAATTGGGATTTAGTGGATATTTCGGCAGCATCTGTAGTTGGTGGGTATGTATTTCACCGAGACCGAGAGCTGCTTGACGAATGGGCCTGCACGGATCATCTCTGGACACAACGAAGTGCCATCATTGCCACCTTGTATTTTATTCGCCAGCATCAGTATGAAGACACGTTTCGTTTAGCTGAACTACTGATTCATCACCCCCATGACCTCATGCACAAGGCCGTCGGTTGGATGTTGCGCGAAATATGGAAACGAAAAGGTAGCCGTGCGGTGGAAGCCTTTATCCAAAAACATTACGCTGATTTTCCCCGAACAGCCCTGCGGTATGCCATTGAAAAAATGCCCGAGCCCCAGCGCCAGATGTATTTGAAAGGCCAATTTTCTTAAAACCGCTGGAATTATGTATTTTTGAGTTGTATAACCTTGACATACTTCATCGAACTAATCATAACCTAATTAAATCTTTTTTAAATCCAAATTTGATTCTATTTATGAGCCAATCGCTTATCAAGCCAGGGGTGGTGACCGGGGAAGCCCTCAACCAGTTGTTACGTCATGCTAATGAAAACAACTACGCCTTACCGGCTGTCAACGTGGTAGGAACTAACTCAATCAACGCTGTTTTAGAGACTGCAAAAGCCGTGAATTCACCGGTTATTATTCAGTTCTCCAATGGTGGAGGTATTTTTTATGCAGGTAAAGCCCTTTCCAATGAAGGCCAAAAAGCCGCCATTGCAGGGTCAATCGCTGGGGCTATGCACGTGCATCAGCTTGCCGAAGCGTACGGCGTTCCTGTTGTACTGCACACGGATCATTGTGCTAAAAAATTATTGCCTTGGATTGATGGACTTCTCGATGCAGGTGAGAAATTCTATGCCCAACACGGAAAACCTTTGTTTTCTTCCCATATGTTGGACCTTTCCGAAGAACCTATTGAGGAAAACATCGAAATTTCGGCCAAATACTTAGAGAGAATGGCTAAGATGGGGATGACCATCGAAATCGAGTTGGGTGTAACGGGTGGTGAAGAAGACGGTGTGGATAACTCCGATGTAGATTCTTCGAAACTCTATACACAACCTGCTGAAGTAGCTTACGCCTACGAAGAATTATCCAAAATTTCGTCTAATTTCACGGTAGCTGCGGCATTTGGGAACGTCCACGGGGTGTACAAGCCAGGTAATGTTTCGTTGCAACCCATCATTCTGAAAAACTCCCAAGATTTTATTCAGGAGAAATTTGGAACGGGTGAACTTCCCGTGAACTTCGTATTCCATGGCGGATCTGGCTCTAGCCGCGAAGAAATTCGGGAAGCTATTGACTATGGTGCCGTCAAGATGAATATCGATACGGATATGCAATGGTCCACTTGGGAAGGGGTATTGAAATACTATCAAAAAAATGAAGGGTACCTTCAAAGCCAATTGGGTAACCCAGAGGGAGCCGATTCGCCCAATAAAAAATACTACGACCCGCGCGTTTGGTTGCGCAAAGGCGAAGAGTCAATGGTGGAGCGTTTGAAACTGGCTTTCGAAGATTTGAACTGCATCAACCGCAACGAAGGTTTGTTTTAAGGACTTATTCTAAAAAAAGCCACATGATTGATGTGGCTTTTTTTAGATTCTTGAGGGGAGAAATCGTTCCAACCCTGTAAGAAGAAGGCGCCCAGACGGCACGATTTCATGCTCCGCCAAAGCTATACAAAAAGGGTGCCTTGTGGGCTTTTCCGGTAAACTGTTTTTCATGGCGTATGAGCCAAGGGTTATTCAACATCCGGCGCTGAAAAGTTGTTCGACGCAGGGGTATCCCCAAAATGGATTCATAGACTTTCTGCAATTGCTTCATGGTAAAGCGCTCCGGAAGTAAATTCGCTTGGGGGAGCTTTTCATCTACATTCTTGCGCAATACTTCCAAAGCCTTGGTTACCATGTGATTATGATCTAAAATCAAGTTGGGCAACTCGTCAATGGCATACCATTGGCAACTATCAGACAAAACATCAGGCCGAGGGACCACGTGATCGTAGTGAATTAAGGCATAATGACCAATCGAGATGAACCGGTCCAATAACCAATGATCTGGCGCAAATCCGGGCATATTGCTTTCCAAAATACGCTGCATCACGCCTGGAATGAACCGTTCTAAGCTGCCAAATGTATAAAATTGTTCCAAGTAGATATCGGTTAAGCCTGTCCGCTCAGCAAGTCCACGCCGGACAGCCTGATCCAAGCTTTCTTGGCGCTGAACAAACCCACCCGGTAGGGCAAACAATTGGGTGTTGTGGTATTCCATAATGAGGATTTTCAACTGCTCCCCATCAAATCCAAAAACTACACTGTCATAAGCAATATGCGGCAAATACCCCGATTCTTGGGCAGTGGCCGTAGGTGAAAGTAATGTCGACATGCTCAAAAATAAGAAAATCAAGGAAGTATTCCCAACAGTCGCTTCGCAAACTCTTCCGGTGAAGAGGCATCTGCAATCTTTTTTAACGCTTTGGGATCGACGGAAATCCCATGGGTTAAAATGGAGCGAAGCGATTGCGCTACGGCCTGAGGATCTTCACTATTTACTACTACACCCAAGGATTGACTTTTGACCAAGTGCCCAAGATACCCAAAATCAGAAGCCCACATGGGTTTTCCAGAATATGCGGCGCGAACGACGACCGAAGCCATCCCGATGTGCCGTTGATATAAAGCCAAAATATAGTCACTTAAGTCAAACAGAATATCAATCTCCTCACCACTAAGGGCCCGAAACTCGGTTCGGACATCCGCGACCGCCTGTGCTTTGGGCAACCAATACGCAACTTCCTCTGTGATATGGGGAGATAAATTCCCCGCCAAAAGAAACGTCGCTTGTTTTAGCTCATCGGGAGATAACAAGGTAATGGCTTCCAATAAAACTGAAATCCCCTTCCGTTCATCCAAATGACCAAAAAGGAGAAAAACCTTAGTGTTTTCTGGCCATTTGTAGCGACGACGGCCCTCCGCACGTTGCACATCGGTTTGCTCCCGATACAGGACAGGATCGGCCAACGTCTTGAATTTCTGTTGCCCCCCAAAAGAAGCCGCAGCTACCGCAGTGGCATCCAATGTCCAAAGCGTTTGAACAAACGTCCGACGCAATAAAAAAGCCAGTAGATTTTTCTTCCCCCATTGCCCTACTTGGCTTTTCCACCCTTGGACTTGGTAGTGAAAGTTGGGCCGAAACAAAATACCCGAGACGGTTTGACTAGGCTTAGGCCCTAGCGCAACACCCAGTTGAGGAATATCCATGTACATCAAAAGGATATGATCGACAGCCAAACGCTGAGCCCAATCCCGCACAAGTCGCCACATGACCCAAGACCGCCGAATCATGGAATACCTCATCCATTCGACCCGATCTGCCTCATTGAAATAGTGCACCTGGACTGTTGGCAGGGCATTATCCCCAACTTCCCGGCGCCAAATGGGTGCGAAAGCCTCCTCCACCAAAAAAATTAATTCACCTGAAAAAGCGCCCGATTGGGCAAATCGAAGCAAATGAACCAAATAATCCGCGTGATGGCCCTCTATCATCGGATCAACAACCAAAACTCGTTTCATATTGCAAGATTACAAAAAAAGCAACTAAACCCTTTCATTGCAACTTATCCACAAGGTAAATGTGGATAAGTTGTGCAAAACACTTACTGTACGCGTCGAACCTCAATCGTTTGTAGCGCTTTGATGTGTCGTCGGCCCGTTTGGATATCGTTTGGTGTGAGAACCAAGATACGTTCTGGCATTTGATACCAAGCCATACCCTCTTTTGAGGTGATGAGGTAGATTTCCTCTCCTGCCGGTGAATTGAAAATCTCATTCCACGAATACACGACTTGGTAACCATCCTGAGCCTGAAAAACGAGGTAAAACATACTCCAAAATTTAGGATTAGGTTCATTCAAAACCATCTCACGTAGCACGTCTTTCACCCGAACCCCCCGCAATTGCTTCGCCGTTCCTCTTGGTTGTCCCGAATGGTTTGTGATCACCACATCGCCAATTTCAATTACTGGATAATGAGCTAAAGATGCACCAGAAATATACCAGGACTTCTCTATTTGTCCAGTAACATGAATTTTATCCGTAGGTTCTGGTGGTGTGCCCTGAGCTTGAACGCCTCCGGATAATAAACTCAAAAAAACGCTAACTAAAACGAATGCTTTCATATACTATTTGGTTTGTTTTTTTGTCGCTTCCCACAAGGCATGCGCTAGCCGAACGCGCTCCACATTCGGAACTGACCGATTGGCTAGCAATACAAAGCCCCAAGACTCTTGGGGAATCCAGACCACATACGTTGAAAACCCACCGGTAGAGCCTGTTTTTTGATACAGTCTTCCGTCACTTGTTGCATTCACTTGCGCTACCATCGGGGTTAAGGCAAGTGAATTTTCCGCCATAACGGTGCTTTCCCAGCGGGGCAATGCCACAGGCCAAGGCAAGGCTTCCCACATCAGCCCCTGCTCAAACAGGGGATGCATAAAATACGTTGTCCGCTGGGCTTGCAGCGCTTTTTGATAGGTTTTGTTTTTTGCCACCAACGCGGGATTCAATAGTCGTTTGACGAACAAGAGCATGTCCCGGCCGGACGATTTCACGCCATAGGCTTCCTCCCATAAATAATCGGGTTGTACACGTCGTTCTTTTCCGTCCGAGCCCATACCCGTGGCATAATAGGACTTGCGTTTGTCGGGAATCTGAATGTGGGTTTGGTCAAATCCCCAACGTTTGAAGTTGGACGAATCCATCCATTTCTGAAATGACTTTTCCGTATGCTGGCCCACCAGCCAAGCAGCAAGGCCAATACTCGGGTTGGCATACGACCGAGCGCCTGGCAGTTCCGGTTGCCAATTTTGTAAGTAGGTAATAAAATCCGCTTCGTTTTTGATAGGGTCCGGCACTTGCAACGGCATGCCACCCGTTCGGTGTGTGACCAGATCCAAGAGGGTTAATCGGCCAACGGGCGTATGCGCAAAACGGGCGTCCAAATCGGCAACGGTGGTCGCCCAAGTCCATTCGCCTTGTTCCATGATCTCGGCCAAAGCGAGTGTCGTAAATGTCTTACTGACCGACCCGAGTTCAAATAAAGTAGTATTCGTCACTTGGGTTGGATCCGATGCCCCCTGTTTTCCTAGGGAGTACATCCAGGATTTTGATCCGTGGTGAATCCCCACAAAAAGTCCAGGTACCGCGTGGTCCTGTTGGAATTTAGCAATGATTTCAAGCGGAGTTTGAGCGGACAAGGTCAAACTCCACCCCCATAAAATGACGAGGCGAAGACGCGAAAAGGACATGAGAAGTAATTTTTTCCCAAAGTACGAAAATTTAAAAATTAAATTGTGCCTGCAAGCGGAGTGTCTGACCTTTCTGGTGGTAATCGGGCCGTTGAAAATCTTCGAATGTTCGATCGGAAATCATGTATTGCGCCACCAATTCAAAGTAAGAACGCACTTGAAACTCAACCCCAATTTCCAGATCCCGCACACGATACGACCGCGCATCGACCTCAAACTTCTTGCCTCCATCGTAGGCTTGATATTTGACGAAGGGAATGATCTCTCCCATGGGCCGTTTGATTCGGTACATCACTTGGGCATAACCCCCTTGCAAAGGCTGCTGGGTGGTGGTCATGGTTTCGGGATTAAACTGCGGTCCAGACCCCACGGTATACTCGGCCTGAAAACCCAAAGGTTGTGGATAGACCACCAAGGTGCCCGCTACCCGTTCATCCACAAACGTACGCTGACTCAAATCGTGGCCCGGACTTACAGCAATGATGTAATCTCCTTGATACGCTTGGGCCGACGCCTCCACAATTTGCCCTGAGTTGAGCTGAAAAGGGTAGGTTACCCGTGCCACTTTATGCAGGTTGTTGTTCAACTCCGCTTGGTTGGCGGTTTGACCATTGTATAAACCGAATCCAAAAACACCATAATCCCCACTGCCCTTTAATCCACTGTTCACAAGGTAGGCGAATCGATCGCGGATACGTTTGGGTGCCCAATAAAACACCACACCCAAATCTCGCTCATTGGCGACCGCACTATTCAGTGCGTCGTTTCGGTCGAGTGCCAATCGATTTTGGGACGATTGCATGTTTTCAAAACCAAAAGGTACTTTGCTTTGTCCAAACCGAAACCTGAATTCTTTTTTATCATCCAACGCCAAATCAAAATATGCATCCCGTATTTGTAGCGCATGTTGAAAAGTGGACGACGGATTGGATGCAAAATCGGGTTGGATATACACAAATAGACGATCTGATACATGACCTGAAAGGATGATTCGGCCCCGACGAAGAAAAAAACCACCATTTTGTCCCAGCGAACGATCGCATTGATCGCACTTCAAATTGGGATTGGTTTCAAATAAACGGTTGTACCTCAATTGAGCATACCCGCGAATACTTAATTTCTCTGCCCATGAGGGCTTTTGCTGCCCAACAGCAGGCATCATCCCCCATCCCAGCAGGAGGAGAATCAAAACGTTCAGCTTCATTTTTTTATTGGTGTATACATCCAAAGCGCTTCACTTTCAGCGAATTACTCTTGACGTTGTATTGGTGGTGCAAAAGTCCGATATTTTAAAATAAATCAATGTGAAGCCAATGTTATGCTTTTGTTAACTTTCTAAGGTCTGTCTAAATCGTAGAATTCTTGTATATTTAAACGTTCACTTAAAAAACATGCATGAAATATCTTTTGCTTTGGGGAAGTTTGCTTCTATCTTGGGGGCTGCTTGCTCAGAAACCCATGGCCCTACAAACGGAATATGCCGCCAATCCCTTGGGGATTTCCGAAAAATTGCCTCGCCTTTCGTGGCAAATCAGTTCACCCACGCGAGACGTCTCCCAAACAGCTTATCAAATTCTGGTATCAGATAATCCCAAACAACTGGAGCAAAACCTAGGGACAGTCTGGGATTCCAAAAAAGTGGTTTCAAACCAATCCCGCTGGATCACCTATACCGGAAAGCCCGTAGAATCGCGCAAGAAATATTATTGGAAAGTACGAATTTGGGATAAATCGGGTAAACCTTCGCCGTACAGCGACGTGGCTACGTGGGAAATGGCTTTATTGGATCGGTCGGACTGGACAGCCCAATGGATTGGGATGAAGGGAACGGAAGGAACCCCGCCAGCGGCAGTCGATATGGAAAAGACGTTTCAAATCAACAAACGGCCCACCAAAATCCGTATTTATGTCACAGGATTAGGCGCCTACCACCTGCAACTCAACGGCAAACGCGTGGGGCAAGATTACCTAACGCCTGGCTGGACGCATTACCTCAAAACCTTGCATTATCAAGTCTATGAAATTCCAACCGAAGAATGCAGTATTGGGATCAACTACCTCGTAGCTACCGTCGGAAATGGATGGTGGAGCAGCGGTTTAGGGTGGCAGGGTGGACAGGCCCGGTATAGCCAAGGACCCAATCGTCTCTTGTTTCAAATGGAGCTGGAGTATTATGATGGGTCCCGGCAAACGGTAGCCTCCGATGCTTCCTGGAAAGTGCGACGATCCCCCATCACGCAAAATGCACTCTATCAAGGCGAAACGTACGATGGACGGTTGGAATATGCCCAAGATTGGAAATCGGCCGACGTCTTGGAAGATACCGAACAGCCCGTCAATTTAACCGGTGAGGCTGAGGTATATGCCCCACACCAAGCTCGCTTGACCACCTCCCCTGCACCGCCCATTCGTTTTCAGGAAGTGCGTAAGCCCGTTTCCATACGGGAAGTAAAAAAGGGAAAATACCTGTTCGACTTTGGCCAAAACTTGGTCGGAATCCCCAAATTGCAAGTGAGTGGAAAAGCAGGCAAGGTCATTACCCTCAAATTTGCTGAGCTATTGGCAGAAGAAGCCACCGGAAGTAAATTAAGTCAACTCATCGGGGAAAAAACACTCCTTGACCCCCGAAATTTACGCAGCATTCGCCCCACCGATGTGTACATCTGCAAAGGATATGGGATTGAAAAATGGGAGCCCAAGTTTACTTACCACGGCTTTCAATACGTCGAGGTGGATGGATTAACCGAAAAACCCACCGACGAAACCCTCATGGCCCAGGTCCTGCATTCCGAAGCTCCGGTAGCTGGATCTTTTGAGTCGAGTAACCCCATGTTCCAGAAGCTTGTACACAATATTGATTGGAGCTTAAAAGGGAATATGTTCAGTGTACCGACCGACTGCCCACAACGCGATGAACGGTTGGGGTGGATGGGCGATGCGCAAATTATTATACCCACCGTCGCTTTCTTCCGCCAATCCAATGCTTTTTTTGCCAAATGGATGCAGGATATCTGGGACTCACAGCATGCAAGTGGCTACGTGTACGATGTCAACCCACGTATAGTCGTCGGTGGACCTGCCAAACCCGGGTGGGGCGATGCCGCCGTGATCATCCCCTGGCAATTGTACCAATTTTATGGCGACCGCCGGGTTCTCGAGGAGGCCTACCCCAACATGGTTCGCTGGGTCAATTACCTAAACAACCACCCCACCACGCAACAAAACGGCATATATCATTTTGAAACAGGTACTGGCGACCAGGTTTGGTCCGGCTATGGGGATTGGGTGCCTGTGGAAAAGTCTCCCACAAAACCCATAGGAGGCCTGTACCAGTTTCACTCCAATACGCTCTTGGCTAAAATTGCCCGGATTCTCCAAAAACCCACGGAAGCCCTTGAATACGAAAAAATGGCAGGAAAGGTAGCCAAAACGTTCAATTCCATGTATTGGGATCCCGAAATCCAAGCCTACCAAGGCAATACCCAAGCCGCGAACCTCCTCCCGCTCCACCTGGGGATAACCCCAAAAGAATATCAACAACGCACTGTGGATAACTTGGTGGATAACGTCAAGAAGAAAAATAACCACCTCACCACTGGGTTTTTAGCCACACCGGCGTTATTGCCCTGGCTAAGCCGTACCGGACATCTGGAGCTTGCCTATCAAGTGGCCAACCAAAAAACCTACCCCAGCTGGGGCTATATGATCGAGAAGGGCGCTACGACACTTTGGGAATTGTGGAATTCGGATACGGAGAAGCCGGAAGGTATGAACTCCAGGAATCATTTCGCCTATGGCGCAATCGGGGAATGGATGTACATGTATTTGGGAGGTATCCAGCCTCTTGAAAGCCACCCCGGCTTCCAACGATTCAACATTCATCCCCACCTCCCGACGGACCTCACCTTCGTCAAGACGCATTACGACAGTGGATATGGCCGGATTCGATCCCATTGGGAAAAAAAGGGGACGGAAATTATCCTCGACATGGAAATTCCAGGCAATACAGAAGCGTTGGTGACTCTCCCTCCTGGAAAGGTCGTGAAAGAAGGATCAGCCGTGATCTTTCAAAAAAATACGCCTACGAAGGTTTTACCCAAAGGAATTCGAGGATTCAAAAAAACACCCACCGGCTTCGAAGCTACCCTTTCCTCGGGCAGCTACCGTTGGATTATCCAACCCTAAAAACCTTTTTTTCCCTCGGTGGTACGTCTACCGCCGAGGGTGAAAAGGTCGTTTGTCATGGCTACAAGTTACTCCTCTATTGTGCTCTGAAGTACACCACAAAGAAAAACTAAATTTCACCAAGAACGACCTTTTTATACGCTTATAAACGATTAATGTGCTGATTAAAACAAAGGCTCGTTCCCAAACAGGATTTGGGCTACGACTAGCGTGAATAAAATATTAAACAATTGGGCAATCAAAAATGCATACAAGGGCTTTTTGGCCTCCGCATTGAATAAATCCGAAAACTTAGTCTCCAATCCAATGCTCGTGAAAGCCAATGCAAACCATACGCCTTGCAACGACTTCACTCCGCCCTTCACGGCATCGACCGTCTCGGAAGAAACCAAAAATGAAAAAATCAACGACGCACCGACAAAACCAATCACGAACTTGGGAAAGCGCTCCCAAATGACACCCAAGGTGGGCTTGGTTTCTTGCACAACCTCTGAGGTATTGTTGGTGTAGGTCCAATACACCGAAATCGCAAAAGCAGCCAACCCCAATAATACGTTTTGTGAAAACTTAACGATGGTACTGATTTTCAGCGCCTCCTCTCCGACCAGCGATCCGGAGGCGATCACAGCCCCGGTGGTATCGATTGTCCCGCCCAGCCACGCGCCGGTCACTGCCTCGGATAGCCCCAAGGCCTGCGCAATAAAGGGCATGAACAGGATCATAGGAATAGCTGTAATCAAAACAATGGAGATTACGTAGGACAATTTCTTCGCATCGCCTTTAATCGCCCCGGCTGTGGCAATAGCCGCAGATACCCCACAAATGGATACTGCACTGGAAATCATGATCGACATTTCTTCATCGATCCCCAATTTTTTACACAACCAAAAAGCAAAATACCAAACAGCGACCACAACCAACAACGCCTGAACCAAACCCAAGGATCCCGCTTTCAAAATATCCCCAAAAATCACGCTTGTCCCCAACAAGACCAAACCGATTTTCACATACAACTCGGTCGACAAAGCGTCTTTCAACCAACCTGGTACGGTTAACGTATTGCGGATCAATAAACCGATACACAAACTGAAGATCACGGCCTCCAAATTCCAATTTTTCAAAAAGGCATTACCCGCCAAAACCAACGCCAAGACGGTTAACAAATAAACCACTGGAAATCCTTTGGCCGTCGCCGCTATCCCTTTGCCTAAAACACCGGCTGCAACAAGAGCTACCGCATAAACCAAACAAAACAAAATACCCATTTGACCGATATTGGACCAGGCCAGTACGTTCAGACGCAATTCATCCAAATTTTGCCAACCGAAGGTAGGATTGGGAATGGTGAATCCGGTTAAGGCCAATGCGATGAGGGCAAAACCAAGGACAACGACTGTCCAATCTTCCGTTAATACCCAGCTTGTTTTTGAGGTTGTCATCGAGGGGTAGGTTGGGTTAAAAAAATAAGAGGTCTAGCGGGTAACGCTAGACCTGAAAAATCATATCATATTACATCAACTGCCGAATGTCATCAATTAGCTTATCCGCTAGATTTTCAGCGGTGGTCGCCATTTCAGACTCCGCGTAGATCCGGATGATCGGTTCGGTATTGGATCCCCGCAAATGAACCCATTCCCGATCAAATAAAATCTTCACCCCATCGATCGTCAGCACAGGGTACTTTGTCGCATATTTCTTTTCAATAGCAGCTAAGATGCCTTTCAAGTCCACATCACCTGTTAACTCAATCTTTTTCTTGGCCATGTGGTAGTTGGGGTATTGCTTCCGCAAAAAACCTATGGACTTCCCAAATTTGGCTAAATGACTCAAAAACAAAGCAATTCCCACCAAGGCATCTCGTCCGTAATGAAGTTCTGGGTAAATGATCCCGCCATTGCCTTCCCCACCAATAATCGCCTGTGTTTCTTTCATTTTCACCACGACATTGACCTCCCCCACTGCGGCGGCCTCGTAGTTACCCCCGTGCTTTTCGGTGACATCTTTCAAGGCGAGCGATGACGATAGGTTGGAAACTGTACGCTGCCCTTTTTCAGGAGTTTGTCCCAAAATATAATCAGCTACCGCCACCAACGTGTACTCCTCACCAAATGGCTCTCCATTTTCACAAATCAACGCCAAACGGTCCACATCCGGATCCACTACAATGCCGAGGTCATACCCTCCTTTCTCTACTTCTTTACAGATTTCACCGATATGCTCAGGCAGAGGCTCTGGGTTATGCGCAAAATGTCCGGTCGGTTCTCCGTTGAGCATTTTTACCTCGTGCACTCCCAAGGCTTGCAACAAAGCCGGAACGGCTATTCCGCCTGATGAATTCACGGGATCAACCACGATCCGAAACTTGGCGGCTGTGATGGCTGCCACATCAACCAGCGGAAGGGCCAAAATATGCTGAATATGTTGATCCAAATACGTTTCATCCAAGGTAACTTGACCCAGCTGTTTGACGTCAGCGAAGTGAAACTCTTCTTTTTCGGCCAAGTCCAACAGCATGGCGCCTTCAGCCGCTCCTATGAATTCGCCTTGTGCATTGAGCAATTTCAAGGCATTCCAGGCCGCAGGGTTATGGCTTGCCGTTAAAATAATGCCCCCAACCGCTTTTTTATCCACAACGGCCATTTCTACAGTGGGTGTCGTGGATAAACCCAAGTCGATAACATCGATCCCCAAGCCCACCAACGTGGCCACCACCAAGTCGCGCACCATAGGCCCGGAGATCCGAGCATCCCGCCCAATCACCAACGACCAAGGCCCTTCGGGTTGCTGTGTTTTGACCCACGTTCCGTAAGCGGCTGCGAATTTTACGACGTCCAACGGGGTTAAATTTGTAGCAGGTGCTCCGCCAATTGTTCCGCGAATTCCTGAAATTGATTTTATTAATGCCACTGAGTGAAAATATTAAATGATATATGCTGATGTGCGTGCAAATTTACAGCAGTTTTGATGAATTCCTTTATGCTTGGGACATCAATATCGTTGTCGCTAAGCTTGATTCGACGGTTTCTTTCGATCGAATGGTGCCCGTCACGGGTGATATGTGATCGGGTTGTGCCGACGACGCCAACACAACATACGCGTGATCAACGGCTTTCCCCTCGGTTGGATCGAATCCCCGCCAGCCACCGCCAGGCAAATATACCTCGACCCACGCGTGCAACTCATAGGCCTGCCGTGGGCTACCAAAGCAATACCCCGACACAAACCGAGCCGCGATACCCAAGGCTTGGCACATAGCAATCATCAAGACCGCGAAATCGCGGCATGTCCCTTTTTTTTGCAATAATGTATGTTCGGCTCGATGCGCTGGGCCCTCGACTCGCTTTTCGTAAGCAAAAGTGGTATGAATGTACTGCACCACCTCCAACAGAAAATCCGCCGTCACCCATTGGGCACGGGAGGCCAATTCCCGAGCAAAATGATGGATGGTCGTGGTGATGTGGTCCGACTGTAGATAAATGCCCAACAAGGCTTTCTCTTGGTCAGGATAACTAAATGGCAACTCTTTGGCCTCAAAAGGATAATACACAAAATTAAACGGATCCACCTCCCCCGATTCGATGTGAAAGTCGGCTTGAATCTCAAACGCTTCGCAGGTCTCCGACCAATAGGCGATGTGCTGCCCATTGCCTTCCGCATCCAAGTTTTTGACCAATAAACTCGGCGTCGGAACAATCACCAAACTAAATTCATGCACTTCTTGATGCAATAAAGCCCGAGGGGTTAAATAAACTCGGTGGGGAGATAAAGACACCAGGCGATTGTAGGTGTACGATAGCCGGTGTGAAATGTGGTAGTGCATGGCAGGTAACTTATTTTCTCAACATGGGCTCAATCCAATCGTTGGGTAATTTCTTAACAGATTCGTTCAACAAGGCATTCCATTGAAAGGAAATATGTTCCAGATCGTATTTGTCAAAGACGTGTTCTTTGATCGCAAACGTATCTTTTTCATACAAGAGCACATCAATCGGGAAATCAACATCGTTGGCTGATACCCGTGTAGAATCAAAAGCCAAAAAGCCTAATTTCATGACCTCCTCGATGGGGGTCGAGAACCGAATATTTCGGTATAAAATCGGTTTTCCATACCCCGAATTGCCAATGATAATGAATGGCGACCCCTCGGTCACTTCAATCCAATTCCCCTCCGGATACAGCAAGAAAAGCTTGTGCTCTTCGTCATTTTCCAATTGCCCCCCAACAATCGCGGAGAGATCAAAATGCAATCCTGCCGACACAAGGGATTCACGGTCTTCCCGAGCTACCCGCCGAACTTGCTCCCCAAAGGCATTCACGGCTTTGTATAATTTATCAAAATGGCCATCTTCATGATCCAATACTTCTTGAAAATAGGTAATGGCCTTATCCCGTACCGAACGCAACCCGGCGGTCATAATGAACAGCGAATGTTTTCGAATTTGATGCACAAATACTTTTCGCTTGCTCGATACCTCACTGCCGGATGTAATCCGCCGATCCGCAATCGCGACCAAACCTTTCTCTACTTTAACCCCTAAACAAAATGTCATACTTTTTTTTCTTGTGTTATTCGACAGGCTTCCAAGCAAAATAGTGCCCGAATACCTCCTGATCTATTTGGTTATTTAATCGTTGAAAACGATCCAAGAAGGGATGCAACCCTTCCGTGAATATTTCGTCTAACGTAATGTACTCAATTTCATGGCGAAGTTTACCCAAGGCCCGTTCGGCCTCGTTGGAATACCCATCTTCCATCCGCTGGCCGGAGATGGCATACAACGCCCGCTCAGCTTCCCGAACGCAATAAAGAATGGACCGTGGGAAGGATTTATCAGTAACTAAAAAAGCCACCAAATGCTCTGGATCCACACTTTTGTACTGCTGACGGTACATATTGTATGCCGAAACCGACTTGAGGACGGACGACCAAATCAACAGGTCCTGGGGCTGGGCCGAAGTCATCGAACCCCGGTGGGCTGTAAAGTATTTGATGTCCAAAAATCGAGAGGTCTTGTCTCCCCGCTCTAAATAGCGCCCTAAATGACCAAAATAATACCCTTCTTGCCGAGATAACGTGGAGTCAACCATCCCCCAAAATAGCTGAACACCTTTTTTCACTTGCTCGAAAAAGTGTTCCGGCGACTCCCACAAGCTTCCTCGTTGCGAGGCTTCTTTGATCTGCAAATAAAACCCATTCAAATGCTCCCACAATTCTTTAGGTAATGCCTCACGAATGGTCCGGGCATTTTCCCGTGCCGCTGACAAACAGGAAAAGATAGCATTCGGATTGCGGGGATCGAAGGTAAGAAAATGAATAACCGACTCGCGTTCGGGGGAATCATAAAAGGTATGGTACAAGGACTCATCCGCCGTGGCGGCCAATAAGGCCCGCCAATCTTCCGAAAATAATCCGGGGGCTTCTAAGGATAAATGGATGTTCACGCTAATAAATCGCGCGTAATTCTCGATTCTCTCCATATACCGGTTGACCCAATATATGGAATCGGCTACTCGGCTCAACATACGTCTTGTCATCTTTGGTTGGTAAACAAATGTAGTAGTTTGGCCCGAAAATCCCAGTATTTCCCGACTAATTAAAACTACTTACCGCATACTTATCCGTATTGCAGTAGGTCGAACTGTATAAATAAAAGCCCGCCCGTGAAGTCGAATACCGCCGAACGATGTGCAATACCGGGGATTTGGCCTTGATCCCCAAGGCCTGGGCCACCCGCCGATCGGCCGATACGGCCTTCACTTCTTGCACCATGTCCTGAACATCAATCTTATACCGCATAAACAAGGTCCGAAAAACCGACCCATCAATCAAAGGCAAGGTAGCAAAGTCGTCCAATCCCTCCACAGGCAAATAGGTCGTCTCCAACATCACCGGATCTTGCTCTACACTCCGCAGCCGTTCCAAGACAAAAAAATCGAGTGATTCCACAGGATCCATCAAATGCCCAAAAATGGGCAAGGATAACCGCTCGGCTATGGGCCCACGCAAAACCGTCGTTTGGCCGTGGCGCTCGCTGGCGCTGACAACCTCCGTCCAGCCTTTCAAAGACAAAAGCCCCAGCGACTTCCGAATCGCCGAAACGGTACTCCCTTTCCCGTGCTTGCGGGTAATGTAGCCCTCCAAAACCAATTCCTTGAGTGCCTGCCGGACCGTCATGCGTGTCGCTTTAAAAACCTCACACAATTCATGCTCCGACGGCAACATCGTCCCTTCAGCATATTCGCCTGAAGTGATTTTTTCTTTTAAAATACCTTGAATTTTTCGATAAACCGGAATCCTTTCGTCGAGAGGTGATGCATGTTCGGGGGTTTCCATGGGAAGCAGTAAAAATAAAATGTTGGGTTTTTCGTCGTCGTAGGTCAAAATTACACATTTACACACCAAAAAAACAAAAAAGACATTCAGGAAACCCAAATGCCTTTTCACGACGAAAATACTTTAACCTATGATGAATCACCCCCACATACGGGACGTGAACTCTTTTCTATTATATAAAAAAATTAATAGAGTCTAAATCCTTGTATATACAACTGGTCTATACAGTTACAAATTTAGAGGGAATTTCTGGTTCAACAAAATTATTTTTTCAAAACTCGCGCTCCCTCAAAATAAATTAGAGGGTAATCCCCGCATCTTCAAACAAATGCGCTACCGTTGATGTCGCATGCAAACGTACCCAATTGGTATACGCTTCCGCAACCGGTGAAAGTTTCTTGGTCGATTGCCAGACCAATTCCCAACGAGAGGACAACGGAAACCCATCAATCGGAATGATCTTCACCAAACCCAACTGCATCTCCAACCGCACGCCGATCAAAGGCAGTACCGAAACTCCCAAGCCTGCGATCACCGCTTGCTTCACGGCCTCGTTGGACGTCAACTCCATCTTGGGCCGAACCGACCATTGCCGCGCCTGCATGTACTGCTCCAACACCAACCGAGATCCTGACCCTTTCTCCCGAAAAATCAAAGGCAACTCCCGTAAATAGTCGGATGGATACAAATCATTCGCCACATCCATATCCGCACTCCCCATCACAAATAGCTGATTCTCCATCAACGGAAT
>Ga0075154_10000871_pt1 | contig 23275 bp, 22 predicted proteins | sample JI71714BDNA_FD_70965 | JGI IMG/M metagenome (GOLD analysis project Ga0075154, IMG submission 70965) | Wastewater effluent complex algal communities from Wisconsin, to seasonally profile nutrient transformation and Carbon sequestration -... | ecosystem: Engineered > WWTP > Effluent > Algae...
GCCGATCAAGTCGAATTTCATTTCGACCATCGGCTATGGCGACCCGACGACGATATTCGAGCGCAGCCCGCGCCCGGGATTTGACCGCTTCAACAGCATCGTCTGATCTGTTTACAACTCGAAATGCGAACTCTGCTAATCGATACTGCGTCGCCTGCCTGTTCAGTGGCGCTGTTCGATGGCGATGAGCTGCTAGCCGCGCATCATGAAGTAATCGGTCGCGGCCATGCGGAAAAGCTCGTTGGACTTATTGCGCGACTGCCCGACAAAGGTAAGGCGGATCAAATCCTGGTCGATGTTGGTCCTGGAAGTTTCACCGGAATTCGCGTCGGGCTCTCTGCCGCCCGTGCTTTGGCATTTGCATGGCATTGCGAATGTCATGGCTTCAGCCAGATGGAATATCTCGCCGCGCTGGCGTTGAGGCAAAATCCGGATGCCGATCATGTCGATGTCGTCATTAACGGCGGTCATGGTGAGGTATTTTTTCAAAGCTTTGACCGTACGCTTTCACCCGCCGCAGTCATTATTTCGATATTGCCTGCCAAAGCAGCGGAGCTAAGTTGTTCACACTTTATCACTGGAGATGCTTGTGCTGCACAGATCGCCGAACTGCGCAGCAACATAGAAGCGTTGATCGGGGAGTGCGACATGCGACTTTGGTCATATGATCTTGGTTTGAAAGAGAAGACATTGACTCCGCTTTACATCCGCGCGCCAGACGCCAAACTTCCGGGTATCGGCAATAGATGATCACAATTTGCAAAGGCGATGCTCGCGATATTGCCTCCATCATGCCTGTCATGAATTCGGCATTTCCAGCCGAGTTTGGCGAAGCCTGGACAGCCAATCAATGCATTGGCGCCCTAGCTATGTCCGGTTGCCATTTGCATATTGCAAAAATTGAGTCAGCCGTTGTCGGCTTCTCAATCTCACGCCGAACGCTCGATGAGGAAGAACTGCTCCTAATTGCTGTCGATTCAAATAGCCAAAATTTGTCGGTTGGCAGCCAATTGTTGAAATCTGCCGTTCAAGACAGTTTCGACAATGGAGTGACCAAATTTTTTCTTGAAGTGCGCGAAAATAACGACGCGTTTCGCTTCTATGAAAAACACGGCTTCGAAATCGTCGGAATCCGACCCAATTATTATCGTGGAGCCGATGGCGTTCAATTTGCAGCGCGGACAATGGCAAAATTTAGCCGATGACCATTGCGATGTCGGCAAGTTACCGATTTCACCTATATTGATCTGTTAATCGAAACTATGGACTTTCAGTCCCAATTGCGAGATAATATCGCGGTGGGTCGCAAAACAAAAAAAACAGGGTCAAGGAGTCATTATGACACAGGATATCAATGACGGAAATGAGATGCTGATTACGCTTACAGCGGATATCGTTGCTGCTCACGTCAGCAATAACAGCGTTGCCGTTTCCGATTTGCCAGTACTGATTAGCAATGTGCACAGCGCATTAGCAGGACTTTCAGGTGCGCATGCACCTGTTGTTGCGCCGGAACCTGCTGTTCCTATTCGCAATTCTATCAAGCGTGACTTCATCGTCTGCCTCGAAGACGGAAAAAAGCTGAAAATGCTGAAGCGTCACTTGATGACGCACTATGGCATGACGCCCGATGACTATCGCGCAAAATGGGGTCTGGCGGCTGACTATCCGATGGTCGCCCCCGCCTATGCAGAACAGCGCCGCGATCTTGCCAAGGCGATCGGCCTCGGTCGCAAACCGGGATCGGGACGCAAGAAAAAAGCGTAATTCCGAACTGTATTCAAACAATGTGAAACAAACGAAGGGCCGGTCGTAATGACTGGCCCTTTTCGTTGACGAATTCGGCGAGGACACTACATATCATGGCATAATGGACACCCGGATTGACCTAGAGGCATTGTGCGCAGAGCGCGGTTTGCGCATCACCGACCAGCGGCGCGTCATTGCCCGCGTCATTTCCGATGCCTTTGACCATCCCGATGTTGAGGAATTGTATCGCCGCGCTTCAGCTATCGACCCAAAAATCTCTATCGCGACGGTTTATCGCACCGTGCGCCTGTTCGAAGAGGCAGGAATTTTGGATCGCCACGATTTCGGCGACGGCCGCGCGCGTTATGAGGCATCCCCTGAAGCGCATCATGACCATCTGATTGATGTCGAAACCGGTAAGGTGATCGAATTTGTCGATCCCGAACTGGAAGCATTGCAGAAACAAATTGCCGAGCGGCTCGGCTATCGTCTGGTCGATCACCGTATGGAGTTGTACGCCGTTGCCATCAACCGCAACGATTGAACGCCGCAATCCGGTTGCGCTGATATTGGGGCAATTGCTGTTTGCCGCGCGCCTTTTGCTGATGGCCGCAAGTTTGTTGGTCGGGCTGGTTCTGCACAATCTTTGGCGACTGTTTCGACAGCCCTCGCCATGGCCCCGCCTTTTCCTGCTGTCGATCAGTTGGACGGCTGGAATTGCGACCGCTACCTCGGGCAGGCGGATCCGCAAAAATGTGTTCTACGCCGCAAACCATCACAGCTGGATCGACATTCCGGTAATGTCAGGTGTGACCGGCTGCACCTTTGTAGCCAATGACGGTATCGAAAAATGGCCGCTGATTGGCTGGCTGTGCACGATCAACAATACGATTTTCGTCAATCGCGAGAACAAGCTGAGTGTGGGCGAACAGGTCGATGACTTGCGTGAAGCAATGAGCGGGGATCAACCGGTTACGATTTTTCCAGAAGGCACCACCCATGACGGATCGGGGCTATTACCGTTCAAGCCGTCGCTGTTTGCAGCACTGGTTCCGCCGCCAACGGGTATGATGGTGCAGCCCGTTTTCCTTACCTACGGTCGCCATACCCGACGGATATCGTGGGTGGGAGAAGAGGGTATTGTCGAGAACTTCTGGCGCGTGATGTCCTATCTCAAACCGGTAACGGCAACGATGCATTTTCTCGATCCGTTTGATCCCGCACATTTCGCGGATCGTAAAGCCATTTCTGCCGAAGTCCGCGCACGAATCGCGGAGGCGATGCAAGCTGGCGACCATTACCGCAGCCATGTATAGGCGCGGCGCATGAGCAACGAGTCGCCCAAGACCTTTCACGTCAAAAATTACGGCTGTCAGATGAATGTCTATGACGGCGAACGCATGGCAGAGATGTTTAGCGGGCGCGGGATGGAGGCATCGGACAAAGAGGATGCCGACCTTGTCATCCTGAACACCTGCCACATTCGCGAACGGGCGGCGGAAAAGGTCTATTCCGAAATCGGTCGGCTGCGTCGCCGTGATGGCAGCAGCCCGATGATTGCGGTGGCGGGCTGTGTCGCTCAGGCCGAAGGCGGTGAAATCAGCCGCCGCGCGCGCGAAGTAGATATCGTGGTCGGCCCGCAAGCCTATCACAAGCTGCCGGACATGATCGACGCCGTGGTTCGCGGAGAATCGAGCGTTGATCTTGATCTGCCGGGGCTCGACAAATTTGACGCTCTACCCAAGCGCCGCAAATCCGGGCCTGCCGCCTTTCTGACCGTACAGGAAGGCTGCGACAAATTCTGCACCTATTGCGTTGTGCCCTATACCCGCGGCGCCGAAATCAGCCGCAGCTTTGCCGACCTGATCGATGAGGCGAAGGCACTGGTTGATGGCGGGGCAAAGGAAATCACGCTGCTGGGGCAGAATGTGAATGCCTGGACCGATGCGGACCATGACCTGGGATCATTGATCCGCGCGCTCGACCGAATCGAAGGGCTGCATCGCATCCGCTATATGACCAGCCATCCCAACGACATGACTGACGGTCTGATCGCCGCGCATGGCGAAGTCGAAAAGCTGATGCCCTATCTGCACTTGCCAGTGCAATCGGGTTCAGACCGCATATTGAAGGCGATGAATCGCAGCCATAGCCGCGACAGCTACCTCAGGATTATCGAGCGCGTCCGCGCAGTGCGGCCCGACGTGGCGCTGTCGGGCGATTTCATCGTCGGCTTCCCCGGCGAAAGCGATGCCGATTTTGAAGACACGTTGAGCATCGTCCGTGAAGCTGGCAACGCGCAAGCCTATTCGTTCAAATACAGCCCCCGACCCGGTACTCCGGCCGCTACCATGGACGACCAGATTGCGTCAGAAATTGCCGATGAACGGCTGCAAAGGCTGCAGGCGTTGATAAACGAGCAACAATTGGCCTTCAATCAGGCTACAAGGGGCAAACGCACATCTGTTTTGCTCGAAAAACCGGGCAAATTGAATGGCCAATTGATCGGCCGATCACCGTGGCTGCAATCGGTGCATGTGCTTGCGCCGGGGCTCGCAATCGGCGATATTGTCGAGGTTGAAATTACCGAATCCGGTCCGCTGAGTCTCAAAGGAGAAATGCTGATGAAGGTTGCTGCCTGAATGGCAAAACGAGCGCAGGCGCAAGCAGGCGATATGTCGCGGCTGGAAATGCAGTTCGACAAACCGCACCTCATCAACAGCGTGTTCGGCGAATTTGACCGCAACCTTGTCACCATCGAAAACCGTCTGGGCGTCTATATCTCGGCGCGGGGCAACCGGATCCAGATCGAGGGCGAAGCGGGCGCTACGGCGCGTGCGCGTGATGTATTGCAAGACATTTACACCCGCGTGCAACGGCATGAGGATATCGACCCTGAGACAGTGCAGGCCATCATCTCGATGAGTTCGGAACCCACGCTCGAAGGTATCGTCCGCAAGGATGATAGCGGCGCGCCGACCATCATGATCCGCACCCGCAAGAAAACGCTCGTGCCGCGCTCAGCAACACAAATCCCCTATATGGAGGCGCTGGCGCGCGACGAGATCATCTTTGCACTGGGGCCAGCAGGGACGGGCAAGACCTATCTGGCGGTCGCGCAGGCGGTCGCGATGCTCATCACGGGGGCGGTGGACCGGTTGATCTTGTCACGCCCAGCGGTCGAGGCGGGCGAGCGGCTTGGCTTCCTGCCCGGCGACATGAAGGAAAAGGTCGATCCTTATCTGCGCCCGATCTACGACGCGCTGCACGACACATTGCCGGTCGAGCAGGTCGAGCGGCGGATAGCGAGCGGCGAAATCGAAATCGCCCCGCTTGCTTTCATGCGTGGGCGCACACTCGCCGATGCCTTCATCATTCTTGATGAAGCGCAGAACACTACGCCCGCGCAGATGAAGATGTTCCTCACCCGCTTTGGCATGAACAGCCGCATGGTGATCTGCGGTGACCCCAACCAGGTCGATATTCCCGGTGGAGCCACCTATTCAGGGCTGAAGGATGCGGTCGATCGGCTGGAAGGCGTTGACGGCATCACCACCATCCGCTTCAACTCCAGCGATGTTGTCCGCCATCCACTCGTCGGTCGCATTGTCGATGCCTATGAGGGCACGGATGGTTGAGGTCGAACTCGACCAGACAGACGAGTGGGGCGAGGATCGGGATTGGCAAGCGCTGGCGGATGCAGCGGTAGCGCAAGCCTTTGTGGTAGCCGGGTTCGCGACCAACGCCAATGTCTCGATCAGCATCACCCTGTCGAACAATGACGAAGTCCAAGCGCTCAATGCGCAATGGCGGGACAAGAACAAGCCGACCAATGTGTTGAGCTTCCCCATGCTGGAGGCCGAGGATCTGGCTGCGCTTGCTGCAACCGGCAAGGGCGTGGCCTTATTGGGTGACATCATCCTCGCCCATACGGTCTGCGTCGCCGAAGCCGAGGAAAAGGGCATCGCCCTGCCCGATCACGTCACCCATCTGATCATCCACGGCACATTGCACCTGCTCGGCCATGACCATATCGACGATATACAAGCCGAGCATATGGAGGCATTGGAAGTAAAAGCCCTTGCATCGCTGGGGCTTGGCAATCCATATAGCGACAATTGAAATCCAGTGGAGGTAGCAAGGCCGGTCTGATGTCGGAGGGCGAGAGTAGTAACGGGTCGAAATCACGATCCGACGACGGCGGAGAAAGCCGAATATGGCAGCGCGTAAGAGCGCTTCTCTTTGGGCGGAACCATGAGCCCACGCTGCGCGAGCAGTTGGAAGAAAAAATCAGCGAACATGAAGACGATGCCGACGATGGCGGCGATGTCGACGACGATGGCGACCTGTCGGCCAACGAACGCATCATGCTGCGCAATTTGCTGCATTTCTCCGAACACCGCGTCGATGATGTCATGGTCCCGCGCAGCGACATTCTCGGCATCGAAGAGAGCGCCAGCTTTGACGAAGCGGTCGCCGCCTTTGCCGAACATGGCCACAGCCGCCTTCCGGTCTATCGCGAGACGCTCGACAATATTACCGGCATGATTCATGTGAAGGATGTCTTTGCCGTCCTTGCCGAGGGTAAGGAACAGCCTGACAGCCTCGAGCCCTTCATCCGCCAGCCGCGCTTTGTGCCGCAGAGCATGGGGGCAATGGAATTGCTCGATGAAATGCGCCGGACCCGCACCCATTTGGCAATCGTCATTGATGAATATTCAGGCACCGAGGGCTTGGTAACAATCGAGGATCTGGTCGAGGAAATTGTCGGCGAGATCGAAGACGAGCATGACGAAGAAGCCGAAGCGCTCTTCATCGAAATCGAACCCGGAATCTGGGATGCCGACGCCCGCGCCGAGCTGGATGATCTGGCCGAGGCCATCGACCCCAAATTGTCCGAGGTTGACGAGGATGTCGATACGCTTGGCGGACTGGCCTTTGTCATCGCAGGCAATGTCCCATCCCCCGGCACAATCCTGATGCATCCAGAAAGCGGCTGGAGACTGGAAATATTGGAAGCCGACGAACGCCGCGTCACCCGCGTTCGCCTCCACATGCCGCAGGTTGTCGGCGAAGCTGCAGGTTAGTTTTTCTTCCCCCACACCGCTTTCAGCCGGTCATCACGCCCGCAACGGCTGCGGTAATATTTGTAGCGGATTGGATTTTCGCGGTAGTAATTCTGGTGGTAATCCTCAGCGGGATAGAAGGTCGAACGGGCGGTAATTTTGGTCGCGATATCGCGTTTGAAATGGCCCGCCAGATAGTCCTTGGACGCCTGCGCAGCCCTGGTTTCTGCGGCATTTCCCGGGAAGATCGCGGCGCGATAGCTGCTGCCTTTGTCGCAAAACTGGCCCTCCGCATCGAACGGATCGACATTGCGCCAGAAAAGGGTCAACAGGTCCGAATAAGCGATTTTCTTTGGATCATAGGTCACCAGCACAGCTTCATAATGGCCGGTATCGCCGCCGCTCACCGCCTCATAAGTCGGATTCTTAACCGTCCCGCCGGTGTAGCCCGAAACCACGCGAACCACGCCCTTGGCCTTTTCGAAATCCGCTTCGGCGCACCAGAAGCAGCCCATTGCAAAAACTGCTGTAGCATAGCGTGCGTTGGTGGCGGCAGCTTTACTCGGCCCCGCTAACCCAAGCGATACGGTCAACGCGAAGATCAGCGAAAGGGCAGCGATTGCCGCGCGAGAGTGAATGAGCTTTGCCATGCGTGTTGTTCCTTTTCACTGCTGGTTCGCGTGAAGGAGACAAAAGGTTACACCCGGTCCCATTATCCCAGCAATCGCAATGCCCGTGCCCGCCAATTTTCCGCCAAAGTACTGAGCGCAGAAAGGTCTCGCAATGCGGCATCGGCATTCGCTGCCTTATGTCCGCCGCCTATCAACAACTGGAATGTGCGGGCAACGCTCCATTCCGCTGCGCCGCTTTCTACTTGCTGGATCGCGGCACCCGGATCGACCACTCCCTCTTCGATCACGCGGAAATAATAGCCGCTTCGACCCGACGTAATCATCATTGCCATCACCTGTTTAGATTGGAAATGATGATCGACTTTCCAGCAGGGTTGCCGACCCTGGCTAATTTCCACCAGCGCTGTACCAATGCGGAAACGGTCGCCGATATGGACTGTATCTTCAGTCATTCCCGCCGCCGCCAGATTTTCGCCAAAGGCACCCAACCGGCCGAGCAGTTCTGCATTGCCCACTACGCCCCCACAGAAATCGCTTCGCCAAGCCGGATAATGTTCGGTCGGATAGAAATGCACTGCCTTATCAATTCCGCCATGCACCGATGGGTCAGCTACGCGGTCGCCCTCAAAGCCAGTCTGGCTAAGCTTCACCGGCGCATCCACCACTTTGCGCGCGGCAATCGTGCTGTCCGTGCCATCGTCGCGCAGTCGCCGAGGCGTTCCCACTAACAAGGCGTCAAGGTGAGTCTGGATCATATGCCGACCCTAATCCGCCGTTATGACCTTGGCCATTGGCAATCGCATTAACCCTGTCTAATAAGCTGCGCGATGCAGACTTCGGACCTCCGGATCGCCCTTTTCAGTGGCAATTACAATTATGTGCGTGACGGTGCCAATCAGGCGCTCAACCGGCTGGTTGGCTATTTGCTACGTCAGGGCGCGCATGTTCGGGTCTATTCGCCGACAACCAACACGCCAGCTTTCCCGCCCACCGGTGAACTGGTGAGCGTGCCGTCGATGGCCATTCCCAACCGCCCTGAATATCGCATGCCGCTGTCGCTATCATCGTCGCTAAAGCGGGACCTTGCTGCTTTTGCCCCCAATATCATGCACATTTCCAGCCCCGACCGGGTGGCGCGACAGGCGGCGAAATGGGCGCGCGACCGGCAAATGCCAGTGCTGGCATCAGTGCACACGCGATTTGAGACATATTTCCGCTATTACAACATGTCCTTCCTCGAACCGCTGGTCGAGGCCTGGCTGCGAAAGCTCTACCGTAAATGCGATGCACTCGTTGCCCCATCCGAATCGATGGCGCAGGTGCTGCGGCAACAGCGGATGAATTACGATATCGACATCTGGTCGCGTGGTGTGGACCGGGAGATTTTTGATCCGTCGCGCCGCGATATGGCATGGCGTCGGAAGCACGGCATAGAGGATGATGTGCCGGCGATCGGCTTTCTCGGTCGGCTGGTGATGGAGAAAGGGCTTGATGTCTTTTCAGATACGATCGACCAACTGCACCGCCGTAACATCCGGCACAAAGTGCTGGTGATCGGCGAAGGTCCAGCGCGACATTGGTTCGAATCGCGTCTGCCCGATGCCGCTTTTGTGGGTTTTCAGGGCGGAGCGGATCTCGCTCGCGCGGTGGCCAGCATGGACATATTATTCAACCCATCGGTCACCGAAACGTTTGGCAATGTGACTCTGGAGGCAATGGCCTGCGGACTTCCTGTGGTTGCCGCCAAAGCCACTGGCAGCCAGAGCCTGGTCGAGGACAACCGTTCCGGTCGCCTGATCACCCCGGGTGCCATTGCCCAATATGCAGAGGCGCTGCGGCTATATTGCGAAGACCCCGCCCTTCGCGCGTTGCACGGCAAAGCGGGTGAGCAGCGCAGCCTGGATTACAGTTGGGATGCGATAAATCAGGCTGTAGCCGACACCTATTTGCGGCTGATTCGCCAGCGCAGTGTTCGAGGCAGCTGAGTCCGCTCGGACATCCTGCCAGACATAGCTCAGCGGAACTTCGCGAAAGTCAAAGCGATCGACATGGCGCCGCCTACTGCCTCCATTGTCACCAACTCATCACAGGGATAGCTTGCGCCGCGACCGTCTTTTTTGAAAAACAATCTACCCTTTTTAGCGTGACGCTGTCCCCCAGATTGTGTTGCCAATGTTTGCACAATTACTGGAGATAGCGGCTGGCCGATCTCGCTGGGACGTTGGCGGTTGCGACAAAATTACGGTCGATCATTTCATTCTTTCAATTTTTTGAGCGGTTTCGTCGATGGCGGCAACGATGGCATCGATCATTTCGTCAGTCGCCTGACCGCCTGCGACTTTGTGCATCAGCACTTCGCGCAAATTGCCCATCGCACGGCGAACGGCATGGCGGTCGATCTTGGCACGCGCTTCACCCATCGCCGCGAGCCGGGCGAACAAGGCTTCGACCTGCTCCGCATGCGCCTCAAGATGGGCGGTCCCCTCGTTGGTAATCGCAAAACTGCGCTTGGCGCCGTCCGACTGGGCTTCGCCGATAAGCCCCATGTCGACCAGCATAGTCAGCGTCGGGTAGACCACGCCAGGGCTTGGTGCATAAGCACCATCACTGAGTTCCTCGATGGCCTTGATCAGGTCATAGCCGTGGCGTGGCTGATCGGCGATCAGTTTGAGCAGGATCAGCCGTAGCTCATTGCCGTCGAACAGCTTGCCACGCCGACCTCCTCGGCCGCGTTGCGGGCCAAAACCGGCTTCCATCTCGAATTCGACCGGAAAGCGACCTACCTTCCAGGCCATTTTGCGGGCAAAATGCCGCCCGCGCATATGTCTTTCTCCATACATATTTTGGAGTTCCTTTCTATCATGTTGCTATCAAGATATATCTTGTAAGCTATTTTTCAAGTTTTAAATTGCAGCCAAGGATGACAGCGGCACTTCCCCGTTCTATCTTGCTGATAAATGGCCGAGCTTTTCCCAGAACCCCCGCAATCCCCGTCGCCGCTGAGCGACCATGCGCCGCTTGCCGACCGCATCCGCCCGAAGGCGCTGGCTGATGTGATCGGGCAAGAGCATATCACCGGCGCAGATGGTGCGATTGGCCGTATGGTCGCCGCTGGACGGCTATCTTCGATGATATTGTGGGGACCACCGGGCACTGGCAAGACCAGCATCGCTCGCTTGCTCGCCGACGCCGTTGGCATGCATTATATGGCAGTATCGGCGGTGTTCTCGGGCGTAGCCGACCTGAAAAAAGCCTTTGCCGAAGCCGAACAGGTTGCGCGTACCGGCAAATCGACCTTGCTGTTCGTGGATGAAATCCACCGCTTCAACCGCGCGCAACAGGACGGCTTCCTGCCATTTGTCGAACGCGGCACGGTTACGCTGGTAGGCGCGACTACTGAAAATCCCTCATTTGAACTCAATGCTGCCTTGCTCAGCCGCGCACAGGTGCTGGTGCTCAACCGGCTCGATGATGCAGCGCTTGGCAAATTGCTGTCGCGGGCGGAGGAAGAAGTTGGCACCCCCCTCCCCCTGACCGACGATGCGCGTACCGCGCTGATCGCATCGGCGGACGGCGACGGGCGCTTTTTGCTTAACCAGGCCGAGACGCTGTTTGCCATTGGCGGCACTGATCCGCTCGATCCCGCTGCCATGGCTGCGCTGCTTCATCGACGGATGCCGGTTTACGACAAGAACCGCGAAGGCCATTACAATCTGATCTCTGCGCTGCACAAAAGTCTGCGCGGGTCGGATCCGCAGGCCGCGCTCTATTGGATGGCACGGATGTTGGTGGCGGGGGAAGAGCCGCTTTATGTGCTGCGCCGCATCACCCGTTTCGCCAGCGAAGATATTGGCCTCGCCGACCCGCAAGCATTGCAGCAATGCATGGCGGCAAAAGACGCCTATGAATTTCTAGGGTCACCAGAGGGTGAACTCGCCATTGTGCAGGCTTGCCTCTATTGCGCGACCGCGCCCAAATCCAACGCCATCTACAAGGCGCAAAAGGCCGCATGGAAACTGGCGAAGGAAACCGGATCGCTGATGCCACCCGCCAACATCCTCAATGCCCCCACAAAGCTGATGAAGGATATCGGCTATGGCAAAGGCTATGCCTATGACCATGATGCCGAAGACGGCTTTTCAGGGGCCAATTACTGGCCCGATGAGGTCGCACCACAGACGCTCTATCAACCGGTCGAGCGCGGCTTCGAACGACAAGTGAATGAGCGGTTGCGCTATTGGGATAAGCTGCGCGAAGGGCGCCAGAGCGGGGCTAAGTGACTCAAATTGAATCATAAATTTGCTGCGCAAAATAATTGCAGCATTTATTTGCCAGAGTCTTGATTCTGCGATAGAATCTCCCTGCTTCTGGCGACCCCGGAGGTCGCTTTAACAAAGGGGGGCGACATGGGTGAATTACAGATAGCGGGTTATGCTTTTGATCAAGCGCTCGCGATGGAATGGGCTGAAAAAATCTTTTTCGCCCTGTTGATCGTTATCGTTACATGGGCTTTGGCCAAGGCGGCAAAATGGGCGTTCGCGCGCATGGTTGACCGCATTTCCTTTTTCCAGCGTGGCACGGCGACCGGCGAAAGTGTCGGCATGTCTTTGGGCAAGATCGTGTCGTTGCTGATCTGGCTGTTCGGTTTGCTGGCGGTGTTGCAGCAGCTAGGCTTCGACAGCGTGATTACCCCGGTGCAGGGGTTGCTCGGCAACTTTATTGGTTATGTTGACAATATCGTCTTTGCCGGTGCCATTTTCTTCATCGGTTCGATGATAGCCAAGATTGTTCGCGACCTAGTCGAGACAGCGCTTGGAACCGTCGATTTCGACAAATGGGCGAACAAGGGCGGGGTTGACACCTTCACTGGCAATACCGCAATCACCAAGACAATCGGCACGATTGTCTATGTACTGGTGATCATCCCGGTCGCGATTGCAGCACTGCAAATGCTCGAAATTTCCGCGATTACCGAACCGGCCATGAACTTGCTGAACATGGTGTTCAAGGCAGTGCCGCTGATTATCGGCGCATGCCTGTTGCTTGGCCTTGGCTATGTCATTGCTCGCTGGGTCAGCGGTTTGATCGGCGATATCCTCCCCAATTTGGGAGCCGATCGGGCAATAGCGGAACTGGGGCTGTTGCCTGAGGGACGCTCTGCGTCAGGTGTTATCGGCACTATCGTGTCGATTGCGATCATGATCTTCTTTGCTATCGCGGCAACCAACATGCTGGGCTTCCCGCAACTGACTGACATATTGGAAACAGTACTTGGTCAGGCTGGCAATGTTGCGTTCGGCGCGGTGCTGATCGCAATCGGTGTGCTGATTGCCAACTTTCTGCGCAATCTGGTCACTGACACCGCAGGCGCGGGCATTGCCACCTCGATCATCTATTGGGTGACGGTTGGGCTGTTCGTATTCATCGGGCTGAAGCAAATGCATATTGGCGGCATGATCGTTGACTATGCCTTTGGCGCACTGGCGATTGGGGCCGCAGTTGCCTTCGCCCTCGCCTTTGGTCTTGGCGGTCGCGATGCAGCGGCGCGGGTGTTGAGCGACATGCGCGACAATCCGCCTGCCGCACCAAAGCCGGTAACCAAGCCAGCGGTGCGCAAGGCTGCTGCCAAAAAGTAACGCTTGCCGAAGCGCAATCTGGGGGCGGGATCACACCCGCCCCTTTTCTTTTGTGGCATTGCCGCGCAGATAGACGCGATGCGCTCGTTCGACCATTTTGCCTGTATCGACTGGTCGGGTGCCGCCACCCGCTGGCAGCCCGGGATTGCGGTGGCGCAATGTGAAGCAGGCAGCTCCGCACCGCGCCTGATCCCTTCGCCCGAACGCCATTGGAACCGCAGCGCAATTTTGGACTGGTTGCTTCAGCAAGCCGAAGCCAGGCGCAACATCCTGATCGGCCTCGACCTCTCAATCGCACTGCCATTTGCCGACCGGCAAAGCTATTTCCCCGGCTGGGAGGCATCACCACCCGATGCGAAGGCGCTGTGGCGTTCAGTCGATGCGCTGTCGTCGCATGATGACTATCTGAGCGCGCAAAGCTTCCTCCAGCATCCCGAAATCGCCCGCCACTTCCGTCAGCACCGCAACAAGGGCGACCTGTTCGGCGAAGGCCGCGGGCGGTTGCGCAAATGCGAATATAACGGCCAGGCACTAATCGAGGGAATAAATCCCTATAGCTGCTTCAACCTAGTCGGTGCTGCACAGGTGGGCAAGTCGAGCCTCACTGGAATGCGTGTTCTGCACAGGCTGAACAGCGCAATTCCCATCTGGCCGTTCGATCCGCTGCCCGCCAGCGGCCCGGTGATAGTCGAAATTTACACCAGCATTGCCGCGCAAGCTTCCGGCGTCCTTGCCAAAGGACGCAGCAAGATCACCGACCCGCAGTTGCTCGACACCGCGCTGGATCGTTTCAGCAGTAAGCCGCACAGCCCTCTCTACTCACGCCTGTCGGATCATGCCGCAGACGCCCTGCTAACCGCCGCATGGCTTCGCACCCATGCCGATCAAAAGGACTATTGGCAGCCCGCCAAACTGAAACCTGAAATTGCTAAAACTGAGGGCTGGACCTTTGGCGTAGTTTGACGCTAAAGGCGCTATCGCAACCAAGCGCCGGCTTAGCTCAGTTGGTAGAGCACCTGATTTGTAATCAGGGGGCCAGGGGTTCGAATCCTCTAGCCGGCACCACTCCCCCAAATTTCCGACTAACTTGATCCGATCACGCAGACTCTGGCGATTCATGTGTTTGTCGGCATCCGCCGACGGGTGGGTTCGAATCCCCTAGCCAGCTCCGTACGACAAAACTCAACCCTACTATTACTGCGAAGCAAACAATCACCCATGCGCGCCGAAATGGTTGGCGATTGCGCCGCCGACGCGCAGGATCAACTGATAGCTGCGCTCGATTGGTTCGATAAATTGCGCATGGATATGCGCATAGGCCTGTTCGCTGCGATCGGGGTAATCGGTCGGCTCGTTGACGTCGAATGTGGCGATTGAGGGGCTCGACACCGGGAAGGCGCGGCGGAATTGGGCGAGTGCGTCGTCGATGCGCAGCGCGAAAATCATTTCCAGCACATCGTCGCGGCTGATGTCATTCGAGCGTGAGAAGGCGGGCACTTGCACCGCGCGCAGGAAAATATGCTGCATCAATGCCAGTCGCAACGCCTGCAATATACCGAGCGAGCGGCGTACATCTTCTCGGCCGTCCTGACTGCTGTCGTCCGGCACAAGCGCGAGGAGCCGGTGTAGCTTCAACGCATCGACCCGCAAACGAGATGTCAGCGTGCGGAAGGCGCTGTTGCGATCATCGGTGGTCAAGCGTTCCGCGAGCGCAAGGCAGGCGGGTTCAAGCACGGATTCGGTCCCGCGATAGGGCCTGCTCGCCCAATAGGCGGAGTTGAACAGTTCGCCGTAGGCAGCAACCGATTTAATGCTGGCAAGCCGGTTGGAGGCACGCAGCATCCGCATAATCTGTCGGCCACGCAGGCTTTTGCTGATCAGGTCAGCAACCGCCTCGACATCTTCATCCGCAGCCGTGCCGGTGCCGGCAATCAGATTCACCGGATAGCCCAATTGCTGCATGATCGCGTTGTGTGGGATCGCACGGATCTGGCGCAAGCTCATCGCCCGGTCTGCTGCGACATCGAACTGCCGCCGTGCTTTACGCGACCCAGTTTCGTTGAGCAGACCCAGACCAAAGGCAGTGAGCGACCGTGCATAGGTGCGCGATTCCAGAAAGTCGCGCTGCACCCGACGGATGCCGCGATAGAAATCGAGGCTGACGTCGGTTTGCTGGTAAAAAGGGTCTTTGGAGGCAGGCAGAGCCGCGCATTCCACCTCCGCAATTCGCACCAAAGTCGCCAGCGCCAGTTCAGGCGTGCGGAACCACAAATAGCCGTCGCCGCCTTGAAAACTAACCTCTGGTTCCAGCGCAATTCGCGCGTCGGCAAAGCGCGAACGAGTCCACAGGCTCAGCGGATAGGTCAGCCGGTCGGTCATCGAAGAAGGATGCGCCCCGCGCCCCATCGATTCGCCGTGGGTGTTGAAAATCAGCGCAGCGACATCGGTCAGACCATGTTTCGCCATCATCTTGGCAAGCCGTCCCTGCAGCCTTTCGATAGCCAACGCCGCTGGCAGTTGCCCGACGAAACGACCAGCATCGGAAAATCCGGTTTGCACCGCCACCCTGCCCCGCTGGCGCGCATAGTCGCGGTAGGCAGGCTCTGCGAACAGTGCGTCGAGGAAGCGCGCACCATGTTCCATTGCGCTTTCGGTTTCGAACAGCGGCGAAACATCGACCTTTTCATCGATGCCGAACAATTTGGCGAAATAGAGCGCGGCGAGCACCGTTTGCGGATCTTCACATTCCGCAATCAACATGCGGATCGGCGCGTCGGTATCCACATGCTTCAGGATTTGCGCCATGATCAAAAATTGCCGGACCGCCGTTGTGTCCTCAATCGCGAGCGCGGCAAAATTGGAACGTAGAGGTTTTTCTTCGACCAGCAGCGTGCGCAACCGCGCCAAGGCGGTGTGGCTGCTCAGGTCGAGCGTCTGGCCCGGATCGATTCTGCGACGGATCGCATTTTGCAGCTGCGAAGCGTTGACGCGGAAATGCACCCAGCCCTGCCCCAGCCCGTCGCTGCGCATCGCCGACGCGGCCACCAGAATTGCACGCGCCGTATCGGCATCATCCTGATCGTTCGCCAGCGCTTCCAGCGATGCAATAACGCTGTCGAGCGAAACCAGCTTGTCTGGGTGATCGTCCGTCAGCCGGTTGGCCATTGCCGACAATTGATCGGGGCTGTCGTGCGGTTGGACGAACACCGCCTCCATTTCGCGCGCATAGGCCGCCGCCGCGTCGAGTTTTGCGGCGACCTCCGCTGCAGCGGATATCGAACGCAAGGCACTGGCATATAGTTCCAGCCGCATCGCTTTTTCGCGCAGACGAAAACGGATGCAGGTTGACCAGCCGATATCGGTTCGACCGTCCATGTCATAACCGACCCAGCTGGCAAAACGGAACGGCGCGGGGCGCAAAGACCGCCATTGGTCAGGCCATTGTTTCTGTGCCTGCGCAAAGAGGCGATCCACCAGCCGATCGCGCGCAGCGGCAGCGCGGGTGATCGCCGCCATTGCCTCTTCATGCTCATAATCGAGCGTTACATGATCGCGGTCGGTGGGCGCGATGCAGACAAGCTGTTCGGACACATCGCCATCACTCGCGGCCTGCGCTACCGCGTCGGATTGCGCCCTGTTGAGCAGAAAAGTCGGATGCGCGGTGAACACCACATGCATCAGCGGGCTTTGCCAGCGGCAGTTGAAGGCATCGAAATCGCATTTGTCCGAAGTGGCCAACCGGTCGAATGCCGCCAGATTATCGGCGATACCAACCGGTGCGAGCATCCGCGCCAGATGCCGCGCGCGCACCTGCAACGATTCGCATTCAAGTTCGGCGACAAGTCCGCCAACGTCGCCAAGCGAAAGCGCGCCGTTCTCTATCTCGCGTGAAAGGTCCAGACTGAGTTGAAAGACCGGGTTGAACAACGGCGATTGCGCGGTCTGACGATGCAGCTCCTGCAGCGTATCGCGCAAGGCCGCATTCGTGGTCATGACCCGAGCGCCGCCGCCTGTCTTGCGGCCTCCATTATTGCTTCGGGATCAGGTGCTCCCTTGCCAACAACCCAGCTTCCGCCAACGCAAAGAACCGGATCAACCGCCAGCCAATCGGGCGCTGTGGCGAGACTGATTCCGCCAGTGGGGCAAAATTTGGCCATACCAAAGGGTGCAGCAATGGCTTTCAGTGCGGATATTCCGCCTGAAGCCTCAGCCGGGAAAAATTTGAAATGGGTCAACCCAAGGTCAAGACCGCGCATGATATCGCCGGCGTTGGCGGTGCCGGGAAGAAAGGGAATGCCGCTGGCGACTGCTGCCTTGCCAAGCGGCTCGGTCAATCCCGGTGAGACGATGAATTCCGAACCTGCATCAATCGCGGCGCGCAGATCCTGTTCGTTCAGCACTGTGCCCGCACCGACAATCGCGCCTTCGACCTTTTTCATCTCGCGGATGACGTCGAGTGCTGCGGCGGTGCGCAATGTCACTTCCAACACCCGCAAGCCACCGGCAACCAGCGCCCGCGCAATCGGCTGCGCATATTTGGCGTCGTCGATCACCAATACGGGAATGACCAGCGCAGTGCGCATGATGGTTTCAATCGGCTTCATGGGTGTTCCTTGGCAAAGGCTGCGGCAGCGCCGAAAAGGCCGGGTTGCGGATGGGTAATCAGCTTGACCGGAAGCGTCGCCATCAGTCCCTCGAACCGGCCCTTGGCACAGAAGCGTTCGGCAAAGCCCGAGCGCAGCAGTATGTCCTTGATCCGCAGACCAAGCCCGCCTGCGATGACCACGCCGGATCCGCCTTGGGCAAGCGCAATATCGCCAGCTATGCTGCCCAAGGAAAGGCAGAAACGGTCAACCGCGGCGGCGGCAAGGCTGTCTTCCCCGCTTGCTCCCAATTGCCACAACGCCTTGTCATCCTGCGGCTGGATCGAACGGCCTTCAATGCCCGCGAGCGCTTCGTAAATGTCGACCAGTCCGGGGCCAGACACCACGCGCTCGACCGACACCCGGCGATAACGCTGACGCAGCCGCGCAAGAATAGCGTCTTCAATCGTATCGAGCGGGGCAAAATCGATATGCCCACCTTCGGTTGCCTGCACATGATAGTCGCCACCGCTGCGCCACACATGTGCGACGCCTAGGCCAGTGCCGGGCCCAATGATGCTGATTGTGCCTTCACCGGGCAGTGGCTCGTCCGGTCCTGTCAGATGCAGAAAATGTTCTTCATCTGCCTGCGCGACGGCATGGCCCACCGCACCAAAATCGTTGATCAATGTATAAGCATCGACGCCCAGTTTTTCGCCAATCAGCGCTGGCCGAATGATCCACGGATTGTTGGTGAACTTGATTACCTCACCCTTTACCGGTCCGGCAATGGCAATCGCTGCCGCGCGAGGTAGCTCATGCCCGGCAATACGCCCGAAATCCTGCCAAGCGGTCTGGAAACTGGCATGCTCTGCGGTCTTCAGCGTGACTGCTTCACCCAGATCGACAACGCGACCGCCCGACACTTCGGCAAGGGCAAACCGGGCGTGGGTTCCGCCGATATCGACTGTAACCAGTTTGCTCATAGCCCCGCCCCTGCCAGCATCGCACAAGCCCCGCGCTCGGCGCTGTCCGCTTGCGCGCGCATATGTGCGAACAGTTCGCGCCCCATGCCTTCTTCCTGCAATGGTGCGGTCGCGGGTTCACGCGAAGCAATCTCGGCCTTCACCTCCAATATGCCATCATGACCACATAATTTGATGATGTCACCATCCCGGATACGCGCAATGGGTCCGCCATCGAGGGCCTCGGGGGTCAAGTGGATCGCCGCCGGAACCTTGCCCGACGCGCCTGACATGCGGCCATCGGTGACAAGGGCAACGCGGAAACCGCGGTCCTGCAACACACCCAATGGTGGAGTCAGTTTGTGCAGTTCGGGCATGCCGTTAGCGCGCGGTCCTTGAAAGCGGACGACGACAACGACATCGCAATCAAGCTCGCCCGCCTTAAATGCTGCTAGCACATCTTCTTGCGTCGAAAATACGCGAGCGGGCGCTTCGATGATCCAGCGACCAGGGTCAACCGCGCTTGTTTTGAAGATTGCGCGCCCCAAGTTACCCTGCACCAGACGCATTCCACCGTCGGGGAGGAACGGCGCAGAGGGGGGCCTCAACATACTGTCGTCGGCACTGGTCGCGGGGGCATCGCTCCACACGAGTGCTTCACCGTCGAGCACGGGCTCTTGTCCGTACGCGGTGAGATCATCGGCCGCGACCGTCATGATATCGCGGTGGAGCAATCCGGCATCGAGCAATTCGCGGATGACAAACCCCATCCCGCCTGCCGCGTGGAAATGGTTCACGTCACCTGAGCCGTTGGGATAGACCCGCGCAATCAACGGAACCGACGCCGACAGTTCGTCAATATCCTGCCAATCAAGATGGATGCCTGCAGCGCGCGCCATTGCGGGCAGATGAATCGCATGATTGGTTGATCCACCGGTCGCAAGCAAGCCGACACAGGCGTTCACAATCGCCTTTTCATCGACACAGCGACCCAGCGGACGATAGTCTCCGATCTTGCCAATTTGTGCCAGCCGGTGTGTTGCCGCACGGGTCAGTTCGGTACGCAATTTGGTGCCCGGATTGATGAAAGCAGCCCCGGGCATGTGCAGACCCATCACTTCCATCATCATCTGGTTGCTGTTGGCGGTGCCATAAAATGTACAGGTCCCCGCACCATGATAGGAAGCCGCCTCCGCCTCAAGCAATTCGGCGCGGCTTGCCTTGCCCTCGGCATAAAGCTGCCGCACGCGCTGCTTTTCCTTGTTGGCTAAGCCCGAAGGCATTGGCCCGGCGGGCACTAGGATCATCGGCAAATGGCCAAAACGTAATGCGCCGATCAACAGTCCGGGAACAATCTTGTCACAAATCCCCAGCAGCAGCGCGCCCTCAAACATCGCATGGCTGAGGCCGATAGTGGTCGCCATCGCGATGACATCACGGCTGAGTAGCGACAATTCCATGCCCTGCTGCCCTTGCGTCACACCGTCGCACATCGCCGGGACACCGCCCGCAACCTGCGCCGTCGCGCCGACTTCGCGCGCGAACAATTTTATCTGCTCAGGATAGCGTGCATAGGGCGCATGCGCCGACAGCATATCGTTATAGGCACTGACAATACCGATATTCATTGCCGAACCGCCGCGGATGGCGGCCTTGTCATCACCGGCCGCCGCAAAGCCATGCGCGAAATTCCCGCACGACATGGTCGCACGGTTCAGGCCCTTTTCGGCTTCGCGGTTTATCAGGTCGAGATACCGGCGGCGGCTATCGCGGCTTTTTTCGATGATGCGCGCGGTCACGCGTTCGATTGCGGGGTGTAAATGCGTCATGTCATTCACTCGTGCCAGCTAAAACCATCGCGCTCAGCCAAGGCGATGGCAGCGGCAGGTCCCCAACTGCCGGCGGTATAGGTTCGGGGTTTAATTGCATTTTCGGCCCAGCCCGCGCGGATTGCATCGATCCACTCCCACTGCGCCTCGACTTCGTCACGGCGTACAAACAAAGTCTGGTTGCCTTCGATCAGGTCAAGCAACAGCCGTTCATAGGCAATGCGTTTTTGCGGACCGGCGAAGGCGTCGGGCATCGAAATGTCGAGTGGAACCTCGCGCAGCCGCACACCGCCACGATCCAGCCCCGGTATCTTCGCCATCACCGAAAGCCCGACATTTTCGCGCGGCTGAATGCCGATAATCAGCTTGTTGGGTTCGGTCTTTGCCCCCTGCCCCGCAAAAATCGAGTGCGGAATCGCCTTGAACTGGATCATGATTTCGGTCTTGCGCTCGGGCAGCCTCTTGCCTGTCCGCAACAGGAAAGGCACGCCGTTCCATCGCCAATTGTCGATATGTGCCTTTAACGCGACAAAGGTCTCGGTATCAGAATCGCGCCCCAGTTCTTCATCATAACCCGGCACCGGCTGCGACCCGATTGCCCCTTCGCGATACTGGCCGGTCACGCTGTCGCCAGGGCCCAATGGCCGTAGCGAGCGCAGCACCTTAACCTTTTCATCTCGGATCGAGGTAGGATCATAATTGCTCGGCGGTTCCATCGCGACCAGCGCCAGCAATTGCAGCATGTGGTTCTGCACCATATCGCGGAGCGCACCTGCCCCTTCGTAAAAGCCAGCGCGTCCCTCCAGCCCCACCGTTTCGGCAACGGTAATCTGGACATGATCGATATGCGCAGCGTTCCAGACAGGCTCAAACAATATATTGCCGAAGCGCAACGCGAGCAGATTCTGCACCGTTTCCTTGCCCAGATAATGGTCGATGCGAAAAATGCGATCTTCGGGGAAAGCGGCGGCAACCGCGTCGTTGATATGGCGGCTGGTTTCAAGATCGGTACCCAGCGGTTTTTCAAGTCCGATGCGCGATTTCTCACCGGCCAGCCCGCTTTGCTGCAGACCTGCTATGGTTGGCTCAAACAGCGATGGGGCGGTTGATAGAAAGATCGCAAGCCCGTCAACAACTTTGCCGACACGCTCTGCCAAAGCAGCGAACCCCTCGGGTTTGGAAGCATCGAGCGGCTGGTAATGCAGACGTTTCAGAAAATCAGGAACAGATGCTTTCCGCTCCTCGGGCAAGAATTTTTCCAGCGCCTCTGCCGCGAAATTGCGGTAGCTGATATCATCATGCTCGGTCCGTGCAGTGCCTATGATGCACAGGTCTGGAGCTACCAAGCCATCAGCGGATAACGCGCACAGCGAAGGCAACAACATACGTTGCGCCAAGTCGCCCGTAGCACCGAACAGCAGCAATTTGTCGGCTGTGAACTGCATTGCAATCATTTCCTAAAATGGCGCGCTGCGGTTTCTCCACCACGCCTGACCATATCCTATTGGATGCGCCCAGAAGATCAACGGCTTGCATACGGATACATGGAAAATGCAGGACAATAGCCTCAAAACTTGCCTATTTTCCGCAATATGCCCACATCAGCGATATGACCGAATTTTCCATTCTTGATCTTGTCTCAGTCGCCGAGGGACGGACGATCGCTGACGCCCTTGGCGAAGCAGCCAGTCTCGCCCGAGAGGCCGAGGCGCTGGGCTATAAACGCTATTGGGTGGCCGAACATCATTTGATGCCGGGAATCGGCGGGGCAGCGGTCTCGGTGGTGTTGTCGCATATTGGCAACGCCACATCGACAATTCGCATTGGCTCGGGCGGGATCATGCTGCCAAACCATTCTCCGCTGACGATTGCCGAGCAATTTGGCACGCTGGACGCGCTGTTTCCAGGTCGGATTGATTTGGGCCTGGGCCGGGCGCCCGGGGCAGATATGCGGGTTGCGCGCGCGCTGCGGCGCGACCTCAACCAAGCCGCGCATGAATTCCCGCAAGACGTAGTCGAACTGCGCGCGCATTTCACTGGCGAGCCTGAACTTGGGCTGGAGGCTGTTCCGGGACGCGGTGCAAAGCCCGAAATGTGGATATTGGGGTCCAGCCTGTTCGGTGCGCAATTAGCGGCGGCGTTGGGGATGCCTTATGCTTTTGCTTCGCATTTTGCACCCGATGCCCTTGATCCCGCGCTCGAAATCTACCGCCGCAATTTCAAGCCTTCCTCAACGCTCGCGCAGCCACATGTGATGGTGGCGTTTAACAGCTTTGCTGCCGAGACCGAGGCCGAAGCCACCTATTTGGCATCGTCGATGGAACAAGCCTTTGTTGCCTTGCGCACGGGCACCCCAGGGAAATTACGCCCTCCCGTCGAAGGCTATCGGGCAAATCTGCCGCCACCAGCCCAATCCGCCCTCAACCATGTGCTTCAGGCAAGTGCAATCGGCACTGTTGACCAGGTCCGAGAAAAGCTAAGCGCCTTTATTGAACGGACCGACGCCGACGAAGTCATCATTGCAGGCGCCATGTTCGATCCCGAAGCGCGCAAGCGCTCGATTGCACTGACAATGGAAGCTGCTGTCGCACTTTGACCACTTGCCATTCGCGCCGCTGCAGCTAACCAGCATCAAACATTCTAGAGAGGATCAATCATGCTGCGCAGGGCTGCCATAGTTTCCCCACTAAGGACGCCGGTAGGCAAATTTCTGGGCAGCCTTTCGTCGGTGTCGGCAGGCGAATTGGGTGCGATTGTGATCCGTGCCTTGATAGAGCGAACCGGCATTGATCCAGCAAGAATTGACGATGTTGTT
>Ga0075154_10000875_pt1 | contig 23174 bp, 19 predicted proteins | sample JI71714BDNA_FD_70965 | JGI IMG/M metagenome (GOLD analysis project Ga0075154, IMG submission 70965) | Wastewater effluent complex algal communities from Wisconsin, to seasonally profile nutrient transformation and Carbon sequestration -... | ecosystem: Engineered > WWTP > Effluent > Algae...
ACTTCTTCCAGCTCAACGTCGCCTGGGGCGAGGTCATGGCCTACCTGAGCCTGATCACCGTCCCCGTCCTCGCCTTCTACCTTTACCTGCAGAAAGCCTTCATCGCGTCGATCGCCTCGACCGGCGTGAAGGGCTAACGGAGTCCGATATGTCCTTCAAACACAAAGATCTCTGGTTCTGGGACAGCTGGTATGTCCAGGATGGTGACACGTACCATGGCTATTTCCTGCAAGCGCCGAAATCGCTGATCGACCCCGACGCCCGCCACCTGAACGCGACCCAGCGCCATGCGACCTCGAAAGATCTGGTGAACTGGACCGATCTTGGCACCACCTTCGAGCCGCAGCGCAACGGCGTGGCCTGGGACGACAGCACGACCTGGACCGGGTCGGTGCTGAAGGGCGACGACGGGCTGTGGCACCTGTTTTACACCGGCACCACGCTGGCCGAGCAGTCGCTGTACCAGCGCATCGGGCACGCGACCTCGACCGACCTGCACAACTGGACGCGGGTAGGTGACGGGCTGGCGCTGGACATGACCGGGCCGAACGCCGACTGCTATGAAAAGGACCACGCCATCGGCCACTGGCATGATCGGGCGATGCGCGACCCATGGGTGATGCGCAACCCGGACGGCGGCTGGCTGATGTACTTCACCGCCCGCGTGCCCGGCGTGCCGGAACCGAACGCCGGCGGAGCCATCGGCTTTGCCACCTCGCCAGACCTTCGAACCTGGACCCTGCAACCCCCGGTGTTCCAGGGCGGCTTCGGCCAGCTCGAGGTGCCGCAGGTCTTCAAGGTCGGGGCGCATTGGTACTGCCTCTTCTGCACCTCCTCGACCCACTGGTCGGATCAATACCGTCGCGACAACCCGGAAGCCCCGCTCACCGGCACGCACTATCTGATCGCCGATCATCCCCGCGGCCCGTGGCGGATCGCTCCCGGACCCTTCCTCGACGGGGCTGACCCCTGCCGCCGCTACGCCGCCCGCATCGTCGACGGGCCGCAGGGTCTGGTGATCCTGGGCTTTGCCGACAGCGGCAAGGCGACCTTTGGCGGATACATCATGGACCCCGAGCCGGTGATCATCGGCCCGGACGGTCTTCTGCACGTTGAAACCCTCGCACAGGCGGCGGAGTAGCACATGGCACGGATTTCCCTGAAGAACGTCAAGAAAAGCTACGGCACGACGCATGTGATCAAGGGCGTCGATATCGACATCGAGGATGGCGAGTTCTGCGTCTTCGTCGGTCCGTCGGGCTGCGGCAAGTCAACTCTGTTGCGGATGATCGCGGGGCTGGAGGACATCTCCTCGGGCGAGTTGCGCATCGGCGAAACGGTGGTCAATGAGCTGCCACCGGCACAACGCGGGGTGGCGATGGTGTTCCAGTCCTACGCGATCTTCCCGCACATGACCGTGCGCGAGAACGTGGCCTTCGGGCTGACGATCTCGGGCGCGTCAAAGGAGGAAAAGGATGCCAAGGTGGCCGAGGCCGCCCGCATCCTGCAGATGGAGCATCTTCTGGACCGCCGCCCCAGCCAGCTGTCCGGCGGCCAGCGCCAGCGTGTCGCCATCGGCCGGGCCATCGTCCGCAAGCCGCAGGTGTTCCTGTTTGACGAACCGCTGTCCAACCTCGACGCCGCCCTGCGGATGGACATGCGGATGGAGATCGGCAAGCTGCACAACCAGCTTGGCGCGACGATGGTCTACGTGACCCACGACCAGGTCGAGGCGATGACCCTGGCCGACAAGATCGTCGTGCTGAAGGACGGTCAGGTCATGCAGATCGGCGCGCCGATGGACCTGTACCACGATCCGGCCAACCTTTTCGTCGCGGGCTTCCTTGGCGCGCCGTCCATGAACTTCATCAAGGTCACGGTGCAGGGCGTGAATGGCGGCAAGGTGCTGGTCTCGAACGGGGCTCTGGATCCAGTCGAGGTTTCCGGCAAGCGGGGACCGTTCAAGGTCGGCGACACAGCGATCCTGGGTCTGCGGCCGCAGTATCTGTCCGTCGCCGGAGGTGCCGGGCGCCTGCATGGGGCGGTCGCCCTGACTGAGCGTCTTGGGGCCGAGACGGTGGTTGAAGTCACCCTGAAGGACGGCAATCCGCTGATCGCTGCCCTGTCGCAGGATGCGGTCTTTGATCTGGGCGCGCAGGTGAACCTCGATTTCGATCCAGACCGGGCGCATCTCTTTCCGGACAACCCTGCCTGATCCGCGAAGCGACTGGCCGGTCCTCGGAAGGGTTTGCGATTCATCGGCGGTGTCGTAGCCTGATGCGATCCGCTGGAAGCCGCCGATGCCGACTGACAGGACCGAAGACCTTCGCAAGGGTGACGAGCCGACCGCGGCGTCGGGCGCTGCGTTCCTGTCGGACGAGATCAGCACATTCCTGCAAAGCGGGTTGGCCATCATCATCGGTGTCGTCGGACCGGATGGGCGGGCGAGGACCGGGCGGGCGCTGGCGGTACGGGTTGTCGGCCCTGACCACCTCCGGGTCCTTTATCCGACCGTGGGCAACACGGATGTCACCGCGACGGCCCGGTCCGGCGGTCCGATTGCCATCACCTTCAGCGCGCCGATGTCGCACCGGACACTTCAGGTCAAGGCGAGCTCCTGCCAGGGCGAAGACGTCGAGCCGGAAGACAGAGCCGTGGCACAAAGACAATCGGATGCCTTTGCAGGCATCCTGACAGCGTTGGGCTATGCGCCCGATTTCGCACGGGCGATCAGCGACGACCGCTCATCAACGCTTTGCGCGCTGAGCTTGCGCGTGGAAGCCGCCTTTGAGCAGACACCCGGGCCCGGGGCGGGTCGGTCCATATGAACGGTCTGGCCTCCATTCCCGTGACGGACAGCGCGCCCCTGACTCTGGACGCCCTGCACGATTGCTTCGAAGGCACCGTGCCCGCCACGCTGGCCACCGTGGACCAGAGCGGCGTCCCCAATGTTTCCTTCATCAGTCAAGTCCACTACGTCGACCCGGGCCGCGTGGCGCTCAGCTATCAGTTCTTCAACAAGACCCGCAGGAACATTCTGTCCACCCGTTCAGCCGCTGTCGAGGTCGTGGACCCGCTGACAATGGCCTGTTACCGGCTTGATCTTGATTTCGAGACGACCGAGTCCGACGGGCCCGTCTTCGAGGCGATGAAAGCCCGACTGGCCGGGATCGCCTCGCATACCGGAATGGCGGCTGTATTCCGCCTGATGGGTGCGGACATTTTCCGCGTGCGCACCATCCGCTGCACGGTGGCCCCCCGCTTTGCACGTCCCCCGCCCACCGTTCCCCTGCTTCCAGCCCTGCGCCGCGCCCTTCGCGAAATGGCACGCGCTCTGACACTGGGTGACTTGTACGACCGGACGCTTGACGCCATCGCCAGGCACCTGGGCATGACCAACCTGATGATCCTTGTCCCCGACGAAACCCGGGGTGCCCTGGATGCCGTTGCGACATGGGGCTACCAATCGTCGGGCATCGGCGCGGAAGTGCGCATCGGCGATGGCGTGATCGGTGTGGCGGCGCGGGAGAAGGTCGCCGTCCGCATCGGCCACATGTCGACCGACTACCTCTATGGCCGCGCTGTCAGCGACCGCCTGCAAGCCGAGGCTGGTCCGAGCGGGGCCGAAAACCAGGGCGTCGCGTTCCCCGGCCTGCCACGCCCCGAGAGCCAGATTGCGTTGCCGGTGGTGTGGCAAGGCCGACTGACGGGTGTCCTGTTTGCGGAAAGCCCGCTTCCACTGCGGTTCCTGCATGAGGAAGAGGATGTGCTGACCTGCATCGCCAGTGCGCTGGCCAGCCATGCTGCCGCGCTGGGTGCCGACGAAGATGTCGCGGAAGCCAGCGCTCCCACAGGCACGGACCGGACGGGAAAAGCCCTGAACGTGCGCCATTTCGCGGCCGATGACAGCGTCTTTGCAGGGGGAGACTATATCATCAAGGGGGTGGCGGGCGCGATCCTGTGGAAGCTCCTGCGTGCCTATGTGTCTACGGGATGCTGCGAGTTTTCCAATCGCGAGCTTCGCCTGTCCCCGGAATTGCGCTTGCCGACCCATTCCGAGAATCTGGAGGCGAGACTGGTTCTGCTGGAACGGCGATTGCGGGAAAAGGCGTTACCGATCCAGATTGAAAAGGCCGGACGCGGGCGCCTTCGGCTGGTGGTGCAGGCAATCGTCACCCTTCAGGAAGAGTGACGGGCCGCTCATGCGTCATTTAAGAATATTTTAGGGTTCCGCGCAGGAACACTTAATGAGCACTCCGCATCGCCGCACAGTAGATGTGCATTCGTCCACCTGAACACGGCGATGCGGACGGAAGACGACACCGGGGCGAAGGCCTTCAAGTGTCGGCCCTGTCTTCTGCATCCTTTGATACAGGGGGCCTGCACCAGAAAGTCTTGTGCAGTCTCAATACTTTGCCGGGCATCGCCGGGCGCTGATGATTTTGATCGAAGGAACAGGACCATGCATATCGAAGATCTCCGCATTCAAATTGGCGGCCACGTCGTTGCCGCGGGAGAGGCAGGTTTCGCTGCCGCACGCGAGGGGTTCGTCTGGAACGGCCGCAAGCCTCAGGCGACCCCGCGCGTGATCGTCAAGGCCACCTCAACCGCCGATGTCCAGGCGGCCGTGCTTTATGCGGCGGCCAACGGCTACCGGGTCTCGGCGCGGTCGGGCGGGCACAACTGGTCGGGCATCGCTTTGCAGGACGGCGTGGCAATTGACCTCAGCGCGCTGAATTCAGTCAGCGTCGATCGCATGGCGCGCATCGCCGAAGTGGGCCCCGCCGCGAAGAACCTTGCGCTGGCCGTGGCACTGACTGCCGAGGAGCTGGCCTTCCCGGTCGGCCATTGCGGCGATGTTGCAATGGGAGGCTATCTTCTCGGCGGCGGGTTCGGCTGGAACGAGGGAACCTGGGGCCCTGCCTGCCACCTGATCGAGAGAGCGGAAGTTGTGCTCGCCGATGGACGCGTCGTGATGGTCAGCGCCACCGAGCACCCCGACATCTTCTGGGCGCTGCGCGGGGCCGGCCCGTTGTTCTTCGGCATCGTCACGCGGTTCTGGCTGCGGCTTTTGCCCCTGCCCCCGGCAATGGCCGTTGCAACCTGGACCTATCCCCTGGGGCGAGTGGCCGATGTGACCGCCAGCCTGAACCGGCTATCGAACCTGCTACCAAGCTTTGCCGAGGTTTCCCTCTCGCTGGCCGGCGCTCCGCCGCACCTGGGCCTGGGTGACGCGAAATTCGCAACGGTGGTGCTGACCCTCTACGGCGGCTCGATGGTCGAACTCTCTGGACTTGCGCGCAATGTCGGCGACATCGTGCCTGAAGGGGCGGCCGCGATCATGCCACCCACCCAGATCGATTTCGCGACATTGTACGGCATCGTCGATCAGAGCTTTCCCGATGGCGGGCGCTATGCCGTCGATTGTCTCTGGGGCGACGATCCCGAAACCGCCTTCGCGGGTCTGGCGGCCATGATCGCTGATGCACCTTCGGCACGGTCAAATGCGATTGGCGTGATCTACGGCCGCAACTCGGCGCTCGGCAAAGGGCTGCCAGATGCAGCCTTGTCGGTCACTGGCCCGGTCTGCGGCATCGTGCACGGGACCTGGGACGAGACGAGGGATGATCAGAAGAACCTCGACTGGTTGCGTGCCGGAATGGATCGGCTGAACGCTGTGACCACCGGCCGCTACGTTGGTCACGCCGACCTGGCCCGCCCGGGCCGACTCGAGGAATGCTACAGCCGTGATGCTCTGTCCCGGATTGCCGCGCTGTCAAAGACCTATGACCCGAGAGGCATCTTCGGCGACCGCAAGGTTCTGGACACGCATTCCGCCGTTCCTGGCGTGATGGCAGCAGAGTAGATCGGATGACCGCCATGAAAAGCTACCGGACCAAACCCCATGCGGCACCGGACGCCTTGCTTCCCGAACTGGTCGCAACGGTGATCTCACTCGGATTGGGGCTCTTTGTCCCCGCGATGGCCAAGGCAGAGATGTCCCAGATCGAACGGGGTCGCTACCTTGTCCAGATTGCCGGATGTGGTGATTGCCACACCCCCGGCCACCTTCTGGGCAAGCCGGATATGGCGCGCTTTCTGGGTGGCTCCGAGGTCGGCTTCGAGGTTCCGGGGGTCGGGATCGTGTACGGCCCGAACCTTACCCCGGACAAGGCCACCGGCCTTGGCGGCTGGAGCGCCGAGCAGATCGTAGCCGCCATTCGCACGGGTGCAACGCCTGACGGACGAGGCCTGGTGCCCGTCATGCCCTGGCCGAACCTGGCGACACTGACCGACGAAGACGCCTACGCCATCGCAGCCTACCTGCAATCGCTGGAGCCGGTGAGCAACGCGGTGCCGGAATTCACTCCGCCGGGCGCAGCGGCGCCCGCCTTCGTGATGCGCATCGTACCGCCTGGCGGGTGAACCCGCCTTTGACCGCCCGATGCAGATCGGGCGGCTCTTCTTGCCGGATATGTCCATTCTGGTCGACGCGGCGGACCTGGGTCCGGAGGGGCAAATGGCTCGGCGCCGGGGGCGATGCGGATCACCTGCCGACGAATTCAAAGGAATAGCTGCGTCCGGCGCCTTCGGGCGGGGGCGGGAAGGGAGACGCTCGCCGGATGTGGTCCAGCGCCACTTGCTCAAGTTCGGGATTTCCCGCCCCTTTCAGCACCTCGACACCGGCCAACTGCCCGTCCGCAGCAACGGTGAAACCCACGACAACGGTTCCCTTCCCTGCCCCGGCCTTCTTTCGGGTGGAGCGAACCTTCTTCATCACCGCCTTTGCATATGCCGCCGGGGACTGTGTTCCACCCTTGGCTTTTGCCGCGGCCGACGCCGTGCTTGCAGAATCCGGCGCTGCGGCTTTGTCGGCCTTGGCCTCCGGTTTTGGCTTGGCTTTGCCGGGTTCTGCCTTCTTCTCTGGCGCCTTCGCGGGTGCAACCCTCGCTGTCTCGACTTTCGCGATCTCCTTTTCCACAGGTTTGTCGGCAGGAGGGGGAAGCGAAATGTCGGCGGACACCGGGGTATCGGACTTTGGAAGGGTCATCGCAGCAACGGGCGAAAAGACCGGCGCCAAGGTCTCGGCCGGCAAGTCTTGGGTCGAGTCGGGTTGGGCAGGTTCTTCTGGAAGCGGCGGCGCTTCCGCCGCGGCCTGTGGTGCGACATCAGCTACGGCATTCACCGCAGGCGCGGTCGGCGGCAATTGGGCGAGGGTCAGCACAAGGACAGGGGCTGACCGCTGGGCAGACAGCGCGAAGGCCGCCGCGCTGTACAGAAGCCCGGACGCCATGGCCGCCGCCAGCAACCACCCCGAGGTGCGCGCCGTCGCCCCGCGTCCGATCATGGCGCGGATTCCAATCCGACGAGTGCAACCTTCAGGTAGCCTCCTTGCCGCAGTGAATCCAGCACCTGCATCAGTGCGGCGTAGTCAACGGATCTGTCGGCCCGCAGGAATACGGGCGTCTCTTTCCGTGCGCCGGAGAGGGAATCGAGCGCCGCGACAAGAACATCGGGTGCAACCTGCTTCTCCCCTACGAGCAGACTCTTCTCGGCAGTCAGTGTCAGCCAGAGCGGGTCCGCCGGTCGCTCACCTGGGGGTGCCGAAGAGCCGGGCAGGTTGACCGGCACATCCACAGTCGAAAGCGGGGCCGCGACCATGAAGACGATCAGCAGAACAAGAATTACATCGATGAAGGGGGTCACGTTGATCTCGCTCAGGGCGTCGTCGCCGTCGTCGAGGCGCAGGGTCATCGCTCACCCCCCCATCCGCCGATCAAGTTCGTGGCTGAACCGCACCAGGAGATCCGCCCGACCGTCTGCCAGCCGGTGCCGAAACGCAGCGATCCACCGCTGAATGCAGTTGTACAGCAGCACTGCCGGAATTGCCGCAATCAGTCCGATGCCCGTGGCAAGCAGCGCTTCGGCGATTCCGGGCGCGACAACGGCAAGGTTTGTGGTGTTGGCGGTCGCAATCGCGAGAAAGCTGTTCATGATCCCGAAGACCGTGCCGAAAAGGCCGACGAATGGCCCCACCGCCCCGATGGAAGCAAGGAGCCCGGAGCCTGAACGCAGCCGCATCACTGCGCCTGCCTCGATCCGGTCAAGCCGCAGTTCAAGCCGGTCTCGCGCCGCAGAGCGCAGATCAGCCGTCAGGACAGATGGCGCCCCTGCCGCTTCTTCGCGGGTGGCGATCGCTGCCAGCGCCAGGGGGCTGTTGCCTGGAACCGCTGTCAGTCCACTGGCAGAAGACAAGGCCGACCACGCCCGATCCAGCCTGCGGAAGGCGAATGCAAACTCCACGGACTTGAAAAAAAGCACCGTCAGAACGGCTGCGACTGCCAGCGCGAGAAGGCCGATCACCGCCTGCACGACCCAATGCGCTTTCTTGATCAGGCTGACGAGATCAGTCCTGACGGGTTCGGACGCCTCGGCCCGTGTGGCACCTTCGATCCCGGTCGGGTTTGCCGCTTCCGACGGGATGTCTGACCCCGGCAGCACCAGCGCCGGCCCAGTCTCAGGCTCCACACCACCAAGCACGGGCGCTTCCGCGGATACCGTGGGAGGGGCGGCGTCCTGGGAGTAGGACGCCCCAGCCAGAAGGATGCAGAACATCGGGGCAAGCCACCTCACCATGTGAGGCTCTTGCCGATAGCAAGTTTCGCGTTCATCCCTTGGGCGCGGTCCAGCGCAAGGTTGTTCTTGTAGTCTGCGTCGAAGATGTTCTCCACGGTCAGCGTGACATCCAGCCCCGCAAGCGCTCCGGTTTCAGGCTTCCAGTTTATGAAGAGGTCGTGCGTGTCATAGGCCGGGGTGAAGGTCGGAGTTCCAGCCGGAACCGCCGTCGGCCCTCCTCCTGCGGTCGCGGCCGAATAGGTTGTGATCGAATCGTAGTAGTAGGCTGTCCAGCCCATGACGACGCCCTGGTCGGGGAACTTCGCACCGACCGTAAGTGCCACATTCTCGGCCGGCGTGTCGGTCATCGTCCGGTTGTTCGCGGCAGGCTCCGGCATGTCGCGATAGGCCGATCTGACGTTGCTGTAGCCGAGGCTGGCAAACCATTTCTCGGCATCATAGCTCGCCTCGAGCTCGGCTCCCCAGATTTCGGCGGAGCGGATGTTCAGATAGCGCGGCACTGCACCCGTGGCGCTGTTCGTCGCGATCAGGTTCGTAAGGTCGCTCTGGAACGCAGTCGCCTTCAGCTGCAGCGAGTCGTCCCCGGCGAACAAACCTTCGCGCCGGTAGGTGAACCCAAGCTCGACCGAATCTGCCGCTTCCTTCTCCAGAGCCAGGCTGGGAAGACGCCCGCCGTCGGTCGAATAAAGCTCATCCAGCGTCGGTATCCGCTCGGTCCTGGCCAGCGTGGCAAAGACACCCCAGCTGTCGTTCAGCTTGTACAGTGCGGACAATTTGGGGGAAACCGCCTCATCCGAAACCGACGTTCCGCCCAGCACCGCCGTGGCGGCCGAAGGAGTCCGGTCGCCGAAATCCACACGCAGGCCTGGAATGATCGTCAGCCGGTCGTTCCAGACAAATTCGCCCTGCGCATAAACGCCAAGCTTGCGATCCGTGCCTTCCGGGTGGAAGCCAAGCGGACCAAGGGACGAGGTCGCCGTCCGATCCTGATCGGAATACTGGACACCGAATGTCAGGAAGTTCTGCCAGTCACCGATCGACAGATCGGCGGTGTTCTCAACCTTCAGGGTGGTGGTCGCATAGCCGAAATCTCCCGGGCAGAGGACCTGGAAACTCCCGGTCGCGCAGGAGAGCGCACTTCCGGTGAAATTGGTCTTCGAAACCGAGGTATCGGTGTGGGAAATCTGCAAGGTCAGGTCAAGCAGGTCACTGGCGGCAAAGCCATGGTTCCAGGTCAGCGTCGCGGTGTCGTCGATGGCATGGATGTCAGCGAAACCGAAAGTCGGGATCGTGGCGGCGCCCCCGGTCTGGGCAACGGCCGCCCTGTCCAGATTGCTGTCTGTACGGGACAGGGCCAAGGTCAGGCTCTGATCACCATCATTGCCGAAAGTCAGCGTTCCCTTTGCAAGACCGGACACTGCCTTGTGCGCCGTTCCGGCAAGGTCCGTGCCCGCACCATCGACCTTGTCGCTGCCGTGGCTTGTGTTCAACGAAAGCAGAAAGTCCGCGTTTCCAGTCCTTTGGGCGAAGATGACACCCAGCTTCGACACGTCGCCGTTCGATTCGTAGCCACCTTTGAACCGCAGAGCTGTCGTCTCTCCCTCGCCCAGATAGTCGCCTGCATCCTTGGTCGTGAAGGCCACGACGCCACCGATGGTGCCCGACCCGTATAGGGTCGAGGATGCAGGACCGCGCAGGATTTCGACCCGCTTGAACAGATCAAGATCACCGAAGAAGCTGCCCATCCGGTATTGCTCGAAGAACTTCGGCGCACCGTCGACGACGACCTTGATGCGCTCTTCCGATGCGGTCTGCTCGCTGTTGCCGATCCCGCGGATGTTGAAGGCTTGCCCCAACGGCCGGGCCGAGGCTCCGGCGCCCTGCACTCCGGGAACGCCTTTCACGAGATCGCCAATGTTGCCCGCCTGCTTGCGGTCAAGATCGTCCTGCTCCAGCGCGGTCACAGCCTGAGGCGTATCGATGGCCACTTTGGCGCTGCCTGCGCCCAGAATGATCCGGCCAAGCATCTGGAAGACCGTCTCATTGGCCTCCTGCGCGGCAGCGGGCGGGGCAGTGATGGCAAGCACCGTGGCAGAGGAAAGCAGGATGGCGCGGGGGCCAGGCAGGCAGCGGATCGACATGGTATCCCTTCAAGGTCTTGGTCTGCGGAAGGGCTGGCCATGGCCATGATCGGCGGGGCTGGCTGCGCGAATATTCTGACTTGATTTGTCAGAATTTGACTTCTAGGAGTTACAAAGTGTTTTTGTCAAGTATTTACCGTTCGCGTTTGAACGGTACGTGCCCTCCCCCGCGCTCCAGCGTCTCGCCAGACATGCGCGTCCCTCGAACAGTCAGGATGGATGCCCATGGCCAAGCTCGGCCCCGATCAGATTCGCGCACTGCGCCTTGAAACCCCCAAACCCCGTGCTCGAGACTTCGCCAGCACTCACGGCATCACTGAAGCCGACCTTGTCGCTTCCCATGTCGGCCATGGTACCACCGCAATCACCCCTGACCCCGACCGCCTGTTACCCTGGGCCGGGCGACTGGGTGAGGTCATGGCGCTGACTCGCAACGACGGTTGTGTGCATGAGCGCCTGGGCAAGTATCTCGACTATCGCAGTGGCGCGTTCGCCTCGATGGTCCTCGGCCCCGAGATCGACTTGCGCGTCTTCGCCAAGCACTGGGTCCATGCCTTCGCAATCGAGGAGCCGACCGACGACGGCCCGAAACGGAGCCTTCAGGTCTTCGATGCGGCAGGTGATGCCATCCACAAGATCCACCTCAAGCAGCAGTCGAACCACGCGCTTTGGCATGACCTTCTGGCCAATATGCGCCTGTCCGAGCAGCGGCAGGTTCTGGACCTCGGGCAACGCCGCCCGACCGAAGCCGCCTACGCTGACCACGCGAAGGTCCAGACCTTGCGTGCGGCCTGGGACACCATGACGGACACGCATCAGTTCCTCGGCCTGGTGAAGGACCATGGCATGAACCGCCTTGGCGCCTACCGTGTCGTCGGGGCGCCATACGTCAGACGCGTTGACCCGGATGCCGTCTCCTTGACCCTTGCGCAGGCCGCCAAAGCGCAGCTCCCCGTCATGATCTTCGTCGGCAACCAGGGCTGCATCCAGATCCACGGCGGCCTGATCGACAAGATCGTCCCCATGGGCCCGTGGATCAACGTCATGGATCCTCGCTTCAACCTTCACCTGCGCGCCGACCACATCGCCGAGGTCTATGCCGTCTGGAAACCCACCCGCACCGGCGATGTCTTCAGCGTCGAGGCTTTCGCGGCCGACGGCGGGTTGATTCTGCAGATCTTCGGCTACCGCAAGAACACACCGACCGCGCCATGGAACGCCCTGGTCGACGCCCTGCCGCAGATGGAAGGGGTGCCGGCATGATCCGCGCCATTTGCCTTGCCCTGATCTTCGGCACCCCGGCATTTGCCGACCGCGTCATCACTCTGGGCGGCTCAGTGACAGAAATAGCCGTGGCCCTGGGCGCCGAAGGCCGACTTGTCGCCCGCGACACCACGTCGACCTACCCAGAGACGATCCAGACCTTGCCCGATGTCGGCTATATCCGCGCGCTATCGCCCGAGAACGTCCTGGCGCTTGACCCCGACCTTATCATTGCCGAGGGCGACGCGGGTCCACCCGAGGCGGTGGAGGTGCTGCGGTCGGCGGGTATTCCCTTTATCCTTGTTCCCGAAGCAACGGATCCCGCCGGAGTTGGCGCAAAGATCAAGGCCGTGGCCGAGGCCCTTGCGCTGCCCGACGCGGGCGCGACCCTTGCTGCCGAGGTCCAGGCGCAACTGGACACCGCCGCCGCCCGCGCCGCTGCGGTGATGGCGCCCAGGCGAGTGCTCTTCGTCCTTTCGCTACAGGGCGGGGCGGTAATGGCTGGCGGCGAAGGGACCGAAGCGGAAGGGATCATCAGGCTTGCAGGCGGAGAGAATGCCGCAACCGGGTTCAAGGGCTACAAGCCGATGACGGACGAGGCGGTACTGGCTGCACGACCAGACGCGATCCTGATGATGGATCGCGAGGGGAACCTTGCCATCTCCAACGCCGAAATTCTTGCCCAGCCCGCTCTGTCGCAGTCTCCGGCCGCGCAGACGGAAAGCATCATCCGTCTGGACGGGATGCTCCTTCTTGGCTTCGGCCCCCGCACGCCCGAGGCAGCCGAAGCCCTGCGTGGCGCCTTGTATGACAGCGAGAGCTGACGCGATGGCTTCGCTTTCGACCTTGACGGGCAGAGCTGGACGCCCGTCGGGCCAAGCCCCGGCGGTGGCGCTTCTTGCACTGGTCCTTGCGGCCTCGGTCCTGTCGCTGAGCAGCGGTGCTGCCGGGCTTGGAGTGACCAAGGTTGTCTCAGCCCTGATGGGCGAGGGTTTGTCGCCCAGCGACCGGGTTGTTCTGTTTGACATCCGCCTGCCCCGTCTGATCCTGGGGCTGATGGTCGGGGCGGCGCTGGCGGTGTCCGGCGTGCTGCTGCAGGGCCTGTTCCGCAACCCGCTCGCCGATCCGGGGATCGTGGGGGTGAGTGCCGGGGCAGGCCTTGGCGCCATCCTCGCAATCGTCCTTGGGGGCCTTTTGCCATATCAACTTTCGGCCTTGCCCGGCCCGTACCTGGTGCCGCTTGCAGCGGGGCTTGGGGGTTGGATGACCACTCTCCTGCTCTACCGCGCCGCGACGGCTGGAAGGCGGACAGATGTCGCAATGATGCTTCTGGCAGGCATCGCGATCTCGGCCTTGGCCATGGCAGGCACCGGGGTTCTGACCTTTCTCGCCGATGACCAGCAGCTTCGGGACCTGACGTTCTGGAGCATGGGGTCGCTCGCCGGGGCAACCTGGGTCAAGATTCTTGCGGCATTGCCCCTGATGGGCATTGCCGTGGCATCGGCACCGGGTCTCGCCCGTGGCCTGAACGCACTTGCCCTCGGTGAGGCGCAGGCGGCCCATATGGGGATTGACGTTCAGCGGCTGAAACGGCGGACCATCCTTGCTGCCGCCGCCGCCACCGGGGCCGCAGTCGCCATGTCTGGTGGGATCGGCTTTGTCGGCATCGTTGTGCCGCATCTGCTACGGCAGGCGTTGGGGCCGGACCATCGGCGATTGATTCCGCATGCCGCCCTGCTTGGAGGGGCGCTTCTGGTGCTGGCAGACCTCGTGTCACGCATGATCATTGCCCCGGCCGAATTGCCCATCGGCATCCTGACGGCGCTGATCGGAGCGCCGGTCTTTCTCTGGATGCTGCTTCACAGACAACAGGTGAAAGGGCGACAGGGTGCTTGAACTTCTCGACATTTCGGTCCGCCTTGGGCGCCGGGACATTCTGCAAGGCATTACCCTGTCTGCCCAGGCGGGAGAGGTTCTGGCGGTCTGTGGCGCGAATGGTGCGGGGAAAAGTACGCTTCTCAAAGCTGCCCTGGCAGAGGTGCCGGTCAAAGGCACGGTCCGGCTGAATGGCCTGTCGATCACTGGCGCACACACCGCGGGCCTTTCCTCTCTCCGGGCCGTTCTGCCGCAGGACACCGAGATCGCCTTCGCTTTCACTCTGGGCGACATCGTCACCATGGGGCGTGAAGCCGGCGACTTCGCCAGATGGCCCGAAGTGGACGCCCTGGCCCTGGACGCTGTCGGCCTGTCCGGTCGCCAGAATGAGGACTTCCGCCTGCTTTCCGGTGGCGAACGCCAGCGCGGTCATCTTGCCCGCGCGCTCGCGCAGGTCTGGGAGCCAGTGGGTTCAAACGGTCCACGCTGGCTCATGCTGGATGAGCCGGTGGCCAGCCTTGACCTCGGCCATCAATTGCAGGTCATGCGTCTGGCCCGCAGCTTCGCCGATGCAGGCGGCGGAGTCATCGCGATCATGCACGACCTGAACCTGTCGGCCATGTTCGCCGACCGAATGGCCTTTCTTGTCGAAGGGCGGCTCGAAGCCATCGGCCCACCAGCCCAGGTCTTGCAGGAAGCCTTGCTGGAACGAGCCTATGGCTGCCGGATTGCACTGAACTCGGCCCCGGGAAGCGGTCCCTGGCTGCTTCCGCAGGCTTGCGAAAGCCGGCTCACCTGAGTTGAAGGTCCGTCGGTGGCTCGAATGGGCGCAGCCCTGCCGCTGCAGACGGGCAGAGCTGCGGAACCAAGTTCATTCCGCAGCCACCTTGCAGGCAAAGCGGGCAAGAAGGTCGGCCAGCTCGGGCCGACAGGACCCACAGGATATCCCCGCACCCAGCGCCTCTCCCAGCGCAGAGACCGTCGTCGCACGCCCGGTTTCTATGGCGCTGCGGATCGTGTTCAGCCCGACATTCAGACAGGAGCAGACCGTCGGGCCGGGGTCTGGCCGGTCTGACCTCACCTGCCCGGCAAGAACTTCCTGCTGGACGCCATCGCCCAGTTGAGCGGCAAGCTGATCGCGGGAAAGGATGACCGGCTCCGGCCCGATGAACAGTGCGGCGACAAGCTTCTCATCTCGGTGGAACGCCAACCGGATGATCCCGCGAGCCGTGTCGGTCACGCTGACCACCTCGTCCGAGGGCAGGTTGAACATCTGGCGAGAGCGCAGAACCCAATCGTCGACCAACCTTTCGCCCGCCAGTTCCGCACGCCAGCCGGACCTTGTTCGCGCCTTTGCCCAATACCCGCAATCAGGGTGAAAATCGCGTGTGGACACTGCGAATCCATACCATTGCGCGGGGTACTTCCGCAGAGTCACCGCAACCGCCTTGCTGTCGGGTTGTCCTGAAACCGGGTCAGGTTTGGCTGCAACCAGGCTGTCGATCCGCGCTGCCGAGGCTGTTTCGCCGGTCCAGTGCATCGGGGCGAACGGGTTCCCCGGTGCCACCCGGTCGGTGATCAGCACGCGCAAGATCGCGCGGCCCAGGTCGTTGGTCACTTCCACCAGATCGGCCGGAACCAAGGCCAACCGCTCGGCATCCGCAGGGTGAAGCTCCAGAAACGGCTCTGCCAGATGGGCGGACAGCCGTGGGCTCTTTGCGGAACGGGTCATGGTATGCCACTGATCACGGATGCGCCCCGTGTTCAGTCGGAAGGGGACAGTCTCGACGGCCGGTGTCGGGGTATGGACGGGGACCATCCGGGCCTTGCCGTCCGGGGTGTGGAAGCGGCCATCGTGAAAAAACCGCCCGCCTTTTCGGCCCGGGCTGGCCGGCCAGACGAACGGGGGCAGACGGTCGTAAGCGAGCTCCGTCAGTCCGGCGTGGTCGGAAATGTCGAAGTCACTCCCGATCTGGCCCGCCAGACCGGAAAGGGTCGCGTACTCGGCGAAGATCTCCGCTGCCGCATTCCAGCCGAAGGACTCTGCCCAGCCCATCTGACCGGCCACATCTGCCAGGATGCGCCAGTCGTCCCGCACCTGCCCCGGCGCGGGCAGAGCCCGGCGCTGACGACTGATCCGCCGCTCAGAGTTGGTGACGGTCCCGTCCTTCTCGCCCCAGGCAGTCGCAGGCAACAGGACATGCGCCAGCCGCGCGGTGTCGGTATCGGCGGTCACGTCCTGCACCACGACAAACGGACAGCCACGCAGGGCTTCGGCTACAAGATCGGCCTCGGGCATCGACACAACCGGATTGGTATGGATGATCCAGATCGCCTTGATCCTGCCGTCCGCCACCGCACGGAACATGTCCACGGCCTTCAGCCCCGGCTTTTCCGCCATGGCGGGCGAGGCCCAGAAGCCCTGCACCGCATCCCGATGCGCGGTGTTCTCGATCTCCAGGTGGCAGGCCAGCATGTTGGCCAGCCCGCCCACCTCTCGCCCGCCCATCGCGTTCGGTTGGCCGGTGACGCTGAACGGCCCCATGCCGGGCTTGCCGATCCGCCCGGTGGCCAGATGGCAGTTCAGGATCGCGTTGACCTTGTCGGTCCCGTGCGAGGACTGGTTGACCCCTTGACTGTAGACGGTGACGACCTTGTCGGTCCCGGTCCAAAGGTCCAGAAACGCCCGCAGATCAGCCGATGCCAGCCCCGCCCCGACGGGATCGCTGTCCCGCGCCGCTGCAAAGGTGGCCTCGGCCCCGGTGACGTGCGAAAGAAACTCGGGGTCGGCGCGGCCCTTGACCTCGATCTCGGCCAGGACCGCGTTGAACAGGGCCACGTCCCCGCCCGGAGCAATCGCCAGATGCAAATCCGCGATGTCACAGGTTGCCGTCCGTCGCGGGTCGACAACGACCACCTTCATCGCCGGTCGTGCTGCCTTGGCCGCGACCAGCCGCTGGAACAGGACAGGGTGGCACCAGGCCAGGTTCGATCCGACCAGCACCACCAGATCGGCCAGTTCCAGGTCTTCATACTGCCCCGGCACGGTATCCGACCCGAAGGCCCGCCGATGCCCGGCCACGGACGATGCCATGCAAAGCCGCGAGTTGGTGTCGATGTTCGCGGTCCCGAAGAACCCCTTCGCCAGCTTGTTGGCGACATAGTAATCCTCGGTCAGCATCTGCCCCGAGACATACAGCGCCACCGCATCCGGTCCGTGTTCGGCAATCGTCCGGGCGAAGCGTTTCGCCACCACGCCCAAGGCCGCGTCCCAGCCGACCTCCTGCCCGAAGCCGCGCGGGGCCAGCAGCCGCCCCTCCAGCCCCACCGTCTCGCCCAGCGCCGAGCCCTTGGAGCAGAGCCGCCCGTAATTCGCCGGATGGTCAGGATCGCCCTTCACCGACAGGCCCCCGACGCCGTCCGGCGTCAGGATCACGCCGCAGCCCACTCCACAGTAGGGGCAGGTCGACCGGACAGGGGCCTGCGGCAGAGGCCGGACATGGGTCGTCATGCCGCCGACCTGCGGCGCAGGAAGCTCGCGTCAAGGAAGACCCTGCCGCCTTCGGTGCGGGCTGGATAGGTTTGCACCGCCCCCTCATCCGCGCCTTGCGCAAGGCCGGTGGACAGGTCGAACACCCAGGCATGCAGCGGACAAGTGACCGATGTGCCGTGGACGATGCCTTCCGACAAGGGCCCGCCCTTGTGGGGGCAGCGGTCCTCCAGCGCGAAAACCTGGTCATCGGCGGTGCGGAAGATGGCGATGCAACCCTCGGGCGTCTTCACCACACGCGCGCCTTGCCGGGGGATGTCGTCCAAGGCGGCGATGTCGATCATCATGGTCATTCGGCGGCCCTCAGGGTCAGGTCGGCAACAGGGGCCCAGTCGGCGGGACGTCCCGCCAGGTCAGCCCAGGGATCGGTCTGGTAGACCGACTGGCTGACCATGAACCGGTCATAAAGCGCCCGGCGGTTGGGCAGGTCGGCGATCTGGTCCTTGCACCAGTCAAGGCCCACCTTCGCCACCCATTTGTAGATCCGGTGCAGGTAGCGCGAGTTTTCGCGGTAAAGCTGGGTGAAGGCGGCGATCACCTCCATCGCCTCCTCCTCGGTCGGGACGGTGCACAGAAGTTCGGTCTCCTTCACTTCAAGCCCCGCTGCCCCGGCGACGCTGATCTGGTAGCCGGAGTCGACGCAGATGACGCCGATGTCCTTGCAGGTGGCTTCGGCGCAGTTGCGCGGGCAGCCCGAGACACCAAGTTTCACCTTCGCGGGCGTCCACGAGCCCCACATCAGCTTTTCCAGCTTGACCCCAAGCCCGGTGGAATCCTGCGTGCCGAACCGGCAGAACTGCGACCCGATGCAGGTCTTCACCGTGCGCAGGCCCTTGGAATAGGCATGGCCCGAAACCATCCCGGCGGCGTTCAGGTCGGCCCAGATATGCGGCAGATCGGCCTTCTGCACACCAACAAGGTCGATCCGCTGCCCGCCCGTCACCTTGACCATCGGCACGGCGTATTTCTCGGCCGCATCGGCAATCGCGCGCAACTCGTCCGGCGTGGTCAGCCCGCCCCACATGCGCGGGACAACGGTGTAGGACCCGTCCTTCTGGATGTTGGCGTGGTTGCGTTCGTTGACGAACCGGCTTTGCCGATCGTCGGTGTAGTCCAACGGCCAGTCGGCCAGCAGGTAGTAGTTCAGCGCTGGACGGCAGGAGGCACAGCCCCCGACCGTCTTCCAGCCCAGTTCCTGCATCACCGCAGGGATCGACTTGAGGCCCTGCGACTTGATCAACCGCCGCACGTCTTCATGCGTGTGGTCGGTGCATTTGCACATTGCCGGGTTGGTGTTGGCGGTGAAGGCGTCTCCCAGCGTCAACGCCATCACCTTTTCCACCAGCCCGGTGCAGGTCCCGCAACTGGCGCTGGCCTTGGTCTGGGCGCGCACCGCGTCCAGCGTCACCGCGCCGCCCTGGACCGCTGCCGTGATCTTCGATTTGCAGACGCCGTTGCAGCCACAGATTTCCGCCTCAGGCGGCAAGGCTGCAACGGCTGCCAGAGGGTCCGCTTGGGCACCCCCCTGGAAGGCCGGGCCGAAGATCAGAGTGTCGCGGATTGCGGTGACATCCTCTCCGCTTTTGATCTTGTCGAAGAACCAGGCCCCATCCCCGGTATCGCCATACATGACGGCGCCAACCAGCTTTTCGCCCTCCAGCACCAGCCGCTTGTAGACCCCCCGGCCCGGGTCGCGGAACACGATGTCCTCTCGCCCCGGAGCATCGGCAAAATCGCCCGCGCTGAAAAGGTCAACGCCCGTGACCTTCAGCTTGGTCGCGGTCTGCACCGGCCTGAACGCGGCCTCCGCACCCATCAGCGTCGCGGCCAGCACTTTGGCTTGATCGTACAGCGGGGCCACCAGCCCGAAGAGCTGCTTGTTATGTTCAACGCATTCCCCCAGCGCATAGATCGTGGGGTCAGAGGTCCGCATCTGGTCATCGACCACCACTCCGCGCCCGATCTCCAGATGGGCGTCGGTCGCGATCCGGATTTCAGGCCGGATGCCCACCGCCATGCAGACAAGGTCGGCGTCATAGACCGTGCCGTCCTCCAGAAGCACCGCCTCGACCCGGTCATGCCCAAGGATAGCCTTCGTCGCCCCCTTGCAGTGGATGCGGATGCCCCGGCGTTCGAGGTCCTTTTGCAACAGATACCCGGCAGAGGGGTCCAACTGACGCTCCATCAGGTGGCCCATCAGGTGGATCACCGTGACCTCCGCCCCGCGCGCCGCCATCCCTGCCGCCGCTTCCAGCCCCAGAAGTCCGCCTCCGACCACCACGGCCTTGGCACCGGGCTTGGACACCGCAATCATCGCGTTGGTGTCTTCCAGATCGCGGTAGGTGCAGACGCCCGACAGCTCTTTGCCCGCCACCGGAATGATGAACGGCGCCGATCCCGTCGCAATCACCAGAGCGTCGTAAGGCGTCTCGCCGCCTTTGCTGACCACAACCTTCCGCGCGCGGTCGATCTTCGTCACATGCTCGCCAAAGCGGCAGACCACGCCATGCGCCGCATACCAGGCGTCGTCGTGCGTGACGATCTGCTCGTATGTCTTCTCGCCCGACAGGACCGGCGACAGCATCAGCCGGTTGTAGTTCCCGCGCGGCTCGCCGTTGAACAGCGTGACCTGACCGGCAAACCCCGCTTCGAACAACTGCTCCAGCATCCGGCCAGAGGCCATCCCGGCCCCGATGACAACCAACCGCATCATGCAGCCTCCTTCTTGGTCGCGCCGTGCTCGTATTCCTCCAGGAAGCCCAGAACCTCGGCGCGGTAGTGCCAGTAGTCGGGGTGGTCCAGCAGCGCCCGGCGGGTGCGGGGGCGCGGCAGCTTGACCTCGGTGATCTTGCCGATGGTCGCCTCGGGGCCGTTGGTCATCATCACCACCCGGTCGGCCAGAAGGATCGCCTCGTCCACGTCATGCGTGACACAGATCGCGGTGACTTGCGTGCGCGACCAGACCTCCATCAACACCTCCTGCAATTCCCAGCGCGTCAGGCTGTCCAGCATCCCGAAGGGTTCATCGAGGAGGAGGAGCTTCGGCGACAGCGCGAACGCCCGCGCGATGCCGACCCGTTGCTTCATCCCGTTCGACATCTCGGCGGCTGGCTTGTGCATCGCGTCGGCCAGGCCCACCCGTTCAAGGTAGTACTCCACCACATCCTGCCGCTCTCCTTGCGTGGCCCTGGGGTAGACCCGGTCCACCCCGATCGCCACGTTCTCCCGCGCGGTCAGCCAGGGGAACAGGCTGGGCGACTGGAACACCACCGCGCGTTCGGGGTCGGCCCCTTCGACGTGCAGACCGTCCAGCTTGATCGCGCCCTTGGAGATGTCGTTCAGCCCCGCTGCCATGGTCAGGACGGTGGACTTGCCGCAACCGGAATGGCCGATCAGGCTGACAAACTCGCCCTTCTTCAAGGTCAGGCTGAAGTCCTTGACCACAGTCAGCGGACCCTTGGGCGTGGAGTAGACCTTGTGCAGCTGCGAGAACTGCAGGTAGCGGTCGTCGGTAAAGCTTTTCGCCGCCTCGGCATAGGCGCGGGGCAGTGCGTGGCGCGGGGTGACGGCGGGCAGCAGGCGAGAGCCTTCGACCTTGCCCTTGATCCCGACATCCATCAGGTAGGCCGTCACATCGGCCCTGAGCGACTTGAAGGCCGGGTCGTCGTTCATGGCGCTGCGGTCACGCGGGCGCGGCAGGTTGACCGCAAACATCGCGCCAAGGGTGCCGTCCGGGTTCAGGCACAGGATGCGGTCGGCCAGCACCAGGGCCTCGTCCACGTCATTCGTGACCAGCACGACGGTGCGCTTTTCGGCGGCCCAGATCGCTTCGATCTCACTCGCCACATTGGCCCGCGTCAGCGCATCCAGCGCCGACAGGGGTTCGTCCATCAACAGCACGTCCGGCTGCATCGCCAGGGCCCGCGCCACGGCGACCCGTTGCCGCATGCCCCCCGACAGTTCCGCCGGGCGACGGTCGGCGGCATGGCCCAGCCCGACCATCCCGATATACTTCGCCACCAGCGCCGCTCGGTCCGCTTTCGACCCTTTCGACACCGCGTCCACTGCCAGGGCGATATTCCCCGCCACCGTCAGCCAAGGCATCAACGCGTAGGACTGGAACACCAGCCCGCGCTCGGGCCCCGGCCCGGTGATCGGCTGACCGCGGAACAGAATCTCGCCCTGATCCGGCTGTTCCAGCCCGGCCAGAAGGTTGATCAGCGTGGTCTTTCCGGTGCCGGAGAATCCGAGCACCGCCAGGAATTCTCCCTCCTCGACCGACAGATCCAGTCGCTTCAACACCGGGGCGCCGTAGCCCTTCGAGACACCCTTGAGATCAAGAATACCCATCGCGTCACCGCTTTCCGCTGAAGGTGAAGGCCTGCTGAAGGGCGAACATCACCCGGTCCAGAAGGAAGCCGATGATGCCGATGGTGAAGACCGCCACCATGATCCGCGCCAGACTGTCCTGCGAGCCGTTCTGGAATTCGTCCCAGACGAACTTCCCCAGGCCCGGATTTTGCGCCAGCATTTCCGCCGCGATCAGCACCATCCAGCCCACGCCCAAGGACAGCCGCAGCCCGGTGAAGATCAACGGCAAGGCTGATGGCAGCACCAGCCGCGTGACCTTGGTCCAGGTCGAAAGCTTCAGCACCCGGCCCACGTTCACCAGGTCCTTGTCGATGCTCGCCACCCCCAGCGCCGTGTTGATCAGCGTCGGCCAGAGCGAGCACAACGTTACCGTCACCGCCGAGATGACAAAGCTCTTCGACCCATCGCCGGCATAGAGAGCCGAGACCACCATCGTCACAATCGGCAACCACGCCAGCGGCGACACTGGCTTGAAGATCTGCACCAGTGGATTGATTGCCGCATTCGCCGTGGCCGACATGCCCGAAACGATCCCCAGAGGCACCGCCACCAGCGTCGCCAGAAGGAAGCCAAAGAACACCGTCTGGATCGATGTGAAGATTTGTTCGTAATAGGTCGGCTTGCCGGTATAGGTCCGGTCCTTCACCTCGTCGGCCTTGCCTTCGGCCACCAGAGCCGCGTTCCTTTCCGCCTGCTTGGCGTAGAACTCCGCCTCCTTCTCACCTTCGGCGACCGCATCGGCGTGCAGGACACCAACCTGCTCCCAGACCTGCACCGGCCCGGGGATCGCCCCCAGCGAGGTCTGCACCTTGGGCGCGGCCCAGGCCCAGAGGCCAAGGAAGCACAGGATCGCCAGCAGCGGCACAATCGCCAGTCGCCACAGGTCCTTCAACTGACCCTTCGGGTTCTCCCCCGCCAGCATCCGCCACAAGGGCGTCAGCCAGGCCAGCCCCAGCACCTTGAACCAGGGATCGCAGCGAGAGATCAGGGTGGATATCCGCGCCAGCCGCGCCGCGCGAAAGACGGCGGGCTCTTCGGGCAGGGCGGCGGGGTCAAGCATGGTCATGATCGCCCCCTCAGTTCGTCACTTCGCCGCCGACAACCGTCTGATCGCCCTTCAGGCCGATCAAGAGGCTGTCGATATAGGCGTTCGGGGTCTTGCCGTCGTAGACCACCCCGTCGATGAAGTCCGAGGTCGGCTCGCGGTAGCCGTCGGCATCGAAATCGAACATGTCCGCGCTCGCCTTGCCCTCGGCGATCAGCGCCTCGGCGGCCAGTTTGTAGATATCGGGCTTGTAGACCGACTTCGCAGTTTCATCGTACCAGGCGTCGGTCTG
>Ga0075154_10000877_pt1 | contig 23131 bp, 22 predicted proteins | sample JI71714BDNA_FD_70965 | JGI IMG/M metagenome (GOLD analysis project Ga0075154, IMG submission 70965) | Wastewater effluent complex algal communities from Wisconsin, to seasonally profile nutrient transformation and Carbon sequestration -... | ecosystem: Engineered > WWTP > Effluent > Algae...
TAGATCCGTCTCGTTTATCCTCGGAAGGCTATGGATCACAGCACCCGGTAGCCACAAACGATACGGCTGAAGGGAGAGCTCAGAACCGTAGAATTGCCGTTCGCGTTACGGAGAAATAGAATAGTAACTTTTGTCAAGAAACTAAAAAGCTGAACGGTTACTGGTGGGCTATCGCCTTAGGCTCCCCGTTCAGCTTTTTAGTTATAAACCTTACGTATCCAATATCAAATCCTGTAGCGCTTCCAGGTGTTTACGCGCTTCATCCCAGAACTTGGCATCTGGCACCAGAGTTGGGATTTCTAGAGCATATGATTTCATCTCACTAAAAAGTGCATTTTGTTGTTCAGGTTCAGGTACTGAAACATGCCATGCGGCCTCTAAAAAATTCAGGAGTGTCATGGCTCGTTCGTACGGGTATTCCTCAGCTGTTCGGATATCCAATGCCTCTCTGTATAGATTGATGGCTTTAGCATAATTATCAGATAATTTAGCTTCGGGAAATTTAGTAAGTGCATTGGCGTAATGATTGCAAATGCGTGCATATTCGTAGGGATGAGTTTCACGGGTATAATAGCGTAACGCCTCTTTAAATGAACTGATGGAGACCGAGGCCCAAACGCTTTTCTTTTGAACCTCATCTGGAATTTCACTGTAAATGATCGCCAGTTGATGTTGAATTTCAGCAAAAACCTCCGGTGTATTTTCTTTGGAAAAGACTTTAACCGCCTTTTGATAAGCGTTCATAGCCGGACGATAAAAGGACGGATTGCCATTTTGCGCCCAAGTGAACAACAAAGTACCTTTTCTAAACTGAGCATTCGCGACCAGTTCAGGATATGGTTCCTCTTCCAACAATTGAATTGCTCGGTTGATATAGCCTAGTGATTCACTAAAACTATCTAGAAAATTAGCGACTTGAGAGGCATCGATAAGAACGAGAGCTGTCTGAGCGAGGTTATTCCGTTGTTCATAATACTGTAAGACATTCCAGATCGTATCTTGTATTTTAGTGAGGAGCGTAGGATCATAAGGTGCAACGAGTTGTTTCAACCAAACACCGTAAATACTATTTTGAAGTTCGACTTTCGCGACCTCTGAAATCGGTAAGGCGAGACAGTCCTCTAAAATAGATTCGGCTTGGGCTAACTCGTCAGTATCCATTAGAAAAGTGGCCCAATGTTTTCCTGTAAAAGCCCGTAATTCATCCGAGAAAGCTAGGTCAAAGGCTCGTTCATAATACCTACGTATGAGGCTATGGTGTACAATAAATCGCGTCTCGCCATACTGAGCCAGGACTGCCGCATTGTGCCAAAATCGATATTCTGCCCATGCATCGCCAAAGGTATCAGGAGGATCGGGCAGCGTGATCGCAATCCCATGTTGAAGGCAGTTGAGCAAATCGATTTCATGGTTTAGGGCAGGATTATCTACCGAAAAATGGTAAGCCTTCTCAAAATTGGTCAGTTGAGTATAAACCAAGGCTAGGAGATTTTCTCCAGACCATTCGACCCCAAACGGCAGTAAATAAGGTGGCGATTGATTATGCCAAGGGATCGATGTTTGAATACGATTATTTTCAACGATCAAAAACCTATCCACCTGAAAATCCGAGGAGAGCTGAGCTACCGTTACAACTTCATGCAAGCGTTCCTCTGATGATATCAGTTGATTGATTGTATCAAGCCAAGATAGCGGGGTAAAAATTGTAACCATGAGTACAGGTAACCGGTTGGCGTAATTAGGTAAAGTGAATTAAGATAATGCCCGAATTTTTTATTTCATGGACTAATTCGCGGTCAGTTTCATCCAAATCGAAATCGATTAGGACTTCCCGAACATAGAGGGATTTATCCCCTTGAGGATTTTTATTTTTCAAAGTCGTCCATTTCGTTTCGTGCAATTTTTCAAAATATGTTTTTGACTTCGCAGCAAAAAGATAGTGTTTTCGATCAGGGTAGTACACGTAGCGAATTTGTTCTTCTTCTTGGAGAATGGACTCAAAGATAGCTGCCGGGATGATGATATGCCCATTTTGGAGTTTCATGGCGTAGCGAAGCTAGGGTGGATATCCGCTTGAATTAAACGAACAACACGGTCTCCTGCTTCGCGCACGGGGTCGGAGAGTTCGATTTCGAGACGGGTATTGTCTACGGCAATCAAGTAAACGGTGATGTCTGTAGGGTAGGCATCCCCCATCATTTTTTTAGCATAGCTTAAAGCTTGGTCCCATTTTATGCTATGCAAAAAAACCATGGGATCATCTTGAATTGCGCCTTCGATTTCAGCGGCTGGGACCTTATACACTGTCCCGGGCAATTCGCCGGTTCCAACGACTGCGTCCACGATGATGATTCGGGTGTGGCCAAGGAGTTTAAATAGGACTTCGAAAGCACCTGTTCCCATATCAAACAAGCTAATACTTTCTGTAGCGGCACCCTGCTGCTGTAGTTGTTCAATGACATAGCAACCCACGGCATCATCTGATCGGACTGGATTTCCAAACCCTAGAATAGCAGTTTTCATAGAATTAAGACTGGAGAGGATTGACGGGATAAAAATAGGTTATGAAATTGATCTCTCAATTCCATAACCTATTGATTTAAGGAAATTCCCCTTATAATTTGAATTTAGCGAGTTGTTTCCCAGATTTCTCATCGTGAGCATGGACGGTACACACCAGGCAAGAATCAAATGACCGGGCCACCATACCTACTTCCACTGGGTCATGGGCATCCTCAATTTCTGTTCCCTCGAGTGCAGCCTCGATGGGGCCAGGATTACCACGTTCGTCGTTCGGGCCTACATTCCAGGTGGTTGGGGCCATGACTTGGTAATTTTTGATCACCCCATTTTCAATTTCGATCCAATGAGCGAGTGCACCTCGGGCGGCCTCTGTTGCGCCGAAGCCTTTTCCATCCCGTTCTTCTGGTTTGATGTAAAATTCTCCATTGAGATCTATTTCCCTGAGCCATTGATCGATCATCTCATACAAACGAGCGGCTTCATGTACACGAGCGAGTGTTCGGGTGAATACATTCGGGCCCATTTTGTCATAGACGTCGCCGAATAGCGGGTCAAAGATCTGGTGAGATTCCAAATTTTTGGGGTTAGCGTTCATGAGCACGCGCGCGAGCGGCCCAGCCTCGGCGGCATGGTCGAGGTAGCGAGGCGCTTTTGACCACGTGTATTTTCCACTAAAGTCGGAGTGTTCCAAAGGTTGCGAGGGCAGTGGAGTAGGCAGTGGCTCATCCCATGGGTGGGCTGCGGCCACATCTTGATACCAAGCGTGCTTGACATGTTCTTTCACTTGCAGATGATCGAATTCGTGGTAGCTTTTGCCATCAAAAAAGCCAGATCTGTTAATAAGCGCTTGATTTCGACCTTCAATGGTTGGTTTTTGGTAGTGATCTTTGTGAAGATACGTACCGAAAGCAATGAATTTACCTACGCCTTGGCCAAACTTATGGAGGCCAAACTCTAGGCTAGCTCGTATAAACAAACCCAAGTCTGAATTTCGTTGGGATTCATTTTCTTCGACCCAGGCCATCAAATCGTCCCACGTTTCCACTTGCAAATAACGTTCTATCGAACACCCCAGCCACAGGGTTTCCAGCCAATCTTTCCGAAACTGATTCATGATGGCATGTGCGCGGGTAATATCTTTCAGTGTGGGTGCACACATTACGCCACCGGGTACCATATACGAAGAATGAGGCCATTGACCACCGAAGAGTGCATACACTTCCACAGGTCTTCCTGAAGCCACTACACCCTTTTGGAACGACGTCCCCACATAGGCTGCAAATCGCCGGACGACCTCATCATAGAGCGGTTTATTGGCGAATTTTTTGTTGGCCATATCCGTCGCAAAAATGGCATAGAACCAGCGGGGAATGGACTGAATCGTTTCTGTGGCCTGTCCAATCGCCCGAAGTAGCAAAGCATTGGGAGGAAGTGTGGTTTTCCAGGCTGTATCCAAGGCCGATGAGGCGCTGTAGAGGTGAGAACCTCCACAAATACCACAAATACGCGGCGTAACAATGAGCCCCGATTGGGGATCTTTTCCTTCCATGATTTTTTCAAATCCACGGAACATGGCTGCTTGGGTGTGTGCACGCGTGACCACACCATTTTCCATATAGACCTTCACATCGAGGTCGCCCTCAACCCGGCCCACCGGAGATATATTCAGTTCTTTAAGAGTTCCCATTTATTTTAGAGTAGAGGTAAATGAATTTCACTAAACAGACAAAAATTACTTTGAACCTTCGGCATGTGCTTTGTTGACGCCCACAGCCACTTCCACGGCATGCATGGTTTTTTCAAAGCCAGCCCGCATGTAATACCCCAGCTTGGAATTGCCGGTAGGTACTTCTTTGGGCAAGACCCCTAAGTACTTCATGGTTTTGAAAATACTTCCTTTCATTAAGTCATTGTGTGGGAATCCAGGCTCCGTACAACCCAAACAGGGGTGATTTGCCCTTGTTTTTGAAGATTGGCGATTCCATAAAATGCGGTTACAGCTCGCTCGTGTCATGGGTCCACGGCAGCCTACTTCGTAGAACAAGCACCCATTCCCCCGTTTTCCAAAACCTCCATCCACTTTATTAGCAAAGTTGACCACATTGGTACAACCCGTTTGGACAAAGTCGGTAAAAAACGTTTTAGGCCGGTGGTATTCATCGAGTAGGACATCACCGATTCGGCCGGTTGAGATTGCCACTAAGATTTGGGTAATCCAGTCTGGGTGCGCGGGGCAACCCGGAATATTGATAACAGGTAGTCCGCCTTGCGATTTATAATCAGATCCTAAAAATCCACCCTTATCTTTTCGCAAGAATTGCATGCCGGTGGACTCAGAGGGGTTGGGTTCTACGGCGGGAATTCCACCCCACGTGGCACAATCCCCTATCGCTACCACAAAACCAACGACTTTAGACAGCTCCAAAATCCATTCTTGCATGGGCCGATCACAGAAGTAATTCATGGTCCCTGTGCCGTGTGGACCTTGAATGATACTGCCTTCGTACACCAGAATATCGCACGTGATTTTACCGGATAGAATATCCCGGAGGAGGTCTGTCACTTGTTCTCCGATCTCCAATCCTATGGACGGGTGCCACAGGATATTGACGCCAAAGTCGGTGACTAAATCTACGACTGTGGGCTCTTCTGCATTGAGAAAGGACATGGTGTTACCACTGCACGCACCTCCTTGAAGCCATAGTACATTCGCCATGTATATTATTCGCTAAGGGTGAAAAATTGCACTATTTGATTATTTTGTATAACCCACGCAACTTAGAAACTTTTTTCTAATAATGGAAATTATTTTCTAATTATTTTTCTATCCCTTGGCCTTGGCGATCAAATCCACCAATAAGACTGAATGAGGTTATAGAACTCTTGTTTACCATGTGCAGTAAAGTGAGGCTTTATCAAACCCCAAACGCATTTTTTATAGGCCCCTTCGTCGGAGGGTTGTCCGGTCAAATTGCATTTTGGAACAAAGAATGCGATGGACATCCAAATTTGTTCGGAGAGTACATCGTAGAGCTCGTCGGAGGTTTCGGGGGATAAATATCCTTGAACGACCATGAAACCCAGTCGGCTTCTGATTTGGATATTCATTTTTCGGATACAGGCCTGCCATTCCGCTTGGTGTTGGAGTTGTGTGCGGTTGTTTTTGAAAAATTCGGGGAGAAAGAAGTGATTTCGCAGAAAGAAATGATAGTATTGGGAGATTTGGCTGTCAAAGTCGGCCAAGGTAGGATTGGCTAGATATTGTCGGAGGATTTCATTGAATTCTTCGATCACCTGTTCGTAAACGGAGGCGACTATCATCTCTTTATTTTTGTAATGATAGGCCAGATTACCGATACTAATACCGACTTCTTCTGCGATTTGTTGGAGGCGCACACTGTCCATCCCATTTTCGTTGAAGAGTCGAACTGAGGCTTCAATAATTCGCTGTTTTGTACTATACATATGTGTGAGTCAGTTATGACACAATTTCAACAATTCGACCTTCGCCACGAGTGTTCCACGTTGATCTTTAGCGGCCAAACGGCGCATATATTCGGCTTTTTGTAACGCTCTTTTGGGACAAGGGTGTGAGGTAATATGGCGCCGAATAAATCGAAGCGGGGTATGAATGGAAACGAATAACAGATCGACCGCCCATTCCCCTTTAAAGCGATGCACATTTTGAATAACGGCGGTATCCGCTAACCAAAGATCATCGTTGTACACCGCAAAGTCAGCTAGATTTCCTTTTTTTTCGAAACTATACTGTCGGTTTAAACCCTCCATGAGCATCCGGTACGCTGCGGAGTCCATATCAAAGAAAGGTTTCATGTACACCGTGCATTTACTTTAGCTAAATAAACTAGATATTGCCTTGAAAGTTCCGATTTACCTTGAACTCCTAGATTTTTTTTTCTAATTGATCAAATTAAATCCCCATTTGTTTGTATTCTTGGGTTCCTTGGTAGGTAAAATACGGAACAAGTATCGACCAGATCGCTTCTTTGAATAAGGAAGGGGGAAGGTCTTTGATTAAGTTACCTTGCATGAATTCGTAGTTTAACCAAGAGTCAACCACGAGCACGTATCTTTTGGCCAGCTGTTGGAAAGAATCGGGCCATACAGTGGAATTCAGCACACCGCGCGCCACATTGAACTCTAAAAATAAGCTAAACTGAATTTGTTGCCATTGAATATGTTCCCTATGTTTTTTTCGAATTGAGGGATAAGCCCGCATAACCTCGAGGGTATCTGTGAAGAAAAAGCTATAGCGTTGCTGCATTTCAAAAACGTTTTGCAGATGCTGATCAAAGTTGACAAAAAGAGGAATCATGCGTAAGTCGGTCAACAAACTTTGTTGTTCGGTCACAATCCGCGAGTATAAATGCTCCATAATATCATCTTTTGTTTTAAAATGATAGGCTACATTGCCAACACTCAGACCTACCTCATCTGCAATGTATTGGAGCCGTACATTGACAAAGCCAAAACGATTGAATAAGAATAAAGCGACTTGAGTTATTTTTTCTTTTGTGGTCATTTATACTTTATTTCTTCGTGCAATAGCCTCCCGGACTCGCACGGCACTTTGGTAATCTTCCTTGGCCAAAACACGTTGAAGGAGGTCTTGAAGTTCCTCCAAAGTATATTCGGCATACGATCCTTTTTTATCTCGGTGAGGATCATCTACAAAATAGCCTGATTTTTCGATTACATCCAAAGAACCCAAGATCGGGCAGCCGGCTCGGATGGCCAGGGCGATGGCGTCTGAGGGGCGTGCATCAAAGGCCAGGATTTGGTTCGCATGCTGAAGGTAAATCGTGGCATAGAAAACATCCTGCTCCACGCGATTCACTTCTACTTTACCTAATTTAGCACCAAGTTCGAGCAGCATGGTGGTGACCAGGTCATGGAGTTGTGGCCGCAAGGGCTGCAATTTTTCCAGTGCTAGCGCGATGGCCTGTGCCTCTTGTTCGCCAATCACGAGTGGTATCCGACGTTTCGACACGGTATCCTCTAAAATCAAAATGAATTGATTTGCCTGCCCTTTTCTTTCTGTCAGTGCGATCACCCAAAGTTCATTCATACATTCCTTCATTTGGGTCAATACGTTTTTTATTGATTTCCTAGATTTGCTTTCAAAAAGTTACATAGTTTCCCCATATCATCAAAAGGGGAAATCACCCATCCCTCATGGGAGAGGCGGTATAAATCGCGTCCTTCAACTTCAATTTGAAACCCCTGTTCTAAGTCAAAATACTTTCCATTTCGGGAAAGCACAACAATGCCGGTTTCTTGGAGCGCATAAGCGACAAAATCTGCTTCATCGTACTGCATGGGCGATAAAGTTAAGGTAAATCGGGGATGATATCATACAAAACAACCCGATGGTTTCCGGTATCGGCAACCGCTAGGGTTTGTCCTACCACACTAAGTGAAAAAGGCCAATAGAGTTGATTTTCGGTACCATACCGTGTGGTAGCATTTTCGCTTCCGGTATGAAAATGGGCGTGCCCCAAAAGATTTTGAGCGGGCGAGTTGTGGATTGAAGGAACAGTGTCAAACCAAAGAATCCGACTATTTCCGGTATCGGCAACCCAAATTCCATTTTGGTAAAAGCATGCGTCGTAAGTCCAGCTTAGGGTATTTTGTTGGGGAGAAAGACCATATTGGTTAAGCCCGTTGCCATCAAAGTCGGGCTGCCCTAGAATGATATCAGCGGATTGAGAAAAAGCAGTGGTCCAATCCTGCCAAACCAATGTTCGGTAATATTGTGTGTCCGAGATCAACATCTTGCCCTCTGGGGATACCCGGACAGCGTAGGGCCAAATGGCGGATTGGTTATCGTAATCCCGTTCTGTAAAACTCGATTGACCTATAACGGCATCGGCAGAGGTAAAATTTGCTGCCGGGATTTCTTGGTAATATAGCACGCGGCGATTGCCGGTATCAGCCACCCATACTTGCTTTCCATCTGAAAAAACGCCGTAGGGCCAATAGAGGCTTTCAGCGGAGGGGGCGGCACCGATCCCCGCTACATTGGGTTGATTTTGATCAAAACTCGGTTGGCCAATCACGCAATCTGCTGGTTGCCCATGAACGGTTGGAAACGTATGCCAAATGAGCACGCGGTGGTTCCAAGCATCACAAATGAGCAAGCACTTTCCATCGGTCCAAATGCCTGAGGGATACTGTAATGTTTGGGCAGAAACACCGGTTCCTGAATTTCGTCCGGTATGCTGCGTATCCAACTGACCTAAGACGACATCCGGTGGGCAGTACAGGTCTGTTGGAAGCGTATCCCAAATGAATACCCTATTTTGTCCTGTATCCGATACAATCAATTTCCCTTGGGTTATAAAAACGCCTCTTGGCGCGAGAAGCGGGTTGCCTTGATCTCCTTTAAACAATCGACCAGCCGAGACTATGGGAGGAAGCCCGGCACAGGAAGCGGTAAACGATGCATCATTCATAGTCTTTTACTCAACAGATTCGCGGTAACTGTTCCCCTACGAGCATATTGACGACACGTTTTCCACCTATTGTACTCGTCAGAATAACTTGTCGGGGGTGTTCTTGGACGACGGTACCCATGATTGAGGCCGCTTGGCAAAGGGGTTGTTTGCGTAAAAAATCAACCATTTCGTCGGCAGACTCCGGCGCTACAAACGCCATAAATACCCCTTCATTGGCTACATACAGAGGATCTAACCCAAGTAGTTCACAGGCCCCAGCTACCTCCTCCAAAACGGGAATAGCTTTTTGATCAATATCGATCCCCAGGGAAATATCCCGGGCTATTTCATTCAGAACAGTCGCGACACCGCCTCGTGTTGGATCGCGCAGTAGCCGGATATCCGAACCAAACTGATCCAATAGCCCATGAATTACATGATTGAGCCCACAGGTATCGCTCACAATATCCGATTCAAACTCCAGTCCTTCTCGTACCGACATAATGGCCATACCATGAGAGGCGATGGGATTGGAAAGGATTAATTTGTCCCCTACACGAATCCGGTTTGCAGAAATTTGGGCGTTGGGATGCATTTGGCCTATCCCCGAGGTATTGATGAAAATTTGGTCCCCTTTTCCTTTTTCCACGACTTTCGTATCGCCCGTCACGATGAATACGCCGGCCTGATCTGCTGCATTTTTAATACTGACCAAAATTTCCCAGAAGGCCGCCATGGTCAAACCTTCCTCAATAATAAAACTTAAGGAAAGAAATTTTGGTATAGCCCCGCACATGCTAAGGTCATTGACGGTACCGTTCACGGCGAGGTCGCCGATATTTCCACCGGGAAAAAAAATAGGTGAGACGACAAAGCTATCGGTAGAAAAGGCCAGTGGACCTTGTAGGTCAAGGACGGCACCATCGTGGTGTGTATCGAGCCAAGGATTTTTCAGCACATTAAAAACGCCCGATTCCAACAATTTATTGGTGAGGATACCTCCACTACCATGCCCAAGGGTGATCACATCGAAGTCCAATTGGGGCATAGGGCAAGCTATTTGCATAAGTCAAATCGATAAAGAGAAATAAAGTCAAAACAACAAACCTAGGCCAAATCGGCAAAGTGATAGTAGGCCGCACAAGCGCCTTCAGAGGAAACCATGGGAGCGCCAAGAGGATTTTCGGGTGTGCATTTTTTGCCGAATTGGCTGCACTCAACCGGTTTCTTGATGCCTTTCAGGACTAGCCCAGCGATACAATCGGCACATTCAGGGGCTTGGGGGATCTGCACGTCAAACTTGGCGGTTGCATCAAATGAAGCTAAATTTGGTTTGACCTCCCAGCCACTTTGTGGAATCGTACCAATGCCTCGCCACTCACGGTCGGAGACAACAAATACCTCCTCTATGGCCCGTCGAGCCTCTGGATTGCCCTCAGCGTGGACTACCCGACTGTATTGATTTTCGACGAAGGCCTGACCCGCTTCAAGTTGCCTGATCGTCATCAGAATGCCTTGGAGGAGATCAACCGGTTCAAATCCAGTAACCACGATGGGTATTTGATGTCGTTTGGCAAGTTCATCGTATTCACCGACTCCCATGATGGTGCACACATGTCCTGCGGCTAAAATGCCTTGAATTTGGGAGGCTTCATCGGCCATGACGGCATCGATGGCCGGCGGAACGAGAACATGGGAAGCCAAAATAGAATAATTTGTCAGTCCTATTTGCCGGGCGTGCAATACCGAGAGCGCGTTGGCTGGGGCGGTGGTTTCAAAACCGACCGCAAAGAACACCACCTCTCGGTCGGGATTTTGTTGGGCTAATTTAACCGCCTCCAAAGGCGAGTACAAGATGCGTACATCGGCCCCTGTGGCTTTTGCTTCCAGTAAACTTCCTTGAGAGCCTGGCACGCGGATCATGTCCCCAAAAGAGCATAAGATTACTTTTTTTTCTTTAGCTAAATAGACCGCTTTGTCGATCAAGTGCAATGGCGTGACACAAACCGGACAACCGGGGCCATGCACCATTTGAATGGAGGGAGGCAAGAGTGCTAACAACCCATTTTTGACCAAACTATGCGTTTGTCCACCACAAAGCTCCATGATTTTCCAAGGACGCGTCACCGTTTTGGTGATTTCATCCAGGTATTGCGCTACCTTCTCAGGGTTTCGGTATTCGAAAAGGAATTTCATAAACCGTGACGATCAATTTGTGCGGATTCAACCAACTCATCCAATTCGCCAATTTCCTCCAAATAAGATAGTGTTTTGAGCGCCTCTTCTTCATCGATCACACTGATCGCCACGCCAACGTGTACCAAGACATAATCCCCGATTTGGGCGTGGGGAACCATATCCAAGCTAGCTTCTTTTGTAATGCCTCCAAAGAGGATTTTGGCCATCTTGACCATACCATTGTATTGGTATTCAATCGATTTAATCTGTCCGGGAATCGCTAAGCACATAATCCATTGGGGTCTAGGTTACATTGATTTACCAAATTAATTCTTTGATTCATCTAATAAAAGTAATTTCCCCAATTTTTAGAAATTAATTTCTAAATGTACAGAGTTGATCATTTTTTGGCGTACTTCAAACGGCTGAGTCCACCCACCAAAATACAACCAACCTGAATCCCTAAAAGCGTAAAAAAGAGCCCCAAAGGTTCTTGAGGTTGCTGTTTTTCATCGTTTGACTCCGTTGGATTCACTACTTTTTCTTCTGTCATGGTATAGCCAGCCACGGGTATTTTGGTTGGCGTTTGTGCCTTGGTGGTGGATTGGGAGGACGAAGGCCCGGTTGATTTTTCCGAAGCGTTCGCAGCAGCGCTATGCCAGCTTTTCTTTTCAGAAAGGCGAGATGCGAGCGCCTTTTCGAGAGATTGGCCTGTGGCGGCCTCCACCGTTTGGGTCCAAGCTGTCAGTGCAGTGGGCTTGATTTTTCCAGAAGTTTTGGCAATACCTTTGATAAACTGATGCAACTCAGGGTGATCACATGTGGTATGGCCACAGGATACGCCGTGTTTCAAGACCGACTGGATGTGGCTATTGGCTAAATCCTCTTGGACTTCCTGTGTGGGTTGCCAGTATTTTTTCCGGATCGCTTCCAGCATCCGCGCGGTTATGGACTCTTTGGCATGGGGGCTATGCTTTTCAAAGAACGAATCGGTTTGAAGTTGATATCGGTCTTTTAGCCAAATTTCATAGAATTCTTGCCATTTTTCAGCATTCACCACCTCAGGATACACAACCTGCCAGCCCCACAAAATATCGATCGCCTGAACGACATGCCGTGCTCCGGAGTAGCCTTCTTGGGTTAAGGCTTGGATGTAGGTCGGATTAAAATACCGGGATTGCAGCTCCGCTCCCATGAATCGTTCAAGGGATTGGTATTTCTCGGCACCGGGACTTCCTAAATCAGCGACATAGATATCCGGTCCTGGTTTTGACTGATCGACATGCCGAACTCCGAGGGCGATTCCACCCGTGTACCCAAAAAAACCATCGCTATCCAAACTTCGGTAGAGTGAGCTACTTCGGCTGTGCACAATGCGCTGAATGCCACGGAGGGCCGCTTTGTATTCCGTTGCCATGCTTTCTCCCCAAAAACCACCCCCATACCCATGGCTCATGCGGTTGATGTGCAATTCGGCCAGTTGACTTTCCTTATCCCACGTTCCACTCGCGTAAGTGGCATCCGAAATTTTGTTGCCATACGTACCTGAAGGTTCGGCAAAAATTCGGACTTGGCTTCGAATCCTCGCTTGTGTGGTATCCATTCCTTGCTGAATCAGTTCATTTCTTAGTTTTTCACTGTGTTGACGAACCGGGTTATCAGCCTCTGGGGAGGTGGCCGCCAAACGAAACGCCTGATCGAGCAATTCCATCATCATAGGGAAAGTATCTCGATACAACCCTGTGGTGCTCATGACGACATCCACGCGCGGGCGACCAAGCTCACCACGGGGTATCAATTCAAGCCCATCGGTTCGGCCCATTTTATCCCGTTTTATTTTGACCCCGAGTAGTCCTAGGATTTGAGCCTCCTGCATGCCTTGGTGGCGAACGGTTTCGACACTCCAAATCTCGAACGCAAGTTTTTTGGGGATAATCCCTTTTTCTTTTTTGATATTTTGGATGAGTGATTCCGCCAAAATACGCCCTACTGAATCCGCATACGGGAGTGGGACAGTGCGCGGGTCAAAGGTGTAGAAATTTTTTCCCGTCGGGATGGCCTGTGGATTTCGAACCGGGTCGTTCCCCACTTGAGCTGGAATATACCTTCCATTAAGACCATGGACAAGCCCTTTCAACTCTTCTTGCCCGGCTTTGGCCAGATTCTCCATGAATTCGGGTTTACGGGCTATTCCGTTTACTTTTGCCATGGTGGAGGCAAAGTTGTCCAACATTTGACCTGAGGGGGAGATCCCATAGGTATGTAAACCAAAAGGCGTAGTTTGGGCTTGGATATCTTCGATATAATGCTGAAGAGCTTCGACCATCTTTTTGACGTGGGTTGGGGATTGTTTTTGACGCGTAAGTGTCGATTTCCAACCGTTTTTCTCCAGATCCTTTTTGATTCCGAGGCGTGAAGCCGTTGCCTCGATTTTGGTAAGGATTGCCTCGGTCCCATCCGGATTGAGGGCCCGAGTGGCTTCCCATTGTTTGATTAAGTCCCGGAGTACTTTCAAGTTCGGGGATAAGCCTGCTTCTCCTAGGGCGGGGGTTAGGTGATCGAGGATAGTGGCACCACCTCGTCGTTTCGCTTGGAGGCCCTCGCCTACCACGTCCATATTGTATAGGTAAAAGATTGGCAAATCCCCTGCCATGACTTCTGGGCTATCGGAGCCCGAAAGCCCGGTTTCTTTTCCATCGAGCCACTCTTGAGTCCCGTGGGTACCTAGGTACACGAGGGCATTCTGACTTCGCTGCAACCACAAATAGGCACATAGGTATTGGTGATGAGGAGGTAAAGCTTGGTCGTGGTAAAGGGCCGCGATGTCTTGCGTACGCGCACGGTCGGGTTGAGGCATGAGCGTAATTTTCCCAAATTGAACAATAGGCAGGACAAAATGCAATTCTTTATTTCGGAGCACTGCCATGATATTGGCTTGCTCCGGCTTGCCCCAGTGCTTGATCACCTGAGCTTGGTAATCGGGGGGTAATTGAGAAAACCATTTTTTGTATTCCGAGACAGGAATCGTTTTCACATGCCCTTGGGCTACCCATTGTTCTAGGATTTTCGGGGCGTATTTGCCTACATTTCGTCCGTGGTGGAGGACCTGTTGTTCAATTGTTTTGAGCGAGGGGACTTCGGACTGTCCGATATCATATCCTTGTTTTTTCAGTTCCGTCAAAATTTGGTGAATGGATCCAAACACATTCAAGTAACTGGCCCCGATATTGTCTTTTCCGGGAGGGTAATTCCAATACATGAGCGCTACATGCCGCTTGGAGGAGGGTGTATTTTGCAAAGCCACGTACCGAAGAGCTCGGGAAACGATACGTTCCACCCGTTCTGGGATCGGGGTTTTATACGGGATACCACCCGTTACTTGAACTCCCCCCAAAACGGTAGGCTGAACCAACCCAGAAAGTTCTGGAATAGCCAATTGCCATGCAATTTCTGGCGAAGTCAGGCCTTTTTTTGTGTTTTTCCACACATCCAGCGCATTCCCATACAAATCAATCGCATTGATAACAGGTACATCCAGTTGGCGTAAAACCTGTTCTGCTTTTTTATCGGAGAATTTAAAGAGCCAGGAAATACAAGCCTTAATCCCCCTATTTTTCCCCGAAAGCGAATCCAGAATAGTGGATTGAATCGCTTTACTGCTGGGATAACCAAAAACATATACAGGCTGAGCACCTCGGCGTTCTAGTGCTTGACCTACCGCATTTTCAATGGACAAAATCCCTTCCTGTGCGGCGGAACTGTACATGAGGATAGCCACTTTGTCTTTTTGGGGGTTTGGTTTCTGTTCGTTCAGCCATTCTTCCCAGGATGCCACCAATTTAACCACCCTACCTCCCTGAAAGACGCCAAAACCATGCGCGAGTTTGGTTGATTTTTTTTCAACTTGAACGTGTTGGAATCCTCCGTATCGGTTTAGGAGGTACGCCAATAACTTTTTAAATTCTTCCGGATTATTATTCTCGAAGTAGTCTTCAATCGTTTGATCGCGCGCTAAACCGAAATCTGCATAATCCTCTTCGGTGTATTGCGTACTTACCGCTCCTAGTGCGATTTTTATGGAAGGCGCCCCCGTGGGAGCAAGCAAAGTACCTGCCTTTTTTATATACTCGAGATGTTCGTTGAATAGATCTTTTTCTTGTACTTTAATCACTAAAATGTCTGCGGAGGGAATGGGCTCATTGGGCAGGCTATTGGATCGGGTTCGGATGATTACATCCACCTGTTGTTGCAGTTCGGGGTATTGTTTATAGAGCAAGTCCGTGGCTTTCACGAATGATTCAGCCACATTATCCCCCACAACCAAAAGGATCGTTTTTTGGGATAACGAGCGAGCGCCGCTTTTCCACATAATCCAGCCCATTCCCATGGTGAATAGGGCGACAAAGAGTCCGCCAACAATTTTCCTATTCAGGTGTATTTTCATTTTCAGGCACATAAATAACAGAACCATCTTCTAAACGGTACGCCACGCCTAGGCGCTGGCCATCACCTGAGCCCACATTTTTTGTTAACCGGCGAATCGTCGTTTTATTCCCTTCTTTGATTACGACTTGCATACCATCTTTTCGTTCGGTTGTGATCGTCACTTTGGAATCGGGACTAAAAATATCGAGGAGATTCATGGCACTGATTAGGGAAACCATAAAGCCTAAGGCAAAGACAAGGCCCGTCTCAAACAAATTAGCCATGATGGTGAGGGGATTATCATCAGCTTTTTGACTGCCAATCAACCCTAACCCCTTTTTTGAGGCGGATAAATTTCGTTTTTTTTTCATTGTCATTTCATTATTCTTCTTCCTCCAAACCTTCCAAAGCGTGCCGAATCTCGGCGAGATCTAAGGCGTACCAACGTTCGTAGTTGGTGACAATAACCATGGCGATTACACCGGAGGCCAATCCCAAGACCGTTGCTCCAAAAGCAACGGTAAGCTCATCGGAAAGGAGTTTCATGTTGTTCACCCCAACGGCTTTGAGCGCGGATCCCAGCGGGATGAGGGTACCCGCCAAGCCTAGGGCAGGCCCAAGCTTCACCCAATTTCGGAGGCTATCAATTCGTTTTTTCAAGGCTACTTCGGTTCGATCATGCACAAGCCATAAAGACGCCTGAGGATCCAAGCCCAGTTGTTCTTTCCATACCTGAATGCCCACCAACCGACTCATGTGCTCGGAGGGTTGTCGGGGATCGGTGATGGTTTCAGGATTTCCTTTTCGTTGATACGCTTCCATGAGCATGTTCCCCAACATAAACAACGTATAACCTATGCCGTACAGAAGTAAGATTACAACCGGCCAAAGCAGTAAATTCGTGAGGATGCTGATTGCATTTTGTAGAATTTCTATCATAAAGCAAAGAAACGAAAAATGGATAAATCAATTGATATTTTCAAAAAAGACCCATATACCCAGGCCAATACTCAGAATAGAAGAAAGGATAGTCAACATTCGCTTATATGACGCTGCCTTTCCTATCCTGTTGGAAAAGGGAATACTGAGCACCCCGGCCGCAGTCATCATGCCGATGACAGACCCAGCCCCAAAGATAATCAGATAAATCAGTCCAGCCCACGTACTTTGAACCGTAGTCATAACACCCACCAGAAGCGCGCCACTTCCTGCAATCCCGTGTACAAGCCCAACCCCAAACGCCATATTTTGCATGGGTTTGGGTGTGTGTGCATGACCCTGCAGCTCTTCTTTTGTTTGGTCGAGTTGCTTTAGACGATACACACCAAGAGCTACGAGCATACCCCCCACAGCTGCCTCAAAAAAACGAAAATCAGTTTCCGCAAAGGCCACGCGCCCCACCAAAATAACAGCACCAACACTCAAAATGGTTACCGTATGCCCTATACCCCAATACATCCCCTCCTTTATCGCCGACCACGTATTTCGGCGTTGCGTGACCATCGTACTGACCGCCACGAGGTGGTCCAGTTCAAACGCATGAGCGAAACCAATGAAACCTGCGAACAAAAAAGGGGTAATATCCATAGCGTGAGGTGTGATTAATTCCTTAGAAATGAAATGTATAGCGCAAAGACCCATTTCTTCCCGGCATGGGTTGGTACCGAATTTCGTAGAAATTTTCATCCGTTACGTTTTGAATGCGAAGCGCAATAGAATGATGGGCATTCAGGCGATACGATGCCACCAAATCTACCGTGAGATGTGGTGGATAGGTGACTAATTGATTTCGGAATTTGACTGGACTTACTACATCATTAAAATTCACATATTCTCTGGCTCCTGTATAGCGTCCTGAAATCCGCAACGTGAGGTGTTTCATGTCATCGTATTCAAATCCGCCGCCAACAGTTAGGTTAGCCACTTGCCGAGCCTTTGATTTGGTATCCGGTGTACCGGGAGAGGTACTTTTGAAGTAGTCATCATACACAAACATTTTCGTCGCATTAAAAAAGAACCGGTAGGATTTTTTAAATTCCTTTTTTGCGCCTAAATCGTAATATCCTTCCATTTCCAAACCGCTGAATTGAGCATAATTGGCATTGACGAATGTCCGGTAGGACGCTATTTTGTAAGTATTCCCATCCAAGGCGGTCCAATCCGTATTCAGCTTTGATGCGTCCGAAACTGTGACGATACGATCTTGCACGCGGGTATTGAAAAACGTGGCATCCAAATAGTAGCCTTTTTTTGCTTGTCCGACACGCAAACCGGTTTCCCAGGTTAGGCTATTTTCATTCGTTAGGTTCGGATTACCGAGTGTTACGTTGATGCGCGCGGGGTTTGTGGCCGTAAACGTTTCAAAATACCCAGCTACTTGATTAGCCACTGCGTACCGGAAAGCGGTTCCTACATTGGCATGTAGAGCCAAGGCTTGGGTTAGGTTGACCAGCACACCCAAGTTTGGGCTGTGGATAACCTTATTTTCGCTTGTCAAAACGGTTTTATCTTCTAGACCAAAGGTTCGAAGCATGGAATAATTCACAAAGTCTGTCCGAAAGCTGGGATTCACCAAGAGGCGGTTTTGAAGAAACGAAAGGTGGGCTTGGGCAAAAACCCCCAAATCTTTGATCAGGCCATTCGGACTTGTCGCGGGGCGTTCTGTGGGAATATTTCCAGAAGCAGCTGTGGGTGCATTCCAATTCCGGAGTTTTGTTCCAGCTTGGTAGTAGTCAGCACCAAAGGCTAGTCGGACTTGTTCAGATAATTTCACGTCGTCTTGCACTTGAACTCCTTGGTAATTTACCCGGCTTTCATAGGACTGGAATGGGGGAAATTCTTGTCCTGTGGAGGGATTAAAAAAGGGAAATGTTTTCACCAGATCGTGTGTGATGTACCCCTTCACCAAAAGAGAATGCAAGCCCGCTTGGCCTGTCAAGGCAATTTCGGAGGTTTCATAGCCGCGTTCCCCTTGATCGCGATTGATGGTGCGCATATCCCCGATGGTAAACAGTTTGGTGGTAGCAAATCGTTGATTCATGGCATCCACACGCCAGTTTTTGGACATTTGATATCCTATTCGAACTGTGGTGGCATAATGTTGCATTTGGGTAAACGGACGTGTCAGTCCGTCGTACACACGATCTGGCGTTTCGAGGGTAGATTGATCGGTGGCCGTTACGACCGAGTTATCCCATCCAAACGCATTGCGCAGTACATTTCCTTTTCCGATCTTAAAATCCCGCCCCCGATTGAAGAAGCTGGCTGATACATCAAAATCAAGTGCCGGGGTAATGTTTCCACCGACGTGTGCATTTAGATCGGTAGAGGCCCAGGATCCATGCCCGAGCTGCACCTGGCCTGCAATGGCATCTTTTGATTTTCTTGTAATGATATTCACCACCCCGCCCATGGTATTGGCACCATAGCGGGCGGCGGATGGGCCTTTCAATACCTCAATGCGTTCGATCGCGTTTTTATCCAAAACGGCTATATTAATCGTTCCAGCCGGGCGTCCATTAATCAAGACAGATGTTTCAGACTGGATCGAGTTGGAGCCGTGGAATGTAGGGGGAGCAAAGCCTCGGAGATTTATGTAGGAAAATCCATGGGGGTATTGGACGATATTGAGCGAAGCCATCTTTTTCAATAGATCGGCTACATCATGCGCTGGCGTCATTTGAATATCCCGTTGGGAGATCAATTCAATTCGTTGCGAAACTTGATTTTTAGTCAAAGCCATTCGACTTGACGTTATGGTTACTTCGCCTAAATCCCGAAGTAACGTTTGCGTTGTGTCAGGCGATTGAGCAAAGAGCGTTGGACTAAGAAAGCAAATTGAGCCAAGCCAGAGTAAACGTTTTCTCATAAATGATAGCCTCTATATATTCTTTCGACTTCAAAGCTACAGGTTTTTGTAACTGAATTTTAACTAACCCCTTAGAAAAAGCTTTCTAATGGATCCCCAGCAGATCCCCAATCACGAGCTGGCCATAGGCTATATTTTCATCATTGGGTGAAAGTTGTTGATGGAAAAACAAGGTATATTCGGGTTCTAGGTATTCGATGAGCAGATCAACCAAGAGCGTATTTTGGAATACGCCACCACTACAGGCGATGTGATTACACCCCTGTGCATCCGCCATCCACCGAATCACCCAGACCAAGGTGAGGTGGAACTTCGCTGCAATTAAATTTTGGGGTTGCTTGTTAATTACATCTTGGCTGATTTCAAGCAGCAACTTGGCAGTTGGGATTTGCTTTTGACCGTCCGATTCATCCAAATAATGGTCGGTTAGCGTATAGCCATGTTGGTCGAAATAGCTTGCCGCTGCGCCTTCCAAAAGCAAAGCGGCCTCTCCTTCGTACGACGTGAAATCGATGAGGCCAATGAGGGAGGCTACGGCATCGAAAATTCGTCCGACCGAGCTGGTCTTTACTTTATTTTGGGCGATGAGTTTCGTGTATAAATTCCATTCTTTTTCACTGAATTTCCCTCGCAAGAATGGCAATGCGGCCACCACATCTTGGCAGGCCGAAAGGACCGACAAGCGAGGCTCTCGGGCCATTTTATCCCCTAAAATCGTATCAAAATACGCAAAATGAAACCGGGTTGTTGATGTAAGCAACTGGTTTTTTAGCGCAGTTTGGTTTTGAGTGAAAGCCCAAAACTCCCCTCCCCACAGGTGCCCATCCAGACCATAGCCCAATCCATCCCAGACAACACCTAAGAGAGGATCTTGGCTATCCAGTAGTTCGTTTTCGGCCAAAACTGCGGCTAAATGCGCGAGGTGGTGTTGAACCTTAATTTGGGGCACATGCCAATTTTCGCCCAATTGGTGTGCCATTTGAGTAGAAGAATAGTCGGGATGCGCGTCACACAAAAATGCGGCTACTTGGGCAAGAGGTTGTGCTTCAGTGGGATGATATACGTGCAGAAAGTGTGTTAATACTTGCTTAAAATGTTGTTGCGTGTCAAAGCTAGACAAATCGCCTAGGTATTGACTAACATAGTGGTTTCCCTCTGAAGTAATCCCGAAGGTTGCCTTCATGGATGCCCCGAAGGCCAAAAGAGAAGTTGTACGAGAAGTCCCCTTTCCTACATCCAAAGCCACTCCCCGACCGCGCCGAAGCCAAATTTGCCGTTGGTGGCGAGGGGAAAACGTGAGCACGGAATCGTCAATTGGCACTACAATAGGACGATCGTTTGTTAAAATGAAATCCGCCAGCTCAGCCAAATACTCTTCGATGCGATCGTCTTGATAGAGGATCGGATTTCCGCTCACATTGGCACTAGTCGCCACCAAAGGCTTCCCAAAGTCAACGGCGATTAAATCCAAAAGGGGGGTATACGGCAGCATGATACCCACACGAGCCTGCTGGGGGGCCACATTTGCGGCAAGGGTACCCCGTTCCTTTTTTTTTAGCAATACAATAGGGGCTACTGAACTTTGTAAGGCGTTTTTTTCGTCCCGATGCACAAAAGCCTCTTTTTCAGCCGCATCCAGTGAAGCACAGAGTACCGCCAACGGTTTGGTGGGGCGGTGTTTTCTTCGCCGGAGGGTGGCGACTACGTCCGATCGGGTCGCGTCGCAAATCAGTAAAAATCCACCAATACCTTTGACTGCGAGAATTTTTCCTTGATGCAAGGCATTTTGGGCAGACTGAAGCCTATTTTCTACCTCACTTGGGTGTTGCGCGGGGGCACTCCATTGTTTTTTTTCGACATCATACCAAGCAAGTTGAGGACCACAGGAGAAACACGCATTGGATTGTGCATGAAAGCGACGGTCCTCCCTATTTTGGTATTCCTCCCCACACGAAGTGCAAAGCGGAAAAGATACCATGCTCGTTTGGGGGCGATCGTAAGGCATGGCTTGTATCATGGAATATCTTGGACCACATTGTGTACACGAAATAAAGGGATACCGGAATCGCCGATCGTGAGGGGACTGGAGCTCCGTTCTACAGGAAGAGCACAACGCAAAATCGGGAGGAATCCGGAGCGACGCTGATACCTCATTCGCACTCTCTACGATGTGGAAGGAATCAAAGGCACAAAGCGACACCTCTTCCAGAGCATATTGCTCGACATGTGCAAGAGGAGGCAGAGATTTGAGCAGCGTATCCAAGAAGTCTTCCGCCGTTGCCCTAATGGTGGTAAGTCGAATCCGCACGCCGGAGGCTCCGTTGCTCACTTCCCCTCGCAATTTCCAGGCCCTAGCTGTTTGGTACACAAAAGGGCGAAAGCCTACACCTTGGACTCGACCAGTCAGCTTGATTTCAAAAGTTGTCACTTTCAATTGGCCAACACCTCTTTTTTGGCTTTCACTCGATCGAGGAGCCATTGGCACCATTCGTCCATCCCGTCCCCTTTCAAGCTGGATATTTGAAGGACCTCAATATCAGGATTTACTTGGCGGGCATCTTCTGCTACGGCATCTACCGAAAAAGGCACATACGGGAGAAGATCCGATTTGGATACCACGAGCAACTCACTCGTCAAAAACATCCGTGGGTATTTTCGCGGTTTATCGTCACCTTCTGTACAAGCTAGGACAGTCACACGGTAATCTTCCCCAAGATCAAAGGCCGCGGGACACACGAGGTTGCCTACATTTTCAATAAACAGCAAATCCACGGCAGTCAGGTCGATGTGGTCGAGTGCTTGGAAAATCATTTGGGCTTCGATGTGGCACATGCCTCCGGTTACGATTTGCAGGGCGTTGATTCCAACTTCCTTGAGCCGAATGGCATCTCGCTCGGTTTCGGGGTCACCTACCAAAACGGCCATGTTGAGGTGTTGGCTGAGTCTTTTGCCTGTTTCTTGGAGTAATGTCGTTTTACCACTTCCCGGGGAGGAACAAACATTGATGATCAGGATTTCAGGTAGGCGTTCTCGAATAGCCTTCGCCACGAAATCATTGACCTTCAATAAGTTCAATGTGGTATTGTCGCACTGAATAGAGCCGACAGCGGCTTGATTGGATTTGGGCTTCATTGGGTAATTCAAATAGGGGGTTCATCGTCAAACTCAACACTACTAATCAAGAGCTCTTCGCCTTGAATGACCTGGCGGCTGGGTTTGCCGCATGTACAAACAAATCGATATTGCTGCACTTCGGTGGTTTTTTGGCAGTCCTCACAAAAAATAAGAATGGGTAAGACATCCACCGTTAGGCGGGTATTGCGGTACCTAGGTTCATCCTCCAAAACGGCTTGGAACGCATTTTGCATCAAGATCGGTTGCACATTGGCGAGCAGGCCCACCCGTAAGGTGATTGTTCGTATGCGATTTAGATCTTGTGGAAATTCATCCTCCAAGGTTTTGAATATATTCCGAACCAACGAGATTTCGTGCATAGCCTCTAAAGAGCGTTTGATTCAAATGTAGGGGTTTTTGAGAAAAAAGAAATCCCTTTAGACTAAAATTAGAATAAGTTTTCTAATTGTGCTATTTTTCATGTGGGACAAATTTGGTTGAATGAGGTACAAAAACAAAACCATCTCAAAGAGACGGTTTTGTAACCAGATCAATCTTAAACCTA
>Ga0075154_10000878_pt1 | contig 23127 bp, 24 predicted proteins | sample JI71714BDNA_FD_70965 | JGI IMG/M metagenome (GOLD analysis project Ga0075154, IMG submission 70965) | Wastewater effluent complex algal communities from Wisconsin, to seasonally profile nutrient transformation and Carbon sequestration -... | ecosystem: Engineered > WWTP > Effluent > Algae...
AGATGGCGGCAGTTCGGAAAGCACCCGCCGCGCCGTGGTCGGGATGCTTGAAGTCGAATTCAACATTCACCACGCGACAATTCAAACCGAGACCGAGCCGTGCGGGGACGAAGAGAGCTTGCACAGGTGAGGGGGCCACGCGCGCAAGCGAGGATAGCCCACCATGCCTGTGGTTCAGCGCGAGCGCATTTGCGTGAGGGGGGCGCTGATTTCAAGGAACTTGCAGGTGAAAGGCTTCGTGCCAGAAACCGAGATTCTAAGTGAAACCGATAAATAATCTACACAGTTTCTGCACAGGCTAAAAACAGGGTATTTTTCGTAATAAAATCAATATCTTACACGAAACTTATATTTTGGTCGGGACGATAGGATTCGAACCTACGACCCCCACACCCCCAGTGTGATGCGCTACCAGGCTGCGCTACGTCCCGACCGCCAGTGCCTCAAAGCGGCAATGGAAGCGGGCCTATATGGCGGGCTTTGTCGAAAAGCAAGGCTGCTTGTGCAGGGAAATGCGCTTTAAAATTGGGAATAGGGCTTTGCCGTTGCGCGCTGATTGCCTTGGTGGTAACCGCGCGGCTTGTTTTGCGGGTGGGGCACCCTATTTCTTGCCCAGACAATATTTCGGGGATGGACCATGTCATCAAATTTCGTTGTAGCGGCAGCAGCCGGAGGGTCGGGCGCCGCCGCATTGGTACAGATCGTGCCGCTGTTGCTTATTTTCGTCGTATTCTATTTCCTGCTCATCCGTCCGCAGCAAAAGCGTGCCAAAGAGCATCAGGCGAAAATCGAAGCCGTTGCCAAAAATGACGAAGTCGTGACCGGTGGCGGTCTGATGGGTCGGGTTACCAAAGTTGCCGACGACCATGTCGAGGTCGAACTGGCCCCCAATGTAAAGGTTCGCGCGCTCAAATCGACGCTAGCCGATGTCAAAAGCCGCGCGGCGAAACCCGCCAACGACTGATCGCTTTGCCGGTCTTCTTGTTTCAATTGCCTGAGTAGGTCACTCGATGCTCGATTTCCCCCGCTGGCGCGTCTGGATGCTGAATGCCTTGATTTTGGCATCGCTGCTGCTCGCGATTCCCAGCTTTCTTCCCAAAGCAACGCTCGAGGCAATCCCATCTTTCGTCCCGAAAGAAACGATTAATCTGGGTCTCGATCTTGCTGGCGGCAGCCATATTCTTCTCGAAGCCGACAAGGCTCAGCTTGAGCGCGATCGGTTGGAAAATCTGGAAGACAATGTACGCAACGCGATGCGCCGTGCCGACCGGATTGCGATTGGCGATGCGACGCGCAGCGGTGGAAAGCTGAGCTTCACTGTCACAGACAGCAGCAAGATTGATGCCGCGCGCAAGGCATTGGAGCCGGTAATTGCGGGCGCCAGTGGCGGTCGCGACTGGAATATGGAATTCACCGACGGCAACCGCATCACACTGGCCCCGGCCGGGTCCGGTCAAGTTACTGCGCTGAGTCAGGCGATGGATTCGGCCAAAGACGTGATCGATCGCCGTATTAACGCACTGGGCACGCTGGAGCCGACGATTATCCGTCAGGGCGAAGATCGGATTGTGGTGCAGGTGCCGGGCTTGCAAAATCCCGAAGCCTTGAAAGAACTCATCGGCAAGACCGCCAAGCTGGAATTCAAACTGGTCGATGACGAAGCCGACCCCGATGAAACCGCGAAGGGCAAGGCGCGCGTTGGCAGCCAGATTTTGCCCTATCCCGATAACCCAACAGGCATCCCTCAAATCGCGGTGCGCCGTCTGGGCGGAATTTCGGGCGACAAACTAACCGGTTCGCAGCAAAGTTTTGACCCCAAGACCAACGAACCGGTCGTCAATATCCAGTTCGACACCGAAGGCGGACAGCGTTTCGCCCGCATGACACAGCAATATACTGGAAAGATGTTTGCGATCATCCTTGATGGCAAGGTTATCTCGGCACCGCAGATCAAAGAACCGATCCTTGGTGGCTCCTCGCAGATTTCGGGCAGCTTCACCGTGGAAAGCGCTGGCCAACTGGCAATTGCGCTCAATTCGGGTGCGCTGCCGGTGGATCTGAAGGTCGTCGAGGAACGCTCGGTTGGTCCTGATCTGGGTGCAGACTCGATCCGGCGCGGGTTGATCGCGGCGATTGTCGGCACCGCTGGGGTGCTGATGTGGATGCTGCTGACCTATGGTCGCTTTGGTGTTTACGCCAGTTTTGCACTGGTGATTAACGTCGCGATGATTCTTGCGGTGATGGCGCTGGCCAACGCTACGTTGACACTGCCGGGTATTGCCGGTTTCGTGCTCACCATCGGTGCGGCGGTTGACGCCAACGTGCTGATCAACGAACGTATCCGAGAGGAACGACGAAAAGGGCGGCGCGTTATACAAGCGGTGGAAAATGGCTATAAGGAAGCCAGTCGCGCGATTTTCGACGCCAACATCACCAATGTGATCGCGGCGGTGTTGCTCTTCATTTTTGGTTCGGGTCCGATCCGTGGTTTTGCCGTCGTTCTAATGATCGGCATCGTCACGTCGGTCTTCACCGCCGTCACGCTGACCCGGATGTGGGTTGTCGGCTGGCTGAAGAAAAACCGTCCACAAGACATGCATATTTGAGGCTGGGGTTCGAATCATGAAACTGCTCAAACTCGTACCCGACGATACCAATATCGGTTTTATCAAATGGCGGAATATCGCCTTTGGGATCAGTATTGTCTTGTTGCTCGCCTCGATCCTGCTGCTGGCGACGCGCGGGCTGAACTATGGCGTCGATTTCATCGGCGGCCAGATGATCCGTACCACCTTTGTCGACGAAAAGGCGGCGCCGGTGCAGGAGCTGCGCGAACAGGTGGGCTCGCTTGGTTTCGGCGAACCGACAATCCAGCGCTTCGGCGCGGAGAATCAGGTTTCAATCCGCATGAAGCTGCCCGATGGCGCGGATAAAAAGCCCGAACTCGCCAACATCATGACGCAAAAGATCATTGCCAAGGTGAAGGAAGAACATCCCAAGGTCCGCATTGACGGGGTCGACTCCGTCTCGGGCAAGGTATCGAGCGAGCTGTTTTCCAAGGGGCTGTTCGCGCTGATTGCGGCGGCGCTGGGTGTGGCGATGTATATCTGGATCCGGTTTGAATGGCAGTTTGGCATCGGCGCGATCTGGGCGTTGATCCACGATACGACGCTAACGTTGGGGCTATTCTCGCTCACGCAAATGGAGTTCGACCTGAACACCATTGCCGCGATGTTGACGATAATCGGCTATTCGCTCAACGACACGATCGTGATTTACGACCGTATCCGCGAAAATATGATGAAATACCGCAAAATGGCGATGCCTGCTTTGCTTGATCTGTCGGTCAACGAAACGCTGTCGCGCACCGTGATGACCAGCTTGACGATCCTGACGCCGCTGGTGGTGCTGGTGCTGTTCGGGCCCGACGTGATCTTCGGTTTCAGCGTGGCGATGGCCTTTGGTATTTTTGTCGGTAGCTATTCGTCGGTCTATCAGGCCGCACCGTTCCTGATCTGGTTTGGGGTGAAATCGGACAGCTTTGTGCCTGATGAAAAGGTCGCGGACGCCAAGGTTGAGCGGATTATCGAGGGTAAGGTCTAACCCACCATCCGACGCCAATGCTCGACCAAGGTGGAGCCATTGCGGTCCCAGCTATAGTCGGCGACGGTTGCCGCCACTGCATCGCGTGACAGCGGGCTGGCGAGCAGTTCGCTGACGGCGGTCGCGATGCTGGCGGCGTTGCGCTCGACGATTCTGCCGCCTTTATCATCGCGCAGCACTTCGCGCGCTCCTCCAATGTCGGTGATTACCAAAGGCGTCCCACAGGCGAGCGCCTCGATCCAGGCATTGGCAAGGCCTTCGCTCGAGGATGGCAGTACAGCGGCATCAGCGGCCTGCACGATCTGCGCGATCTCGGCATGCGGACGCGGCCCCAGAAAGTGCACACGATCTGCAACATTCAAGTCGCGCGCCAGCATTTGCAGCTTCGCCTGATCCTCGCCTTCGCCGACCAGCGCAAGCTGAACGGCAGGTAGCTGTGGCAACGCCTCTATGACAAAGCCTTGCCCTTTGCGCGGGATGAGCGCGCCGACCGACACCAGCAGCGGTCCATCCTGGGGCAACGGAACCAATGTCCGAAGCGCGGCGCGCCCTTGGTGCGGCACATGGAACAATTCGCGGTCTATGCCGGTACGGTGGATGCGGATTTTGGCTGGATCGACACCCAGCGCAGCAATATCGGCTGCAATGGCTTCGGACACAGCCAGTAGACCGGCAGCTTTTTGCGCCGCCTCGACAATCTGCTCGCGGCAACCGTCAACATTAGTCCAATGATGGATATCCGAGCCGCGTGCCTTAATCGAAAACGGCAAGCCGAGTTCATCGGCCAACCGCATTGCAGCCGGGCCATCAGGCCAGAAAAATTGTGCATCAATCGCGTCAAAAGGCTGTTCGGCATGCAGGCGCTTTGCGAGCGGCAGTGCGGCTTTTGCTACCGCAGCGGCGTTGCGGGCAGGGGCCATTCCGGGCAGCAACGTAAAGGACGGGCGCAACACCCTCCGGTCGCGCCATTCATCCTCCAATGGCAAGCCAACGCGTTCTTTATAGGGCGACAGCAAACGAGACAGCGGCCAAGGCGGCAATCCATTTGGGCTGATGCGCGTTATCGCCACCTCGCCCGTTGCCTCCGCCGCGTTTAACGACAGTTCGACAAAGCGACCGAAATTGGGGGCGGCGGCACTCGGGTAAAGGGTGGAAAGCGATAGGATGCGCACCTGTTAAAGCGCCCGCACCAGCTTTGCCGCGCGACCGATCCATGCCGGGTCTGCTACCACCTGTTGGCGCGAACCAGCGGCAAGCGGCAGTAGATGCAGCTTGCCTTCCTCGCGCCCGATCAGCCGCCCGAACAGGAAACGTCCCGCCGGACGCGGCACCAGCACATCGCAGTTCAATGCTTCGGCAAAGCTGCCCGGCTGCAATTGCTCCAGCCAGATTTCGTCGCCGCGCCGGTAATCGCCAATGCTATCCAACACGCGCAAGCCCACCATTTCGCCCAACAGGCGCGGGGCAATGATGATTTCGGGCTTGGTCGGTGCATGGCTGCCATCGATCCCCAAATGTGCCGCAACGGGCAATTCCTGCTGATCGGGCAATTGCACCAGTTCGCTGGGGTCAACGCCCAGCGCAGCGGCAATGCGGTTGAGCCAGCCGAGCGACACGGTACGCGTTCCCGTTTCCAGCCGCCCGATGGTCTGCGCGGTTGTCGGCGGGACGCAGCGTTCGGCAACGTCAAGCAGGGTCAGGCGTTTGGTCTTGCGCACTTCGCGGATGCGGCTGAGCATCGTTCGATCCTTTGATAAAACCAAATAGGTTTTTCTATTTCCTACAAGCTATCCCGAATGGCAAGTGCAAATCGACTCGCCAGAAAGGATAATTGCCGATGCCCCGAACTGCACAAACCAAGTCCACCTATGACCCGCGCATGCTTGTCGAGCGTGCCGTGCCCGATCCCGAAGCCCTAAAAGGCGCGCCGCCGCGCCGCACGGTGACAGTCAATCTGGCAGAATCGCCGCTGTCTTGGTTGCACGCGCACGGCCATTTAACAGACCGGCAGCTGCTCGCGGGTGAGAAATTGCGTGGTGATTATGAACGGGCCGCGCTGGGACCGCGCACGACAATGGCGTGGGTCAACATGCCGGTCGCACGCGGCAGGCACGGTGCGCCTTCGCCTTTATCGCCAACCGAAGCCATGTTGCGCGCAAAGCAACGGTTTGATGGAGCAATGGAGGCGCTGGGGCGGGATTTGTCGGACATTGCATGGCGGGTGATCTGCGCGTGTGAAAGCGTATCGGTCGCGGAAAAAGGCATGGGCTGGCCAACCCGTTCGGGCAAATTGGTGCTGCGTATCGCGCTCGACCGGCTGGCGGATTTTTATCGGGTGCCGGGTTAAGCGGTTCTCGTATCCGCACCGCTTTTGAACCGCTGCCAACTTGCCCGCACAAAGCTGCCCTTGCGATAGGCCAGCAGCAATATCCACAGCCCCAATGTCGTGCAGATGATCATGGCAGGCAGCGATGCCTCGGCACCGAAGGCGCCGCCTGTCAGCAGCGGTGAGCCAGAGGATTTGCTGGTCAGCAATCCAGCGACATCGGTGCCCGATACACTGACGCCAAACAATCCGCCCTGCGTCGCGTTCCACGCCATGTGCAGGCCAATTGCCGCCCAAAGCCGCCGTGTCAGCATATAGATCGCACCCAGCATTATGCCTGCTTCAATGGCGATGGCAAAGGCGGCGAGCCAGCTAGCATTGGGGTTACCCAAATGCATCGCGCCGAACAAAGCCGCGGACAGTGCCAGCGCGGCAATGCTGCCCAGCCATTGTTCGAGCAGGCGGAAGACCACGCCGCGCAGCAGGATTTCCTCGGTTATGCCGGAAACAATCGCCATCGAAGCGACGCCCACCAGCACCGATGCGCCGTTATGACCGGTGACATGATAGCCGCCGAACAGCCAGATCACGCTTATGGTCGCGACCATAGCGCCAAAACCCAATGCCGCGCCTAATCCCCATTCGCGACCCGCGCCTTTCAACGCCAGATCCTGTGATGCCTTGCGTTCGATCAGATGGGTGAAAATCCAATAGGCAAGGATGGTGCTGGCAGCTGCGGCGATGCTAATCCCGAGATCAACCCAGTCGGTTCGGCCCGGAAGCGGCGCGAGCGCCTGTCCTGCAGCTTGCGGCCAGACCATTGCAAAGGTGATGATGACAAAGCCAACCACCAGCAGAAAGGCCGGATGTGTGACGATGCGCTTCAAAATGTTGCGCATAGATTTCCCCCTAGAATATGTCCGATTTCCTTAGGCGAACCGGGTCGGATTTAGCCAGCCAATTCCTCAACCTTTTCCGCGAGCATCAGCCAGCGTTCCTCGGCGGCGTCCTTTTCGGCGCGCAGCCTATCGGTCAGGCTGGTGAGTTCGGCAAAGCGAGCAGGGTTGCGGCTGTAAAGGCTGGCATCGGACATTTCAGCCTCCGCCTTGGCTATCTCCAAATCGATCTCTTCGATCCGCGCAGGCAGCAGATCAAAGTCGCGCTGGTCTTTATAGGACAGCTTGGCGGCTTTGGGCGGCGGCGGGGCGGTGGTAGCCGGAGCGGATTTGACCGTCTTTGTCGCATTTTGCGGGCGACGGTCGCGCTTTGCCTCCCAGTCGGCATAGCCACCAACGATGATATCGACCTTGCCCGACCCGTCGAGGCCTAGGGTGAGCGTCACTGTGCGATCGAGAAAGTCGCGGTCGTGGCTGACAATCAGCACAGTGCCATCATAATCGGCAATGACCTCCTGCAACAGGTCGAGCGTTTCGAGGTCGAGATCATTGGTTGGCTCATCTAGCACCAGCAGATTGGCCTCGCGGGCAAATTCGCGCGCCAAGAGCAGCCGCGAGCGTTCGCCGCCCGACAGCGTGCCAATCCGCGCCTCGACCAGCGAAGGGTCGAACAGGAATTCCTTCAAATAGCCCTGAATATGTTTTCGGACGCCGCGCACGTCGATCCAGTCGCTGCCGTCGGCCAGCACATCGCGCACCCGCTTTTCGGGGCTCAGCAATTTGCGCTGCTGGTCAATGACGATGCCGGTCAGTGTTTTTGACAAGGCAATTTTTCCCTCGTCAGGCTGCATCTCTCCGGTGAGCATGCGGATCAGCGTGGTTTTGCCCGTGCCATTGGCACCAACAATCCCGATCCGGTCACCGCGCTGGATGCGCAGGGTGAAGTCACGGATGATGCGGCGCTCGCCAAAGCTTTTGGACACATGTTCCGCCGCGATCACCGTCTTGGTTTTCGAATCGTCCGATGATGCCGCCAGCTTCGCGGTGCCCTGTGGCCCGATCATCGCTGCGCGCTGGGCGCGCATTTCCCACAATTTGGCGAGCCGCCCCTGATTGCGCTTGCGCCGCGCGGTCACCCCGCGTTCGAGCCAATGCGCCTCAAGCTTCAGCTTGGCGTCGAGTTTATCGGCGGCGCGCGCCTCCTCGGCATAGATCGCCTCCATCCAAGCCTCATAACCGCCAAAGCCGATTTCGTTGCGGCGCAATGCCCCGCGATCAAGCCAATAGGTTTGCCGCGTCAACCGGGTCAGAAAGGTCCGGTCATGGCTTATCACGACGAAGGCACCCTTATAGCGTGTCAGCCACTCCTCAAGCCATTCGATCGCGGCGAGGTCGAGATGGTTGGTCGGCTCGTCGAGCAGCAACAAGTCGGGTTCGCTGGCAAGTGCACGGCAGATCGCGGCGCGGCGACGCTCGCCCCCCGATGCCGTCGCGCTTTCGCGGTCCAGATCGATGCCCAACTGGTCGGCAATCGCACGCACTTCATGCTCTGGCGGGGCCTTTTCGCCCGCAGTGCAATAGTCGATCAGGCGTGGAAAAGGGCCAAAGTCCGGGTCCTGTTCGAGCATCACGACATTGGTGCCGGGAACAACAGTGCGTTTGCCCTTGTCGGCATCGATGCTGCCCGCGATCAGTTTCAGCAGAGTCGTTTTGCCCGCACCATTGCGCCCGATAAGGGCAAGCCGGTCGCGCGGGCCGATGAACATGTTGATATCCGTAAACAGCCAGCCCGCACCTTGCTGGAGCGACAGGTTTTCATAAGCAAGAATGGGCGGCGCCGACATGGTTGCGGGGCGATAGGGGGATGGGGCGGGCAGGGCAAGACATTCTCCCTTTCCGCAGATGGCGAAGGCTGCATCGAACAGACATTTGATCAATACCGTAGTGCTGAGCTTGTCGAAGCACGCCTCAAAGGGTAGCGCTGCATCTGACAAACGCCCTTCGACAGGCTCAGGGCTACGGTGTTAATCTGAAGGCCAATATTTTCCATGCGCACAGTCTATCTCAACGACCAATATCTCCCTGAGGCGGAAGCCCAAGTCTCGATTTTCGACCGGGGCTTTCTGTTTGCGGATTCGGTTTACGAAGTCATTTCGGTGCTGGATGGAAAGCTGGTGGATTTCGACGCGCATGTCGTGCGGTTGCACCGCTCGATGGCTGAATTGAAAATGGATCAAGCGCTGGATCGCGAAATGCTCCTGAATTTGTGCCGCGAACTGGTTGCACGCAATGCATTGGCCGAAGGCGTGATCTATGTTCAGGTCACACGCGGTAATCCCGGTGATCGCGATTTCCTGTTTCCACCCGCCGGAACACCGCCGACCATTGCAGCCTTCACGCAAAGCATGGCGTTGATCGACCGCTCCCATGCGAAAACAGGTCTTTCGATTGTGACGCTGCCCGACCGGCGCTGGGGAATGGCGACGGTCAAGACCACGCAATTGCTCTATGCGTCGTTGATGAAGGCAGAGGCAAAGGCCCAAGGGGCCGATGATGCCTGGCTGGTGCGCGATGGTTTCGTCACCGAAGGCACTTCGCAAAATGCGCATATCGTGACGCGCGAGGGCGTGCTGGTCACGCACCCGCTCGACAGCAATATCCTGCATGGCATTACACAGGCCTCGGTGATCGAATTGGCCCGGCAAGGCGTATGCCGTGCTGAAGCGCGTGCCTTTTCGGCGGAGGAGGCAAAGCAGGCCAGCGAAGCGCTGGTCACCGCTGCCTCTGCCTTTGTGCTGCCGGTCACCCGTATAGATGGCGTTCAGCTTGGCGATGGCAAAGCCGGGCCTATCATGCTGAAGCTGCGCGAAATCTATATCGAATTCGCGCGGCGCAGCGCAATCTGATCCAATTGGGCATGAAGGAGAATTTTATGCGAAAAGCGACTTTGCTGGCGGCTTCCGCCCTGTTTCTGGCAACAATCACACCCGTCCAAGGACAAACTATGCAGACACCGACAATTGTCGATACGAGCAAGCCAATTGTATCGATCAATGTAACCGAAACGGAAAAAGCCGCCCCCGATATTGCCACGATTTCCACAGGTGTGCGCACCAACGGCAAGACGGCCAAAGAGGCCATGGATCTGAACAGTCAAAAAATGGCGCCGATTATTGCCGCTTTGAAGTCAGGTGGAATTGAAGCAAAAGATATCCAGACCACGGGTGTGCAATTGGGAGCCGAATATGATTATTCGAAATCTCCTCCCCGGATTAAGGGCTATGCCGCCAGCAACACCGTTTCAGTGACGGTCCGCGACTTGTCGAAGCTCGACAAGGTTATGGGGGCCTTGGTTAGCGCGGGTGCCAACCAGCTCGACGGGCCTTATTTCTCCATAGACGATACCGAAGCGCTTGCGGACAAGGCACGGGACAAGGCCTATGACAGTGCACTGCGCCGCGCGCGCGCCTATGCTCGCCGCGCCGGATTTGCGGACGTGCGTCTGGTTTCGGTCAGCGAAGGGGTTAGCAATCCTGTGATGCCGATGATGATGGCGAAAATGGAAGTCGAAGCTGCCGCCGATGCAGCGGGCGAACCGCCTATCGAGCAAGGCGAAGTTTCCGTTTCGGTCACTGCCGACTTCACCTTTGCTATGGTCAAGTGACACCAGCTCACAATGCTTACCAATTCCTTGACGCGCCGTTCAGAATGCGTTCAATGCGGCGCGTCTAGGAGACAATCATTATGAAAAAGCTCCTCTTCCTATCGCTCGCCATTGCCGTCGGACTGACCGGCGCAACCGTGCCTGCCTGCGCCATGGGGCGCAAGGATGATCAGGAAGGCGCGCGCGAGCAGATGCGCGACGGCAAGGTGCTGTCATTGCGTGAGATCGAATCGCGGATCGTACCGCGGATGCGCGGGATGGAATATCTTGGCCCCGAATATGATCACAACGCCTTTGTCTATCGGCTGAAATTCATCAACGCCGGTCGGGTAATTTTCGTCGATGTGAATGCCCGCACCGGCGACATTTTGCGCCAGCGATAGGGTTTGCCTTTTGCGGGAACGGCATTCATCTGTTATCGCCGGTAAAATCATAAATAATGGGAGTGTGGGGGCGATATGCGCATCCTGATCGTGGAAGACGAACCGACGCTGGGTCAGCAGTTAAAATCGACGCTGGAAGGCGCGGGCTATGCCGTAGACCTTTCGACCGATGGTGAGGACGGGCACTTCATGGGCTCGACCGAAAATTATGACGCGGTTATCCTCGATCTTGGCTTGCCAGAGATTGACGGGCTGACCGTTTTAGATCGCTGGCGCAAAGAGGGACGCAAATTCCCCGTGCTGGTGTTGACCGCGCGCGACAGCTGGTCGGACAAGGTCGCAGGACTTGATGCCGGTGCCGATGACTATCTCGCCAAACCATTCCAGACTGAAGAACTGATTGCACGCCTGCGCGCGTTGATCCGCCGTTCCTCGGGCAATGCCTCGTCCGAACTTAACGCTGGCGATGTTCGCCTCGACACACGTTCGGGCCGGGTGACTTTGGCTGGTGAGCCGGTGAAGCTTACCGCGCAGGAATATAAATTGCTGTCCTATCTGATGCATCACAAGGGCAAGGTCGTGTCGCGCACCGAATTGATCGAGCATATTTACGATCAGGATTTTGACCGCGATTCCAACACCATCGAAGTCTTTGTTACCAGGATTCGGAAGAAACTGGGGCAGGACGTGATCTCGACGATCCGTGGTCTTGGCTACAGCCTGGAAGAACCACGCGGCTGACGCGATGACTGACCCGATGGCCGACGGCGAAAATCTGATCCAATCGCCCGTCGGCAAGCGAAGACCGCATCGCGGCACCGGCTCGCTCAGCCGCCGCATGATCGTGATTGCAGCTGGCTGGATCACGCTGTTGCTGATCGCAGGCGGGGTCGCGCTCGACCGCTTCTTGACCGATTCGGTTTCGGACAATTTCGACGACCAGATGCAATATGTGCTGACCGCGATGATCGCCTCGGCCGAAATTGATCCGGTAGGCGAAGTGCGGCTCAATCGTCCATTGGGCGACCAGCGTTTTCTGGAACCCAATAGCGGGCTTTATTACCAGATCAGCGGTGAGGGCTTTGAGGATTTCCCGTCGCGCTCTTTATGGGACGATCCGCTGAAGCCACGAACCGACGTGCCCAGTGACAAGCCGCGCTTCCGCAATGCGATCAAAGGCGCCAATGAACCGGTGCGCATCGTCGAACGCGCGATCATCCTGCCTGACAGCGACACCAAATGGGTTTTCATGGTCGCACAATCGACCGACGGGCTCGATCTGCAAATCCGCCAGTTGCGCACGGTGCTGTTCACCAGCTTTGGCGCACTCGCCATCGGTCTGATCGTGCTGGCTGCGTTGCAGACGCTGTACGGGCTATGGCCGCTGCGCGATGTCCGGCGCGAAATTGCGGCGATGCGCAGTGGACAGAAACATCGCATCGACGAAAATTCGCTGCCCGACGAAGTCATGCCGATGGTGACCGAACTCAACGCATTGCTCGACCATAATGAGAAGCAGGCGGAGGAGGCGCGGCGCCATGCCGGCAATCTGGCGCACGCGCTGAAAACTCCACTGACCGTGATCATGAACAGCGCAACCGCACAAGCACCCGATCTGTCGGAAACCGTCATCCGTGAAGCAACAACAATGCGGCGGCAGGTCGATCATCACCTTGCCCGCGCCCGCGCTGTCGGTCGCCGTGGCCATAGCCACAGCCGTGCCGAAGTCTGGCAAAGCCTTGAATCTGTCGAACGTGCGGTTGGGCGGCTCTATCGCCATGTCCGGCTCGACATGGCCGGCAACAAAGAACTGGCGGTGCGCGTCGAGCGGCAGGATCTCGACGAGATGCTCGGCAACCTCATCGAGAACGCTGCCAAATATGGCGGCGGCAGCGTCTTTGTGACGGTTGAGGATGCGGGCGAAATGGTGCTGATTCTGATCGAGGACGACGGCCACGGCATCCCTGAAAGCGAACGCGCGCGGATTTTCGATCGCGGTGTGCGGCTCGACACGAGCAAGCCGGGGACGGGCCTCGGCATGGCCATCGTCCGCGATGTTGCCGAAATCTACAACGGCATGATCGAACTGGATGAGAGCGAGGATATGGGCGGGCTGCTCGTGCGCCTGAGCCTGCCAAAGGCCAGCTGAAAACAGCATGCACGGGGGGCAAAGGATAGCGATATTGGGATGCGGGCCGGGCGGCATCGCGCTCGCACTGTTCCTCAAACGCGCCGGGCATTTCCCTGAAATATTTGAACGTTTTGATTCACCCAAGCCGCTTGGCTCGGGGTTGCTGATCCAGCCCTCTGGGCAGTTGGTGCTCGATCAACTGGGGTTGTTGACCGCGTTGCAGCAGAGCGCGTCGCCAGTCACAGGCTTGTTCGGGATTTGCGTCAATTCGGGCAAGCGTGCGCTCGATATGGAATATCGCCATCTCGGCGAAGGCTGCATGGCGCTGGGGACGCACAGGGCGACCTTGTTCGATTTGCTGTTCGATGCAGTTCATGCGGCGGAGGTGCCGATCCACACCGGATGCCCGATCCTGACGGCAACTGAATTGGCACGGTTTGATGGCTTCGACCTGATCGTCGATGCCATGGGTGCGCGCAGCCCATTGGCATCGGGCGCGATTACCGACCTCAGCTATGGTGCCTATTGGGCGACAGTTGATTATCCTGAAGGCAGCTCTGTTGCGACAGCCTCGCTCGATCAGCGTTACCGTCGTGCGCAGCAAATGGCGGGGATCATGCCAGTGGGGATCAGCCCGGTAACTGGCCGTCCGTCCGCCGCGCTGTTCTGGAGCGCGAAGCATAATGAGACCGCCGCCATCGAAGCGCGCGGCATCGCGCAATGGCGCGCTGAATTTCTGGAGCTTTGGCCAGAGGCATCGGCCTTTGTCGAGCAGATCGAGTCATTCGATCAATTGACCTTCGCCCGCTATGTTCACCGTACCGGAAAGCCGAATTCTCAGGGCAATCTGTATCACATTGGCGACGCGTGGCACTGCACCAGCCCCCAATTGGGGCAGGGGGCGAATATGGCGCTGCTCGATGCCCATGCCTTCGCTGCCGCTCTGGAAATGGCGACGGACAAACGCGAGTTGCGCTCTGCCTATGCTGCAATGCGCGCCGACCATGTGCGGCTCTATCAGGCGCTCAGCCTGACCTTCACCCCGCTCTATCAGTCGGATGGCGCATTCCGGCCATGGTTGCGGGATGTCGTGGTGCACAATTTCGCGCGACTGCCCGGAGTGCGCAATCTGATCGCGCATATTGTTGGGGGCAGTTTCGGGAATCGGGTTCCCGACTAGCCGCCTGACCGAATCCGCTCATGATGGCGGATGACCTCATCGATAATGAAGCGCAGGAATTTTTCGGTGAAATCGGGGTCGAGCTTTGCGTCGCGCGCCAATTGACGCAGCCGTTCGATCTGCCGTTCCTCGCGTCCGGGATCGGCCGGGGGGAGTTTTGAGGTCGCTTTATATTCGCCAACAGCCTGTGTGATCTTGAAACGCTCGGCGAGCATGAAAACCAAGGCAGCATCGATATTGTCGATGCTGTCGCGATAGCGGGATAGGATTTCGTCTGACATCGCGCTCCTCTTGCCGTCTGCTGCACGTTCGGACAAGCGCTTTTGCGACTTTTGCACTTGCGCCTGCCGCGCTCCCTTGCCACACGGCGGCAAATGACCGCAACTGTCCATCCCATTGGCGGCAACCGCGCGCCTTCGCTGCAACCGATGCTCAACCTTGTTGCGCCCGAGATGAATCGGGTCAACGCGGTGATCCTTGACAGGATGCAATCCGAAATTCCGTTGATCCCCGAACTGGCGGGGCATCTGATCGCGGGCGGTGGCAAGCGGATGCGGCCGATGCTGACGCTCGCTTGTGCGCGGTTGCTCGATTATCCGGGGGACCGGCATCACAAGCTGGCGGCTGCGGTCGAATTCATCCACACTGCGACATTGCTGCACGACGATGTCGTCGATGGCAGCGACATGCGCCGGGGCAAGACCGCCGCCAATCTAATTTTCGGCAACCCTGCCGCGGTGCTGGTCGGCGATTTCCTGTTCAGCCGTTCGTTCGAACTGATGGTTGAGGACGGCTCGCTGAAGGTACTCAAGATATTGAGCAACGCCAGCGCGGTGATCGCCGAAGGCGAAGTCAACCAGTTGACCGCGCAACGACAGATCAACACCAGCGAAGAGAAATATCTCGACATTATCGGCTCAAAAACGGCCGCGCTGTTCGCCGCTGCCTGCCGGATTTCTGCGGTGGTTGCCGAGCGTCCAGAAGCGGATGAATTGGCGCTGGACGCCTATGGCCGCAATCTGGGTATCGCCTTCCAGCTTGTTGACGACGCCATCGACTATGTCTCCGACGGCGCGACCATGGGCAAGGATGCGGGCGACGATTTCCGCGATGGCAAGGTTACATTGCCGGTCATCCTCGCGCACAGCCGTGGCAGCGAGGATGAACGCAAATTCTGGCACAATGCGATGCTCGGGCACCGTGTGAGCGCCGAGGACTTTGCCTATGCAACGCGCCTGCTGCGCGAACATGGGGCAATTGACGACACGCTGGAACGCGCACGGCATTACGGCCAACGCGCAATCGATGCGTTGGGACCGTTCCCCGCGAGCGGAGCCAAGGACGCATTGGTCGAGGCAGTAGAGTTTGCCATCGCCCGCGCCTATTAGGGGCGCGTGACCCTTCCTGTCGAAGCTGTACTACCCGAATTGAAAGCCTCGCTGACTGCGGGTTCCAACGCCGTGCTTGTCGCCCCGCCAGGTGCAGGCAAGACGACGATGGTTGCATCCGCCCTGCTGGGCGAGCCCTGGTGCGCGGGGCAGATTTTGCTGCTGTCTCCTCGCCGTCTGGCCGCGCGGGCGGCGGCGGAAAGGATTGCCGAACTGGCGGGTGAACCGGTCGGTCAGAGCATCGGCTATGCCACGCGTATGGACAGCAAGCAGTCGGCGGAAACGCGCGTCCTGGTGCTGACCGAAGGGATATTTCGCAACCGGATTCAGGATGATCCGGAACTGACGGGGGTGTCGGCGGTGCTGTTCGACGAGGTGCACGAACGCAGTCTCGACAGCGATTTTGGGTTGGCGCTGGCCTTGGATGCGCAAGGCGGGCTGCGGCCCGATCTGCGGTTGGTGGCGATGTCGGCAACGCTCGACGGTAGCCGCTTTGCCGCGCTGATGAATGCACCAGTCGTTGAGAGCGAAGGCCGATCATGGCCGCTTTCTGGTAAGGCAGTGCAGCTTCCGTTACAAACCATGCGTTTGCGCCACAAATTCGGCAACGCTGTGATAGCGACCCACCAAATTCCCAAATTCGACGGTTTCCTGAATTGGCAATTTTGAATGGCAAAGCTCTTTCGTCAGTAAAAAAGTGGGAATGCGACCCGGCCTAGACCTGCCACCGGAGCAACAAATCTAGGCCAAGTGCTTGAGTTTAGGCGGCTGAAGGGTCCAACCAATCTACGCCGATTCCAGCAGCGCCAGCTTCGACGGCTGCAAGCAATGTGTCGTTCGCCAGATGGGCGTATCGGGCTGTGGTCTTCGTGCTGTTGTGGCCAAGGATCTTGCCGACTGTATAAAGGTCAATGCCAGCGTTGATCATGAAGGACGCGCTGGCATGGCGTAAATCGTGAATCCGAACGTCAGCCAAACCGGCTTGCTTGCGAGCATAGTCCCATGCCGGATAGAAATGCACGAAGGGCAGTTTCGTTTTCGGGTTCGGGATCAAATAGTCGCAATCTGGAAACCTTGGCAGTTGCCCAAGCATCTCGATCGCAGCCTGTGAAAGCGGCACAAACCTAACCTTGCCTGTCTTGGACAGCGGTATGCGCCACAAGCGTTTTTCCACATCAATGTCTGACCATCGAGCGTTGATCAGTTCAGAAACTCGCGCCCCTGTGAGCAATAGCAGACCAACAATGTATTTGAGCTGCGTGTTCAGCGAGCTGGCTACAGCCTTCTGCAAACGCTTGACCTCTTCCTGCGTCAATCGCCGGTCAACAGCGTTGTTCAATGGAACACGCGGCAAGCCTGCAACAGGATTGTGATCAGAACCCGGATAGTTCCAGACCTTCGCCATGCGCAGCGAATGCTGGAAGTTCACACGCATTCTTTCCACAGATGCTGGCTTGTAACCAGCCGCTGCCTTTTCCGCCAACCAGACAGCCACATCCGTTTGATGGATTTCGGTTAGCCGCAGCTTTCCCCAACGCGGAAGCACATGGTTGTGCATGAGCGCTTTGGTTTGCTTCCAACTGCGTTGATAGGTGGCAATGTGCGCAATGTATTTATCGGCAATTTCTGAATACATAGGGATCGCTCGTTTCTCGACCTTTTCGGCGGCTGGATTTTCACCCACGACAACGCGAGACCGGATTTTCACAGCCATCTTCTTGGCTTTGTCGAATGTGATGTCGGCAGCGTCGGCGATTTTATATTGCCGCTGGCGACCATGTTCATCCCTGTAGCGGAGCGCATAGGTCTTGCCGCCATTGGCTCGACATTCGAGAATGAACCCCGGCAGGGAACTACAGTAAAAATCAGTCTTCTTTTTGCCTTCTTTGCAGGAGGCGGTTTGCACAAAGGATGCGCACAGTTTCGCTATTGGCATGATGTGTTCCTTTCGAAAAATAGGTTGTTCATTGAGCGCGCAGGCACGCGCCGAGGTGCCTCAGGGGGAGACCTTCGGGGCTGGCGGATTGATCGTTCGCCGTGGCGGAGGATGCTTTCGCCAACCCTTGCGGGGCAGAGCGGCAGGAGTGGAAAACAGGGTGGCGTGGAATTCTGGAAAACTGGAATTCTGGCCACCCTGCTCGGGCTGTTTAGGTGTGTTGGATTGCGTGAAGCGTATACTGCTTCGCTCCACGCTCACCGACTACGAAGTCCCACATATGTTCGGTGACATCCGATCCGGTATAGCGTTCAAGGACTTCTACGACCTGTCGCCTGCTGGCTTTGGTCGTTGTTGCGACATGCTTAGCTAAAGCCATCTTCTGGTTGGTTCCGCCGATGATGGCTTCACAAATAGCGTCGATCACAGTCTGATCTTCGACACGCTGAATGGAGTTTTCGTACTTCTCCATGTCATCCGGATCAATCATCTGCACAGATGCTACTAGCTGATCGTAAGACACATCATTCGAACCGAGATAAGAATACGCCTCGTCACGGTTGCCGCCGCCACGCTTCTTAAACAGTTCGAATTTAACAATTTTGTCCCCTTGCGGGGTAGTTTCGACAGGTATCAGGTAGCAACAAACATCCGCAGCTTCATAAAAGTCACTTGTTCCTGCGTAGATAGGTTTTCCGCTGCTTCCCGGATTTTTATTGGTATGTGCCAAACCGATAAATGTGCCACCGGCAGCCACAAACTGCCTAATCACTTTGGCAAATTGTGAGCTTTTCTTTTTGTCCATCAGATCGGTGAAGGTTTTGAGTGTGTCGAGGATCACAACCACTCCGCCACATTGCTGATCTGCAATCATCACATTCAGCAAGCTGATGAGTTTCCCTGCATCGAAACCCTGATATCCAGGGACTAGAGTATGTGCTCCCATTTCATTGAAGAGCCGCAATTTCTCGCCCATGCCTTCGCTGTTGTCATCAGCGTTGACATAATAGGCATTAGCGGGATTCAGCCTTCCTTCTTCCACTGCTCCCTGTAGCAAGGAGATCGTCAGAAGCGTTTTGCCCGTGTTCGGCTGGGCATAGATTAGGCTGAACTGGCCCATCAAAATCACAGACCCCAGCAGAGGAGTCGCTCTTGTGACCTGGCTTTCGACCTCATCTTCATGGCCAAGCAAACTGTGCTTTTCCAACGGTGTTTCCACCGTGGCCATTTCATCTGTGGCTTCGTCTGGTGCTTCAGTTTCTTCTAATGGACCGGCGCTGTCATCAACGCTGATCGTTACTGGCGGCAAAGTGGGTGGCACAAATACCTGAATTGATCTTCCTAGCCAGCTTTCGAGTTCCGTAATATCTAACGAAGGAGCATGATCGAAGACCATCATGGTGGTGGACAAATTCTCTTCTTCAACATCAAATTGACCCGTGCACGCTAGGCCTCGCTCATCTAGGCCTTTCGCTCTGGTTCTGTAATCCGGCCAATTCGGGATACTAAAGATCAGCCGACCCTCCGTCCCCATAAGTTGGTAGTTTTGGAGCGGATGATCGGCATAATAGTCAGCGATGTCTTCAAAGGGTTTGCTTGCCCAATCGGCAACATCGATTTGTTGTGTACCATCGGCATCCACAGGAACTGGAACAAGCCCTGTGCGCAGCCAATGCGCAGCGTAACCCGCCACAAGCGGATTGTTCGAATTTTTCATGATAAGTTTTCTCTACTTTGAGGCGGTCGTGACGGCCTCGCCAAACTTTTTATATGAAGCCCTTAGGGCTTAGTCTGGTTAGCTAGGCGAAATAGAATGTGGCCTAGACGATGCTTATATGTGCTTCGATTTTATGATCGAGCAACGTCACGCGAGATGGGCTTCCAGATGGCAATTGTCAAGACTCCAGAAATTCAGGTTTTCAGAATTTCAGGTTTCCACCTCGTTGCCGCCAGTGAATGCGCCAAGCAATGCGATCAACTTGGGCTCAACATCGGCGCGATTTGGCACCAACAAATTTATGCCCACCCCTGCATCCGATCGGGCAAAGACCGTCTCGAACCAAGAGCCATGTGCGATCAGCCATTCCCAAGATGGTATGAAAGCGTGGTCGCCAAACTTCGCACCATCGACAAAATTGACGAAGGGCGAAAAGCCAAGCTCGCTTTCAATTTCCTCCAATGTGTCGCCGGGTTCGACGATGATGAAATGCGCAAGTTGGCTCAGGTCGTAATCACTAAACTCGCTAAGCATGTCCAGCCGCCGAAGCAGCAGCTCTTTCAAAAATGGATCGAGCGGACGCGAAAGCGCAAATTCCATTGTTGCGGTATCGTATAAAGACAGCATGATGCTTCTCCTTTGGGCAAAGAAAAAGCGCCCACGGATTGCTCCGCAGGCGCTCGATTGTTTTTTGTCGGCGTTAGCCGGTTAATCGAAAGTGGCGACGACCTTCACATCGGGATGCCCTGCAATGCGCAACGGTATCTCGAAGTAGTTGGTGACATTCTCCTGTGCTTGCCGCTTGGCGGTCGCCACAATCGTTTTGCCCTGCGCCTGCTTTATCATGGCGCGTCGGGCGGCTTTGTAGTTCACTTTGTTCAGCGCTTCGATCTGCTTGGCACTGAACGTGAGCAGACCTCCGTTTTCGGTCGTTGCATTTTCCGGCTGGAATGCAATGTCACCGATTTGCAGCTTGGGGAGTTTCACCCGAACTAGCTTGGCCTTTTCGTCGAACGTGACGTCGGCAAGCGAAAGTTCTGACAGGTCTAGGAAGTAGCTGACAACGGCTGGCACAATCAGGTCTTGTTCGCCGTCGAAGAACAACAGCCCATCGATCTCGGCACGCACCTTGGCCGTTCCTTTGTAGGAGAAGACCAGCAGCTTGTTTTCGGATCGAAGGCTATCGACGGTCGCGGAAAGCACCTGTGTTGTGGTCGTGCTAAAAAACCCGCGATGTGCGACCTCCTTATCCAGCGGTTCATCCGGGGCGACTAGGTAGCCAACCCCGAACGCCGCCAGCGATGTGCCGACAAGCATGGCCAGAGATATGCGGTCGGTGGTCATTTTCCATCACCGGTATCCATTGACGCTAGGACACGGGATTGTTCATCTAAAACAAGTCCGCATCTGGCTTTCACGAAAAGGATCGTCGAATGGTAGATGTATTGATTTGGTCGATCTAAGGTTGGCGTCCATTGGTCTTGGGAAGTTTTGTCAATCAGGTAAGGCTGTTCCGATTCAACCACTAATGCGACTTTGATCGTTGCCTTCGTGGCAGCAGCTTTTGCGACCGGCACTTCGAATCCCATCACTGTTGACGGTCCAGCGATGTCAACAAATGGGAATAGAGTCAGAGCATCGACTGACAGTGCATTTGTGCGCAGGTCATATTTGGAGACTTGGAACCTTACCCCAAGCAACGTCTGGGCGTTATAGGTCTGCAATAGACGTTTATTTTCACTATGGGGAACAGCGGTCCGGCCCTCGCTGACCGGATCGAGGGCCATGAGATTTGCCCGCGTGTCCTTACTGAAATAGCCTTCGCCAAACGCCCCCGCAGCCACTCGCATAACACCGCTATCGGCATCGTAATGAATGCCATCCTGATCGGTGGGGAGAGCAAGCACAAAAGGCCCAGTTGGCGCGTTCCTGCTGGCATCGACGATACGCGCCTCATATTGTGCGGTAGTTTCAAATTCGCTCTTTGGCGAATGCTTGGGCAAACGACTGGCGAGTTCTTCAAATTTGGTGACGGCGACTTGTTGTCCTTCGTACTGCCTACAGAAATCCGATTTCCGATTCTCTGCGTCGATCAATCGCACAATATCGTCGGTAGCGAGTTTTAGTCGCACTTCCTCATATGGATCGTGTCGGGCGCTGGCGGCCATCGACGTTAGGCACAAAGCCAGAGCAGCGTATTTGGTAGTATTCAGCATTATGCGTTCCTTTTCATCTGATCAAATGAACAGGCGTCCTTGCCTATTCATATAAGATGCCGCGTTTTGCGCATCGAACTTGCCGCCAAGTTATCGAAGCTTTGTCGCAAAGCCAGCAGAATTGACACGATTGGTATACAGACGCGAGTAGCGGCTTGCGTCCAAATCACCGCATGGATTTGGTCCAACTTCTCGGCGAAAACGTGCGACACTATCGTAAGTCGAGGGGCATGACGCAGGAACAGCTTGCGATCGCTGCCGGGATGGAACGTAGCTATGTCAGCGACCTTGAGCGCGGGACGCGCAATCCATCTGTTGCGGCGTTGGGCAGGCTCGCCAATGCGTTAAGCGTTGACCCGTCCACACTCTTGATAATCCGCAGAAGCTAGTTCAGGTTACCTCTGTACCGCGAACAGGAAAGGTGGACATGGAGGTATCCGACAAGCACTACATCTTGGATAGAGATCACCCATATTTGCGATTTATGGATTTGGTCTGTTACGAATCTGCTCCGGGTCGTTGGCGCGTCAAATGGCGAGACTTCCTGATGATGAAGCAGGATGTGGACTTTGCCAGTGAAGAACGCGCTCATGATTTCTATCAGGAAATTTGGTCAACTGCGCACATGATCGATCGGTCGGAGATCGAAGATCGCAGGCTGAGTTTTGAAGATGCAGAAGCTTGCTGGCTGGAATTAGCATGATTCGTCACAGGACGAGCTGATGGAAGCTTATCTGACCCAGCTCCGAAATTGGCTTGCCAGCAATCTAGAAAACGGAATGTCGCTGTCAGAATTGGACGGTTATTTGACAGGGTTGATCATCAGCCCTGACCTTGTTCCACAATCAAAATGGTTTGGCCCTATTTGGGGTGATGCTCCTCCAACCATCATAGAGGCGGACGATCTGCAGCGTTTTCTCGATCTGCTGATGCGCCATCACAATGCGATAATAGATAACCTCAACCGACCACAGACTTACTCGCCCTTTTTTGAGATACAAAATAGAACAGGCGAAGCACATTCTGAAAGGTGGCTGGCAGGGTTCGTTCGAGCAATGAAATTAGCGCCAGCGGGATGGAATCGCATTAGGATGAGTGACGATGCTGATGCAAAGGCTTCTTTGGAGGGCATCACCCAGCTTGCACAATACGTTAGTCAACAACATGCAACCGGCCCTCTTGGCAAACCGCATAGAAATGCAGAAGCTTCAAATCTGCTGCCAACATGGATTTCTCTGTTGCATGAATGGCGGCTGGAAAATGACAAACACCGCCCGTCATCTGCCGAAACTGGAAAAATCGGTCGGAACGATCCTTGCCTCTGCGGATCAGGCAAGAAGTATAAAAAATGTTGCGGCCTAAACTAGTAGGCCACCGTTTCGACCTTTTCGAGTTGACCCAACGTTGACCTAGTGCGCTAAGCTAGACGGTTAACGATAATGCGGCATAAACCGCATCGAGTTGGAAGCTGATGGGTAGAGGCACGGTTATTTACTCGCGCAGCGGACACTCGTTACAAAGCCTTGAATAGCTAGATTTTTCGCTGCCTATCTAAAAACAGAACGAAAATGGCTTATCCCATTGAAAACACAGAATGGGCCTATTCTGGAATTTGTAAAGAGTTTTAACGCGACAGCTGATTATTGCGGGGTTGGTTCGTCTTCCACGCTGCCCGGATCAACCTGCC
>Ga0075154_10000879_pt1 | contig 23095 bp, 19 predicted proteins | sample JI71714BDNA_FD_70965 | JGI IMG/M metagenome (GOLD analysis project Ga0075154, IMG submission 70965) | Wastewater effluent complex algal communities from Wisconsin, to seasonally profile nutrient transformation and Carbon sequestration -... | ecosystem: Engineered > WWTP > Effluent > Algae...
AGTGGTACGTCGAGGCGTTCGCCGCCGCGCAAGCCGCCGACGCCCGCCGCCAACAGTTCGTCGCTGCCCTGAACATCGCCACGTGCCACGGCAACCTGAACGCACCTCAGAGCGCTGCTGCGTGGGCACGGCGCGCACTCGAAGCCCTTCCGCCAGGCCAGTGGCCCGTGGCGGAAGGGCTGGCGTGCCTGCGCCTGTCCACGGCGCTTCGGCTCGCATGCCGGCCGGCGGAGGCGCTGCTTCACGCCGAACAGGCCTGCGCCGTGCTGGATGGACGCGGGCCCTCGCGCAACCGGCGCGTGGCCTGGCTTGCCCACGGCGAGGCCTTGCTGGCCCTGGGCAGACCGGCAGAGGCGCTGATCCGTTTCGACGCGGTGTGCAACGAGACCGAACCGGGCGCGGAAAACGACCTCCGTGTCGAGGCGCTGCGCGGGCGGGCCCTGGCCCTGTCGCGCACCGGGCGGCCGGCAGCGGCGCTGGAGCCGCTTGAGCCTGCCCTGGCCTTGGCGAGGTCGATGGGCTCACAACCCCGCGAGGCGGAGTGCATGCTGGCGCAACTCGAGGTCTCGCTTGCGCTCGGACCCTCGGAGAGAGCGAAGAACGGTTGCGACGACGAATCGCTTCGCCGCGCATTCGCCGCCGCCAACGAAGCGATGCAGGCTGGTGGCCCGCCCTCTCTCAGGGCCGAGACTCAGCAGCTGCTGGCGCAATGGTTGACCGAGCAGGGGCGTCACGAGGAAGCCGCCGACGCCTGGCGTCAGGTCGCGCAGTCATGGCGGGAGCGGCACGCGGCTGATCTGGCGGAGCAGCTGGAAGGCCTGGAGAACCTGAGCCGTCTGCGCATGGCGGAGCAGTCGCTGCGGCATGCGCGCGAGCAGCAGGCGTTGCTGAGCAGCCGTTTGTCGCTGATGGAGCGCCATGCCGCCATGCTGGAGATGCTGGAGGCGTTCAGCCGCCAGGTGCACGCCGAGCCAGAGCCCGAGTCCGTGTTCAGCATCCTTCAACACCACGTCGCACGTCTGCTGGGGGCTCGTGGGCTGCAGCTCTGGGTGCTGGATGGCATGGGCGAATGGGTGTGCCGACTGGGAGGACAGGGCGCCTCCGCCGCAGCGGCACGCTCCGGCGGCACGCGCGTGCACATGCCATTGCGGGTGGCGGGGCACCTCGTCGGCCGCCTCAGTGCTGAATTGCCCATGCCCGAGCTGGACGGACCTGGCCGCAACGAGCAACGACGGATCCTCGGGCTGGTGGCCGAACACGCGGCATTGGTGTTGCGGTCGTGGCTCGACGCGCAGCGCCTGCGCAGTGCGACCGACGCAGCGCGCCAGGATGCCACCCGCGAGCGTGACGGCCGCGAGCGGGCCGAGCGGCTGGTCGCGGAGAAGCGGCGCTTCTTTGCGCAGGCGGGCCACGAACTGCGCACGCCGCTCAACGCGATCGTGGGTTTTGGTCAGTTGCTGGCGGTCGCCCCGGAACTGGGGGAGGGGCCCTCGCGGGCTCATGCGCTCAACATCGTGCGCGCAGGTCGGCAACTGGCCTGTCTGGTCGATGACCTGGCTGAACTGGCTGCGCTCGACGCGGGGAGCCTCTCGCTCACGCTCGAGTCTGTCGACGTGGCGGCAGCGATCGCTGGCACGATGAGCCTCCTGGAACACCAGGCTCGTCAAGCATCGATCGCGCTGGGCAGCGCAGGGGACTTCGGCGTTCTGGTGCACGCAGATCGCTTGCGCGTGCAGCAGATGCTGAGCAACCTCGTCGGCAACGGCATCAAGTATGGACAGCCTGGTGGTCGAGTAACGGTTTCGTTCCGGCGGGAGGCAGGCTTGGTGCGGATCGACGTCGAGGACGACGGAATCGGGGTGCCCGAGGACGCCCGGTCAGGCCTGTTCCTGCCGTTCAACCGCCTCGGGCGGGAGCGATCCGGCATCGAGGGAACGGGCCTGGGCCTGTCGATCGTCTGGCGGCTGGCCAGGGGGATGGGCGGGAGGGTGACCTTCGAGCCGATGGACAAGGGCTCCCGCTTCTCCATCTGGCTGCCCTCGGCCTGACACACCCGCACTCAGCGCCGCCGATGGACGCCCCGGGCCCGCCGGTCGCAGCATCCCCGGTCCCGGCTCAGGAATGACCGCGCGCCTTTCGTTGTCCATCGCGGCTCAGGCGTTGGACTGGGCAACCGTGGGGAGCGGCGTCTTCGGGCCATTGCCCATGCCGAGGTTCCAGGCGTTGCTGACGGGGCGCTGGCGTTCCAGAAAGGCATGTTGCCCAAGGTCTAGTGGTGCCTGTTCACCGTCTCGCTGAATGCGTGACGCGGCTCGGCACGATGGGTCAGCACGCTCTCGCCACGGTCGGCGCCCCCCCATTGACCGCTCTACGTCGGTTGCCGGCCGGCTGACCGAAGATGCCGTCGTACCGGTTGCCGAGCGCCCGTTTTCAATGGCGGCGAACTGGCAGTACCGACCCACGGGCGACACTCGCTGCGCTGAATTCACCGCCGCGAAGCAGTCGCTCGAGCGGCCCAGTTGCGGACGGCCATTGAGTAGGCGCGGATCGTGCGGCGGGCCAGTCGCTGACCAGTTCAGTCCGGAAGCAACAGCCCGTAGAGCGATCTGGCAGCCGGCGTCATGTTCTTCGGATCAGGTCGCAGCACCTTGTCCTCAGGCGCTATCAGCTTGGCATAGACCGCCTGGTACACGCGCTTGACCACGCCCGGCGCGACGAGCTCGCGGTCATAGCCCGGGAAGAAACCGAGCAGGCGGTAACCGCCGCTTTCGAGTCCTTGCTGCACGCAGCGGTGCTTGAGCGTAAGCAAGGCATAGAGGAACGCCGCGCCCATGCGGCGCCCGGCCTCTTGCATGGCCGCAGAAGAGGTCGCGTCAATGCTGATTCCAAGCATGGAAAGCAGTGGGGCGATCCTTTCGGCAAGGCTGACGTTCAACCGGCTGGCGTTGGTGATCAGTGAAACGTCAAAGCCCACCTGCGCGAGGCCTTCGCGCTGAAGGACATGGCTGACCAGAACCGCCGCCTCGACCAGGAGGTGCAGGCCGCCAACCGCGAACTGGCCGAGCTGAACCGCCACCTGCAGGCACTGTTGAGCGCGCAGCGCGAGCAGAACGAAGGCGAGGTCGGCAGCCGCGAGTCGGCGCAGGAGCTGCTGGATGCCGTGCCGGTGTTCGGCATCGACGAAGAAGGCCTGCTGGTGGTTGCCAACACGCCGGCGCAGGCGCTGTTTGCACTGGATGGCAAGGTGCTGGGCGGGCCCGCAGCCGAGAAGTTGCCGCAGGGCTTGCAGCAGGCGCTGGAAGGCGAGCCCCAGATGCTCACGCTGTCGGGGCGCCGCTGGTGGACGATGAGCCGGCCCTTGAACGGCAACGCGCGCGGCCGCCTGCTGGTGCTGCTGCCGCAATCGGGAGCTTCGAAATGACAGCGCCAACGGCTCCCGACAAGTCGCCGCTGCCCCCGGCGCACCTGTTCTGTCACAGCCTTCGCGAAGGGCGGGTGCACCCCCTGCTGCATGTGGTGCAGCGCTACCGCCAGGAAACACCGCGATGACCAGCGCAATGAGCACGGCCCAACGCCCGATCGCCCACGACGAACTGCTGGTCGCGCTGCGCGACCTGCCGCCGCTGCCTTCGGTGGTGCTTGAGCTGGTGGAGTCGCTGGGCCACGAGGAGCTCAGCGCCGCGCAGTACGCGGCCAAAAACTCGCGTGACCAGGCGCTGGCCGCCAAGACCCTGCGCCTGGCCAACTCCTCGTTCTACGGCCGCGGCCGGCAGGTGCACTCGGTGGCCGAGGCGATCTCGGTGCTCGGCCTGCGCACGGTGCGCGGCGTCGTCACGGACGCGGGCCTGGCCAGCAGCTTCCGCCACCACCCCGGCTTCGACCACCATGCGTTCTGGCGCCAGTCGATCGGCACCGCGCTGTACGCGCAGGCCCAAGCCGCCGAACTGCGGCGCGACGACGCCGACCTGGCGTTCACGGTCGGGCTGCTGCACGACATCGGCCGGCTGGCGCTGGCCACCGCGTTTGCGCCGGACTATGCCGAGGTCGACCGTTGGCGGCGCGGCCAGGACAGCCCCGGTCTCGAGGCCGAACGCGCCGCGCTCGGCATCGACCATGCCGAGGTGGGCGGGCTGATCGCGCGGCAGTGGAACTTCGCGCCGGCCATCGTCGACGTCATCCGCTTTCACCACGAACGTCCCCACGAACCTCCCCACGCAGCGCCACACGTCACAGGCGTCACGCTCACCGGCATCGCCCACGTGGCCGATGCCATGGCGCACGCGCTCGGCCTGGCCTGGCCGGCGACGCCGACGAAGCGGTGCTGGCGCTGGCGCTGGCCACGCTGGTGCTGGGCATCGTCTACTGGCCGCTGCGCGAGCGCGACGATCGGCTGTCGAAGGCAGGTGGCACGGGGCCGGCAGAGGGAGCGGGCGCTGGGTGACCCGGCCCGCAGGACCTTACTGGAAACGCTCCCAGGCCAGGCGCTCGACGCGCCTGCGCAGCCGGCGTACCTCGCTCACCAGCGAGGCGGCCTGCGCATCGGGCGCGGTGCAGACGAACTCGTGCTTGCCGCTGCCCGCCACCAGTTGCTCGGCCAGACGGTAGAAGGTGTCCGTGGGCCACAGGGTCCGCACCCAGCAGGCCTCGGCCGGTGCATCCCAGACGATCGGCAGCCGTCTGAGCGTTGCCTCGGCCTTGATGCGGCCCAGCGCCAAGCCATCGAGGGCCGACGCATCAAGCAGCAAGGCCTCCACGCCGCAGGCCTGCAGGTGCTCGACACGCGCCTCCACGACACCGGCCTCTGCGTCGTGCGGGCCGGCTTGCCACCGCCACAGCACGGCGTTGTCCGGTAGCCGCGTATCGGCGCAACAGCGCGCCCGTCTCACACACTCAGCTGCCGCAGCAGGGCCTCGCGGTCGGCCTTCACGTTGCCGTGCCCCTCCAGCACGACGGCACCGCGCTCCAGCGCGTAGAAGCGGTCCACCAGCTGCAGCGCGCGGTGCAGGTTCTGTTCCACGAGCAGTATCGGGACGCCGTCGCGGCGCAGCCCGTCCATCAGCTGGAAGATGTCGTCCACGATCATCGGCGCTAGGCCTTCGCTGGGCTCGTCGATCAGCAGCAGCCGCGGCTCGCCCACCAGCACACGCGCCATCGCCAGCATCTGCTGCTCGCCGCCCGACAGCGTGGTGCCCAGCTGCGAGCGGCGTTCGCCCAGGCGCGGAAAGCGGGTGTACAGGCTCTCCAGCTTGCGCCGGCGTTCGCTGCGCCCGACACCCGGGGTCTGCATGAAGCCCAGCACCAGGTTCTCTTCCACCGTGAGGCCGGGAAAGATGCGCCGGTCCTCGGGCACGAAGCCGATGCCTCGGCGGCAGATGCGCTCCGAGGCCGCGCCGCCGATGGCCTGGCCATCGAAGCGCAGCGCACCCGCACTGGGCGCCACCCAGCCGGCGATGGTCTTCATCACCGTGGTCTTGCCGACGCCGTTGCGGCCGAACAGGCCCACGACTTCGCCCGCGCCGACACGCAGGTCCACACCCTGCAGCACATGGCTCAGGCCGTAGTGCGCGTGCACGCCTTGCAGCTCAAGCATGCTGCGCCTCCTTGCCGAAGTAGGCGGCCTGCACGGCCGGGTCGGCACGCACGGCCGCGGGCGGTCCCTCGGCCAGCTTGGCGCCCTGGTGCATCACCACCACGTGGTCCGACAGCTTCATCACCAGGTCCACGTCGTGTTCGACGATCAGGATGCTCAGGCCGCGCTGCACCAGGCCGCGGATCAGGCCGGCGGTGTCCTGCGTGTCGGCATGGCTCATGCCCTGTGTCGGTTCGTCCAGCAGCAGCAGGCGCGGCCGCGAGGCCAGCGCCATCGCAATCTCGAGCCGCCGCTGCTGGCCGTGACTCAGCGCGCCGGCGACCTCGTCGGCATCGGCGGCCAGATCGAACTGTTCGATCAACTCGTCCACGCGTTGCAGCGCCGCGCGGCTGGCCTGCACCGGGCGCAGGCCACGCCACCAGGGGCCGGCTTCTACGAACTGTGCCGCCAGGCGCAGGTTCTCGCGCACGGGCAACTCGAAGAACAGGTTGGTGATCTGGAAGCTGCGCGCCAGGCCCGCGGCCAGCAGCGTCTGCGGCGGCTGGCCGGTGATGTCGCGGCCGGCCAGCGTCACCCGGCCACTGTGAGGCCGGAAGGCGCCGCTGACCAGGTTGAACAGCGTGCTCTTGCCAGCGCCATTGGGGCCGATCACCGCGGTGATGGCGCCTTGCCGGGCGTCGAAGCTCACGTCGTCCACCGCCTTCAGCGCGCCGAAGCGCACGCTCAGGTTGCGCACTTGCAGGATGTTGTCGGCGCTCATGAAAGCTCCTGGTCGCGACGCCGGTCCAGCCAGGCCTGCAGCCGCGGCGCGAGGCCGCCGACCAGTCCCCGCGGCGCCAGGATCACCACGATCACGAACAGCAGGCCGATCGCGATGTGGTGGTGCTCGGTCCAGCTGCCGACCACCGAGCGCAGGCCGGTGAGCAGCGACGAGCCCAGCAGCGGCCCGATCAACGTGCCGGTGCCGCCGACAATGACGTTGATCACCGCGTTGCCCGAGACCTGGAAGAACATCAGCTCGGGGCTGACGAAGCCGCGCAGCATCGGGTACAGCGCACCGCTGGCGCCGGCGATGGTGGCGGCGAGCACGAACACCGCGAGCTTCACGCGCCAGGGGTCGACGCCGATGAAGGCCAGCCGCTGCTCGTTGCCGCGCACCGCCGCCAGCTGGCGGCCGAAGGGCGTGTCCATCAGCCACGACAGCAGCGCCCAGGTGGCGAAGATCAGCGCCAGCACGACGAGGAAGAAGCCCAGCGGCAGCGCGGTGCTGAGCCCGGCACCCAGCTGTGCCGCCGGCACGCCGATGAGGCCGTCGCTGGCGCCCAGCTCGCGCGTGTTGTAGACCACCTTGCTCACCACCTGGGCGAGGCCGAAGCTGATGAGCGCGAAGTACACGCCCTTGCTGCGGATGGCGATCAGCCCGCCCATCAGCCCGGCCAGCGCCGAGGCCGCCATCGCCACGGCCAGCGCCAGCCAGAATGACGCCGCCCAGTGCTTGAGCACCAGCGCCGACACGTAGGCGCCGAGCCCGAAGAACAGCGCCTGCCCCAGCGGCAGCAGGCCGGTGCGGCCCAGCAGCAGGTCGACGCTGAGCGCCAGCCCGCCGTAGATGAGCGCCTCGGTGGCCAGGCGCAGGAAGAACACGTCGCCAACGGCCCAGGCGACGATGCCGAAGGCCAGCGCCGCCAGGAAGAAGGCGCCGGCGATCCAGCGCAGCGCGTCGGCACGGCGGCCCCGGTTCGGCGCGGCCGGTAGGGCCCGGCCTTGCGGATGGAGGGTGGTCTCAAGCATGACCCAGTCTCCCGAACAGGCCCTGCGGCCGCCACACCAGCACCAGCACCATGATGCCGAACAGCAGCGGGTCGCTCCACACCGGGCTGATCCACAGGCTGCTGACCGACTGCACCTGCGTCAGCAGCAGCCCGGCCAGCACGGCGCCCTTGATCGAGCCCATGCCGCCGATGATGACCACGCTGAACGCGATGAACACGAAATCGCGCCCCATGGTCGGGAACACCGAGTACATCGGCGCCAGCAGCACACCCGCCAAGGCCGCCAGCGCCACGCCAAAGGCGAAGGTGGCGGCATACACCTGGTGCACCGGCACGCCCAGGCTCGCCGTCATGTGGCGGTCGAAGGCGGCGGCGCGCACCATCGCGCCCAGCGGCGTGCGGAACACCAGCAGCCACACCGCCGCGATCACGGCGCCGCCGAAGAGCATCACGAACAGCCGGTAGTTCGGGAAGAACAGGCCCAGCAGCTCGGTGGCGCCGGCGATCGGCGTCTCCAGCCGCAGCGGGTTGGCGCCGAACACGATCTTCAGCAGGTCTTCCAGCAGCACGCCCAGGCCGAAGGTCAGCAGCAGCGTCAGCGTGTGGCGGTCCTTGCTGTGAAACACACGCTGGATCAGCGTGCGCTCCGTCAGGTAGCCCACGGCGGCCAGCAACAGCGGCGTCAGCAGCAGCGCCAGCCAGAACGACAGGCCGAGGCCGATCAGCACCACGGCCAGGAAGGCGCCGAGCGCATAGAACTCGCCATGGGCCATGTTGATGACGTCCAGCAGGCCGAAGATGATGGTCAGCCCCAGGGCCATCAGCACCACGGCCACGCCGATGGCCAGGCCGTTGATGACCTGGGGGGCCAGGACAAACTGGATCCAGTCCACGCTTGTTTCCTTGGTTCGTCGCCGGGGGGTCGGGCGTCAGAAGCGCGTGCAGACGTCGGGGCCGATGGCCGCGGCCGCGGCCACCTTGCCGACGATCTCGAAGCGGCCGCCGTTCACGCGCACGGCGTACATGTCCTGCATCGCCTGGTGGTCGCCGGCGCGGATGGTCTTCACGCCCTGCGGCGTGGCCCAGCTCAGCCCGCGCAGCGCCTCGCGCAGCTTGTCGGTGTCGGTGCTGCGGGCCTTCTCGACCGCGGCCTTGTAGAGGAACAGCACGCCGTAGCTGTCGGTGCCGTAGAGGTCGGGCTGCGCCTTGTTCGCGGCCTCGAAGGCGGCGACGAAGCGCTTGTTCTCCGGCGTTTCGATCAGCGGCGAGTAGCCCACGCCGGTCACGAAGCCGTCGGCGTTGCGCCCCACCGCGGCCAGGTTCTGGCTCGTCACCGTGCCGCTGGCGCCCACCACCTGCACGTTGCGGCTGACGCCGAACTCGGCCATCTGGTTGAACAGGCGCACCGTGTCGTTGCCGGCCACCGAGGTGTAGATCACCGTTGGCCGCGCGCCGCGGATCTGGCCGAAGTAGGGCGAGTAGTCCTTGTTGTCCAGCGGCGCGAACACCTCGCCCACGGTCCTGGCGCCCTTGCCCTCGGCGGCGTTCTTGAACGCGGCCACGGTGCTGCGGCCCATCTCGTAGTCGGGGCCGAGGTAGAACACGTTGGCGTTAGGCCGGGTGGCGGCCATCCAGTCGGCCAGCGCGGCCGATTGCATGCCGGCGCGGGCGTTGACGCGGAAGACGTTGGGCGAGCACTTGTCGCCGGTGATCGAGTCGGCGAACGACACCGTGGTGGCGATGAGCTTGTTGTTGCGCTCCGCCAGCTGGCCCACGGCCAGCGTGGCGCCGCTGTTCACGGTGCCGGTCAGGAAGTCCACCTTGGACACCTGGATCAGCTTCTCGGCCTTCTGCACGGCCACCGCGGGGTTGGCTTCGCTGTCTTCGTAGACCAGCTCCAGCGGCCGGCCACTCACGCCGCCGGCGGCGTTGATCTCGCGCGCAGCCAGGTCCAGGCCCCAGCGCACCTGCTGGCCGATGCCGGCGTAGGTGCCCGACAGCGGCGTGACGACGCCGATGCGGATGGGGTTGGTCTGCGCCAGCACGCTGGCCGCGGCCAGGCTGGTGAGGGTGGCGACGAAGAGGGTCTTCATGGTCATGTCTCCTGTTGGATGTGTGGCCGCCGCAACCGGAGCGGCCGGTGATGGAACGGGGATCGAGCAGCGCGCCGCGTTCAGCGGCCCGTGAAACGTGCCTTGCGCTTGTCGTGGAAGGCCGTCACGCCTTCGCGGAAGTCGTCGCTGCTGCGCAGCCGTGAGTAGCAATGGCCTTCGAGCTCGATGGCGATGGACAGCGGCGAGTCCTCGGTGTCGTTGAGCAGCTTCTTGGCCGTCCGCTGGGCCAGCGGCGAGAAGCCGCACAGCTCGGCCACCAACGCGTCGGTGGCCTGCGGCAGCTCGGCGTCGGGCACACACTCGGTGGCCACGCCCCAGTCGCAGGCTTGGCGGCCGCTGATGCGGCGCGAGCGCATCACCATGTCCTTGGTGCGCGTGATGCCCACCATGCGCTGCAGCCGCGCGCTGCCGCCCGAGCCCGGGATCTGCCCCAGCTTCTGCTCGGGCAGCGCGTACAGCGTGCTTTCGCCCGCCAGGCGGAAGTCGCAGGCCAGGCTCAGCTCGAAGCCGACGCCGAAGCAGTAGCCCCGCGCCACCGCGATCACCGGCTTGCTGCAGCGCGCCGGCGCGGCCACGTTCCAGGCCAGCGCGCTGACTTTCTCGGGTGAGGCCTCCAGAAAGCCCTTGATGTCGCCGCCGCTGGAGAAATGCTCGCCGGCACCACGCAGCACGATCACGCGCACACGCTCGTCGGCGTCCAGCGCCTCGAAGGTGATGCGCAGCTGTTCGCGCGCCAGCATGCTCACCACGTTGAGTGGCGGGCGGTCGAGCACGATGTCGGCGCGCTGCTGCTCGGCCAGGATCTCGACGTGGAAGCCGTCCAGTTCGGTGGGCAGCGTGGTCGCGGGGTGGTGGAGTTCGTGCAGGTTCATGGGGGTGTGGTCCTCGAGGTCTTGCGGTGTGGGTTCGGTGTCGGGTTGGGTTTCAGGCCGGCGGAATCAGCGGCAGCGGCGCCGGCGCCGGCTCGTACTCACCGGCCTGCAGCTGGCGCCGCAGCACCTTGCCCACCGGGCTCTTGGGGATCTCGCGCACGAACACGTAGTCGCGCGGCCGCTTGAAGTTGACGAGTTCGCTGCGGCGGCAGTGCGCGTCCAGCGCCTCGCCGTCGATGGCGCTGCGGGCCTTCACGAAGGCCACCACCTTCTGGCCCCAGCGCTCGTCGGGCAGGCCGGCCACGGCCACCTCGTCGACCGCCGGGTGCAGCGACAGCACCGACTCGATGTCGACCGGCGAGATGTTCTCGCCGCCGCTGATGATCATGTCGTCGACACGGCCGGTGACGAAGAGGTCGCCGTCGGCATCGAGGTAGCCGGTGTCGCCGGTGAAGTACCAGCCGTCATGCAGGCTCTTGGCGTCGGCATCGGGCCGGCGGTGATAGCCCTCGAAGGCCTCGTCGCTGCGCAGCTCGGCGATGACCTGGCCTTCTTCCAGCGGCGCCGCCAACGCATCGGCGCGCTGCTGGTTGAGCTTGACCACACGCAGCCGCGTGTTGAAGCCGGCGCGGCCCGCCGAGCCGGGCTTGGCGGCGGCGTTCTGGTTGATCGAGAAGGTGTAGATCTCCGAACTGCCGTAGTGGTTGACGAACAGCTCGGGCGCAAAGGCCGCTTCAAGCCGGCGAAGCAGCGCGTCGTGCATCGGCGCACCAGCAAATCCGAGCTTGCGCACGCTGGCGATGCCCTCGCGGGTGCAGCCGGGGTGGTTCAACAGGTCGTGGTACAGCGTGGGCACGAGGTACAGGTGGCTCACGGCCTCTTGCTCGATGAGCTGCAGCGCACGTTGTGCATCGAAGCGCGGCATGCAGACGAAGCGGCCGTCGATCAGCGCGATGGCCAGCAGCGAGCGCACGCCCATCGTGTGGTACAGCGGCATCACGCCCAGCGTGCACTCGCCCAGCGCGTAGCGGTTCTGCGCCACATGCGCCAGCGCCGCGATGCGTTCGGCGCGGTGGCGGCGCGGCACGCCCTTCGCCCTGCCGGTGGTGCCGCTGGTGTAGAGCATCAGCGACACGTCGTCGGCCGCGGCCAGCGGCAGCGGGTCGGCGGCCTGGGCCACCCAGTCGTCGAAGCGGTGCACGCCGGCATCACCCGCGGCCACGCCGCCGACGGCGATGCGCAGCACCCATGGGGCCTGCGCGCTGGCGGCCACGGCGGCGTCGGAGGCCGGCTCCCAGGCGATGGCCCGTGCCTCGGCGTCGGCCAGGCAATAGTCCACCTCGTCGGGCTTGGCGCGCCAGTTCAGCGGCGTCATCACGATGCCGGCAAACTGGCAGGCCCAGTGCAGCGTCGCCATCTCCCAGCGGTTCTGCAGCACGGCCAGCAGGCGGTCGCCACGCTGAAGGCCGGCCTCGGCCAGGCCGCGCTGCACAGCGCCGATGCGCCGTGCCCAGTCGGCGTAGGTGAGGCGCAGCGTGCCGTCGACCAGGCCCACGGCCCGTGGGCTGCGCTCCACGCTTTGCAGAAGGGTGCGGCCCAGGTCAAGCATGGGTCGGCTCCGCGGCCTGGGCCAGCCACTTCGGCAGGCCGCCGAAGCCCGTGCGCGCCACCTCCAGCACCGCGGCGACGATGGGGCTGTAGCCGGTGCAGCGGCACAGGTGGCCCGACAGCATCGCGCGCACCTCGGCCTCGGTCGGCTCGGGCCCGCCGGCGCGGCGCTGCAGCCAGTCGACGCAGGACATCAGGATGCCGGGCGTGCAGAAGCCGCACTGCAGCGCGTGGTGGCGGCGGAAGGCGGCTTGCAGTTCGCTCAGCACGCCGTCCTCGCCGGCCAGGCTCTCCACCGTGTGCACCTGGCGTCCGTCTGCCTGCACCGCCAGCGTCAGGCAGGCGCGCTGCGCCACGCCGTCGATGAGCACGGTGCAGGCGCCGCACACGCCGTGTTCGCAGCCGACGTGGGTGCCGGTGGCGCCCAGCTCGTGGCGCAGGAAGTCGGACAGCAGGCGCCGCGGCTCGGCCACGGCCTGGCGTTCGCGGCCGTTGAGCGTCAGGCGCAGCGGGTGCACGGCATTGCCGTCGAGAAGGGTCATGCGGGGCTCCGGGAAACAAGGGCCTGGGCTATGGCGCGGCGGCCGAGCTGGCGCACCAGCCGGCGGCGCAAGGCGGCGCTGGCCTGTGGCTCGTCGCGCGGGTCCAGCGACCAGGCGAGTTGATGCAAGGCCGCGTCGAGGTCGGCGCCGGCCAGCACGGGCCAGTCGAAGGCCAGCGGCCGGTCGGCCACACCGCCTACCGCCACGCGCAGGCCGCGCGCATCGGCCACCGCCGCGACGGCGCAGATCGCGAAGTCGCCATGGCGGATGGCGAACTCCTCGAAGCCGTGGCCTTGGCCGGGCTTGGCGAGCGGGAAGCGCACGGCCTCCACCAGTTCGTCGGCGGCGCGCACCGTCTGCAGCATGCCGGTGAAGAATTCGGCCGCTGCGATGCGGCGGGCGCCGCGCCGGCTGCGCAGGCAGACCTCGCCGCGCAAGGCCGTGAGCACCAGCGGCAGCTCGGCCGATGGGTCGGCGTGCGCGATGCTGCCGGCCACCGTGCCGCGGTTGCGGATCTGGAAATGCGAGATGTGCGGCAAGGCCAGCGCCAGCAGCGGCACCTCCTGCGGCAGCGTGGTCCGCCACTCCACCGCCGACTGCGTGGCCGCGGCGCCCACGTGCAGCATGCCGGCGTCGATGCGGACTTCGGCCAGCGGCTGCGAGCGCGAGATGTCGAGCAGGCGCTGCGGGCGCGCCAGGCGCATGTTCAGCACCGCCATCAGCGACTGGCCACCGGCCAGGATGCGGGCGTCCTCGCCGAGCTCGGCCAGCACGGCTGCGGCCTCGGGTGCGCTGTCCACGCGCTGGTAGTCGAAGCGGGCCGGCTTCATGCGCGCAGCCCCATGCGTTGCAACAGCTTGTGCCACCAGGAGGGCCGCGTCGTCGTGGCCAAGCTGTGCGGCGTTGCGGCCTGCCGCCCCAGCGAATCGAACAGCTGCGCCAGCACGATGCGCGCCGCGCCTTCGAGCATGCGGCTGCCCACCGCGGCCACCTTGCCACCGACCTGGGCCTCGTAGTCGTAGTGCAGCAGCGTGCCCGCGGGCACGGCCTCCAGCCGCACGCGGCCACGCCCGGCCGCCGTGCCCAGCGCCGACTGGCCTTCGCCGGCCAGCACCAGGCTGTGCGGGGCATCGATCTCCGACAGCGCCAACCGCGCCTCGTAGCGCGCCTTGACGAGGCCCACGCCCACGGTGACGTCGGCGCGGTAGCGGTGCGCGCCCTCGGCCACCAGCGCGTGGCAGCCGGGGATCACACGGGCCAGCGCCTGCGGGTCCAGCAGCACCGCGAACACGCGCTCGGGCGCGGCGCCAATGGCAACGCTGCCGCGGGCCTGCAAGGCGCGGCCTCCAGCGACGCCGGCGACGCCCGCTGGCGCCGCCCCAACGGGCGGTGCCACCGGCAGGCCGTCGGGCGGCGGCGCTTCCGGATCGTCGATCAACGCCAGCACGCGCGACGGCGTCAGCGGCAGCCGAATGTCTTCGACCTCGCGCAGCGGCCGCAACGCATCGGCAAACGCGTTGGCCACGGCCACCGGCGTGCTCATGTTGTTGCCCTCGCCCACGCCCTTGGCGCCCAGCGGCGTGAAGGGGCTGGGTGTCTCCAGGTGCACGATCACGGGGTCGGGTACTTCGCAGGCGGTGGGCACCAGGTAGTCGGCGAAGGTGCCGCTCTGGAAGCTGCCGTCGGCGCCGTAGCGGAACTCCTCCATCAGCGCCGCGCCCAGGCCCTGCGCGAACGCGCCACGGATCTGCCCGTCCACCAGCGCCGGGTTCAGGATGCGGCCGGCGTCGTGGCCGGTGACGTAGCGGTCGATGCGCACGCGGCCGGTGTCGCGGCAGACCTCGAGGCCGCAGACGTCGAACACGAAGCCGTAGGCGGCGCTGGTGTTGACGCGGTCGTCAGCGTCCGGCGCGGCCAGCGTGGGCGGGGTCCAGAACGCGGTTTCGCGCAGGCCCGGCGCCTCGCCGGGCGGCAGCAGCGCCGGCGCCCAGTGCGGGCTCGCGGCCAGGCGCGTGAACGGCAGGCAACGGGTCGGCATGTCGGCGTTGATCACCTGGCCGCCGGCAAAGACCACGCGCTCGGCAGCGCATCCGAGCACCGGTGCCGCGATGCGCGCCAGGCGTTCGCGCAGCCGCATCGCGGCCAGGTGCACGGTGCCGGCCACTGCCCCGGCGAAGCGGCTGCTGTAGTTGCCGGCGGCCACGCTCCAGGCGTCCTTGGCGGTGTCGAACTCCACATTCACCACCACCTGGTCGGGCTGCAGGCCGAAGACATCGGCCACCACCTGCGCGCAGACGGTCATGTGCCCCTGGCCGGCCGGTGCCGATGCGATGACGACATTGACACCGCCCAGCAGGTCGATGGCGACACTGGCGCTGGCGATGGCGCCGTTTTTCGGGCCGGCCTTGGCGCGCTGCTCGGGCGTGAGCGCCGCCGTGATGTAGCCCATGTTCGAGATCGAGGGCTCCACGATGGCCGCCACGCCGATGCCGTACAGCCGCCCGGCTGCGCGCGCTTCGGCCTGGCGTTGCCACAGGCCCTGTTCCTTCGCGGCCTGCAGCGCCATGTCGGTCAGGCGCGCGTAGTCGCCGCTGTCGAACACGGCACCGGCCGCCGCGGTGTAGGGAAACTGCTCTCGCTGCACATAGTGGCGGCGGCGCAGCGCGACCGGGTCTTCGCCACGCACGGCGGCGATGCGGTCCATCAGCCTTTCGAGCGCGTAGTACACCTGCGGGCCGCCAAAGCCGCGCACCAGCCCGGTGGGCGTCTTGTTGGTCAGCACCACGCGGTTGCGCACCGCCAGGTGCGGGATGTCGTAGGCGCCGGTGAGCGCGCCGTGCATGCGGTAGAAGGTGGCCGGCTCGGGCGCACGCAGGTAGGCGCCGACGTCGTCGCGCTGGTCCCAGCGCAGCGCGGTGATGCGGCCTTCGGTGTCGAGCGCGGCGTCGAGCTGCGTCAGCCGCGCCGTGGCCGAGGTGGCGGCGGCCAGGTGCTCGAGCCGGTCTTCCACCCACTTGACCGGCGCGCCGGCCTTCCGCGAGGCCAGGCACATCAGCACGACGTAGGGCAGCACCGCCTGCTTGACGCCGAAGCTGCCGCCGCTGTCGCGCGGAACGCGGTGGCGCAGGCGGTTGGCCGGCACGCCCAGCGCCAGCGCCATCACCGAGTGCAGCGAGAACGGCCCCATGAAGTTGGACAGCACGTCAAACGCCGGCTGGCCGTCGGCATCGGGCTGGTGCTCGGCGACCACGACGCCGCACTCGATGGGCGTGCAGCTGTTGCGCGGGTAGTGCACCGTGACCGACACCGTCTGCGCGGCCTCGGCAAAGGCGCGCTCGGGGTCGCCGTAGCGGAAGTGGCGCTCGTTGACGACGTTGCTGCCGGCCTCGGCGTGCAGCACGGGCGCATTGGTGCCGCAGGCGGCGTCGATGTCCGTCACGGCCGGCAGCGCGCGGTAGCGCACCCGCACGGCGTCGAGCGCGTCCTCGGCCTGCTCGCGGCTGTCGGCCACCACCACCGCCACCGGCTCGCCGCTGTAGCGCACACGGTCCAGCGCCAGCGCGTGGTGGCGCACCGGCACCTTCACGCCCACCAGGAAGGGCTGCGACCAGCGCTGCACGTCCGCGCCCGTCAGCACCGCGCGCACGCCGGGCATCGCGAGCGCCACGTCGGCGTCCACGCCCAGCAGCTCGGCATGCCCGTGCGGGCTGCGCACGATGGCTGCGTGCAGCGTGCCCGGCGGCGTGCCGAGGTCGTCGGCGAAGCGGCCGCGGCCGGTCAGCAGCGCGGCGTCTTCCTGGCGTTCAAGCGGGCGGCCGAGGTGGGCTGGGGTTGGGGTGGACGGCGCCTCGATGGCGGCGCCCGGGTCGCGGTGCAAGGGTCGGCTCCTGCGTCTTCCGTGGTCGGTGACGCAGTGTCCGCAGCCCTTTCAAATGGCCGGAACAGAAGAGTCCGGCGAAGGTCCGGATCGTCGGATTGAGGACCAAAAAGTCGGGTGATTGATGTGCTGCAACGCAGCAACGAAGCCGTGCGCGAGACGGGCGCGTGCCCTTCGATCAGCTCTGATCAGCTCAGATCGACGGCGGCCCGGCGAGTGCCGCTTCAGCCGGTGGCTCGAACAGCGCCACCGCCCGCCGGTACTCGGTGGGCGTGATGCCCAGGTGCTGGCGGAAGAAGCGCGCGAAGTGCCCGGGCGCCGAGAAGCCCAGGTCCAGTGCCACGTTGGAGACGGGTTCGTTGCCGTGGCTCAGCCGACCCACCGCGGCCTCGAAACGCAGCACGTTGGCGTAGACCAGGGGCGTGACCTGCGTGTCACGCTGGAACAGCGAAAAGAAGTGCGCGCGCGACAGCCCGCTGCGCGCGGCCAGCGTGTCGACATCGAGCTCGCGCGCCAGGTCCTCGCGCATCATCGCGATGGCCTGGCGGATGCGCGGGTCCATCGCCACCGGCGGGCGCATGCGCAGCAGGCTGACCAGGTCGCGCCAGCCGGTGAAGCTCTCGATGACGGCGATGATCAGGTTGAACAGCAGCTCTTCCATGCGGGCTGGCGACACCTCGTCGGCCCACCACATCTCGAGCACGAATTCCTCGACGATGCGCTGCGTGGCGGCCGAGATCGGCACGCACTTCTGCGGAAAGAAACGCGGGTGCGCCGTCATCGCCAGCGAACGCTGCAGCTCCGCCAGCCAGCCCGGCTCGATGTACAGCGCCAGGATCAGCGTGCGCTCGCCCGGCGCCGCGTCATGGGCGTAGGCGTGGTGCTCCCAGGCGTTGACGAGCACCGCCGTGTCGGCCTTCAGCGGCGCGCGCTCGCCACGAACGATGAAGGCGCTGTCGGCACCACCGGCCTTCAGCAGGATGTGGCAGTGATGGTGCGCATGACCGACCAGCGGCGCGTCCATGTCGAGCAAGGCGATACGGCCGAAGCGGCCCTGGAAGATCTTGACGGCGGAGGACATGCGCGATTCTGTGGCAAGGGCCGATCTCGCCGTTGCTTCAGTCGACCTGGAGCACGTCCAGCGCCGAGACCGGTGCTGCGGCATTGCCCCAGGACTGCCGTATGAAGGTGGCGACGGCGGCGATCTCGTCGTGGCTCAGCAACTGCCCATAGGGCGGCATGCCAAAGGGCTGGCGGTTGCCCGCCGTGGTGGGCATGAAACCACCCTGGCGGATCGTCTGCACGACATTGATGTGCGAATCCAGCGTGACCGCGCGGTTGCCGGCCAGCGCGGGAACCATGCCTGGCGCGCCCTGTCCTTGTTCGCCATGGCAGGCCGCGCAGTGCTGCTCGTAGACCTTGCCGCCGGCGAGCATCGTAGCCCCCTCGGCGGGCCGGGGCATGACGGGCGGCTTCGCACGCACGGGGATCGATGCCAGGTAGATCGCCATGGCTTCGACATCCTGTTCGCTCAGGTGCTGGGTGCTGCTGAACACGACTTCAGCCATCGGTCCGGAAACCGACGCGTGCGGTGTCACGCCGTCCTTGATCAGCCTGACGACCTGGTCGCGCGGCCAGCGCTGGACACCGGCTTCGTCAGGCGATGCGAGCGAAGGCGCGTACCAGTGGGCACCGGGCATCAGGCCGCCGGCGAAAGCTGCGTTCAGGCGGGTACCACCCAGCGCGTCGCGGCCCGAGTGACAGGCTGCGCAGTGGCCCAGGCCCTGGGTCAGGTACTTGCCGCGGTTCCACTCGGCACTCTGCCCGGCTTCGGGCTCGAAGGTGCCAGGCCGGAAGTACAGCGCCCGCCAGACGGCCAGCGCCGCCTGCGTGTTGTACGGAAAGCGCAGTGCGTGAGGTGTGTTGGCCTGTTCGACGGCCGGCACAGACCGAAGGAAGGCGTACAGCGCGTCCGAGTCCTCGCGCGACACCTGCGTGAAGCTGGGGTACGGAAAGGCCGGGTAGAGCAGGCGGCCGTCCTTCGAACGGCCATGGTGCAGGCTGCGCCAGAACTCGCCGGCTGACCAGCTGCCGATGCCGGTCTTGAGGTCGGGCGTGATGTTCGGCGCGAAGACGGTGCCGAAGGGCGTCTCTACCCCGCGCCCGCCGGCCAACGGCGTGCCACCAAGGCTGGTGTGGCAGCCCATGCAGTTGCCGGCCCGTGCCAGGTAGGCACCACGCTCGATGAGGTCCGGCGACGCAGGCGTGGCGGGCAAGCCGGCTTCCAGCGGGGCCTCACCGCGAACGTTCAGCCAGGCCACCCCGGCAGCCAGCACCAGGGCCAGCATCAGGGCCAGGGCCAGCACAAGGGCAGCGCTGCGCCAGGCCCGCCTGCGCAGGTTCAAGATGTTCATTGGTTGCCGCTCCCGCAATGCAGGGGCAGTGGCTGGGCGGAGGCGGCTTCAGGCTTCGTCCCTGTCGCCAGGGTCTGTGCCGACAGCCAGCGGGCCACGACACTCACTTCGTCGTTGCTCAGCCGCTTGGCGATCTCGGCCATGCAGTCGGGTGCGGCCGCCGCCCGCAAGCCGGTGCGCCACGCGCCGAGCTGGGCGATCAGGTAGTCGGCAGGCAGCGTCAGCAGCCCGGGCATCGCCGGCAACCGCCCGGTCATCTGGCTTCCGTGACACGAGGCACAGGCGGGGATCTGGCGCTCCGGCGCTCCCTGGAAGACCAGCCGCTCGGCGGTCTGCCGCTGTGGTTCGGACAAGCCCTGCACTGCAGCCGGCGGGTAAGGCAGATCGAGTTCGGAGAAGTATCGGGCGATGTTCCGCAGATATTCATCGGACATGTGCCGCGTCAGGTGATGCATGGCCCGGTTGCGCCGGCGGCCATCCCTGAAGTTTTTCAGCTGGTTGAACAGGTAGCCCTCGGGCTTGCCGGCGATGCGTGGGAAGTAACCCGTGTTGGTGGCGCGGCCCTGCTGCCCATGGCACATCACACAGGCTTGCATGCGTTGCGCCATCGTGTCGTGCACCGTTGCCGTGGCGCTCTGCGCCGCCGGGGTCGGCTGGGCTTGCACCGAGGCCGTGAAGGCCGTCAGGCTGGCCGCCAGGAGGAAGTTGAAGAAGCGTTTCATGTCCATCGAAGGCCAGGCGCATCGGCCGCAGGGCAGCCTCGGCCTTTCTGGCAGCGAGTTTGCCCAAGCCGGGCTCGTAAACCCAGGCTCAGTTGCAGCAGAAAACGACGGATCAGATGCAGTCCAGCGGGGGTGCGGAACTGAACAAGTGTCCCGGCAGTACAGTTTGTCCACTGTTCAGAAGCGGCCACATCAGATGCCGTTCCGTGAAGGACCACGCCAGTCGACATGAAGCGCTACGAGGCCCTGGCCGACGAGGTCGCCGCGTCCATCGCCGACGGTCAGTTCGGGCCGGGCCAGCGCCTGCCTTCGGTTCGCGACACCAGCCGCAGCCGCGGCGTCAGCCTGTCGACGGTGTTCGAGGCCTACTACCTGCTGGAAGCCCGGGGGCTGATCCTCGCGCGGCCGCGGTCGGGCTACTTCGTCAGCCCAGCGGTCACGAGGCCGCCCGAACCCGACATCTCCACACCCGTGGGCGATGAACGGGCCGTGCAGGTCTCCGAACTCGTGTTCGAAGTACTCGGCCATGCCAGGAACAAGGCGGTCGTGCCGCTGGGTTCGGCCTTCCCCAGCCCGACGCTCTTTCCATGGCCCGCGCTGGCGCGGGCCATGGGCAAGGCGGTGCGGCGGCTGGACCCATGGCGCACGGTGGAGGACCTGTCGCCGGGCAGCGCGGCGCTGCGCCGCCAGATCGGCCTGCGCTACCTGGCGATGGGCTGCGGTGTCGATACCGAGGAACTGGTCATCACCAACGGCGCGATGGAGGCGCTGAACCTGTGCCTGGAGGCCGTGACGCGTCCGGGCGATCTGGTGGCCGTGGAGTCCCCGACCTTCTATGCGGCGCTGCAGGCCCTGGAACGCCACGGCCTGCGCGCGGTGGAGATCGCCACGCATCCCCGCCATGGCGTCGACGTGTCAGCGCTGGCCTCGGTGCTGGAGCGCCACCCCGTGAAGGCCTGCTGGCTGATGCCGAACTTCCAGAACCCGCTGGGCAGCCTGATGCCGGACGGCGCGAAACAGCAGCTGGTGCAACTGCTGGCCCAGACCCAAGTGCCGCTGATCGAGGACGACGTGTACGGCGAGCTGTACTTCGGGCCGCACAAGCCCAAGCCCGCCAAGGCTTGGGACCGTTCGGGCCTCGTCATGCACTGCAGCTCGTTCTCGAAGTCGCTGGCGCCGGGCTACCGCGTGGGTTGGGTTGCTGCAGGCCGGTTCGGCAAGGACATTGCCAGGCGCAAGCTGATGCACTCGCTCGCCGCCTCGCTGCCATCGCAGGAGGGTCTGAGCGCCTACCTGCAAAACGGTGGCTATGACCGACACCTCCGCCAGTTGCGCAGCACCTTGGCCAGGCACCGAGACATCGTGCTTCGCACCATCGAAGACGGTTTCCCGGCGGGCACGAAGGTGACGCAACCTGAGGGCGGCTACTTCGTGTGGCTTGAACTTCCCGCCTCCGTGGACGCGCTGGACCTGCACCGCCTGGCCTTGTCGCATGGCATCAGCCTCGCGCCGGGACACTTGTTCTCGGCCGACAGGCGGTACAGCCACCATGTCAGGCTCAACTTCGGGCACCCCGACAACCCGGGTATCGAAGGAGCGCTTCGCACCATCGGCCAGATCGCGAAGGCGCTGACCTGAGTGCCCGGCCTTCGGGTCGCCTTGTGGGCATGGCCTTGATCGTGCCCATGGCTTGTCGTCCCTGTGGCGTTGTCTGTAGGCGGGGTGCCGCCAGGCTGGGCAAACGAGCTTCCATAAAACCGCCGGTGATGAACGACCGCTCCTGGCCGGGGCTACCAGTTCGCGGTCGATACCGACAGCAGCCCTTCGGTTTGTCGAGGGCGAACGGCCGGTCTTCCTTGCGCTGAGCTCACCAACCCGACCCATACCAGCCGATCGACGCGCTCCGAAGCTGTCGGACGACCAGCCCGGATCCTTCACGTTCCGCATCTCCGAAGCTGCCGTTGGTGGCCGGATCCAACGTCAGCTTGATGCAGTCAGTGTGACTTCCCTGGTCCACACCCGCCACGAGCGAAGACCCCGACCGACTCCATTCCCAAGGGGCAAGGGCCCGCCCCTGCCTCAGGCCGCCTTCCAGAAGATGTAGTCGGCCTGGTAGTTCACCACCTCGCGGCGGCCCTTCTCGGCAGCGCCGCAGGGCAGGGCCGGCGCGACGCCACCCTTGGTGGCCACGCGCTGGATGTGCGTGACGCCGGCCAGCGCGCCGGCCCCCATCACCGGGTTGGCTTTCACCAGCTGCAGCGGGATGCTGCCCGGCTCGGCCGGCGCCACCGCCAGCTGCGTGGCGGTGAGCGAAGAGCCGTCGTCCAGCGCCCAGGTGGCCGGCGGGCCGAAGTAGCGGCCCACGCGGCGGCCGCTGCGGTCCTGCAGCGTGGCCTCGGGACCGGCGAACACCCACTCGAACTGGCTGGCCACGCCCGCCTTTTCACGGCACTCGTAGGTGATGCGGCCCACGCCGACGGTCTCCATCGCCACGCGATGGCCGGCCGGCACCTGCACGGCGGCCGGCAGCATCGACTGGCTGAAGCCGGGGGCGGCGTTCATCGGGGTGCCGGCGCAGGCAGCCAGCAAGGCGGCGGCCAGTGTGGCGAGGGCGGCGGCGGGGCGGGTGTTCTTGTGCATGGGGAGGGCTCCAGGTCGGGTGGACGGAAAACATGGGCGCCAACGCGCGCCCACGCCTCCCTCTACGCAGCCCTCGCCCAAACGGATGCACGCCGCCGGCGGGCGCGGGGCGGGCGAAGGCCCGACCACAGACCGCTGAACAGCGGTGATCCAGACGCGCCAGGCCCCGGTGGGTCAGCACCACACACGGCACGGCGACGCCAGGGTGGCGAAACGCTCGGACCGCAGGCGTTCGACTGCGGCCCTCAGGGCCTCACCCGCGCACGCCGAACGAGCTGTCGCGGCTGCGTGGCGGGGCGTCCTGGCGCAGCACCACGTAGTAGGTCTTCACGGCCGGCAGGATCTCGCAGACCGTGGTCGTCTGCCCCGGCCCCACGGTCAGCCGCGCGAAGGTCTGCTCCTCGTACCGCGAGGTCAGGCGGTAGCCGCCCTTCCACTCGCCAGCCAGCGGGTTGCGGAACTCGGCGCAGATGCGGCTCTTGTCGCCGTTGACCTTGACGTCGCGGATGGTCAGGCTCACCTGCAGCTGGCCGATCTGGCGGGTGCCCGATCCGCGGCCCACGTCGTGGTAGTTGATGTCGAGGCCCACCACCGTGGCCGCGCTGGGAGCCGACGCCATCGGCGTCGAGGCAGGCTCGGGCTCGGGTGTGCGGGCGCTGCCGCTGCCCAGGCCGATGCCGGTCGTTGACGGGACGCCGTCGCCCGCGCCACCCGTGGCCGGGGTGCTGCCCAGCGACGCCACCGGGCTCTGCAGGGCCAGTGCGGCCGCGCGCTGCGCCTGCTGCAGGGCGGCCTGCTGCTGCTGGAAGTTCGCCTCGGCGGCACGCTGCGCCTGCGCCCGCGCGAGGTAGTCGACACGGGCCGTCTGCTGCTGCGACGGCGCGATCGCGGGCTGCCGCGCCCGCGCGGCCGCAGCGGCCGCCTCTCGCCGGGCCCGGTCGGCG
>Ga0075154_10000881_pt1 | contig 23067 bp, 17 predicted proteins | sample JI71714BDNA_FD_70965 | JGI IMG/M metagenome (GOLD analysis project Ga0075154, IMG submission 70965) | Wastewater effluent complex algal communities from Wisconsin, to seasonally profile nutrient transformation and Carbon sequestration -... | ecosystem: Engineered > WWTP > Effluent > Algae...
GTGGACAGCGTTCCGGTTCGTTATTTTGATGAATTCAAAACGTATCTGGCCGGAAAAAAAGGCCAGCCTATTGCGCTGAAAGTGCTCCGTGGCGAAACCGAACAAACGCTAAACTGTAACGTAAACGATTCGGGTTTGGTTGGTATTGCTCCCGTAAACATGAGCATGAACGACTTGGAGAAAGCTGGTGTGTATACTTTTGAAACAAAAGAATATTCATTTTTTGAAGCCCTTCCCGCAGGATTTAACAAAACCTTTGAAACCTTAGGTGGATATATCAAACAGTTTAAAGTATTGTTTACTCCCCAGGGGGCAAAACAAGTGGGCAGTTTGGGTACCATCATGAGTATGTTCCCGCCCGAGTGGAACTGGCAGGCATTTTGGCAGCTTACTGCTTTTTTGAGTATCATTCTGGCCTTTATCAACGTGCTGCCCATTCCGGCTTTGGATGGCGGACATGCCGTATTCATTATCTATGAATTGATTACCGGCCGCAAACCTTCCGAAAAGTTTTTGGAAAAAGCACAAACCGTGGGTATGATTTTACTCATCGGGTTGATGGTATATGCGCTGGGTAATGATATCTGGAAATTTATCATCAGTAAATTTATCTAAACATGAAACGCTTCCGGCCCTACAAATCCATACTTGTTATATTGATTTGTACGGTTTGGTTTTCATGTAAAAAAGATCCACCGCCTGCCGACAATCCGCCCGATACGGAACCATCGGAAATTATCGGGTATTCTATTTTGGCCAAATTGCCTGGAATTTGGAACGGTCCGGTTGGCTCCAGCACGGCGCTTGGCGGTTATGCTGAGTGGATTGTGGATTTTCGCCCTATTTCTTCCGGACAAGTCTCCGCCAAAAACGAACTGGATGAACTGAATGATATTTTCATGTCGTTTTTTGTGGCCAGATACAACGGCAAAAACCAGCTTATTTTTCGCAACGGCGGCGGATTTAACGGCCAAAAAAGAGTTTCCTATTTTAGGGCCGACAGCAGTGCTGAAGCCGGCGGACAAGCGTATTACCGTTTTGTTGAATTGATAAAAGGGAAAAACCGGGCCTATACCGAAGTGATTTTTAGGCAAGACAGTCTGTTACTAAAAACCTATACCAATAAATATAACCAGTTGGCAGAGCCGGTCTATCACATGGGCTGGAATGCTAAATTGCAGGATAATGTTGACACACAGGATGCCTTGAATGCGTTCCAGTATCCCAAAACCGATCCGGTGAAAGATTTCAGTACCAGTTTTTCGGGGCTGGATGAGGCCGTGTTTTATTCCCTGCTTTCCGATCCCTATCCGGAAACCGAGCAGCCGCACCTGGGGCAGACTTTGGTTCAGTTTACCTTTGCGCAGGGCTTTGCGGTTGATAATGCCAAGAAGGTTTTCATTATTATAACAACCCAGCCCTTAATCAGCGGTTTTAATCTGAATCAGGCCAATATGAAATACCGTTCACGCTATGTGCGGATAGGTGCTTCGGCAGGCAGTTTTACGTTCAATTATATGCATCCGGATACGTATTATGTGTATGCTTTGTATGATAAAGACGGAAATAATACATTCAGTTCTGGTGATTACGTGAGTACCCAAAATACGAGCTTCAGCTTGGCTTCAGAAGCCGGTTCAACGGCCAGCGTGCAGATGAATTTTGTTATTCCATAATGTGTGATGAATTTTTAGGGCCGATCATCAGCACATCAGCACATAAAACCATTATCCGGAGCGAAGCGAAGCACGAAGTAAATTTTCGATTGAATATCGTTATTCCATGATGTGAGAAGAATTTTACGTTCGCACATCAGCACATAAAACCATTATCAAATTATCCGGAGGGTAGCGTAATAAATTCTCAAATGAATTTTGTTATTCCATGATGTGAGACGAATTTTTAAGTTCGGACATCAGCACACCAGCACATAAACCCATTATCAAATTTTCAAATTGCCAAATTATCAAATTAATAACCTATCTTTGCACTTTATAAACAGACGCTTTTAGTCTGCATCCACTTTCTTCTTCGTGAAGATAATATCCTCAGCGCCCGGTTTAACAACGTTACTGCCAAGGTTCCCGGGGAGGTGCCCATCCAAAAGCGATAAATTTTAGTATTACTAATGTCATTTGAAACATTAAAGCTCATTGAGCCTATTCTCCGTGCTGTTAAGCAGGAAGGATACACCACGCCTACGCCCATTCAGCAACAGGCCATTCCGATTGTATTAGAAGGCCGCGATCTATTAGGATGCGCCCAAACCGGTACCGGCAAAACGGCCGCATTCAGCATTCCCATGCTGCAGCTATTACAGGCTGAAATAGATCCGTCCGACAACCGCAAGCGCCCCATTCGGACGCTTATTCTTACGCCAACGCGTGAGCTGGCCATTCAGATTGATGAAAGCATTGCCTCTTACGGACGCTTTTTGCCCATTAAACATGCCGTAATTTTTGGCGGTGTGGGCGAGGCTTCCCAAATTGATGCCCTGCGCCGCGGGATGGACATTCTGGTGGCAACACCCGGCCGTCTGCTCGATTTGATGAACCGCCGTTATGTAGATTTACGCCAAATCCGCTTTTTTGTGCTGGATGAGGCCGACCGTATGCTCGACATGGGTTTTATCCACGATGTGCGTAAAATCATTACCCATCTGCCCCAAAAGCGTCAGACACTCTTTTTCTCGGCTACCATGCCGCCCGAAATCCAAAAACTGTCCGACAGCATCCTGACCAATCCGGCCAAAGTGGAAGTTACACCCGTTTCTTCAACCGCCGAAAAGGTAAAACAGGAAATTTACTTCGTAAATAAAAGCAACAAACCTAAATTGTTGAAAGATCTATTGGCCGATTCAACGATTACCTCAGCTTTGGTGTTTACACGTACCAAACACGGCGCCGACAGAGTGGTAAAAGACCTGGTGCGTTTTGGAATCGGTTCCGAAGCCATACACGGAAACAAATCACAGAATGCCCGTCAGCGTGCACTTACCAATTTCAAAAGCGGCGAAACCCGCGTACTCGTGGCTACCGATATTGCTGCCCGTGGTATTGATGTAGAAGAATTATCGCACGTATTTAACTTTGAATTACCCAATATTCCGGAAACTTACGTACACCGCATAGGCCGTACGGGCCGGGCCGGGAATTCGGGAATTGCCATCTCTTTTTGCGAGCCGGATGAAGTGGCTTACCTGAAAGACATTCAGAAACTTATTGGTAAAACGCTTCCGGTAGTTGAAAATCATGCCTATCCGCTCGATTTTTCATTATCAACCCAAGAACAGGAAAAACAGCGTGAAACCGGCAGGGGCCGATTCGGACATAGTGCAAAAGGCGGTAACCGTTCAGGTGCCGGCAAAAACCACCGAAAAGGACAAACTTCTGCTCCAAGCGGAGGCGGTCAGGCATCGCAACAGCGCTCTGCTGCTAAGAAAAAGGTGTTTAAAAGACCGGTTTAGTAAGCTTTGGTTTTAAAATAATTTGGAAGGAGCAGTTTTCGGATTGCTCCTTTTTTTGTGTGGTTAAGGGTATAAAAGCACAAACGCCAAAAGCTCCCAAAGGAGCCATGACGAAGGAAATGGATGAGAATCCTTTATTCCATGGCAAAGCGGATGGGCAATACCATCTGTACGGCTACCTTTTTACCGTCTTTTTCGGCCGGTATCCAGTTTGGCATTTTCTTTACGGTGCTTAAAGCTGCTTCATCACAGCCATTTCCGATTCCTTTTTTTACGCTGATGTCTTTCAGCGATCCATCCATGTCAACCGTAAATTCAATATACACCAGGCCCTCGGTTTTGGCTTTTTTTGCCGTTTCTGGATATACCAGTGTACTACCTATGAATTTGGCCATTTCGGTTTGTCCGCCCGGAAATTCAGGGATTTTATCTACTTCATTCAGGGCGGTGATTGGGGTGCTTTGTCCCAATACATTCGGACTAAAGGCGGCTCCCGAAATACCTAAGGCGAGCGCCAGTGTCAGAAGCGCGAGGCTCCTTGTTCTGTTTTTTGGTTTGTTCATCATCTGTATTCTTGATTTGATTTGAGATCCTTTAAAATAATTTACCGGAACATGCATACCCGCCAGGGCGCAGCTCAACAGGGTTTCGCAGTAGGCTGGAACACCGGTACCCGTTTTTAATACCCATTCGTCTGCCGTAAATTCGTGCGCCTGCCGCAGTTCACGCTCAAGTAAATAATAGAATGGATTAAACCAGCCTACTATTTTCAATACTTCAAAACAGAGTATATCCGCCGTATGGGCATGCCGAATATGCGCCTGTTCATGCAGGAGTACGATTGCTAATTGTTCACCGTTTAGATTTTCGGGTATAAAAATGTGCTTCCCAAAAGAAAATGGGAATTGTATTTCCGTACTGAAATAGGTTGGATACCCATTCATTATTTGCTTTTTACTTTGCTTTACAAAACGAATCAGTTTAAACAGTTTTATAACAAAAAGTATAAATCCTACTATTACCGGTATGCCATACAGCAAGGCAAATACCGATATTCCCGATTGGTTTTCCCGGGTTTCTCCGGCAGCAGTTTGGCTTGTGATTTCGGGTAAAATAATGAGGTAGTCACCCTGAACGGCCGGAAAGGCAAAAGGAAGAAATGGAAGCAATGTGAACAGAAGCGTTCCGCCCAACAGAAAAAAACGGGCCGTGTTTCCGTCCAATCGTTTTTTGAGCAGTAGGGTATAAAGCAGGTAGAGAAATCCGGTGCCCAGTACCAATTTACTTAGAAATATAAGAAGTGCTGTATTCATGTTACTTGTTTTTGGGTAAGTCTTTTTTAATGTTTTGCATCAGTGCATCCAGGTCTTCGGTACTTAAGTTGTTATTGCCGGCAAAAAAAGAAACCAGCTGTTCAAACGATCCTCCGAAGTAATTTTTTACCATACGGTTTAAACTGCCTTTCAGATACGATTCTTTGTTCATGACCGGAATGTATTTATGCGTTCGTCCGTAGGCCTCATGTTTTACCCATCCTTTTGTTTCCAGTATCCGTACAATGGTAGAAACCGTATTGTAGGCGGGCTTGGGTTCCGGAAATTCCTCCACCAGGTCTTTTACGAAAGCGCCGTCCAGCTTCCATAATATATGCATCACTTCTTCTTCGGCTTTAGTAAGTTCTTTCATATCCCAAACTTATAACTAAAAACTTAGTTACACAACTAAATTTTTAGTTATAAGTAATAATAACTTGAAAATCAACGAGTAAATTTTTATTTGCGGCTTTTCGTTTTGAGAATGGAGCCGTTTAATCCATTTGAGGGCATTCGGTTCGGATTAGCCTATCTGACAAACTCTCTTTACTTTTACCGCTTAAATGTTCTATTGTCATGAAAATAGCCTTAGCGCAGATCAATGCGGTGATTGGAGATTTTGGGAAAAACAAGCAAACCATTCTGGCCAAGATTGAGGAAGCTGAGCGGCAGGGGGCCGATCTGGTAGTGTTTCCCGAACTGTCGGTTTGCGGATATCCGCCACAGGACTTTTTGGAGTTTACTGACTTTTTAAACCAGTGTGAGGCTACCGTCCTGGAGATTGCTTCGCACTGCAAGCATATTGCAGCCATTGTGGGCGCTCCTACCAAAAATCCGTTTGTTGAGGGTAAAAATTTATTCAATTCGGCCCTATTGCTGAAGGATGGAAAAATTATCGGCGAAGCACATAAGTCCTTATTGCCTACGTATGATATTTTTGACGAATACCGCTATTTTGAACCGGCCAGGCAATTTAACTGTATTGAATATTTGGGTCATAAAATTGCACTTACGGTATGCGAAGATATCTGGGACATTGAGGATGATTTGTTATACGTGCATTCACCTTTAAACGAATTGGCCAAGCAGCAACCTGATTTGGCGATCAATATTTCAGCTTCCCCATTTTCCTACAAACAATCAGAAAGTAGGAAAAAGGTAGTTTGCCATTGGAGTAAAAAATATGGATTCCCGCATTTTTACGTGAATTATGCCGGTGCACAAACCGAACTTATCTTTGACGGTGGTTCACTTGTTTCGGATGCAACAGGCCGAATTGCGGGAGAGCTGGCTTATTTTAAAGAAGATTTGCAGCTTTTTGATACACAAAATCTGCATACAGGATCTTTTATTGAAAACAGCGATTCTAAAACGGAGAAAATATACCATGCGTTGGTATGCGGAGTAAGGGATTATTTTTCTAAACTTCGTTTCCAAAAGGCCGTATTGGGTTTATCGGGCGGTATTGACAGTGCCCTCACCGCGGTTTTAGCCTGTGATGCCTTGGGTGCCGAAAACGTTCACGGTCTGCTCATGCCCTCACAGTATTCATCAGACCATTCGGTAGCCGATGCCGAGCAATTGGCAAAAAACTTGGGTATGAGCTATGATATTGTACCCATAAAGGATGTTTTCAGCTCCTTTGAAGCAAGGCTTTCGCCACTTTTTGCCGGTAAACAGGCCGATTTAACCGAAGAAAACATCCAGGCCCGTATTCGCGGTACATTGCTTATGGCTTACAGCAATAAATTTTCCAACATCCTGCTGAATACGTCAAACAAAAGTGAAAATGCGGTGGGTTACGGCACGCTGTATGGCGATATGTGCGGCGGTTTGGGCGTATTGGGTGATGTGTATAAAACAGAAGTTTACGCACTGTCGGAGTTTATTAACCGGAATGAAACACGCATCCCCATAAACAGTATAACCAAAGCCCCAAGCGCCGAGTTGCGTCCCGACCAAAAAGACAGCGACAGTTTACCCGAGTACGATATACTAGATCCGATCTTATTTCAATACATAGAAGAACGAAAAGGTCCGCAGGAAATAACCGCCATGGGCTTTGATGCGGCTTTGGTATTGCGGGTTTTGCGCATGGTAAACCGGGCCGAATTTAAACGCAAACAGGCAGCACCCATTCTGCGTGTATCGCCCAAGGCTTTCGGTCATGGCAGGCGTTTGCCGATTGTGGGGAAGTATTTGGAGTAGATTATCTTACTTATCCAACTTCAACACCGCTAAAAAGGCCGTCTGCGGCACTTCTACGGAGCCAATCTGACGCATGCGTTTTTTACCCTCTTTTTGTTTTTCAAGGAGTTTACGCTTACGCGAGATATCTCCTCCGTAACATTTGGCGGTAACGTCTTTCCGCATGGCTGAAATGGTTTCACGGGCCACGATTTTAGCTCCGATGGCTGCCTGAATGGCAATCTGGAACTGCTGCCTGGGAACCAGTTCTTTCAATTTTTCGCAAAGGCGTTTACCGAAATCGTGGGCTTTGGTGCGGTGAATTAGGGACGAAAGGGCATCCACTTGCTCGCCGTTGAGCAGAATGTCCATCTTTACCAAATCCGACTGCCGGAAATCCGTGATGTGATAATCAAACGAAGCATATCCTTTTGAAATGGTTTTCAGCTTATCGTAAAAGTCAAACACAATTTCGGCCAGCGGCATTTCAAATACCAGCTCCACCCGCTCAGACATCAGGTAATTCTGACTCACGATGATACCCCGTTTATCCATACACAAACTCATGATTGGACCGATAAAATCGGGTTTGGTAATGATTTGTGCTTTGATGTATGGCTCTTCAATAAATTGCAATGAATTGTGGTCAGGCATATCGCTGGGCGTACGCATCATGAATTTGTCGCCCTTGGTTGTATGCGCCCAATACGAAACGTTTGGAACGGTAGTAATCACGTTCATGTTGAACTCTCGTTCCAGTCGCTCCTGAATAATTTCCATGTGCAGCATTCCCAAAAAACCGCAACGGAATCCAAATCCCAATGCGGCCGATGATTCCGGCTCAAATGTGAGGGAAGCATCATTAAGTTGTAATTTTTCCAGGGATGCGCGGAGCTCTTCAAAATCTTCGGTATCAACGGGGTAAATGCCCGCAAATACCATCGGTTTCACGTTTTCAAATCCGTGAATGGCCTCTGTACATTGGCGGTCGGCATGGGTGAGTGTGTCACCCACTTTTACTTCCTTGGCTTCTTTAATGCCCGAAACGATATATCCCACATCGCCGGTACGAATTTCGCCCGTGGCTTCGAGTGATAGTTTGAGTTTACCCACCTCATCGGCGTTATATACCTTTTCGGTGGCCATGAATTTTACTTTGTCTCCTTTTTTGATGGAGCCGTTCATTACCCGGAAATAGGCAATAATTCCACGGAAAGAATTAAATACACTGTCGAATACCAAGGCTTGTAATGGAGCGTCCGGGTCTCCTTTGGGTGCAGGTACACGGTCAATGATGGCTTTCAGGATATTTTCAACGCCCATTCCCGTTTTGCCGGAGGCCGGAATAATGTCTTCAATATCACAGCCGATCAGGTCAATAATTTGGTCCATCACTTCTTCTGGCATGGCACCGGGAAGATCCATTTTATTCAGCACCGGAATAATGGTAAGGTTATGCTCAATGGCCAAATACAGGTTACTGATGGTTTGTGCCTGAATGCCCTGGGCCGCATCCACAATCAGGAGTGCACCTTCACAAGCTGCAATGGAACGGGAAACTTCGTAAGAAAAGTCAACGTGCCCGGGCGTATCAATCAGGTTGAGAATATATTTCTGGCCTTCGTGGATATGTTCCATCTGAATGGCCTTACTTTTAATGGTAATTCCGCGCTCACGCTCCAAATCCATGTCATCCAGTACCTGGTCTTTTGATTCCCTTTCGGTGATGGTTTTGGTGAACTGTAAAAGGCGGTCGGCCAAGGTACTTTTACCGTGGTCAATATGCGCTATGATGCAGAAATTGCGAATGTGTTGCATGCCGCAAAGGTAATTCAAAATCGGCATGTTTTGAATGCCATTTCCAAACTCCTGTTTTAAAGTCTAAACTCCTGTTTTTGTGAATTTTATTTCACAATAAACCGCTGGCTTTCCATCTTGCCTTTGTCCTTTCGCCAGTGCATCACATAGATTCCCGGGCTAAGTCCGTCAATGGGAATCCGGGTATGCGTGCTGCTTGTTTTCATGTTCAGCACACATTGTCCGGTGAGGTTGAATATGCTCACTTCCAAGTCTACGTTTTCGCTTTCCATAAAAATTTCATCTTGTGCCGGCACGGGGAAAATGCGCACCGGTTTTTCGGTAAATGCATTTTCTATCTCCATCCATCCCAGAATGAGCGTATTGAATTCGGCGGAGTCCACATTAATATCGGGTGGAGCGGGTGCCAGGATAGGCCAAACAATAACGGTATGCCCGCCTCCGGAACCAAAGGTTTCCATTTTTACGGGTATATTCACCTCGTAAGTAAGTTGTTGTCCGCTTTGAATAACAATGGTGGGGTTCGGAATATTAATCGTGTCGGGTTGGTTGGTTCCGGTGGGCGATTTATAACCGAATTTGAGCTGTCCCTGATAAATACCCGGACCGCTCATGAACATCATCATCTGGGTTTTGATGGTATCCGTGTAAAAATATTCGGTGGTATCGGCATCCACAAAACTCAGTGCAAAAAACTGCTGGGCATGCACTTTTAATCCGAAAAATACGAATAAAAAAAGGAGGGGTATCTTGGGGCTTGACTTCATGGTTTCAATCTTTAATGTCAAAGTTAATGATATCCTTCAAATCTCTTTTCTTATTTTTACCAAAACTTACGCTTCTTATTCACATAATATTGGTATGAATATATTAGAATTACTTGTTAAACAGATGAATAACGATGATATTCGGATGTATAAATCTTACGTTAAAAGAAGTGGAAAGGATTTGACCCGACTTGATTTGCGCCTGTTTGAGGCTTACCGAAAAGGCAAAACGGATGATGATACTTTTTCGGAAGAAAATTATGGCAAAGGAGGTTCAGGAGCCTTTCACCGGCTGAAAAACCGTGTGCTGAATGACATCAACAAGTCTGAGCTGCTCAATTTGTTTGACGAGCACGAAACCCAGCCCCATCTGCTTTTTGCGCTGTATATAAATTATTATAACCGGAATCAATTTGAATTGGCCTACCGGTATTTACTGAAAGCCGAAAAAAAAGCGATTGCCAATGAGGATTTGCGCCTCTTGGATGAAATTTATGCCGGTTTTTTGAGGTTGGTACGTGAAATTTCAGCCGTAAACCCGCCGGAAATCGTGCAGAAAATCCGAAATAATGAAGAAGTACTGCATTATCGCAACCGGCTTGAGGAATTGTCTTCCTTGGTGAGTCATCGTTTGCGGAGCTCGCAGAATTATGCTCCCGAAGAAATGGAGGAACTTAAACATCTGGCTGAATTGGCCGATAAAGGCATACGGCTTTGGTTGGACAAGGGCTATCCGGTTTTGTCGTTCCAGATTTTAAAGGCCTATTGTCAGCCCTTGATTTTAAAGGGAAATTTCAAAGCCGCGGCAGAGTTTTTAAATGCTAAGACAAATCTGATTGCAAATACGGATGTAATCAATGCCCGGATGAGCGAACTGCGTATTGAATTACTCATTTATCTCACCAATTCGCTTAATGCATCTGGCGCATATGATGAAGCTACGCATAAAGCCGAGTTTTTAAAAACGGCATTAGAACAGGCCGGAGATGTGTTATATAAGAAGTTCGTCTATTTTTATTATCAATCATTGGTAAATGCATACAGCGAATTGAAAAGGCCCGATAAATCGCTTGAAATATTGGATGAGATGCAGGAGAAAAATGTGGCGGCTTTGAATCCGATGTATGAGGTGTTTTTGTGGGTGAATAAGGCAGTTTGTTTGTTCGATTTAAAAGAGTACGCCCCATCTGCCAAAACCATTTCCCGCCTGTATACCTCACGCGGCTACAAAGGCATTACGGATTCATTGAAATTAAAAATCGAAACGGCCGAACTGATCATCCGTTTTGAAAGAGGGGATATGGATTTTGCCGAATTTAAAATTCCACGATTAATCAAAGATTACCGGTTAAAACCCAAAACAAGGGAATATCTGATTACCTCCATTTTATTAAACTTGAGCACCAATCCGGATTACAGGTTTTCCGACATATTCCGGGATGCCAGAACAGAACTTAATTTGCTTCCTGCCGATACCGGACAGGAGCTTATTGATTATTCGTTATGGTTGGAAAACCGTTTTGGAAGTATACAGAAGAACCGATAGGTTTTTAAAAATTATAACCCATTCCAAGGCCTAATTTAAATAGAAATTTTGGATTGGATTTTTCTTGAAATCCGGTTGACTGGAAATAGTTGAACACATTAACGCCCAATCCCATATCCATGGTAATGTTGAACCGTTCAACCGGATTGATGGACATGCCCACATTGGCTGCTGCCGTATTCATAAAAGCAGGTCTGTTGCTTGTGTTTGCTATGGCGGGTGAATAATAGAAGAGGTCATTATAATAGCGGTCTTTTCCCACTCCGATGAGAATTTCAGGTCCGGCAAATCCTTGAATGATTTTATTTCTGTTAAAATAAAATTTCGGCATAAATCCAATCATGAAGCTTTGGTTATACGAGGCCGTATTCATTTCAAATGGTATTTTTACCGAGAAAAAGCTATTGAGCCGCCTTTCGTACCATATTCCCAAGGTAGTAAAGGTTCTCATGTCATCCGTTGCGCCTACGTATGGGATGAAATAATTAACTACGATGCGGTTTTTTTGTGGAATAATTTCTTTTACGCCTTTTTTATTTTGGCTGTTTTGGATCAGTTCAATTGTTCCGTTTTCAAAAATCAAACTATTTAGCTCTCTTTTTGAAACAGTATATAGCGGTCCCTCGGGAAGGGATGGGTTTTTATACTTTACCTCAGTAGGCGTTACCTCAATAATTTTTCCCTCGGTTACTTTTCCGTCTTTAAACACTATTTTATCTTGTGCATAAAGCATATTTGCCGCCAAAAGAAGGGCACAAATGATTGATAGTTTGGTTTTCATACATTAAAATTTGGTTTGGTTACTAACTGCAATTTAAATGAAATATTTTACAAATAATTTTTTTGCAAAAAAAAGGTATGATAACCATCATACCTTTTTCAAATAATTTAAATGCAATGTTATACTATGGATTTAAAATAATCAAGCGTAATCTTGAGGCCTTCGCTCCGGCTTACCTTGGGTTCCCAGCCTAAAATTTCTTTGGCCCTGGAAATGTCTGGTTTGCGTTGTTTGGGGTCGTCGGTTGGTAATGGTTTGTATATGATTTTACTTTTAGATCCGGTTAAGGCCACCACTTCTTCGGCAAACTCTTTGATGGTAATTTCAACCGGATTACCAATGTTTACGGGCTGCGCGTAATCACTCATCAACAGGCGGTATATGCCTTCTACCAAATCGTCTACATAACAAAATGAACGTGTCTGGCTTCCGTCGCCAAATACGGTAATATCTTGCCCGGTAAGTGCTTGATGCATAAATGCCGGTAGCGCACGCCCGTCGTCGAGCCGCATGCGGGGGCCATATGTGTTAAAAATACGTACAATGCGCGTGGCCAAACCATGGTAGGTGTGATAGGCCATTGTAATGGCTTCCTGAAAGCGTTTTGCTTCATCGTAAACACCACGGGGGCCGATGGGGTTCACGTTTCCCCAATAATCTTCGTTTTGGGGGTGAACCAACGGATCGCCATATACTTCAGATGTAGAAGCAATCAGAAACCGTGCGTTTTTTACTTTGGCCAATCCGAGTAAATTATGCGTTCCCAAAGAACCCACTTTAAGGGTTTGGATAGGAATTTTTAAATAGTCGATCGGACTTGCGGGAGAAGCGAAATGCAGAATGTAATCCAGCTCACCGGGTACGTGTACAAATTTGGTTACGTCGTGGTGATAAAATTCAAAATCGGCATTGGGGAATAGGTGCTCAATGTTTTTGAGGTTTCCCGTAATCAAGTTATCCATTCCGACTACCTTGTATCCTTCGCGGATAAACCGGTCACAGAGATGTGAACCTAGGAATCCCGCAGCGCCGGTAATCAGTACTCTTTTCTTTCTGCTCATGTTAATGTTGTGTGTTTATTTGCGCCCTTCCGATGCTGATGTATTCAAAGCCCATGTTTTTCATGGTGTTCAGGTCATAAATATTTCTTCCGTCAAAAATGATTTTGCCATTCAGGCGTGATTTCAGCTCTTCAAAATCCGGGCTGCGGAATTGCGACCATTCCGTGGCAATTACCAGCGCATCGGCTCCATTGAGCGCTTCGTAGGCGTTTTCGGCATACGAGATTCCCAGTTCAGGATGCTGGCGTTTGGTATTTTCCATGCCTTCGGGATCGTAAGCCTTAACCTCGGCACCCGCATCTCTCAGTGCTTTCATGATTTCAATGGAAGGCGCTTCGCGGATGTCGTCGGTATCGGGTTTAAATGAAATGCCCCAAACGGCAAAGATTTTTCCGCTTAAGTCATTTCCCAGGCGGGCTTTGATTTTATCAACCAGTATACTTTTTTGACGTGTATTTACGTCCATTACGGCTTCTAAAATTTTAAAATCATAACCATATTGTCCCGATGTTTTGGCTAATGCCTGCACATCTTTAGGGAAACAACTTCCGCCATATCCGATACCCGGAAATAAAAACCGTTTACCGATGCGTTCATCCGAGCCTATGCCCAGGCGCACGCTGTCTACGTCGGCACCCACACGTTCACACAGGTTGGCCATTTCGTTCATGAATGAAATTTTCATGGCCAGGAATGAATTGGCGGCGTATTTGGTAACCTCGGCCGAGCGTTCATCCATAAACAGAATGGGATTCCCTTGGCGGGTGTATGGTTTGTAAAGCTCTTCGAGAATCTTTCGTGCTTTTTCGCTGCGTGTGCCAATCACCACCCGGTCGGGTTTCATGAAATCATCCACGGCAAAACCTTCCCGCAGAAATTCCGGATTGGAAACGATATCAAATTCCCCCGAATAATTTTTTGCTACGGCTTCACGAACTAAATCGGCCGTTCCAACAGGTACGGTACTTTTATCAATGATGATTTTGTAGCCGGTCATGATTTTTCCGAGCTGCTCGGCCACACCCAGAATATAGGAAAGATCGGCAGATCCGTCTTCGCCCGGTGGGGTGGGCAGGGCCAGAAATATAATGTCCGATTCGGCAATGGCTTCGTTTAGATTGGTTGTAAAGGTTAAGCGGCCTTGTTTTATGTTTCGTTCGAAAATAATATCCAAGTGTGGTTCGTAAATGGGTACGGTTCCGGCTTGCATTTTCTGCACTTTTTCGGCATCAATATCCACGCAGATTACCCGGTTTCCGGTTTCGGCCAGGCAGGTTCCGGTAACCAGACCCACATACCCCGTGCCTACAACGGCTATATGCATAATAGTATTTGTTTAATTAAAGTAGGCAAAAGTAAAGGTTTTTTGCCAAAGCGGTTGCCTTATGGGCAAATAGGTTCTTGCGTGTTGTATATGGATCCGTATCGCGGATCAATCATATCGCCGAAGCTAAGGCCCGACATACTTTCGGGAATGCAGTTTCCCCGATGCACGTAAAGTTTTAGTTTATGCTCTTTGGCCGAATTGCCGTTCAGTCCGAGCTCAACATTTACGTTCGTAAAGCCCGAAATTTCTTTTCCGGAAATGCTAGTGCCGTTCCAAGCAAACAAGGGGTCTTGGGTATCGTAAACAACCTTGCCGTTTTGTTTAATTTTTAGTTTGAAATGACTGATTTCATCGGGCGGTGGAATTTCAAAACAGACTACCATTTGATAAACATCATTTAGGTAATCACCGTTTGGGGTAATTACCATGGGAAAATGATAGCTTATTCCCGGACTGCCCTGAATGCTATGTGCCTGTGCATCGAAATCACTCAACTCCGCACCATTTTGCTTGGCACAGGAAAAAAGGCTGCCCAAACCGAGCACCAAAAGCAGGATGATGTACTTATTTACTTGCAAAATGTTTCTTTTGTTTGGTTAACCGGCCCTAAAACAGGGTCAATCATATCTTCAAATATATGGTTAATCATACAATCTTCCAAACATCCGTTGGGAACAACAAAAATATTGAAATCGCCTTCCACCGCATTTCCGTCAACATCCGCAATACTGTAATGGGCATTTACCACACCGTCTATCCGCTGGCCTAGTTTGTTTTTACCATTCCAGGTGTTTCCCCAGGCATAGGTTTCAAAAACCAGTTGTCCGTTTCGGGTAATTTCAAGCCTGAAATTTTTAACCACTTCGGCGGTGATCTGCTGTCCGCTTTGGTTTCCTTGGGGATTTATAAGATGAAAACGATACGTATCGTTCAAGCCGTCGGCATTTGGAGTGAAGGCGGTAGGGGCAATCAGTTCATAACTGCCTAACGCAAATTGAGTACCCATTCCATCGGGGGAGGCACATTTGCGTTTACACGAAAAGAGTACCGTTGAGAAAATAATCAGCCCGGAAATCAGTAAAAGATTTTTGCCTTTCATGATACAAATGTACAACAGTTTTAGTAAACCGATTTAAGCTTTGGTTCCCCAGTTTTCCAGTTCCTCGGCAGTCCAAAGTTCGGGGAAGAAAACACGGCGTTGGAAGCGTGGAGGCAGGTATTTTTGCCAGTTCGTACCGCCGGTTGCAGCAATATCTTCGGGTTTTTTCTCTAAATACCGGGCCGCACTTTTCATGTGCACCATGGGCCAGTTCACGTTTACGTCTAAATCAAGCTGACGGAGTGCCTGGCGGAGGGTTTCGTTTTCGAGGCTGTTGGCCGGTAGGGACTGAATCACTTTCCAAACATTGCAATTGCTCACTTTGTGGGCCAGATCAACCAGCGTTTCGGTGTATTTATCTTCAAATTGGCGTAGGGTGAGTGTTTTTTTGCCGGTGGCCAGTTCGGTGGCTCCGCGTTTCCAGTAAATATGGGCAAACAACTCCTCAATACTGGCATTTTTAGCAGTCAGTTCGGGGCGTACCGAGCGCTCGGTGAGGTTTATTAAATCGGTACAATAGATTTCAATCATGCGGTACTGGGCACTCTGGAAACCACTGGCCGGAAGCAGCGACATGCGGAATTTTAAAAACTGCTCGGGTTCCATGCCATTGATCATAATTTCGAAGCTTTTGGTTAAGGCTTCAAAATACCGGTTGATGCGCAGGATGCGTGCCGTTAAAAATTCCGTATCCCGGTTTTCGCCTAAGCAGATTTGCTTTAACTCATGCAACGAAAGTTTAAAATACAATTCTGTTATCTGATGGTACATGATGAAGATTTCCTCATCCGGGAACTGCGTTTTAGGCTTTTGGATTGACAACAGGGTATCCGTTTGGATGTAATCCCAGTAGGTGGTTACGTCGGCGTAAAGCAAACCGTCCAGGTAAGAGTTCATGTCTTGACCCATGGCTTCATATTTGGCATGAAGTTTTTCCAGTTTGTTTTTTATTTCGTCTGTTATTTCCATGATTCCGTTATCAATGTTTTATGCGTGTTTTGTTCAGTTTCTTAATCCAAATAAACGGATTTGCTGAAACAAAATAGCGCTTATTGCGGCAGCTAAATTATGATTTTTGTCATGCAACTCTTCAAATTGACTTAAAACCTGTATAAGCAGCGTTCCGGTAAAATGCAAATTAAGTGATAATCCGATTTGGATGAGTGGGAGTGTCATTTCATAAATCGGATTCAGTGAACCGGTAAACTAAGATTCACTTTTGAACCAAGTTTAACTAATAAATTATGAAAAAATTAAGTACATTATTTGCATTTATTGTGGGGTTTGTTGCATTTCATGCTCATGCCCAAACACCTGCATTGGATTGGGTGTATAAAGTGGGATATCCCTCTTATAATATGAATCTGAGCAGCCTGGGTCATGGTTTAAAGTCAATAGCGGTAGATAAGGATAACAACACGTTTATATCCGGTATGACCTTTAACGACTCACTCATATTTGCCGGCCCAAATGGCAGCGAACCCCAGCTTTTGAGAGGTAATATGGTATATTACGCGAAGTTTGATGCTGCCGGCAATTTGCTTTGGACTAAATTTTTTGAAGGCGATGTAACCACCACACACCGAATGGAGCCTTGGAATTCTACGGTTGATAATCAGGGTAATTTTTATATCGTAGGTGGATTCAGGGGAACGGTTGATTTTGATCCGGGTTCAGGTGTTTCTTCAAGAACGGCTACCGGAGCAACACGCGACGGGTTTTTGATTAAGTTGGATAACGATGGAAACTACATCAGCGGAGCTGTTCTTCCATCAAGCGGAAACGTATATGTAACGGATGTGGCCGTGGATAATAATGGAAGTCCTGTTATCTGTTATATGCTGGAAACCTGGAATTCGGGCGTAGTAAAGTTTAACCCGGCCTTAACGAATGCCGTGTTTCAGAAATACTATGGATCGAACACGGTAAGTCTTCGTGGTGTTGAAATTGGTGCAAACAATGATGTTTTTATCGGGGGTTATGTAACCGGGTTTGGCGGTTTTGAATTCGGAACTGAATTTATAACCAATAACGGCAATCAGGCTGCATTCTTTGCAAAATATAACAGTTCTGGAACAGAGCAGTTTTATCGTTTTATAAATAATGGCAATTCTTTAAATGTTAACTTTTCAGACATGGTGGTTACCTCCGGAAATGATGTTTTTGTTTCTGGTCAGATAGATAAGTCTACCAATGGTGAAATCATGAATTTTGACCATACGGGCGCAACCGGAAACGGTTCTACGGTTCCTTTTACCGGTCAGTATCAAAATTTTTTATTAAAATATAACCAGGCGGGTTCATTCGAAAAAGTAATGGTATTACCCCTTGCATCCGTTTATGCGGCCGATTTTTTCTATAATTCATTGGCTAAAGATGCTTTTGATAATGTATTTATGAGCGCATTCTTTTCCACCTTAAACTCTACCAATGTTGATTTTGATCCAGGTTCAGGCACTTTTGACATTGCTCCCGGCAGCAATGGTTCTTCGTTTGTGTTGAAAGTGGATTCCGGATTTAATTTCATGGGTGCCGGTGCCATTCAAACGTCTAATTCATGGACTAGCGACATTGCGGTTTCTAAAGAAGGAGATGTGCGCATTTCAGGCATTTTTTTCTATGGAACTGATTTTGATATGAGCTCGGGCGTATATTTAGATTCGGCAATAGGTACAGGTGGGAATGGTTTTGTGGCAAAGTATAGCCTGTGTATGGATTCTCAGTCTATCAATGACGATGTTACGCTGGCAGGCAACACACTTACCGCTACCCAAACAGGTGGCCTCTATCAATGGCTTGACTGTGATAATGGGAATGCGCCTATCGCCGGAGCCAACGCACAAACATTTACACCTGCCGTTTCGGGTAATTATGCCGTTGAAGTATTCCTGAACGGTTGCTCCAATGCTTCAACGTGTACTGCTGTTACGGTAACAAACATCGGAATTGAAGAAACTGCTGATTTGAATGAATTACGCATGTATCCGAATCCGGCATCAGATCAGGTTAACTTGCAGTATCTTCCCTTGGGAAGTAAACTCAGCTTGGTTGATTTAACGGGTAAATCTTTGTTCAGCACCCATGTGCAGACCGGCAATTACAGCATGGATATCAGTTCGTTTGCTGCCGGTGTTTATTTCGTAAAAATTGAATCAGAAGGCAGCGTATTGGCTACGCGCAAGCTGGTAATTAACAGATAATATTTTTCATGATATAAAAATCCCCTCCGGACATACTCCGGAGGGGATTTTTTATGCTTTCAAATTTAGGCAAAGTCATGAAGTCTTTCATCCTTTATCCTTGCTCCTTCATCCGTTATACAACGATATTGACAATTTTCTTCGGAACCACAATTACCTTTTTCGGGGCATTGCCTTCTAACCATTTGATGGTGCGTTCATCCGCCATAACGGTAGCTTCAACGGTTTTGGAATCCATGGTGGCGGGCAGTTCAATCTGGAAACGCATTTTACCGTTGAACGAAACTGGGTAATTGAAATTATCTTCAAGCAGAAAGGATTCATCAAAGGCCGGCCAAGCCTGAACGGAAACCGAATCCGTATGTGCGGCTTTGTGCCAGAGTTCCTCGGCAATATGCGGCGCAAAGGGCGATAACAAAACAAGTAAAGGTTCGAGCACGCTGCGCTTGTTGCATTTTAAATCGGTGAGTTCATTGCAGCAAATCATGAAATGACTTACGCAGGTATTGAAGCTGAAATTTTCGGTATCCGTTGTTATTTTTTTGATGGCGGTGTGCAGGGCCTTCAGTTCTTTTTTGTCGGCCGGTTCATCGCTCATGTTAAAAGTACCGCCGGCATGAAACAGGTTCCAGAAGCGTTTCAGGAAACGGTGTACGCCTTCAATGCCATTGGTGTTCCAGGGTTTGCTCTGTTCCACCGGACCAAGGAACATTTCGTACATACGCAGGGTATCGGCACCGTATTTTACGCACAAATCATCAGGATTAACTACGTTCCATTTGGATTTGGACATTTTTTCGATTTCCCATCCACATGAATAAAAATCATTTTCTGGAATCTTATCATTAATGTTTAGTACAGTCCCATTTTCAAGAATTAAATCTACATCTCTTTTGGCTTCCTTCTCATCATTAAAGAATTTTTCTAATTGTAACTTGTCATTTTCAACAATGTTAACATTGATGTTTTTTTTGATAGCTTTTAAGCCAGATATAACTACGTTTTGATATCCTTTTTGTATTAAGATATTTTTGGTTATTTCTCTAATTCTAAGCTCTTCATTATCAAAATTTTCGTACCAAAATTTTGATATAAAAATATTTTCTCCGAGATATTCACTATCTCTACCTGTATGACTATGAATCATTGAAATTGCAAGTCTATACACAAAATTACTTCTTCCCTGAATCATCCCCTGATTCACCAATTTTTTAAAGGGTTCTACGGTGGGCACATATCCTAAATCATACAAAAATTTATGCCAAAACCGGCTGTATAACAAATGGCCTACGGCGTGTTCGGTTCCGCCTATGTAAAGGTCAACATCCTGCCAATAATTTAGGGCTTCTTTAGAGGCAAATGCGGATGCATTCTTTGGATCCATGTACCGTAAAAAATACCAGCTGGAGCCTGCAAATCCGGGCATGGTATCCGTTTCGCGTTTGGAGCTGTCGGGTAAATTTACCCAATCGTTTAGTTTGGCCAGGGGCGATTCGGGTTTACCGGTTGGTTTAAAATCATCCATTGCCGGTAATTCCAGCGGTAATTCGTTTTCGGGCAGGGTTTCTACGCTTCCGTCGGGTTTATGCAGCACCGGGAAAGGCTCTCCCCAATACCGTTGCCGGCTAAAGTTGGCATCCCGCAGGCGGTAATTAATTTCACGGCTTCCTATTCCCAGCACTTCGGCCTCTTCAATGGCTTTTGATACGGCCTCTTTAACCGGTAATCCATCCAGAAAACCTGAATTTATACAAATCCCCTCTTTGGCCGAAAATGCATCTTCCAGTACTTCGGGTAATTCGGCATCGGCCGGTTTAACCACGGGTACAATGGGTAAATTAAAATGTTTCGCAAAACGGAAATCACGTTCATCATGCGCCGGTACGCCCATTACGGCACCGGTTCCGTAGCCGGCCAACACATAATCCCCAATCCAAATAGGCACGGGTTCACCCGTAAACGGATGCTCGGCATAACTGCCGGTAAATACTCCTGAAACTGTTTTTACATCCATCTGCCGCTCGCGTTCGCTGCGGTTTTTGGCCTGTTGAACATAGGCTTCAACTTGTTCTTTCTGCTCCGGAGCAGTAAGGCTTGGTACCAAGTCTGATTCGGGTGCCAGTACCACAAAGCTTACACCGAAAATGGTGTCGGGGCGGGTGGTGAATACCTCAAAAGACAGTTCACTGTTTTTAACGGCAAACCTCAACCTGGCGCCCTCGCTTTTACCGATCCAGTGGCGTTGCATTTCTTTCATTGAATCGCTCCAGTCCAAGGTGTCCAGATCGTTCAATAAACGTTCGGCATACATGGTGATGCGCAAAAACCATTGGGCAAGCTGTTTACGCTCAACCGGGTGACCGCCACGCTCCGAAACACCGTCTTTTACCTCGTCGTTGGCTAAAACGGTACCCAACGCTTCGCACCAGTTTACCCAGGCAAAGTCCTGATAGGCCAGGCGGTAACACATCAGAATTTCTGATTTTTCTTTGGGACTGAAACTGGTCCATTCCTCTGCTCCAAACGATTTCAGGTTTTGCTCCACATTTCCAGAAATGGTCATGTTGTCGTAACCCGCATTTCCCTGTTTTTCAAAAATAGAAACGAGTTCAGAAATGGGTCTTGCCTTTTGCTGTTCGGTATCGTACCAATGGTTGAACAACTTCACGAATATCCACTGCGTCCAGCGGTAATAGGCCGGATCGGAAGTATTTACCTGCCGGCCCCAGTCGTACGCAAAACCAATGTTTTTTAGCTGTTCAATGTAACGGGCAATGTTTTCTTCGGTGGTATCGGCCGGATGTCTGCCTGTTTGGATGGCATACTGTTCTGCCGGAAGACCGAATGCATCAAAACCCATGGGATGAAGCACATTATGCCCCTGATGACGCTTAAACCGGGCCATGATGTCGCTGGCAATGTATCCCAGCGGATGACCAACGTGTAAACCGGCTCCCGAAGGATACGGAAACATATCCAAAACATAATATTTGGGTTTGGTGGATTCCGTTTCGGCGGCAAAGGTTTTTTCCTGTTCCCATTTGCCGCGCCAATAGGCTTCTATTTGATTGAAATTGTATTCCATGGTTTTGTTAAAATCACGCAAAGGTAAGGTTTTGCGCTGTTTGTGTGCCCTGGCGGGATAGGTATTCCGTTAAAATCGTGGCCGGACTAAAACTTTTCTCTTTTATTTTCGTTAATAAATGTGAAAATTGCATGATTATGGAACTGATTCAGGCCCAAAAAATCATTAACCGGTATAGCCGCTTACTGGCTAATGTAAACGAAAAACAGCTCTTCATGTCGCGCACGGAACTACCTTGTTCGGACGCCATGATAAAGTACGCATTTTACACCTATGTGGATGAGCTGGTGCGGATGCACAAAATGAATTTTGCCACGGCCGAAAGCCTGATTGTAGCTTATGCCCATCTGAGTTTTTTTGTGGACGGAAAGCAGGTTGAAACCCTGAACCGCATTGCCAACCGCGAGTTTCACACACGCCGCGATGAAGAAACGCTGGCGCTGCTCGAAAATAACCGCAATACGCTAAAATTACTCGGCGAAAAAAAGGAACAGATGATTCAGGAACTTTCTGAATATATAAGTGACTGTATACGGGTGGCGCAAAATTAGTCTGCCTAGCTTTCCTCGTGGAAGTATAGTTTATAGAATCCCATTTTCTTTTTTTCATCGTAGCCTTTTTCCGATAATTCGGGTTTGGCGTGGATGTAAATGTGGAAGTTATTATCGAGTTTGATCACGCTACGGAATTTTTTCTGAACTTCTTTTTTCACTTCGGGCGCAATCTGAAAATCGTCTTCCAGTTCAGGCATGTGAAACTCTTCTTTGAAGCTTTCTTTATACTCTTTAAAAGTTTCGATGATTTCGGGTTCTTGCAGTACTTCCTTGGCAAAATCTTCCATCACGAAGGTGTCTTTTTCTTCGAAGTATTTGGATGCTTTGGCCCGGAAATCAACCTGTTCACGTTTGTCAACATTGTTCTCGGTACTCAGGCAGTCGGTACTGAAACTTTCCACCATCTTGAGGAAGTTTTTGGTCATGTAAAAATCATCCGGACGGGCCACGAGGCGCAGGAATTCATCTTTCCAGAATACGGCATCCTGCGATGAACTGAGTTTATCGGCCGTAACCACTTTGAAGCCCTGTTCGGCCTCGGTGTTGAAAATGATACAGCCTTTATCGAGTTTGTTGATATTGATTCCGTCTTCAAAATCTACCTCAAAATTATCGCCCTGCTGCATTACGCGCAAGTACTTGTCTTTGTTTTCGCTTTTGAAAATGCCCAATCCGTCGCAGAGCTCGTCCTCAACAAGGCAGTCTTTAAAATAAACCACATACAGCTCACCGCTTTTGATACGCGGGTGTGTGCTTTGTTCGTATAGGTGGTTGGCAATGTTCACCGACTCGTTATACATGGCTCCTTTTACCTGAAAAATATTCCGGGTGTAGGCAAATATTTCGTTCAGGTTGATATCGGC
>Ga0075154_10000885_pt1 | contig 23052 bp, 20 predicted proteins | sample JI71714BDNA_FD_70965 | JGI IMG/M metagenome (GOLD analysis project Ga0075154, IMG submission 70965) | Wastewater effluent complex algal communities from Wisconsin, to seasonally profile nutrient transformation and Carbon sequestration -... | ecosystem: Engineered > WWTP > Effluent > Algae...
GCGCTGAACCTGACGCTGTACAGTACCACGTTCGATAACCGCATTACGTTCCTGCAGCCTGGTGCCAATCAGGGCGCTCCAGACTATCTGAACGAATTAGACGGTACTTATATCAACGTCGGTGGTATCGACGCTAAAGGCGTAGAAACCAGCCTGAACTGGCAGCTGGACGATGTTTGGTCGGTCTATGGTGCCCTGACGCTGAACGATGCTGTCTATAACGAGACCATCAATGGTTCAATCAAAGTTGGCAATCAGACCGTGAAGAACCCGCGTGGTATCTTCAAAGATGAACAGGTTGCCGGTGCACCTGAAACCATCGTGACCTTGTCTGCCCGCTTTGCCACTGATAAATACAACGGTGCACTGACCGCCCGTCATACCGCCGAATATTATGGTGCGGCACTTGGCGGCAACAAAGACCAGTTGCCAGCATCAACAGTATTGGATCTGTCATTGGGCTACCAAAAAACGCTGACCCAGGACGCTATGTTCCAATATGTTGATTTGTCTTTCTTAGTCAACAATCTGACAGACGAAGAATATCTGTCTGGTGGTCAGGAAGGTGCTTATTACATTGGTGCTGGCCGCACTGCAAGTTTCACTGTGAGCCTAGGCTTCTAATGCTCTAATCATTGGCAGTTAAACCGCGAAACAACAAGGGCGCCACTGGCGCCCTTCTTCTATCCATGAGTTCCTGTTTTATCAGGATGCCGATGTTTCTGCACGGTTATGCGATGGGGTTGCCTGACGGGCACTGAAGCGCGCCTTGAGCCGCCGTTTCATGGTTTCAAGGCTGTCATAGAAAGTCGGTACTACCAGTAACGTCAGAATAGTCGACGTGATAGTGCCGCCAATCACCGCAATCCCCAGGGGGCGATAAAAACCTGAACCCTCACCAATACCGATCGCAACCGGCAACATGCCTGCCACTAAGGCAAAGGTGGTCATCAGGATCGGCCGCAGGCGTTCACGTCCGGCAGCAATGAGCGACTCTTCCAGCGACATGCCGTCCCGCGACTCTTTATTGCGCGCACAGTCAACCAGCAAAATAGCATTCTTCGCCACAATCCCCATCAGCATCACCACACCGATCAAACTCATCAAATTTAAGGTTGAGTTGGTCAGCAACAATGCCAAAACGACGCCAATCAGCGACAGGGGTAATGACATCATAATGGCGACCGGCGCCAGAAAACTGTGAAATTGCACCACGAGGATCAAATACATCAGCACGACAGCGAGGCCAAGCGCACCAAAAATCTGACTGAAGACTTCCTGCTGATCGCGACCTTCGCCGCCAACAACTAAATCGTAGCCCGGAGGAAACTCAATTTGTTTTGCCAGCTTCATGGCGTCGGCGAATACTTCGCCGAAACTACGCCCCTGCACGTTGGCAGTCACCGCCATCATGGTTTCACGATCCAGATGCTCAATGAGCGCAGGGCCTTTGCCTAAGGTGACCGTCGCCACCTGTTCAAGCGGGATCAGCGCCCCGGTTTTACTTGACAGCAAAGGTAATTGTTCCAGATCTTCAACGGTGGCGCGCTCTTCCGGCCGCACTCTGACAAAGACATTACGGGTTTCGCCGGTTGGGTCAACCCAATCACCAATTTCAGCACCGGCAAACGCAAGCCGCATCGCATTTGCCGCATCACTCATCGTCAGTCCGACACTTGCTGCGAGTCCGCGGTCGAATTCTACCTGTAGTTCTGGTTTCGGATCCTGGGCAGAAAGACCGACGTCTACAGCGCCCGGGACGGTTTTAAGCTGCTCGACATAGTCCATGACAATGCCTTCCAATACGCGCGTCTCAGGACCACGGAACTGGATTTGCAAAGGCTTGCCATCACCGCCGCCACCGCCATTCATATCGGCAGACACGGTAAACTCAGCGCCGACCAGGGTTTTGACTTTGGCGCGAATTTCCTCTGCAACCTGTTTTGCACTGCGGTCGCGTTGTTTTTCGGAAACCAGCCGTACGAAGACCTGAGCGCGGGTGATGTTGCTCTGCACACCGATAGTCGTCTGGGTGTAACGATGTTCCGGTAACGCCTGCGTAATGGCGGCAACCTGCGCCGCTTTGGCCTTGGTGTATTCGATACTGGCGTCACTCGGGGCCCGGATGGACACTATAAAGGCGCCATTGTCGGTATCTGGCATAAAGCCTGAACCACCAAACTTGGCCTGTAGCGTCAAAGCGCCAACAAAACTCAGCAAGGCTAATGACCACATCGATTTACGGTGTTTCAACGCCCAGCCAATCAAACGGGAGTATCGTTCAGCCTGATGATCAAACCAAAGATTAAACCGCTGCAACACTTTGCCAAGGCCACGACGCTGCTTGTTTTTATCATGGTCGGGATCATGCCAATAGGCGGACATCATCGGATCTATGGTAAATGAGATAAACAGCGAAACCAGTACCGAACAGGCGACCGTCAGACCAAAGGGCTTAAACCACTGGCCGGTAATGCCATCAAGAAACGCTATCGGAATAAATACCACCACAATCGACATCGTAGTGGCGATAACTGCCATGCCGATCTCACGGGTACCATCCCGTGCTGCCGTCATATTGTCCTTACCCATTTCCATGTGACGTACGATGTTTTCCCGCACCACGATTGCGTCATCGATCAGCACACCAATCGCCAGTGACAGACCTAACAATGACATGAAATTCAGCGTAAAGCCGCAAGCCCAGACGGCGATAAAAGAGGCCAATACCGATGTGGGCAGTGCAAGCGATGTGATCAGCGTCGAGCGCCAGGAATTCAGGAACACAAAGACCACGACGATGGTCAGCAACGCGCCTAAACCCAAAGCTTCAGTCACGTTACGCATACTCGCGGCGACGTCTTCCCCTTGGTCTGACACAATCACCAGCTCAACCTCAGGCGGCAAGGTCTGTTCGATCTCTGCCAATTTTGCTTTGATATCATCGGTCACGGAAATAGTCGAAGCTTCACGGGTTTTAGTAATATCGATACCCAGCGCCTTTTTGCCGTTCAGGTAGGACAAACGCCGCTGTTCAGCACCGCCATCGACCACCTCTGCGACCTGCCCCAAACGAATCGCCTGATCGCCATTTTGCTTGACGACCATTTGCTCAAACTCACTGACATCTTTCAGGCGGCCTTGCAACCGGATGCTTTGCTCTTCCAACCCATTCACCACGCGGCCAACCGGCGCCGCAAGGTTTTGCGCCCGTAAGGCCGCAACCACTTCCTGCGCCGATACTTTAGCTTCACGCATGGCATGACTGTTGAGGAATACAGTCATCTCCCTTTCCAGCTCACCCTCAAGCTCAACCAGTGCAACACCCGGTACCGAACGTAACTGACGTCCGATCTGGATTTCAGCGACGCGTGACAACTCGAGCGGCGTCAACACATCTGACGATAGTGCCAGCGACATGACAGGCTGTGCATTAGGGTCGCGCCGGTTGATAAAGGGCTCTTTCATTTCTGAGGGCAGCTTATCGCGGACCGTTGCAATACTATCGCGCAGCTCCTGTGCAGCAGCGGTAAGGTCTTTATCGAAATCAAAAAACACCACGATAGTCGCGCTCGATTCGCGCGCATAAGAGCGGATATCGCGGATGCCCTGAATCGTTGACATCGAGTCTTCGATGCGATTGAGGATCTCCCGCTCAACAGTTTCCGGTGATGCACCAGGGTAAGGCACATTGACCACCAGCACCGGTGGCTGTACATCAGGAAATTGATTGGTCTTGAGGTTACTCAGGGCAAAATAACCGAATAACATCAGGGCGATAGTGACGACAACAACGACCAGAGGCCGTTTGATACTAAAATCGGATAGAATCATGATTTCTTACCATCAGGCACAGGCATTGCGGTCGGCTTGTCGGCCAAGGTCGGATCCGCGCCTATTGTCACAGTGATGCCATCTCGTAATGCGCCTTGCGGATGACGTAAGATTTGTTGCCCCACCGTCAAACCACTCTGCACCTGTATGGTGCCAAAACGAGGATCTTTGGCGCCGGTGACCACTTCAGTTTTGGTCAATTTGTTGTTATCGATGAGCCAGACAAAGTGCTGGTCACCTTCATGGACAAGACTCGCCGGCGGTAACATCAGGCTTTGCTGCTGCGCAACGGAGATAAACCCTTCCGCATACAGGCCTGCAACAAAAGATGCCTGCGTCGCTAATTTTACAAATACCTGCACCTGTCGGGTCAGTTCATTCGCCTGCGGATTGATCCGCTCAATTTCCCCGGCAAATCTTTGCTCTGCGTAGCCATTCACCCTGAAGCTGACCGGCGCACCAATTTTGACGCTGCCCACCTGATCTGCGGCGATAAAACCTTCAAACCGCATGCTTTCCGGATTGATCAACACCATCAATGCTTTACCGATTTGTGCGGTATCCCCGGCCGACACCTTTCGCACCGCAACGACACCGGTAAAAGGCGCTTTCACTTCCGTTCGTTCCAGTTGTTGACGGGCCTCGACCGCGCGGGCTTTTGCCGAGGCCAAATCTGACTGTGTTTGATTCGCTTTGATTTCAGCGGCTTCCAATACCTCTGCAGTCACAAGATTCTGCCGGTTTAACTGCTGCATCCGTTTCAGTTGCCGCTGAGCCTGGTCGGCACCAAGCTGTGCTGCACGCTCAGCTTCCTGAGCAGACAATAACTTATCGCGAAAAGTCGTCTGATCGAGCTGTACCAGCACGTCGCCGGCGTTGACCAGATCACCGTTATCCTTGAGGACGCGTGTCACAATACCGCCAACTTCAGCATTAAGTTCCGCTTTAATCACCGGCTGTAAAGTGCCCGAAATCATCGGTCCTTTTGACAATTCGCTGGTGGCCAGCGTCAAAATGTCCTGTGGCACCAGAGCCATTTCAGTAACGGTTTCTGTGCTTACATCAGTACCGGCAGGTTTAGAGCATGCATTGAGGAATAGCGCCAGCAAAAACGGCACTAATAAGTTTGCAGAAGATTTCATCGGGAGACGTCCAGATCATCAGAAGATATACCGGAGCTTAGTCTATCGAAAGCAAAAGCAAAACCAATCGGTTAACAGTAACAACATGTTTCAGGAAAATCTTATATAGGCCAGCACTAGCGGCGACAAACCGCCTGGCGCGCTTTCACTGCTATCCGGGTATGATCAGTAAACACCCCATCAACGCCCTGCCTGAATCGTTGTTGCAGTTCGGTATTCAAATCGGCGACATGCTTTGGCAGGAAATTGGCTTCGGCACGAAATGTATAGGGATGGACTTGCAGCTTTAGCTGCCTGGTGACGTCAAGCGGGATCATCGGCGCGTTGTGCTGATACCACTGTTCCTTCCATGGACCAATACCGTCAACATAGCTGGCTAAGAACTGCAACCCTGCGTCGGTGAGCAAATCACCATAGTGAAAGCGTTCCTGCTGCAAAATGGAATGCATTTGGAGCCCATGAACCGGCTTGCCATGCACCAGGTCCCAAGGCTGGGCGAAATTCGAGGCCGGATACAGCGCTGTACCACTGACATCGCCAATCAACTGAACCAGCTGCGCACTGACTTGGTAACGGCTTAGTCCATGCTGGCGCATCCACCACAGGTTGCTCATTTCAAACGATTGGATATAAACCGGATTTTTTGCTGACAACTGCCATTGCGACAGTTGTTGTAACAGCAACTCTGAAATATCAATCCCTATCAACTGACCACTTTGCAACCGCCCTTCGTGCTTAAAATAGGTCGGATGTTTGGTTTCAAGATAGAGCCCAACCACACGTCCGCTACTTTGTTGATAACGCTGAACCAATTGCATGATCTCAGCGAGCGTTAGAATCGCGAACTGATCATTGAATGTTGCACTGGCTTTTCTGATCTCAGGTTTAGATTCCCGCGCTTTTAACTGGCGTATTTCCGCCAGAGTAAAATCTTCGCTGAACCAACCTTCGACATCGACACCGTCCACTGCCTTCCGACTTTTCCGGCTGGCAAACTGCGGTAGCATCGCCACATTGGTACTCTGACTCAGCTCGTTTTCATGTCGGCTGATCAGCACACCATCACGCGTTGGCACCAAGTCGGCCTCAATAAAATCTGCGCCCTGCTGCATCGCCTGCCAGTACGCCATCTCAGTGTGTTCAGGAAAATCACCACTAGCCCCGCGATGGGCAATCACCAGCGGCTCTACCGGGCAAGACGCCCATACATTCACAGAGAACAACAAAAAGACCAAACGCCACATAAATCCTTCACCAGACTGCAGATCAGAGGGGCTAATGTGCCGACTTGTTATGACGAGACGATGACAGCCTAAGCAGCAAGCGACCGCGCCAGATACAAAGCCTTGTCACCGTAAGTAGCTAAGGCGTGCTGCGCTGATGCCGGTAACGCCGGTTCTAAGGTAAAGTGCTGTTGCTGCCAGAATGCGGCAGAATTCTGCACTGCAACTAATGTCAGGTAAGAAAGTTCCAGGGTGTTGGCGTATGCTTGCGCCGTTTGTAATAACGCAGTCGCAACCCCTTGCCCACGCGCATCAGGGCTAACAGCAAGGTCGTGCAAGTACAGACAGTTTGCTTGTTCGTACTGGCCAAACTCTGCGCCTAAAGGATTGATATGAGACAATTTTGACGGGTAGCTAAACAGATAACCCCAAACTTTGTCCTGATATACTGCCACCCAGCACGATTGCGGATACAGCATCAGTCGCTGTGAAACGACCTGAGGGGCTTCATAAAACCGTTCTGCATAACAGTGGTCCTGTAACCGGACCACTGCTCTGAGATCAGCACTTTGCATTAAACGAATATGAAACATAGCTCTTTAAACTGCGAAGAAACAGGCCAGTCGGCCACGACGACTTAATCTATCGCTTTGAGCAAAGTCTTGTCCAGACCATCAGCGGTTAACAGCTTAATCACGGCATGACAATGATCGACAGTAAAATCGCCTTCTTTGATTTGGGCATTCAGCGCATCGCGGCGTTTCTGTACCACCGTGTTTAACATGCCAGAGTCGATGCTGCCTTTTGTCTTGGCATCAAGCTTCTCTAACCATGGGTACAACGTACTTTCTGCTGCATAGGCTTCTTTGCGTACCGATGGATGGAAATCCTGACACGCATTTAGGTTGAGCAAATAGAAGTTCAAATAACCTGCGACTGTGACTAACTTATAATCCTGATCTGCAGCCTGAACCGGCAACAGGCTACTCAAAAGTAAGCCAGCTAAACACCATTTTTTCATCGGAAGCATCCCGCTTAAGTTGCGACATCTAATCAATCTAATCAGAAAAATCTTAATTTGCAATCAAGTGTAGAAAAATCAACAAAGAAGGCATCCGATATCGCGGATGCCTATGGTTTATTCCAGCGTATTTGCCGGAACTCGGACCATGCCTTCCATTAAAACCCGGGCACTGCGGCTCATGATTGCTTTGGTGACTTGCCAATGGCCATCCACCTGACTGGCGGCGGCACCGACACGCAGCGTCCCGCTGGGATGACCAAACCGCACCGCTGTGCGCTCACCACCACCGGCGGCAAGATTGACCAAGGTTCCCGAAATGGCAGCAGCAGTGCCAATAGCAACAGCACAGGTGCCCATCATCGCGTGATGGAGTTTCCCCATCGATAAGGCGCGGACCAACAGATCGACGTCGGCGGCATGCACCGGTTTGCCGCTGGAAGCAACATAGCTTTGCGGGGAGCTGACGAAGGCAATTTTCGGCGTATGTTGACGGGCAATCGCTTCACTGATGTCGCTGATTAACCCCATTTGCACCGCGCCGTAAGCCCGGATCGTTTCAAAGCGCGTCAGCGCCGCGGCATCGTTGTTGATAGCATCTTGCAGTTCGGTGCCGAGGTAACCAAGCTCAACTGCATTGAGGAAGATTGTTGGAATACCGGCGTTGATAAAAGTCGCGTTAAAACGCCCAATCCCCGGCACATCAAGCACATCGACGACACGACCGGTCGGAAACATAGCGCCGCCCCCTTCGCCTTCATCAGCGGCCGGATCCAGAAATTCAAGTTCAACTTCTGCAGCAGGAAAAGTCACACCGTCAAGTTCAAAATCGCCGTCTTCCTGTACTTGTCCGTTTACCATCGGAACATGCGCAATAATGGTTTTTTGAATATTGACCTGCCAAATCCTTACTGTTGCTAGACCGTTTTGCGGCAGCGTTGCTGCATCAATCAAACCCGACTGAATGGCAAAAGAGCCCACTGCCGCAGACAAATTGCCGCAGTTGCCGCTCCAGTCAACAAAAGCTTTATCAATCGCCACCTGACCAAACAAGTAATCGACATCATGCCCAGGCTTGCTAGCCGGGCTTACAATCACCGTTTTGCTGGTGCTGGACGTTGCGCCGCCCATGCCATCAATTTGTTTGCCATATGGGTCCGGGCTACCAATCACGCGTAATAACAACGCATCCCGCGCCGGACCAGCGACCTGTGCTGCAGGTGGTAAATCACAAAGACGAAAAAAAACGCCTTTGCTGGTGCCGCCGCGCATATAGGTTGCGGGCACTTTTATTTGTGGTGCATAAGTCATGTCATCACCCTGAGATCCAATAAAAAGCCGGCGCAGAGGCCGGCTGACATCCTTTACAGATTGCCGCCTAAGAAATCTTTGGCGAACCGCTGCAACACACCACCGGCATCATAGATCGATACCTCTTCGGCGGTGTCGAGACGGCAAGTCACAGGTACCTGCACCGTCTCACCGTTCTGGCGGTGAACGACTAACGTCAGTGTGGCACGCGGTAAGCGCTCACCAATCACATCAAAGCGTTCAGTACCGTCTAGGCCTAAAGTCAGACGGTTTGTCCCTGCTTTAAACTCGAGCGGTAATACACCCATACCAACCAGGTTAGTGCGATGGATACGCTCAAAGCCTTCAGCGACAATGGCTTCAACACCAGCGAGGCGCACACCTTTGGCAGCCCAATCGCGGCTGGAGCCCTGACCATAGTCGGCGCCGGCAATGATAATCAGCGGCTGCTTGCGCTCCATGTAGGTCTCAATGGTTTCCCACATCCGCATCACTTTGCCTTCCGGCTCGAGGCGTGCGAGCGAACCCTGTTTCACTTTGCCATCCACCACCGCCATTTCGTTGATGAGCTTAGGATTGGCAAAAGTCGCGCGCTGCGCAGTCAGGTGGTCGCCACGGTGGGTGGCGTAAGAGTTAAAGTCTTCTTCCGGCAAACCCATTTTGTGCAGATACTCACCGGCAGCGCTGTCCATCATGATGGCATTGGACGGCGACAAATGGTCTGTGGTGATGTTATCGCCCAGCAGCGCCAATGGCAGCATGCCGGTTAAACTGCGCTCCCCCGCCAATGCGCCTTCCCAATATGGCGGCCGACGAATGTAGGTACTTTGCGGCCGCCAGTCATAAAGCGGGCTAATTTTTTCGCCATAGTCGACATCAACGGCAAACATCGGCTCATAGACCTTGCGGTATTGCTCAGGTTTTACGCTGGCAGCCACTACGGCATCAATCTCCGCATCAGTTGGCCAAATGTCTTTTAACCGGATTGGCGTGCCATCGGCGGTAGTGCCCAGCACATCTTTTTCGATATCAAACCGAATGGTACCGGCTATCGCGTAAGCAACCACTAAGGCCGGAGAGGCCAGAAATGCCTGTTTCGCATAAGGATGAATGCGACCGTCAAAGTTTCGGTTACCGGATAACACTGCCGTCGCATACAAATCGCGGTCGATGACTTCCTGCTGGATTTTCGGATCTAAAGCGCCACTCATGCCATTACAGGTGGTACAGGCAAAGCCAACGATACCAAAGCCTAAAGTCTCCAGATCGGTCAGCAGATTGGCTTCTTTTAAATAGAGCTCCACCGCTTTAGAACCCGGCGCGAGCGAACTTTTCACCCATGGCTTGCGGATCAGGCCAAGCTTATTGGCATTGCGCGCCAGAATACCGGCCGCGATGACATTCCGCGGGTTACTGGTGTTGGTGCAGCTGGTAATGGCGGCAATAATCACCGCGCCATCCGGCATCAGGCCCGGCTCGTTTTCCACCACGCCGCTGATACCTTTGGCGGCCAAATCTGCGGTGGCAACGCGCGCATGCGGATTTGATGGGCCAGCGATATTGCGTACAACTGTCGACAAATCAAAGGATAGTACCCGCGGATATTCGGCAGTTTTTAAGCTGTCAGCCCATAAACCGGCTGTTTTTGCGTAGGTTTCAACCAGTTTGACCTGCGCCGCGTCACGGCCGGTTAACGTCAGATAGTCGAGTGTTTGCTGGTCGATATAGAACATCGCGGCCGTAGCGCCATATTCCGGCGTCATATTCGAAATGGTCGCACGATCCCCCAAACTCAGACTCTCGGCACCTTCGCCAAAGAATTCCAGGTAGCTGGAAACCACTTTTTGTTTGCGTAAAAACTCGGTCAGTGCCAAGACGATGTCAGTCGCCTGAATGCCCGGCTGTGCTTTACCGGTCAGTTCAACGCCGATGATATCGGGTAAACGCATCCATGACGCCCGGCCCAGCATCACGCTTTCCGCCTCTAAACCACCGACACCAATGGCAATCACGCCCAGCGCATCGACATGTGGCGTATGACTGTCTGTCCCCACCAGCGTATCCGGGAATGCCACGCCATCTTTGGCATGAATGACCGGTGACATCCGCTCGAGGTTAATTTGGTGCATGATGCCGTTACCCGGCGGGATCACATCGACGTTTTTAAAAGCTTTTTTCGTCCAGTTGATAAAATGGAAGCGGTCGTCATTGCGCCGATCTTCAATCGCCCGGTTTTTCTCGAAAGCGTCTTTTTCAAAACCGCCGTGTTCCACTGCTAAAGAGTGGTCGACGATCAGCTGTGTTGGGACCACTGGGTTCACTTTAGCCGGGTCACCGCCTTGTGCCGCAATCGCATCACGCAAGCCTGCCAGGTCGACCAGTGCGGTTTGACCAAGGATGTCGTGGCAAACAACACGCGCCGGAAACCACGGGAAATCAAGGTCTTGCTTGCGTTCAATTAACTGAAGTAAGTAGGCGTTTAACTGTGCCGGATCAGCGCGGCGTACCAGGTTTTCAGCGTGCACGCGTGAGGTATAAGGCAGAGTTGCCCAAGCGCCGGGCTGCAAAGCATCAACAGCAGCGGCCGCATCAAAATAGTCCAGCCCGGTTGCGGCCAGCGATTTACGAAATTGAGTATTCATTGCCATCTCTTTGAAAATAAATGCCCAGAAATATGCTGCGAAGGCCGGAGACTGCCGCGCAGTTCCGGCCGGATTTATCAGCCACGGTTGGCGATTGGCTGCACTTCACGTGGTTCGACACCAACATAATCAGCACTTGGCCGGATAATGCGGTTATCAGCGCGTTGCTCCATCACGTGTGCGGCCCAGCCGGTCAGGCGCGAGCAGACGAAAATTGGCGTAAACAGCTTGGTCGCAATGCCCATATAGTTATAGGCAGAGGCGTGGAAGAAATCGGCGTTACAGAACAGTTTCTTTTCACGCCACATCACGGCTTCACAACGCACGGATACGTCATACAACCGGCTGTCGCCGTTCGCTTTGGCCAGTTGCTCAGACCAGGCTTTGATCACCGCGTTGCGTGGGTCAGATTCGGAGTAAATGGCATGGCCAAAACCCATGATTTTGTCTTTACGCGCCAGCATGCCAAGCAGCGTTTCCTCGGCATGTTCCGGATTTTGCATATGTTCAATCAGTTCCATCGCCGCTTCATTGGCGCCGCCATGCAATGGGCCACGTAATGAGCCAATAGCACCAGTGATGCAGGAATGCATGTCTGACAAGGTTGAAGCGCAGACCCGCGCCGTGAAAGTCGACGCATTAAACTCATGTTCTGCATACAGGATGAGCGAGGCGTGCATCACGGTAACGTGCAGCGGCTCAGGCTTTTTGTCATGCAATGTCCAGAGGAACTGCTCTGCGATAGAATCTGCCGGCGTTTCAACGTCGATGCGCTTGCCATGGTGGCTGTAGTTGTACCAGTAGTTAATTAAACCAGGAAATACAGCCAGCATGCGGTCAGTCACATCCTGCTGCTGCGCAAAACTTTGTTCGGTTTCCAGGTTGCCCAGCATCGAACAGCCGGTCCGCATCACGTCCATTGGATGAGCCGAAGCCGGAATACGTTCCAATACTTCTTTTAACGCCTGAGGTAAACCGCGCAGGGTTTTTAGTTTGGCTTTGTACGCAGCAAGTTCTGCCGCCGTTGGCAATTCACCTTTTAAGATCAGGTGTGCGACTTCTTCAAATTCACATTTTGCGGCTAAATCTTTGACGTCATAACCGCGATAAGTCAGGCCTGAGCCGGTTTTACCGACGGTAGATAACGCTGTTTTACCGGCGATCTGACCGCGTAAACCGGCACCGGTTAGTTGTTTTGTTGTCGACATTTTCAGCTCTCCAGGGACAAATGAGTAAGATTAATGTTCTAAACGCTTATTTGTTTTTGCCTTGGGCAAACAAAGAATCCAGTTTTTCTTCGTAACTGTGATAGTTCAGGAAATCGTAGAGCTCCATCCGCGTCTGCATACTGTCCACCACCGCTTTCTGGTCACCATTGGCCAAAATAGACTGATAGACATTCAGCGCTGCTTTATTCATGGCGCGGAACGCCGACAGAGGATACAGCACCATTTTCACGCCAACACCGGCAAGCTCTGCAGTGTTGAACAGCGGGGTTTGACCAAACTCGGTGATATTCGCCAGCACCGGCACGGATAGCGCATTGGTGAACGCCTGATACTGCTCGAGCGTGTAAACCGCTTCGGCGAAAATAGCATCGGCACCTGCTTCAACACAGGCCTGCGCCCGCTCAATCGCGGCTTCAAGGCCTTGTTGTTGCAACGCATCTGTTCTTGCCATGATAAAAAAGTTTTCATCGGTGCGAGCATCCGCAGCCGCTTTTACGCGGTCGACCATTTCTTCTAATGAGACGATTTCTTTGTTCGGTCTGTGGCCACAACGTTTTTGCATGACCTGGTCTTCAATATGAAATCCAGCTGCGCCAGCGCGAGTCATTTCACGCACTGTACGGGCGATATTAAACGCACCGCCCCAGCCTGTATCCGCGTCGACCAGCAATGGCAGGCTGGTGGCGCCGGTAATACGGCGGATGTCTTCGCAAACATCATTGAGTGACGTCATGCCCAGATCCGGTAAACCAAAGGACGCATTCGCGACACCGGCACCCGACAGATATAGGGCCTTGTGGCCGACCCGCTCTGCCATCATCGCCGTATAGGCGTTGATGGTTCCGACCAGCTGCAATGGTTGATTTGCCTGAATGGCCTGACGAAATTTTAAGCCTGCACTGTGCGTCATGTTGATTTCCCCTGTTGTAAATGAGATTCGATATTGCGGCGCGACGCGCTGATATGGCGACGCATCAGAAGTTCGGCCAGCTCGCCGTCGCGGCTGGCAATGGCATTGAGAATAGCTTTGTGTTCATCAAATGCGCGGGACACCCGGGGGCCGGCCATGCCCATTTGCACCCGGTACATCCGCACCAGATAATAAAGTTCGTCGCATAGGATATTAATCAGATAAGGGTTCTTGCTGCCCTGAATGATCCGGTAGTGAAAGTCGACATCTCCGGCTTCCTGATAATAGCTTTCACCTTCCCGTACCCGTTGCGTTGACAAGTGCTGGTCAAGTAAATCTTGCATTTGCCTGATTTCAGCATCAGACATTTGTTCTGCGGCCAGCCGGCAAGCCATGCCTTCTAGATTTTCGCGGATTTGATATAACGAAATCAGCCCTTCGGGTGTCAACTTCACTACACGAGCACCTGCATTAGGCACACGCTCGATCAAATGACAGCGCTCCAGCCGCGCCAAAGCCTCACGTAGCGGCGCTCTGCTGAGGTCAAACTGTTTTGCCAATTCAGGTTCTGAGATCTTGCTGCCCGGGGCAATGTCCCCCACGACGATCGATCTTTGGATCTCCAATAGCACTCTATCAGCTGCAGTAACCGGATCCTTTTGCATGATACACCTTGAATATGTCGACATAATTCCAGTATGACGCATTTTTAGAGGCTTCAAGTGTCGTTGTCAAGCAAGACCTTGGTATTATTGTCGACAATCCAGCAGTTTTTTGCACTGAGTTTGGCAAGCAGACTTCACATTTGCTTGTAACAAATTTATTCCAAATAGCTCGAAGCGCTGTCTGGAATTATTTTTATTAGAATATTTAGCGCTAAAACCAAGTTTTATTAGAGATTAATAATATGTCAAATATGTGTAGCATATATCGGGAAACATAAAGCAAAGCCTTGTCGTGCGGCCTGCAGCGTGGATAAAGCTGGGGATAACTCTTGAATAAACTGGGCGCAAGCTGTGGAAGAATTACAGATTATTTACCAATACAACAATCTATTGCCACCCGGCTTTTGCGCAAAAAAAGCGCACTTAGCTACACTGGAATTATCTGTCGGGTACAGCAGTTCGTACCTTCCCCTCTAGCGCACGGCTCAACTTTGAGCCATTCCCCTAAGCCCGGAACAATGCGGATTGGTTCTGGGCTTCTTTTCTTTTGTCGACAGATGGTTTCGAATGATGGAAATAAGCCCTAGGGTTCAGACCCTGGCAAGCGGGAATAATTGGCGAAAGTTATGACTGGTTTGAAAGGCCAGTTCGTCCAGCGGCATCTGATGCAGGTCGGCAATTGCCTGGGCCACTGCTGCGACATACGCCGGCTGATTGGTTTTGCCCCGGTACGGTACTGGCGCCAGATAAGGTGAATCCGTTTCGATTAACAAACGGTCCAGCGGCACCTGTTTGACAACTTCTCTTAATGAGTCGGCATTACGAAAAGTCATGATGCCGGAAAAGGAGATATAAAAGCCCAAATCTAATGCCGCTTTGGCGGTCGCCCAATCTTCGGTAAAACAATGGAGGACGCCGCCACAGTCGATTGCACCTTCGCTGCGTAACAACGACAAAGTATCTTCGCGAGCATCGCGGGTATGCACTATCAGCGGTTTAGTTAATTCACGGGCCACGGCGATATGTGCAGCAAATGCGGCTTGTTGTGTGGTTTTGTTATCCGGACTATAAAAATAGTCCAGACCGGTTTCACCAACAGCGACCACTTGCGGCAGCCGACACATAGCCAGCAACTGTTCCTGGTTAAAACCCAGCTGTTGATGCAGCGGATGTTCACCACAGGAGACGGAGATTTGCGGATAATCCCGTACCAGATCGGCCATCGCCGGAAACTCCTGCAGACTGACACTGACACACAACAGATGGGTCACCTGTGCTGCAGCTGCAGCAAACAATACCGAAGGTAAGTCCATACCCAATTTTTCCAGTTCAAGACGATCAAGATGGCAATGTGAATCGATAAACAAGAGCAGCTCCGGCAGCAAACAAGACAAAGTAAAAACCGCCGGCAGTGTACCTGAAGGGGCTTCAACGGTGAAGCCGTGATAAAAAAAGCTTTAGAGCGTAAAAGTGAGCTCGGCTGATTCCTGCGTCCCACTGAGCAACTTTTCTATCTTGTCACGCAGATTCATTTTATCGTCAATAAAAGCCACGCCGATCCCGGCCGGACTGGTATTTTGCGCGCCCTGAGGCGTTAACCAAGCCACTTTCCCGGATACAGCGATAGCCTCTAACGCATCAGGCAGTGTGACTTGCAGTGCTAATGACTGACCCATTTTGTAGTGCCGGCTGGTACGGACAAATAAACCGCCTTGTTTAAAAAAAGGCATGTATGAACGGTACAGTTCTTTTAAATCGGCAAAATCTAATGTCAGTTCTTCCATGGAGTCCCTCTTAGCAGCTGGTGCAGGTCTAACAACAATGTCGTCAGAGCCAATGATTTATTCTGCCCCAAAATCAGTTGTTCGTCACGCCACCATTGAGCAACACGCTGAAATACCTGGACCGGTGGCAATTGTTGTAACGACCAGTGACGTATCGTATAAGACAACAATGCCGGTAGTTCTGCTTGCGCTTCAAGTTGTTTTTGCAGCACCTGCAAGCCTATCCCAGTTTGCAAATACTGATGTAATTGTTGCAGTTGCGCGGCAATTGTCACGGCTTCACCGCTCTCAAGCAGCGCCAGCGCCTTTAGTGGTGCACCGCCAGATAATTCCAGTAAGAAATCCGGCACTCTATCAGGAACATGCTGTTGTAACCATTGCTGAGTCTGCACATCATATTGTGCCGGCAGGTCCCACCGCTGGCAGCGCGACAATATTGTCGGCATCAATTGCTCAGCAAAAGCTGTTTGTAGGATCAAAAAGCTCTGCTGCCCGGGCTCTTCGAGGGTTTTTAACAACGCATTGGCTGCTGATTCGGTCATTTTGTCAGCCTGTGGGATCAGCACCACACGCGCTCCACCTTGTTGAGGAGCATTTTGCATGAGATGACTGATCTCACGGATCTGATCTACCGAAATACTGCTCCCCACCTCTAAAGTCAGCAGATCTGGATGATGCCCCGCAGCACCTAGCTGGCAACTCTTACAACGGCCACAGGCGCCATCGGGCAAAGGATTCTGGCACAACAACAAATGAGCCAGTTGTTTTGCCAGGATATGTTTGCCAATACCGGCCGGCCCCGTCAGTAGCAGCGCATGATGCAGCTGCTGCTGGCAGGCTAAGGCAAAAAGACGTCGTTCCGGTTGTTGCAGCCAAGGCAATGAAGTGGTCACGCGAAATGTTGCTCCAAAGCGTTGCAAAGTGCCAACTGAACTTCAGTAAGCGGCTGAGAGGCGTCAATGACGACAATGTTGGGCTCAGCGGCGGCCACGGACAGATACTTTGCCCGCACCCGCTGAAAAAATGCCAGTTGCTCCAGCTCTATCCTATCGAGTTCACCACGCGCTTTAGCTCGCTCTAAGCCGATCACGGGATCGATATCCAGATACAAAGTTAAATCAGGCTGTAAGTTAGCCAAGACCAGCTGGCGGATCGGGTCCAGCACGGCGTCGGAGATCTGCCGTCCCCCGCCTTGATAAGCCCGTGACGACAAGTCATGCCGGTCAGCCAACACCCAGTGTCCCTGCTCAAGGGCTGGCCGGATCACATTATGTAATAACTGCGAACGTGCAGCATACATCAAGAGCAGCTCGGTGGTCGGCGCAACAGTTTCCTGCTGCACCGATTTTACTAAGGTGCGGATCTGCTCGGCTAACGGAGTGCCGCCCGGTTCTCTCGTTTGCACGACAGTATGTCCATGTTGGGTCAGCCACTGATACACAGTATTAATGGCAGTGGTTTTGCCGGCGCCTTCCAAACCTTCAATGACAACAAAACGGCCATGACTCATGATTTTTTCCCAAAGATATATTGTTGTACCGCTTTGTTGTGTTCGCTCAGTGTGGTTGAAAACTGATGAGTACCATCCCCCCGGGCGACAAAATAAAACTTATCTGATTGTGCCGGTTGCGCTGTCGCTTTTAGTGAGCCCCAACTGACCAGTGCAATAGGCCCCGGTGGTAAACCGTTATGCACGTAAGTGTTGTACGGATGCGGATCTCTGAGATGTTCCCGCTTGATATCGCCCTGATATCGGTCGCCTAAGCCGTAGATGACTGTCGGGTCGGTCTGTAACCTCATGTTGATGTTCAGCCGATTGACGAATACCGACGATATCAGCGGTTTTTCCGGCAGATGACCAGTTTCCTTCTCAACGATGGACGCCAGCGTCAACAACTCATAGCGATTTTGTAACGGCAGACCATCCTGTTTGTCACGCCAGGCTGCATCAACTTTGTCGAGTAACACCAGATTGGCGCGTTTCAGTAAAGTCGATAACTTGGTGTGCGCGGTATAAAAATATGTTTCCGGAAACACGAGCGCTTCTGCTGATTCCGGAACAGGTCCCCAATCAGCCGGCCAACTGAATAAAGCTCGCGCGGCTTGGTGGTCCTGAATGTCTGACTCTAGATAAGGCAGGTTTTGTAATGCCTGAAGGTTCTGCTGTAAAGTCCAGCCTTCCCGTAGTATCAGGCTAAATTGTGCGACTTTTCCACTGCGTACCCGTTGTAAAAACTCCTGCAATGGCATGGGGGCGACGTCATAAACCCCGGCCTTTAGCTGTCGCAGTTCCGGCTTGATGATTGATTGCAGTTTTAATTGTTGACACTGCCATGCAGTCATTTGGCCTTGGCGCTGAAAAAGCCGGCACAACCCGGCCAAATTGCTGCCGGATTTCACTTCAAAGTAGGCCGAAGGAAAGGTTAAAGGCGTTTGCAGCACTTGCTGTAATTCATTACGTAAGCCAAAGGCTGCAACCGCCATCACCACAAGGCCTTGCAGCAAATACTTTTTCATTCATCGTTCCTGTAATAACTCATCGACTTGTGTTTGAAGCCGTCGCACGGGCGCTAAGTCCAGGCTGCGAGCGGCATAAGCAACAACAGGGACAACCCCCATTAATGCATTGCATAATGCCAGACTTCTGACTTGCGCAAGCGCGGCGACTGGCAAAGGTCTTTCTACTACCCAACCTTGTTCCAGCAAAAATTGTCGCATCACGCCCGCGACTCCGGCATTCATCAGGGCCGGCGTCACCCACTGCTGGTCGACCCACATCAATAGATTGGAGGCCGTTGCCTCGACCAAAAAACCGTCTTGATCGCTCACGATCAGATCATCATAAATACTCTGCTCAGCTTCGCGCTTAAGTAAAATGGTTTCTAAGCGACTGCAATGTTTAATTCCTGCGAGTAACGGTTGTTTCGACAATTGAAGCTGCGCCAGGCCGAGCCGCAAACCATCAGATCTGACGCGTGTATAATCCGGCAATTCAGTAGTCCAACAATACAATTGCGGCAGATTAATCCCCTGGCTGCCATAGCCACGGGCGCCCTGGCCACGGCTAATCAGTACTTTTAGCACCTGCTGCTGCGCATTGATGCTGGTCATCACCTCTGACAGCACGGCATCTTCGCTCAGTTCAGCAAACCCCAAACGCTGCATCGAAAGTTGAAGACGCTGCCAGTGCAACGCCCAAAGTTCAGGCTGGCCATGACGGATGCGGATGGTGGTAAAGACACCATCACCATATTGAAAACTGCGATCCGAGAATTGAATTTGCATCGAAGCTACGCATAAATCCGTCAATGTGCCGCAGTATGCCTGAAAAAAGCTTGCTGATAAATCAGCTGCCGGCTATCACAGCTGAAAATCAAAAAGGCTGCAACGCAGCCTTTTCGAATAACGAGATCCGCAGGGTATTACAGTTTCTTAAACAAAATAGAACCGTTCGTACCACCAAAGCCAAATGAATTACAAAGTGCGTATTCCATTTTTACCTGACGGGATTGGTGCGGTACATAATCAAGATCACAACCTTCATCAGGATTATCCAGGTTGATTGTTGGCGTAACCACCTGATCCATCAAAGATAAAACGGTGATAATCGATTCAACGGAACCGGCTGCACCCAGTAAGTGACCCAACATCGATTTGCTGGAACTCACCATTAAGCCTGCAGGCTTGTTACCGAACACGGATTTAATCGCCATTGTTTCTGCGATATCACCGGCTGGAGTTGAGGTCCCATGGGCATTGATGTACTGCACTTGATCTGCATCCACACCCGCATCACGCAGGGCATTAAGCATTGAAGATGCCGCACCCCGGCCATTTTCTGGCGGTGATGTCATATGGAAGGCATCGCCACTCATGCCAAAACCGGCTAATTCAGCATAAATTTTTGCACCGCGTGCTTTGGCGTGCTCGTATTCCTCGAGCATGACAACCCCTGCGCCGTCGCCGAGCACAAAACCATCCCGGTCTTTGTCCCATGGACGACTGGCTTGTTGTGGCGCGTCGTTACGGGTCGAAAGCGCCCGGGCAGCACCAAAGCCTCCCATGCCAAGGGTGGTTGAAGCCTTTTCAGCGCCGCCAGCCAGCATTGCATCAGCGTCGCCATAAGCGATCATCCGCGCCGCATGACCGATATTGTGCACTCCCGTCGTACAGGCGGTGACAATACTGATATTCGGCCCCTGTAAACCCAGCATGATCGACAAGTGACCCGAAATCATATTAATGATGGTAGATGGCACAAAAAACGGTGACAGCTTGCGTGGGCCGCTGGCTAAAAGCTTTTCGTGATTCTCTTCAATTAAACCCAAACCACCAATGCCAGAGCCAATGGCTGCACCGATGCGTCCGGCATTTTGTTCAGTGACTTCGAGCCCTGAATCACGAAATGCCTGGATCCCGGCGGCGACACCATATTGAATAAACAAATCCATTTTCCGGGCTTCTTTACCAGAAAAGAAATTTTCTACTTCAAAGTTTTTTACCAGACCGGCGAATTTGGTACTGTAGGCTTCAGTATCAAAATGGGTAATAAAATCAATGCCGCTTTTGCCCTGTTGTAATGCTTGCCAGGTAGATGCTACGTCATTGCCTAACGGCGTTAACATCCCCATTCCAGTCACAACGACCCGACGTTTCGTCACTTTATCCTCCACAACAACCTGATGTTGTTTGCAATCCTAAGGCTTTTTACCGCTACAAATAAAAACGGGTAGCCTGCGCTACCCGTCTGCATCGCGCCAGGCGATGACCTCACGCTTTATTCAGCGTGGGCTTTGATGTAATCGATAGCAGATTGCACTGTTGTGATTTTTTCTGCTTCTTCATCAGGAATTTCGGTATCGAATTCTTCTTCCAGCGCCATGACCAGCTCAACTGTGTCTAATGAATCAGCGCCCAGATCGTCAACAAAAGAAGCTTCGTGTTTCACGTCTTCTTCTTTAACGCCTAACTGTTCGATGATAATTTTCTTAACGCGTTCTTCGATGTTGCTCATCTTTTCTTCCTTTTTCTCATATAAATCGCAACAGTTCGTGCAATTTTGTGTGGCCGCTAGTTTAGTGGTTCACTCAGGTCGATGCAAGCAATGCGTTTGGCATTTCCTGCTGGTCAAACCTGATATTTAAACCATATACATGCCGCCGTTAACGTGAATCGTTTCACCGGTAATATACGCGGCCTGGTTCGAAGCCAGGAACGCGACAGTGGCCGCAATTTCTTCAGGTTGTCCCAGACGATTCGCCGGTACCTGACCAAAGATCGCTTGTTTTTGTTCTTCCGTCAGCTCCTTCGTCATATCGGTATCGATAAAACCAGGGGCAACAGCGTTGACAGTTATACCACGAGACGCCACTTCTTTCGCAAGAGATTTTGTAAAACCGAGCACACCGGCTTTAGCAGCGGCGTAGTTCGTTTGCCCGGCATTGCCCATGGAACCCACGACAGACCCTATGGTAATGATGCGGCCAAAGCGCTTTTTCATCATGGTCCGCATCACAGCTTTACTCATCCGGAACACCGATGTCAGGTTGGTTTGCATGATATCGAACCATTCTTCATCTTTCATCCGCATTAACAGATTATCACGGGTGATGCCGGCATTATTGACGAGAATATCGATATCGCCGAACTGTGATTTGATGGCTTCGAGACATTGTTCTATCGATTCAGCACTGGCTACGTCCAGCACCATGCCCTGACCGGCCCCTAAATAATCGCTAATCGCCTGCGCACCTTTTTCGCTGGTTGCAGTTCCAATGACTTTAGCGCCTAAGGCTGCCAGCTGCTCAGCAATGGCCCGGCCGATACCACGACTGGCTCCAGTCACTAAAGCAACTTTGCCTTCCAGAGAGATAAAAGCAGTCATACAAATCCTTATTCTTGCGCTGCAAGCGCAGCTTGTAGAGATGCGACATCATGGACCGATGTCGTCAGTAATTCTTTATTGATACGTTTAATCAGACCACTCAAGACTTTGCCTGCTCCCAGTTCAATCACTTCCGTGACCCCCTGAGCGGCTAAAAATTCAATGGTTTCAGTCCAGCGAACCGGGCTAAATAACTGACGAACCAAGGCATCCTGCATCGCTGTAGCATCAGTAGCATTGGCAACATCGACATTGTTGATGACAGAAATGACAGGTTTATGAAAAGCCAAAGCCTGCAGGTCTTTTGCTAACTGCTCAGCTGCCGGACGCATCAAAGCACAATGACTTGGCACACTGACCGGTAACGGCAAAGCACGCTTAGCACCAGCGGCCTTACATAATTCATTGGCGCGCTCTACAGCAGCTTTATGGCCAGCGATCACGACCTGTCCCGGTGAATTGTAATTCACCGGAGAGACCACCTCACCTTGCGCCGCTTCGTCACAGGCTTTTGCAATCAGCGCATCGTCCAGACCAATAATTGCTGACATGGCACCAGTGCCGGCGGGTACAGCAGTTTGCATATACTGTCCGCGTTTTTCGACCAGTTTTACCGCATCAGCCAGAGTCAGGACGCCAGCACAAACCAGTGCTGAGTACTCGCCGAGCGAGTGACCGGCCAAATATGCTGGTGTGGCGCCATTTTGTTGTTGCCATAAACGCCAGACGGCAACAGAAGCCGTGAGTAAGGCTGGCTGAGTGCGGTGCGTTTCGTTTAAATCTGCTTCCGGTCCATTCGCCACTAAATCCCATAGATCATAACCAAGCGCTGCTGAGGCCTCGGCAAAAGTCTCACGCACAATCGCGTACTCAGCATAAAGATCAGACAGCATGCCAACCGACTGCGAGCCCTGCCCCGGAAACACTAATGCAATTTTTTTACTCATTGTTGTTCTCTAAAAAAACAGTCATCGATTAATAACGAACCAGCGCAGATGCCCAGGCGAAACCACCGCCAAAGGCTTCCAGCAATAAAGTTTGACCACGCTGGATCCGGCCATCCCGCACCGCTTCGTCTAAAGCAGTAGGAACAGTCGCAGCGGAAGTGTTGCCATAACGGTCGAGGTTGATCACTACCTGGTCCATCGACATGTCCAGTTTGCGGGCTACCGCAGAAATAATCCGAAGATTGGCCTGATGCGGCACCAGCCAGTCAATCTGTGATTTTTCAAGATTGTTCGCCGCGAGAGTTTGTTCAACCACTTCAGATAATTTAGTAACAGCGACTTTAAAGACGTCGTTGCCTTTCATCGCGCCCCAGCTGTCGTGTACAGAAGACTCGATACCGCGACGCGGATTGTCGACATACAGCAACTCAGAATATTTGCCGTCAGCATGGATATGTGT
>Ga0075154_10000887_pt1 | contig 23036 bp, 14 predicted proteins | sample JI71714BDNA_FD_70965 | JGI IMG/M metagenome (GOLD analysis project Ga0075154, IMG submission 70965) | Wastewater effluent complex algal communities from Wisconsin, to seasonally profile nutrient transformation and Carbon sequestration -... | ecosystem: Engineered > WWTP > Effluent > Algae...
TTAAGGACCGGCTAAGAGTTGGGTTTTCAGTGGGTAAAGCGGATCACGCTATTTCCGTTTCAGGACAATACCTGGAATTGAATAAAAAAATCAGTAATCAGTTTTCGGTAGATACCCGAATCACTTCACTATCACAATCCGGCAATTCTGTGAATAGTTTTGGTTTATCTGATATTTATATAAATGGAAATTATAAACCCGGGAAGATCGGATTCACACTGGGGGCTAAAATTCCGCTCCACCCGGCTGACCGAACCAAAAACAACCTGCCCTTGCCAATGGATTACCAATCCAGCCTGGGGACTTTTGACCTGTTGGCCGGAATTGGTTTCACCATAAAAAAAGTCCAGATAAACACAGCCCTGCAACAGCCCCTTACGCAGAACAGTAACCTGTTTATGGCAGCAGATTACCCGAATGGCTCCCCCTTTCAGACGTTTCAGTCAACCAGCCGGTTTAAACGCAAAGGAGACGTCCTCCTTCGTATATCCTATCCGCTGAACCTGGGATCAAAACTCGTTTTCACACCCGGACTTTTATCCATTTATCACCTGGGTCTTGATTCTTACCGGGATAATCAGGGTATAAAAAAAGAAATCGCAGGTTCAGATGGGCTGACCCTCAACAGTAACTTGTTTTTTGATTATGCCATCAATAGCCGGCAAGGGCTTCAGTTCAGTATCGGTGCGCCATTCCAGGTCAGGGATACGCGACCGGATGGACTCACCCGGAAATTTGTAGCAGGGCTGGAGTATAGTATCCGGTTTTGATTCTTAGTATCTTTGTGCTGTCGAATGAAAAAACTACTCAACAGCCTCCTGTTACTCAGTTCCTTTTTTGGCTACCTTGAATGGCCGCCGGATAATCATGGCTTTATATTCCAGTTGGAAGCAGAAATTATACAGCTGGTAAAAACCAATGCCGCATCGTTGGCACACCCCTTCATTATTCTGCCGTTTATCGGACAAGTGCTATTATTGATTAGTCTGTTTCAATCGTCCCCAAACCGATGGCTCACATTAACCGGACTGCTTTGTACCGGACTGTTGATGCTTTTACTTTTTGTAATTGGATTGCTTACCGCGCATACCGGGATCGTGGCTTCCACACTTCCCTATTTACTGATTTCCTTTTTTGTGGTTCGAATTAATTTTCAGAAAAAAGGGAGGTTGTCGTAAAATAAACCGACTACTGGTTTTTAAGTATACGCATTCACCAGTAATTCTCCAGTTATAGATGTCATGGGGGGTTAAATTGAAAACTTTGCATCAATTTAACCAGATGTCAGAATTCAAGATTCCTCGCTGCGCTTCGGAATCAACATACAATGGGAAAAGAAACCTCTTATCCCTCCTTCCCTTCGGCAACCTCAGGGTAAACTCCGGGATGACAAGGTTTCTTTTGAATTTTCCCATTAAAATTGAACTTTGCTTCAAACGGTATGACAAGGACGCTGTCGTGTAACAACTACAGTAATTGTACTTTTCACTTATTCAACTATGCATCGCTTCGCCCGGGATAAAAAGATAAACTCCGGAGAATCCCTGGCAACTGACACCCGACACCTGACACCTGACCCCCGACTTTCACATTTCCTTAGTAACCAATTCAACCGTTCCTGCATCTAATAGATAAGTACAGCCCGTGCGGTTGGAAGGTGAGTAAAGTGGCTGGATCAAAAACCAGTGATATGAAACATTTACTACACATTTCCGCCGCTTTCGACCAGCCTGAGCTGGTGCAGAACCTTGTAGAACGTCTCGCCTACCGCCGCTACGATGCGGGTTATGATAAAGAAATCATGCCTCCGGGATGCAAGGCCCTGGAAACGTCTTCCACTGAAGCTTTTGTGAGCGGCACCATGGGAATTGAGAGTCTCAATAAACAGGAGCACTATAATATGCCGTTTATTACCTGTTTTATGTTTACCTGCATTAAGGGGAATGAGGAGCCTTATCAGTTGATCTGGAGCAGCTCGTTAAACTAAATTCCAAGATACCGGGAATACAAAGAACCAAGAAGCCAAGACACCAAGATGCCAAATAAGGTCCAAGAACCAAGACGCCAAAGAAGCATCAAGAATCAAAATCCAAACCCTTCTAAGGAAACTGGTTGATTATTGGTGCTTTTTTGGTTCTTGCTATTTTGCTTGTTATTTCTTTGGCATCTTGGCGTCTTGGCTTCTTGGTTCTTTTATTCAGGCGTCTTGGCATCTTGGTTCTTACTCCCTTTCACCCTAAGTTTCCCGCCATTCACCGATAATTCCCCCGCTCCAGCCCATTCCGGCTTGCCCCAAAGCGTCTCAGACCTTAGTTTTGGTGAAAATTGATTGTATGGATCGCGAACAAAGACGAGAAGAAAGACGACAGCGCCGGGAGGAATACCGTATGCGCTGGGAAGAACAACGTCAGCAATATATGGATAATGCCCCCCGGCATGGGCATGTCTGGACCGGCCTCTTTATTGTCCTGATCGGTGTGGCTGCCCTGCTCCATGCCAGTTTTGACGACCTGCCCGCCTGGATCTTCAGCTGGCAGATGTTCCTGATCGCTCTTGGTCTTTTTCTCGGGCTCAAGCACGGGTTCCGGGGAGCCGCGTGGATCGTGCTGATCGCCATCGGCAGCTTCTTTATGTTACAGGAGTTCTACCCCGAACTCGCTATTCGCCGCTATTTCTGGCCCTTATTACTGATTGCAGGCGGCGCCTTTATCATTATCCGGCCCCGTCGCAAATCCTGGGAGCAGTGTGTACGGAAAGAAAACAAAATGAATACTGGCACAACTGCAGGTACGGCTACAAATATTGGTGCCACCGGTAGTACCGATAATTTTATGGGTTCCGGAGAAACCTGGAGCAAGGATGACTTTGTCGATTCAACCTCCATCTTCGGCGGAGATAAAAAAATCCTACTCTCCAAAGATTTTAAAGGAGGAGATATTGTAAACATTTTCGGTGGAACGGAACTGAACCTGACCCAGGCTGATATCAATGGAAAAGTCACGATTGAAATTACAACCATCTTCGGCGGCACCAAACTGATCGTCCCTGCCAACTGGGAAGTAAAATCCGAAGCCGTGACCATTTTCGGCGGGCTGGAGGACAAACGGAGTGCGAGCGTGATGAACAGCAACGGCGATAAGATCTTAGTGCTCACTGGCACGGTGATATTCGGGGGGATAGAGATAAAGAGTTTCTAGTTGTTGGTCATAAGACCAACAACATAACCATAAACCTTGATTGTTGGTCATAAGACCAACAATCAATCATCACCAACCTACTATGAACTGGTACTTAACCAAAATGGTCTTCCGCATCATCTGTGGCGATGGCAATCATACTGCACAGTTTGATGAACAGTTACGGCTGGTAACAGCCGGCAGTAAAGAAGAGGCCTTCCACAAAGCCCAGCTGATGGGCATGCATGAGGAAGAAATGTTCTTCAACCAGCAATTACAACTGGTGCAATGGCAGTTTATCAGTGTCAGTGAACTGTATCAGCTCAACGAACTGATCGATGGAGCTGAGGTATACAGCCGGATAGAAGAACAGGAAAATCCGGAGAGTTATATGCATATTATACAGCAAAAGGCGGAGCAGATCCGGTTTGGTAACACCCTCGAAATCCTGAACCTGGCTTAAAATGGCGCAATCCCCTTTATCATTAATACGGTTCAGGATTATTTTTATCGCTTCCTGGATGATCATACTTGCAGACCATGTCATGCTCCTGCATTTCTTTGGTCTGCCCTGGCAAGCCGCTGCGGTGGATGCTGTACTGAGTAATATCCTTTTATTACTGGCCTGCCTGTTGGTGATGATCGTACTACGCTATTACCTGCCAAGGGGACAACAATATATCAATGTATTCGCTCTCTGCCTGCTGTTGACCATTGCCTGGCTATTACTAAGCAAATGGTTGCTGGGCCTCCTGCTCGGGCAGTATGAAGGATACAAACTGCTCCTTCACAATTCACTATCGATCCGATTCAGCCTCGCTTTCCTGCTCCTTGGTTTTATTACCATGGTGAGTATACTCTGGTACAGTCAGCTGGAACAAAAAGAACAGGAAGAACGGAAAAAAGATGCCGAAAAACTGGCCCGGGAAGCCGAACTGTTTAAACTGCGTCAGCAACTGCAGCCGCACTTTTTATTCAACAGCCTGAACTCGATCAATGCCCTGATCGGCAGCCGTCCGCAGGAAGCCCGTAAAATGGTACAGCAATTGTCCGACTTTCTAAGAGGCACCATCAAAAAAGATGAAACCCAATGGGTGAACCTCAAGGAAGAACTGGAATACCTGCAACTGTACCTGGATATTGAAAAAGTGCGCTTTGGCAACCGGCTCGCCACGGCAATTGATATTGAAGAAATCACCCATAGCCTGAAACTGCCGGCCCTGCTGCTCCAGCCGATTGTGGAAAATGCCATTAAATTCGGGCTCTATGATACCATTGGTGAAACGGTCATTGAAATCAGCGCTACGAAAGAAGAAAACCACCTGCTGATCAAAGTGAAAAATCCATTTGATCCGGAAACCAGTTCACCCAAACAGGGAACTGGTTTCGGGCTCAATTCAGTACAGCGAAGATTATACCTCCTGTTTGCCCGGAATGACCTGGTAACCACGGCGGCCAAAGAGAATATATTTATTACTATTGTGCGGATTCCGCAAGCTTAAACGAACAGATTATGAGTAAAGTAATTATCATCGATGATGAACCCCTCGCAAGAAGTGTGGTCCGTGAATACCTGCAAAAGCACCCCGGACTCGAAGTGGTCGCCGAATGTGGTGATGGATTTGAAGGCGTAAAAGCCATTCAGCAATATCAGCCCGACCTGATCTTACTGGATATCCAGATGCCCAAAATCACCGGCTTTGAAATGCTGGAGTTACTGGATCAGCCACCAGCCGTGATCTTTGCCACGGCCTTTGATGAATTTGCCATCAAGGCCTTTGAGGCACATGCTATTGATTATTTACTAAAACCGTTTAACCAGGAACGTTTTGATAAAGCCATTGGCAAATGGGCGGAACAACAGTCAGCCACAACAGCTCCTGAAAAAAACACACAGGAACTCCTGGAAGCTGCATCACTTTCGCCATCACAACGGCAGCGTATTGTAGTGCGCAACGGCAGTAAGATCAAAATCATTTCCGTGAATGATGTCTGGTACCTGGAAGCGGCCGATGATTATGTGAAGATCCATACTACCGAAGGTTATTTCCTGAAGAATAAGACCATGGCCCATTTCGAACAGTCGCTGGATCCGGCCCTGTTTGTTCGTTCCCACCGCTCTTATATTGTAAATGTGCAGCAGATTACAAGAATTGATCCTTATGAAAAGGATAACCATGTGGCCGTGCTGCGTTCCGGCGCTAAAGTACCGGTGAGCCGTTCGGGCTATGCGAAGCTGAAGGAAGTGCTTGGTTTATAATGCGCATTGAGTGTTGAACTTTGAATATTGAACATTGATATCCTTAGCACCCCAATGCTCAATATTCAATGTTCATTTATCAATTTTCAATGATTAATGCGAATGCCGTCTCTTAATCAATCCCCCCGAAGCCTCCTTGATCGTATTCGCAAATACAAAAGCCTTTGGATCCACTTCACTAACGAGGTTCTTCAGTTTACGTAATTCAAGCCGGGTGATGACGGTAAAAATAATATCACACTCCGCACTCACTTCAAATTTTCCGGGGAGAAAGCCCCGCTCTCCTTTATATACCGTAATAGCCCTGCCCAGCTTACTCACTAACTGATACTTGATGGCTTCGCTTTTACCGGAAACAATAGTAACACCGGTATAGGCCTGGAGACCTTCCACCACATAATCAATACAACGGGTGGCGGTAAAATAAGTAAGAATGGAGTACAAAGCCGTTTCAATACCAAATCTGAATCCGGCAATGGTGAAAATAACGATATTGATACCCAGGATGATTTCGGTGATGGTGAAAGATGTTCGTTTCAATGTATACACCGCCAGTACTTCAATTCCATCCAGTGCTGCGCCGGTCCGCATGATCAGCCCGATCCCAATACCCAGGAAGGCGCCACCAAAAATAGAAATCAGCAGTTTATCCTCGGTTAAACCGTAATTAGGGATCAGGAGCAGGCAGACACCCAGCAACATGACACTGAGTAATGTGCGGAGAGCAAACCGTTGACCGATGGTATAATAACTGACAATAATCAACGGAAGATTAAATAGCAAAATAATCAGGCCCAGGTTAAAATCATAAATTTCATGGACAAGCAGGGAAATACCGGTAATCCCTCCATCAAAGAAATGATTCGGCACCAGGAATAGCTTTAAGGCTATCGCGGCAATCGTTACCCCAACCACGGCCAGCAATCCGTCCAGCAAGAGTTGTTGCGGATTCGTTTCATGCTTTGATGCAAAACCAGCTTCCAGCCGGGCATTGATCCGCTTCAGGTTCTCTCCCTTTTTTTCATCCAGCAGTTTTCCCGCACTGCTGGTAAAATACTGATGAGCCGATAGAAATTCAGTCTGCATCAACAACCACTCTTCTTCTGTTTTCTTAAACCCTGACTGTCTGAATTCTTCCAATAACCTGGCTGAGATCTGATCATATTCATCCGTTCCGAAATAAAACAGATCGGCATCCGCCAGTATCCGTCCCAGTCCATCCGCTGGTGATTGTGGAATACGTGTCGCCATAATGATCTGGCACACCCGGCTGATCTGTCCGGATGTATAATCAAACCCGGGCAGGTATTCCGCTGCTAACTTACAAGAGATTTCCTCATGCCCCTCTGCCTGCTGCAGGAAACCCGCATCATGGAACAAGGCAGCTGTCTTAAGCAGTACCAGATCCTCTCCTGTTACCTTTTCCGCATTGGCCAACGCAATGGCTGAATTCAGTACCGATCTGGTATGTGCCGCATCATGATAAGTCACCCATTGTGGCAATTCGCTTTCCAGCTTACCCATCAGAAAATTACAGGCGTTTTCGTATTGCATATTTCTTCAATAAAAAAAATAAATAAATTAATCAACTACTTCATATGTATTTACCGGCTGGGATTTGTTTTTCAAATGCATCTCACCCACTGGTTTGCAATTAAAAGAATCCTTCACCTTCTGGTAAGAGGACTCACTGATCAGGATCTGTCCAGGCGTCGCAGAGGACTGCAATCGTTGTGCTGTATTCACCACATCCCCGATCACCGTATAATCCAACCGTCGAAGTGTAGCAGAACCAATATTTCCGGAGATCATTTCGCCCGAATTGATACCGGTTGACACTTTGGGTGTATAACTCTTCAGTTCTTCTACAACCGGGAGATTGGCAATTTTTGTCCGGACCGCCAGTGCCGCATCGATGGCCCTGTCCAGGTGGTAATCACCCCGGAAAACCGCCATTACCGCATCACCCATGAACTTATCAATATAACCACCCTGGGCAATAATCTCCTTGACCATCACATCAAAATAGCTGTTCAGGAGTCTAACCACTTTATCGGGGGTTTCATTTTCACTGATGGAAGTAAATCCACAAATATCAAAAAACGCAATGGAGGCTTCCACTGTTTCATTGGCAGCCAGGGAAGATTCAAATTCACGACCGCCCATAAAGTTTAGTACCGTTTCATCCACATACATTCTCAGGATATTGTTCTCCTTGATAGCTTTCATCGTTTCCCGCAACTGGGTGACATGTTTGATGGTTTTTTCCATCGTCAGTTCGAGGTCTTCAAAATTGACCGGCTTGGTAATAAAATCAAAAGCGCCCCGGTTCATCGCGGTACGGATATTATCCATATCCCCGTAGGCGGAAACGATCACGGACTTCAGCAACCCGTTTTGCTCGCCCAGTTTGGTGAGCAGGGTCAGTCCGTCCATTTCAGGCATATTGATATCGCTCAGCACCACATCCACATCGTGGTGCTGGGTCAGCTGTTCCAGTGCATGCACCCCGTTGGCGGCAAATACAAACTGATACAGATTTTCCCGGATTTTCTGGCGAAACTTCTGCCGGATCAACACTTCCAGATCCGCTTCGTCGTCTACTACAAGTATTTTAGCCATCAGATCAGTGTTTTTAATTTTTCTTTTAATTCAGTAAAGTCAACCGGTTTGGTCAGAAAATCATCCGCCCCCAATTGCTTGGCGGTATTGAAGTTTTCAGCGTCACCGTAAGCAGTAATCATCATCACCACGGGCGGGGGTTTGAAGTACTTGGATTTGATCTGCCCCAGCAGTTCCAGCCCGCTCATCCCCGGCATATTGATGTCGGAGAGGATCAGCACGGCTTCCTGTTCATGCTCATTCAGGTATTTTAGCGCTTGCTCGCCAGAAAAGGCAAAATCAAAATGCATTTCCCCGTTTTTTATTTCCCGGCGGAATCGTTGTTCAAATAAGGTCTGAACATCTGTTTCGTCATCTACAACTAAGATTTTCATCATTGGTTCAATGTTTAAATGGTAATGTTATTCTGAATTCGGCATATGCTCCTTCTTTGGTATCCACCACCAACTGACCACCATGGCCCTTGGTGATGATTTCGTAGCTCATACTGAGCCCCAGCCCGGTTCCTTCGCCGGTAGGTTTGGTGGTGAAAAAAGGCTGGAATATTTTATCCAGTACTTTTTGTGGCACCCCGTTGCCGTTGTCCCGTACGCTTATTTCAATGGCGTTTCCCAGGTTCTTGGTAGACACTTCGATCATCGGCTCGTACCCATCGTCGGCTTCTTTACGTTTCAAGGCCACGGAATAAAATGAGTTGGTGATCAGGTTCAGTAATACCCGTCCAATATCCTGTGGCGCTACCTGTATATCGGGCAAACCTTCTTCAAAATGGGTTTCTGTTTTTGAATTGAACGCATGATCCTTGGCCCTGAAGCCATGATAACTCAGGCGCAGGCATTCATCGGCCAGGTTATTGATATCGGTTAGTTCTTTCTGCCCACTGCTGTTCCGGCTGTGCTGCAGCATTCCTTTTACAATCGAGTCGGCTCTTTTGCCATGAAAAGAAATCTTCTCATTGTTTTGTTTGATATCCTCCGCCAGCTGTACCGCTTCTGTAGTATTTCCCTTTATAAACTCCTCCTTCATTTCATCTATCAGTTCGGTATTCACTTCGGAAAAGTTATTGACGAAGTTCAGCGGATTTTGTATTTCATGGGCAATGCCGGCGGTGAGTTCTCCCAGGCTTGCCATTTTTTCTGAATGAATCAATTGCACCTGTGTTGCTTTCAGATCGGTCAGTGTTTTCTCTAATACCCTGTAGGATCGTTGGCGCTGTCTGAAGTTCCTGAAAAAAACCAAGGCCAATACTGCCAACAACCCTAACCCACCCAGTAATGCCATCATTTTTATTCTGTTTCTGGCCGTGATGCTTTCCTGAGCCTGCTTTTCCAACTGCATCTGCTCCTCAAAGCTGACTTGCTGAAACTCCGTTACCTTTTTATTGAAATTTTTGTATAAACTGTCGCCGATTTTCTTTGACACCATCAGGTAGGCTAATGCACTATCTGAATTTCCATTTAACCGCCAGGCAGTTGCGATCTGCTCAGTGGAGGTTGTGATACCTTTTGCAGCATCTAACTGACGGGCCAACTGGTATCCTCTCGTTGCATAAAACAAAATAGAGTCCGCGATCCCCAGTTTTTCATAAAGAGTGGCCATGGAAGTATTGGCGGCAATTTCGCCAGCCAGGTTGTGCTGCTCATTGTTTACACTAATCGCCTGATGTAAATAAATCTTAGCCGAATCAAAGATGCCTTTATTGAAATAGACCAATCCAATATCTTCCAGGATAAATCCTTCATAGCCCCGCCAACCGGTGATGCTGACATTTTCCAATGCTCTCTTTGCATAGGTAAATGCCGAATCAGGCTGATTCATTCCCGCATAAATCGACCCAATATTCATATTACTGGTTACCCGCCCGCCGGGCTCACCAATTTCATCAGCAACCTGTATTTCCCTCTGAAAATATTCGATAGCCTTCTTCAAGTCTCCTGTCCCGGAATAAATATTCCCCATCTGGTGATAGATCCCAATCAACAGGGAATATCGGTACTTAGATGGGTCATTCCTGAACTGATTGTCCTGTGGAATATAGGCACCTTTTTCATTTTCCTTTTGTTCAGAAATGGCAAGCGCTTCATTACATAATCGCAGACCATGTGTGAAATTTGCCTGTTTCTGGAGCAGGTATGATTTCAACATCAACTGAGCAACCAGGTAGAGTTGCTGATCCATTTTCCTGGCAATTTCCATACTCGCTTCAATAAAGAACATGGCACTGTCCCGGTTGCTTTCAGAGTGGTAAACAGAAAGTTTATACAGCGTTTCCATCCTTACTGTATCATTGACCGCTTTAGTAAGTAACCAATGAAGACTATCCGGTTTATTGTCCCGGGACTGTGACATACCAGTACAATGAAACAGAAACAAAAATAAAATACTCAGGAAAAACTTAATACACATATCAGTTTACAGGTATTTGAATAATAAATGATGTTCCTTCCCCCTCCTTTGTTTCGAGTTTTATCTCCCCCCCATGCGCTTTCACAATATCATAACTCAGGCTCAACCCCAGCCCCGTGCCCTGCCCGGTGGGTTTTGTGGTAAAGAAAGGCTGAAATATTTTATCGGAAATATGCGGTGGAATCCCATTCCCATTGTCGCTGACTTTCACTTCAACTTTCGCCCCCGACTTCTTGGTGCTGACTTCCACAACCGGTTCATATCCCTCCAATCCCTGTTTCGCTTTTTCGTTCACCGCATAAAAAGCATTCGTTAACAGGTTCAGCAGCACTCTGCCAATATCCTGCGGTATGACACTGACGTTTCCAATTGATTCATCAAAGTTGGTTTTCATCGTGGCATTAAAGGAATGATCCTTTGCCCTTAATCCATGATAAGCCAGCCGCAGGTATTCGTCCGCCAATTCATTGATATCCGTCGGTTCCTTTGTCCCGCTGCTGCTCCGGCTATGCTGCAACATCCCTTTTACTATCGCATCCGCCCTTTTGCCATGGTGCAGGATCTTTTCCAGGTTTCCTTGTAAATCGCCGGCAATCGCCTTCACTTCGGCTGTATTTCCCTTGTTCACTTCGTCAACCAGTTCACTGATCAACTCTCCACTCACATCGCTGAAATTATTGACAAAATTCAGGGGATTCTGGATTTCATGGGCAATCCCGGCCGTCAGTTCCCCTAAACTAGCCATTTTCTCCGATTGAATCAGCTGTGATTGGGTGGATTTCAGCTCCACCAGGGCCGCATCCGCTTTTTCCCGCTGCTGGTCCGTTTCTTCTTTTTGCCGTTGGAGCTGCTCATAAGCTCGTTGCTTTTGCCGGTTGTTCCGATAAATCAGTCCGATAATAATGACCGCCACTCCGATACCGGTCAGTAACAGGTAGAGTCGTCTTTTGTTTCCGGCGGCGATTCTTTCCTTTTCTTCGTTTTGTAACCTGACTTGTTCATCCAGGGTCAATCGCTGAAAAGCGGCCAGCCTTTTCAGTTTTTCCCCCATTAAACTATCCTTCACGGTGAGTGCCAACTGCAGGTATTTATTGCTGCTATCCACTTCCCCTTTCATAGAATAAGCCGTGGCCAGGTGCTGAAAGGCTTTACCCAGGTTGACTTCGCTGGCCACGAATGAAGTAACAGCACCCAGCGACTTTATCGCCGGAAGGTTGATGGACGCATAATGCAACACTGAATCGGCCTTGTTTCTTTCCATATAATAGGTGATCAGTTTCTCAAAAGTCCCCGCCACCGAGGTGAAATTACCGGTAGCATGACCCATTTGCAGCGACTGATGATAATAATACAAGGCCAGTGAATCATTCCCTTTTCCCCGGTAAATATCCCCCATGACTGACCATATATAGGCCAGGTATTTGTTGACTCCTCCCTGTTTGCTATAGCGTTCGCCTTCCCTGGCATACAACAAGGCCGAATCCGGCTGATTCAACAACAGGTAATTGGTGGACAGCACCATGTCGCCCACGGTCACCCGGAAAGAATTCCCGGCTTCCAGTCCGATGCGTCTGCCTTCTTTAAAGTAATGCAGGCTTTCTGAACTGCCGGTTTGCAATTTCAGGTGACCATACATGTGATTCAGCATGGATAAAGTAATCAACCGGTTCTTACCAGGACCAGGGAAAGGAGTCAGTTCCCAGGTATCCGCCTCTTTGCTATCTGTGGCGATCTGAATAGCTTCTGTCAGGTTCGTCAATGCTTCACTGAAACGGCCCAGGTAGATTTGCTGATAGGCCACTTGCCCTTGTGTATATGCTTCTTCGAGGTGTCGTTTGTATTTTTTCGCCAGCTCATACCGGAACGAGGCATAATGCAATGCTGAATCACGGTTGGTTTCCTCGTAAAAAGTATAAATGGCTCTCGATACTTTAAACTTCACTGAATCTGCTGTGGCTTGCTGAAAAGCATACCGCAGGCTGTCAGGCAACAGCGGCTGTGCCATCAGCGATGAGCTCCCAATCAAAAATAATAGTATGATATAACGTTTCATTTACGATAAAGAATCAGGTAATTGAATTATAAATGTTGACCCTTCACCCTCCTTCGTCTCCACCTTCAACTCTCCCCCGTGCGCTTTTACGATATCATAACTCAGACTCAATCCCAGCCCTGTACCCTGCCCGGCGGGCTTGGTGGTAAAAAACGGTTGGAATATCTTATCCAGTACTTTCTGTGGAATGCCATTCCCGTTATCTGCCACTTTAATCTCAACTTTTTTGTCAATCTTCCAGGTACTCACCGAAACAACAGGTTCAAAGTTGTCACCCTGAGCCTGCCGAAGGGCTCTCTTTTCATTTACTACATAAAAAGCATTCGTGATCAAATTCAAAATCACCCTGCCGATATCCTGCGGCACTATATGAATATTTCCAATGCTTGCATCATAGTCCGTATGCATCGTCGCATTAAATGATTTATCCTTGGCCCTCAATCCATGGTAAGCCAGTCTTAAATATTCATCGGCCAGCGCATTGATATCCGTAGGTTCCTTCTGGTTACTGCTGCTGCGGCTGTGCTGCAGCATACCTTTTACAATAGCATCGGCCCTTTTACCATGGTGCACGATCTTCTCTGAATTTTCCCTGATGTCTGTCGCAATCGACTTTACTTCAGCGGTATTCCCCTTGTCCACTTCTTCCATTAATTCACTGATCAGCTCCGTATTGACTTCTGAAAAATTATTCACGAAGTTCAACGGGTTTTGTATTTCATGGGCAATGCCGGCGGTGAGTTCCCCCAGGCTGGCCATTTTCTCCGACTGAATCAGCTGCGCCTGTGTGGACTTCAATTGTGTGTAGGCTTTTTCAATTTCCCTGGCCTGTGCCAGTTCTTTTTGTTGGGTTCTTTCCCTTTCCCGCTTGACAATATAGTTTTTCTGGTATTTATAGATCAGGTACCCGGCCAGAATCACTAACAATCCGTAGAAAATATAGGCCCACCATGTTTTCCACCAGGGCGGGGTAATATCAATAGCGATACTTTTCGACACAACAGCACCATCACTATTGATGGCTTTTACGTGCAGGGTATAGTTGCCCGGCGGCAAGTTAAAAAACGTGGCCTGGGTCTCGGTCCCCAAATCCCTCCACTCCTCGTCATAATTTTCCAGTTTATACAGGTAGGTTATATTGCCCGGACTTTCATAATCGATGGCTCCAAACTCAAATGAAATGGTGTTTTGACTGTAATTCAGTTTAATGTTACTGGTTTTCCATATGGGCTCCGTCAATACAGTTCCATCCTCTGCCAACACCACCTGATTCCCTATTTTAAAACTGGAAAAGCTCAAAATGGGTGGTCTCCGCTCATCTTTCAGCTCATCCGGTTTAAATGAATAATACCCCTTATTACTACCCAGGTATAAGCGGCCGTCTTTTGCTTTGAAATTGCGCAGCCATAATTCAGTTGAACTTTGAACGCCTTGAGCGGTACCAAAAATGGTTGCGGCATCGCGTTTGCTGTTTAATTTGATGATACTTCTGTTTGTGCTTACCCATAAATTCCCCTTGTTATCCTCTATCAAACCCAAAACATTATCAAATCCGCCGGGATATATCTCTGTAACAAATTTTTTAAACTTATTTTTTACCTGATCAAAGGAGAAAAGAATGCCCCCACAGTTAGCCCAAATGATACCGGCCGCATCAATACAAACATTCACTATCTGACCGCCACTTAACTCATACCGTTGAAACTTTTCCGTTTTTATATCCAGTGCAAAAATTTCATTGTCAGTCGCCAACCAAATCCTGCCGTTCTTCTCCTGTACAATATCGTTTATATGCGACTTACTGATACCAAAACTATCCTTGGGGTTGTGCGTGTAATTGGTACATACTCCCGTCTTAGGATCCATCCGTGACAACCCTTTGTGTGTACCGATCCATAAATAATGCTCGCGGTCAAAAAATAAAATATGTGTTGTGTCATGTACCAGACTGGCCGGGTTATTTTTATCGTGTTTGTAATGCGTTATTTGTTCAGTTTTTATACTGAATTTATCAACCCCGTTAAAGTGATTAGCCAACCAGATATTACCTTCGCCATCACCCACCATACTCATTACCTCTTTGCTCAAGAAACTGGTTGGATTTCGCGGGTCTTGCCGGATTAATTTTTGCTCACCAGTCAATACATTTTTCCGGATGAGTCCACTGTCTGAATTAATCCAAAGCATATTTTTTTCTTCTTCGAAATAAAATGAACTCGCAGATGCATTGAGCGGCGTATAAGGAACCGTGGTACTGGAAAAATCAATGTTATAAATACCCTTGCTGCGGCTTACAATCCAGAGCAAGCCGTCTTTGGATGTAAAAGCCCGCAGGGCAGAACTATCGGTAAAACCAGTTAAGGTATCTTTGGCATAGCGGTTTGTTATATCATTACTCACCCGACCAAAGTGAACAGTTCTTTTCAAAAAAGGGTCATACATATTTATCCCGCTGGTCATTGAACCAATCCAGAGCCTGCCTTTTACATCCTCTGTAATAAAACTGGTAAAATCATTTTGACCTCCGGAAACAGGCGGACTGCTTGGTTTATCCAGGTTTGCGGCATCGAATTGATAATTGCTGAATTTGCCGCTCACCCTGTCCAATATTTGTAATCCATTTCCACTCGTACCTACCCATAAAATTCCTTTTCTATCTTCATAAACAGCATACACCATGTTGCTGGCAAGACTATTGGGATTTCCGGGATCGTGTTTGTATTGAATAAATTTTCCAGTTGCCTGATCGAGCCGGGCCAATCCGCCCATACCGTCTTTTTTAATCTTTCCGGTAAATTCAGTCCAGCCTGTCCATAAATGGCCTTTGCTGTCTTCGAAGAGCGTAGTAATACCGGCAACATTATCAGCACTGCTCACATAGCTGGCCAATTCATTTATGATATAATGCGTAAAGATTCCGGTTGCAGGATCAAACTTGTCAACGGCACGGGTTGTACCGATCCAGATATTTCCAGAGCGATCGGTTAGAATGGCAGTTACCGTATCATTGCTCAGGCTTTTCGGATCAGTTGGACTATGCCGGAAATGGGTGAATTTTTTTGTTTCAGGATTGAAGCGGTCAACCCCGTAACCAATGGTGCCGGTCCATATATTACCAGCAGAATCAGCAGCTAGCGCTATTGCGAGGTTACTTGCCAGTGAGTTGGTATTATCCGGATTGTGGCTGAAAAGGGTGGTTTTTTTCCCGTCATAACGATGCAATCCCTTATTTACTCCCGTAAACCAGATATACCCTTTCTGGTCTTGAGTAATTACCTGTTCATAACCCAGTTCAAAGGTTTTATTACCCAGCACCTGATTAAACTTTAATTGCTGCGAAAAAACCAGTCCTGATGAAAGGAGCATGCCGGCAAGAAGCAATAACCATGAATATTTTTTCATTGGAATGATTTAGACTGTTGGTAATTGAATAATAAATATTGAACCTTCCCCGTCCTTTGTCTCCACTTTTAGCTCCCCGCCATGCGCTTTCACAATATCATAACTCAGACTCAAGCCCAATCCTGTTCCCTGCCCGGTTGGCTTGGTAGTAAAGAAAGGTTGGAATATTTTGTCCCTGATTTCGGCAGGAATACCAGGTCCATTATCCCTGACCGAAATAATTACTTTATCAGCTTCCCTTTTTGTACTTATCCAGACTGTGGGAACATGCCTGTAATCGGGGTCTGAGACCCCCCCTTTGAGGGGCAGGGGGGCGGCGTAAAATGCATTGTTAATCAAATTGAGTATCACCCGGCCGATATCCTGCGGCACAATATTGACATTCCCGATTGAAGTGTCAAAAGCCGTTTTCATAGTGGCATTAAAGGAATTGTCCTTGGCCCGGAGTCCATGATAGGCCAGCCGCAGGTACTCATCGGCCAAAGCATTGATATCTGTCGGTTCTTTCTTCCCGCTACCGCTGCTGGAATGTTGCAGCATGCCTTTTACGATAGCATCGGCTCGTTTGCCGTGATGTTTTATTTTTTCAGAGTTGTCTTTTATATCCCCCGCAATCAATTTCACTTCAGCTGTATTCCCCTTGTCAACCTCGTCAACCAATTCACTTATCAACTCACTATTTACTTCCGAAAAATTATTGACAAAGTTCAAGGGGTTCTGAATCTCATGGGCAATGCCTGCGGTAAGCTCACCAAGCGATGCCATTTTTTCAGCTTGTATCAGTTGCTTTTGCGTGTTTTTCAATTCCAGCAATGTATTTTCCACCTGAATTTTCTGTAATTCAATTTCCTTTTTTTGAATGGTCAGCAGTTGATTCGCTTTTTGGCGGATTCGGTTATTGCGGAATAAAAGGAACGCAATGGACAACAACACTATGATACCGGCAATAAATGCATATGTCCGGTTTGTATTTGCCTTTTTTATTTTCAGACTTTCCTGCTGCTGTAAAGCAATTTGTTCGTCAAATGCCACATTCTGATAGGCCAGTATCTTGCTTTTTTCATCCTGGTTAAGACTGTCACTCAACAGCCGGTATAGATTCAAAAAATGGAAAGAACTGTCGCGGTTTCCCGTTATGACATACAGGTCATATAAAGAGGCATAAACCCTTTTCCTTTTTTCGGGCTCCCCGAGCAAATGGTAGGCCATCAACGCACTTTTTAAATAATAAATGCCGGAGTCGGGTTTGTTCTGCAGTTTGCATATTTCGGCGTATGGAAAATAGGCTTCCGGCAATTTAGCAATGCTATGATTGGCTTCATTGGCCAGGATAGACTGATCAAGATACTTCCTGGCCCTGGCAAAATCATTCTTACTGACATATGCTTCGCCAATCAATTTTAACTGGTGTCCCTCATACGTTTTATACCCTGACTGACGCATATCAATCAGCGCCTGTTCTCCAAAATATATAGCCGAATCCGGTTTATTCATGCTGACATAGATCTGGGAGAGATTGGATCGGAGTAATCCCAGTAATTCACTATTGTTAATAAGTCCACCGATTTTCAAACCCTCGTAGAGTTGAGCAAGTTCCCGTTGCCTGTCCCCCATCTGATTGTATAACTGGGAGAGATCGTTATGAATAAAACCTAAAGAAGTAAGTCGGGCATACCTTGCATCCCCATTGGGTGAAAACCAGGAAAGATTCCAGATATTTTCCTCCGTACTTTTATCTTCGGCTATCTTCCTTGCATTTAAAAGATGGGTGAGGGATAGCGGATAATTTTTTAACTGTGATAAAAGCCATCCAGATGCATCATAGGCATCCGCTTCCCAAAACCGCTGCTTTAGTTTTTTAGCCAACTGAAGCTGTTTCAACGTATAAAACAAACTGGTATCCCTGTCTTTCTCCTGGTAATATAATCCTAATGACCGGGCTAGTTTCATTCGCACTGAATCATTATCTGAGACCCGGAATAAAACTTTAGCACTATCTGCCCCTTTATTGGTCCATTGTACGAAATAGGTCTGTTCCTGCGCCAACAGACATTGAACAGGGATAAATAAAATAAAGAAAATCAAAATCCTTTTCATGTTATCCGGTTACATTTAGCTCAATCGTAAATATGGTACACTCGCCCTCTATCGTATCTACTTTCAATTCTCCTCCATGCGCTTTCACAATATCATAACTCAGGCTCAGCCCCAACCCCGTTCCCTGCCCGGTAGGCTTGGTGGTGAAAAAAGGCTGAAATATTTTGTCCAGTACTCTTGCAGGAATTCCATTGCCATTATCCTTTACCATCACCTCAATTTTGTTTCCTGTCCTTTTTGTACCTACTTCAACCGTGGGTAAATACCCCTGAATCCCCTTTTTTGATTGTTCATTTACTGCATAGAAAGCATTACTGATCAGGTTGAGGATCACCCGGCCGATATCCTGTGGTACGATGTTGACATTCCCGATTGATGGGTCAAAATCCGTTTTCATGGTCGCATTAAAGGAATTGTCCTTGGCCCGGAGCCCATGGTAAGACAGCCGCAGGTACTCATCTGACAGCGCATTGATATCGGTGGGTTCTTTCTTGCCGCTACTGATGTTGGAGTGCTGCAGCATCCCTTTTACGATCGCATCGGCTCTTTTGCCATGATGGTTTATTTTTCCGGAATTTTCCTTAATGTCAGCAGCAATTAACTTTACTTCTGCTGTATTCCCCTTGTCAATCTCATCAACCAGTTCACTGATCAATTCACTGTTAACTTCCGAAAAATTATTGACAAAGTTCAACGGATTCTGGATTTCATGGGCTATGCCGGCGGTGAGTTCTCCGAGAGAGGCCATCTTCTCGGAATGAATCAGCTGGGCCTGCGTGGCTTTCAGCTCAATCAGCGATTTTTCCAATTCAGCAGTACGTTCTTTTACCAGTTTTTCAAGTGCCGCGTTTTTGGTTTTCCACTCTTCAATACCCCAGGTATCTTCTTCCGTGGCAACATTCTCCGGTTTAGACCCATGAAAATGGATCACGACCCATTTATCATCCCGGTATTCCAGCACATTGCTATAGCGCAACGCTATTTTTATTTTTTCATTATTAACCGTTAACTCAAGCGTAATTTCATCCACATAAACGGCCACATTGCCGCCATGAGTTACTTTACGTAATACAGGATTTATTGTCCACACTATCTCCATACCCTGACTTTGCTCTCTTTGCCGGGTAATGAGACTTTTCAGGTCAGCCACCGAAAATATTCTTTCGTCAATTGTAGTACCAAATCCCATAAGATCCGGTGACGTTAAATGATCCATTATACCCAATTTCTCCGGACTATTAAGTCCGGTTTCCATGAATTGCTGGTGTGTTTCGTTGAGTAACCTTTCCTTTTCTGTCATCATAACTACTATAATTTATACAGGCAGGGTGATAATAAATTCACTTCCCTTGCCTTCCTCGGTGTCCACCTTCAGCTCCCCGCCATGCGCTTTCACAATATCATAACTCAGACTCAGCCCCAACCCCGTTCCCTGGCCGGTAGGCTTGGTCGTGAAAAAAGGCTGAAATATTTTGTCTCTGATTTCGGCAGGAATACCAGGTCCATTATCCCTCACTGAAATAACTACTTTATCCCTTTCCCTTTTTGTACTTACCCAGACTGTGGGAACATGTCTGTAATCGGGGTCTGAGAACCCCCCTTTGGGGGGCAGGGGGGCCGCGTAGAAAGCATTACTGATCAGGTTAAGGATCACCCGGCCAATATCCTGAGGTACGATGTTGATATTGCCGATTGACGGGTCAAAATCCGTTTTCATGGTGGCATTAAAGGAACTGTCCTTGGCTCTCAAACCATGATAGGCCAGCCGCAGGTACTCATCGGCCAAAGCATTGATATCTGTCGGTTCTTTCTTCCCGCTACCGCTGCTGGAATGTTGCAACATTCCTTTTACGATGGCATCGGCTCGTTTGCCGTGGTGTTTTATTTTTTCAGAGTTGTCTTTTATGTCCCCTGCAATCAATTTCACTTCAGCTGTATTCCCCTTGTCAACCTCGTCAACCAATTCACTTATCAACTCACTATTTACTTCCGAAAAATTATTGACAAAATTCAACGGATTCTGAATCTCATGGGCAATACCAGCGGTAAGTTCTCCCAGGCTGGCCATCTTCTCGGATTGGACGAGCTGGGATTGGGCGGATTGCAGGTCGGCGTACGCCTTCTCAATCTTCTTCTTGTCCCTGTTCTTTACAATATACCCATAGCATAAAAAAACACCCAGCAGCAACATGGCACCAATGGCAACGTATTGCAGGTTACGAGTACGCCTGGCAATGGCATCTTTCTTATCCTGTTCTGATTTTTGTTTTTCCTTTTCGGCGTTGAACTTATCTTTCTGTGCTTCCCTTTTAATTTCATCGCCACTCAATCTTTCTTTCAAGGAAGCATACTCCTTATAATGACTCAATGCGCCAAAACCATCACCCCGGGCAGAGTCAATCCTGAAAGAAAGTAATTCGATGTCAGCCCTCCCTTCTACATCAAACCAATCTCTTTTAAATTCTACGTTGGCTATATCACTTAATTCTTTTGCCCTTGCAAAATTCTTTAGACCAAAGTAATCCCTCGCCAACAAATAAAGCATATAGGACTTTGTCTGATAAGGATCCCCGATTGAATCAAGAAAACGGACACAACGTGTATGATAATTACTGGCTATTTCATAATGATTCTGTTGATAATGTACATTACCTAAATGCATAAGATTTGCAGGTAATCGCCAATTATCATTTGCTTTCTCCTTTTGATCACTTAAACCTTCAGTTGTGCTCAGACTTTTTTCTAAAAAAAACTGAGCCTGCTTATAGTCCATATTATCACTGTACGCATTCCCGATATCCAGATAAATATCGCCCGATGTGAACGGGGGATTGCCAATAGAACCATTGATTTTTTGTACTAGTTCCAGGTTCTCAATGGCTTTTGTAATGTCTTTTTGCCTTGCATAAAAATTTCCCAGGTTTCTTAATGTCAGGCAAATCTCAACCGAATCTTTCGTTTTGTATGATATAGCCAGGGCCGTTTGCAGGTTTTCCAGTGCCAGGTCAGATTCATTGAAATCCCTGTATAAGATGGCCAATAATCTATGGCTTTGTATCAAACCTTTATCAAAACTCATTTCCCTGCAGCTGGAAACAGATGACTGGATTGCATCCAGTCCTGCCTCATAATTTCCTGCCGAACTGTAAAAAGCACCCATAAACAAGTATCCGTTCACCATTAAAGTCGTGTCTTTGATTTCTTTTGCAACAGATATGCTTCTGGTTATGTACTTGCGAAAGAGTGCCGAATCTTTCTTTTGATCTATTGAGACCCCTGCCATACCATACAAAAAAGATCCCGCTCTTCGCTGATCGCCGGTTTTCTCAATAGCCTGCAGCCGGTGCTGAAGATAGGCCATTGCTTTCCCCCACTCCGCCACACTGCCATTCCTGTAATAAACTCCCATCAGCGATAAAAGTGATTGCTCCTGCCCGATCAGCTTTTGCCTTTCCTGTTTATCTTTTTCCACCAAAAAAAGCTGATCGACCAATTGCAATGCCGGTTCAGTGTACAGCCATTTGTCATTCTTGCTGCTGGCTTCTCCCAATGCCAGGTAAAGGCGCAGCCTGGCCGTGTCTGTCTTTGCATTCCGCAGCGTTGCTTTAAGTGAATCAAGCACCCTGTTTTGTGCAAAGCAGCACAACTGGAATTGCAGGAATAATAAAAACAAAATAATTTTTCTCATAACAGTTTACCTGATATTAATGTCCCCGGTAGTTCATACCGGTAATGTAATAATGAATCCGCTGCCTTCGCCTTCCGTTGTTTCCACTTTCAGTTCCCCTCCATGCGCTTTCACAATATCATAACTCAGACTCAGCCCCAACCCTGTTCCCTGCCCGGTGGGCTTGGTGGTGAAGAAAGGCTGAAAAATCTTATCGATCACATGCCGGGTAATGCCATTGCCGTTATCGTTCACACTGATCACAACACCAGCTTCCCCGGATGATGTATTGAGTTTTCTTGTAGTGACGGTTACAGTCGGTTCGTAACCGGGAGGCTGTTGCTTCTTCTTTTCATCTACGGCATAAAACGCATTGGTGATCAGGTTCAGGATAACCCTTCCGATATCCTGGGGGATCACATTAATATTTCCGATCGTATCGTCAAATTCAGTTTTTAATGTGGCATTGAACGACTTGTCCTTGGCCCTCAGGCCATGATAGGCCAGCCGCAGGTATTCATCTGCCAGCGCATTGATATCCGTTGGCTCCTTTACCCCGCTGCTGCTGCGGCTGTGCTGCAACATGCCTTTGACAATGCCATCCGCCCGTTTGCCATGGTGATTGATCTTTTCCAGGTTCTGAATCACATCGTTCATGATTTCTTTGGCTTCTTCAGCATCCCCTTTTTCGATGGCTTCCCTCATTTCGTCCAGTAATTCCTTACTCACTTCACTGAAGTTGTTGACGAAGTTCAATGGGTTCTGTATCTCATGGGCGATGCCGGCGGTAAGCTCCCCGAGACTGGCCATTTTTTCCGCCTGCACCAGTTGCTTCTGGGTAGCCTGCAATACAGACAATGCCTCTTCTGCCTTCAGTTTGGCTTCTTTAATGGCGATCAGATCCAGCTCTGCCTGCCGGGCATGCGCTTCTGCCATTTTCAGATCATTAAACCGGGTGAAGGTGAGATTGAAAACCGCGGCAAACCGCTCGAGTAATTCCAGTGTTTCTGCAGGTTGTTCTTCCGGTGAAGCCATCCCGATAAATCCTTTGCTGAAATAGGCAATCTCCTGTATTCTTCTTTTTTGTTCCAGTCCGCCTTTAAACGATACGCCCAGTCCGGTGAGATGACGGAAATAATTTTGCAGCTCTTCTCCTTGCATATCAATCACCAGAGATTTTTGCTGTTGCTTCCAGCCCTCATACATTTTCAGGAACGTGGCATTATCCTGCATTTTTGCGGTGAAGGCCGTACTTACCTTTCGCCCCTCTTCATCGGTGATCCAGAATTCCGTTTCTCCCAGTTCACTATTAATAATTGAAATATATAACCGGTTGGGTTCAATTCCCAGGGC
>Ga0075154_10000888_pt1 | contig 23035 bp, 19 predicted proteins | sample JI71714BDNA_FD_70965 | JGI IMG/M metagenome (GOLD analysis project Ga0075154, IMG submission 70965) | Wastewater effluent complex algal communities from Wisconsin, to seasonally profile nutrient transformation and Carbon sequestration -... | ecosystem: Engineered > WWTP > Effluent > Algae...
TACCAGAAGCTCCTGAATTTGCTGAGGCCCTGGCGACGCAAGGGCATGCTCACCGCGAAGCCCTCCGGGAAGTTCTGCAGACCGATGCCGATGGCCAGTGCCAACGCCCCGCCGATGCTGGCCTCGGGCATACCCGCCGCCACGCCACCGAAGAGCACACCCACGGCAAGCCCTTCTGGAATGTTGTGCAGGGTGATGGCCAGTACGAGCAAGGTGGTCTTGTGCCACTTGGTGCTGGGGCCTTCGGACTGCGCGGGATCGAAGTTGATGTGCAGGTGTGGTAGCAGTTTGTCCAGTGCGAAGAGGAAGAGCGCACCGGCCGCGAAACCGATCGCCGGGGCCAGCCAGGGGATGTTGCCCATCCGTTCGCTCATCTCGATGCTCGGGGTGAGCAGGCTCCAGAAGCTGGCCGCCACCATCACGCCACCGGTGAAGCCCAGCATGCCATCGAGCCATTTGCGCGATGCATTGCCGAAGAAGAAGACCAAGCTTGCCCCTGCAGCGGTGACCAACCACGTGAAGGTGGTTGCGAGGAAAGCCGCAAGCACCGGGTCGATACTGGTGAAGAAACGTTCGATGGCGGTGAAGGGCTCCATGGGTTCAGGCGGGTTCTACTTGCAGGTGATGGCTCACGTCCTTGCTCAGGCTGAAGGCCGCGCCGTTCTTCGGCTTGATGTCCATGCTACCATCGAAAGGGTGGACCTCGAGCACCGTGAGCTGCGTGCCGATCCGTAGTCCTTTAGCATCGAGCAGCCGGAGCAGGCCGTCCGTGGTCTCGCTCACTGCGGCGATGCGGACGCTGTCCTGGGCCTGGCACACGCTCAAACGTTGGGTCTTGCGCGCTCGAATGCGCCCCTTACGGTCGGGGATGGGGTCGCCGTGCGGATCGAAGCCCGGTTTGCCCAAGTAGTCGTCCAATCGGTCGGTGAGCTTATCGTCCGCCACGTGTTCCAGTTGCTCGGCCACATCGTGTACCTCGTCCCAGCCGAAACCGAGGCGCTGCACGAGGAAGGTCTCCCACAACCGGTGACGACGTACGAGTTGCAAGGCATGCCCTCGTCCTTTGGCGGTCAGCTTCACACCATGGTACGGCTCGTGCTTCAGAAGGTCCTTGTCCGCCAGCTTCTTCAGCATGTCGGTGACGCTGCTCGCCTTGGTGCGTAAGCGCTGGGCGATGTCCTTGGTCAATGCACTGTCGCCGTCGAGCAACAGGGCATACACGGCTTTGAGGTGGTCCTCTTCGCTGCGGGTAAGCATGGGATGATGAGGCAAATATAGCTGAATAAATTAGACGAGGCTAAATTATGGATTACTTTTGCCGCATGTTCCGGACGTTGGTCCTCTTCCTGCTGCTCTTGGTGCCCGCTATTCGGATCATCGGGCAATGCACGGTGGTCGGAGTGTTGCGCTCGGCTGAAGGGGCGGTACCCTTCGCTCATGTGGTGTTGGAGGGGACGACGATCGGCGCCGTGACCGACGCTTCCGGGCGCTTCGAGGTCGCTGTGCCGTGTGGAATACCACTTCGGCTGGTGTGCCGATCCATCGGCTTGCGCACCAAGACTATTGACGTTACCGGGATCGAGGCAGGCCAGCGCGATCTGGGCAAGGTGCTCCTCCAGGCTGATGCCTCGGAATTGGACGAAGTGGTGGTGACCGGCACCATGCGGGCCATCTCGCGCAGTGAAAGCCCGGTGCCGGTGGAGGTGATCACCCCGGCGTTGTTCCGCAAGGATCCCAGTCCGGCGCTGTTCGATGCCGTGGCCCTGGTGAACGGCGTGCGTCCGCAGATCAATTGTGGGGTATGCAACACCGGCGACATCCACATCAACGGCATGGAAGGGCCGTACACGATGATCCTGATCGATGGCATGCCCATCGTGAGCGGCTTGAGCACGGTGTACGGGCTCAGTGGCATCCCCCTCAGCCTGATCGAACGCGTGGAGGTGGTGAAAGGCCCCGGTTCATCGCTCTACGGCAGCGAGGCCATGGGGGGCATCATCAACGTGATCACCAAGGACCCGGTGCTAGCCCCGCGCCTGGCGGTGGAGGCCATGACCACCAGCTGGCAGGAACATTCACTGGACCTCGGTGCCCGCTTCCGCCACGGCAAGGTGAACGACCTGCTCGGGGTGAACGTGTTCTACTATGATGATCCGCGTGACCGCAACGGCGATGGCTTCACCGACGTCACACTGCAACAGCGGGTCTCCATCTTCAACAAGATCGCCGTGCAGCGCCGCGATCGCCGGGTGGCCAACCTCGCCGGTCGTTATGTGCACGAGGACCGCTGGGGTGGGCAGATGGCGTGGACGCCTGCCTTCGCTGGCGGCGATAGCATCTACGGGGAGAGCATCGCCACCCGGCGGTGGGAGCTGATCGGTCAATACCAATTGCCCATGCCGGGCACGGTGATGCTCCAAGTGAGCGCCAACGGGCACCAGCAGCGTTCCTGGTACGGCACCATGCCCTACGATGCCGATCAGCAGGTCCTCTTCGGGCAACTGTATTGGACCAAACGTATCGGAGCGCGGCACGACCTCCTCACCGGCCTGGCCTACCGCTACACGCGTTATGATGATAACACCGTGGCCACCACCGAGGAGCGTGGCGGTATGATGCGCAATGCCCCCGAAAGACGCCCATTGCCGGGCTTCTTCGTCCAGGACGAATGGAGCATCACCGAAGTCCACAAGGTGTTGGCCGGGTATCGCCTCGACCATGATCGCGACCATGGCCTCGTGCAAAGCCCGAGGCTGGCGTACAAGTGGGCACCGAACGGCCGCTGGGCGGTACGCGCCAACTTCGGCACCGGGTTCCGGGTGGTGAACCTTTTCACTGAGGAGCATGCCGCCCTGACCGGCTCGCGCACGGTGGTGATCGAAGAGGACCTACAGCCCGAACGCTCGGTGAACGGCACCTTGAACGTGGTGCGCAAGTGGCCCGGTGAGCGCCATTTCTTCGGTGTGGATGCCTCGGTGTTCTACACCAACTTCAGCAACCGGATCCTGCCCGACTACACCACCGCCAACGACCTGATCCTCTACCGGAACCTTGCTGGTAGGGCTGTTTCGCGCGGGGTGAGCGTGAACTTGGAGGCGCGCCTTGGTGAACAGCTTCGACTCCTGGCAGGCGTCACGTACATGGAGGTGTTCACCGAGACCCAAGGCGTGCGCGCCGATCAGTTCTTCGCGCCGCGTTGGTCGGGCACCTTCACGGCCAGCTATCAACTACCCGAACGGTGGAGCGTGGACCTCACCGGTCAGGCCTACGGTCCCATGCGCTTGCCCACGTTGCAGAATGACTACCGTCCGGACCATTCGCCGGCGTACACCTTGGTCAATATCCAGGTGAAGAAGAGCGTACACGACCGCTTGGAAGTGTACGGTGGGGTGAAAAATCTGCTCGACTTCCGACCGACCGATCCGCTTATGCGGCCGTTCGATCCCTTCGATCGCACCGCGGGCGATACCGCGACCAATCCGAACGGCCACACCTTCGATACCACTTACATCTACGCCTCTTTACAAGGCATCCGTGGTTACTTCGGCGTACGCTGGGTGCTCGGGTGATGGACGGTACGGAGACTCCTCTCCGAAGCGCTAGTTTCGCGGCGCATGTACGGTCTCCTTCGCCCGCTGCTCTTCCAGCTCTCCCCGGAGAAAGCGCACCACCTTACCTTCTCGTTGTTGGAAATGCCGGGTGCCACAGCGCTCAGCGGTGGTGCTGTACCACCCAGCGGGGCGGCCGTGGAGGTGATGGGGCTGCGATTCTCCGGGCCTGTGGGGCTTGCGGCAGGCATGGACAAGGATGCGGCCCATGTGAACGCACTCGCCCGCATCGGCTTCGGTTTCATCGAAGTGGGTACGCTGACACCGCTTCCGCAACCGGGTAACGACAAGCCGCGCCTCTTCCGTCTGAAGCCCGACCGCGCGCTGATCAACCGCATGGGCTTCAACAACGGTGGTGTGGCCGCAGCTGTGGAACGGTTGAAACGCCGCACGCCGGGCATCGTCGTGGGCGGCAACATCGGGAAGAACAAGGCAACGCCCAACGAGCGTGCGATCGACGACTATGTGATCTGCTTCGAAGCCCTACACGCGGTCGTCGACTACTTCGTGGTGAACGTGAGCAGCCCCAACACGCCGGGTTTGCGCGCCTTGCAAGAGAGGGGCCCGCTGCTGGAGATCCTGAACGAATTGAAGCGACGCGATACGGCAAAGGCCGTGCATCGCCCGATCCTATTGAAGATCGCACCCGACCTCACCGATGAGCAGTTGGATGACATCGTTGCCGTTGTGAAGGAGAGCGCCATTGCCGGCGTCATCGCCACCAACACGACCATAGCCCGGGATGGACTGATCACCACCAAAGCCACCTTGGATACGATCGGCGCGGGTGGGCTCAGTGGTGCTCCAGTTCGGGCCCGAAGCACCGCTGTGGTGAAATACCTGCGCACCCGACTTCCCAAGCCGGTGGTCATCATTGGAGTGGGGGGCATCGATAGCGCAGAAGCCGCACTGGAGAAGCTGGAAGCCGGTGCGGATCTTGTTCAAGTGTATACCGGTCTGGTGTATGAGGGGCCAGCATTGTTGAAGCGCATCAATACGGCTTTCGCTGCGCGAAGGGGGTGAGTGAACCACGGATGCACACGGATCCACACGGATAACGAAAGCGCATGGTGATGGGAACAGACGGGACCACGCTCCTCTATGCTGAAGATACAGAAGCGATCCTTGGCGCGGCTATGGAGGTGCTGAATGTACTCGGTCACGGCCTGCTTGAAAAGCCTTATGAGAACGCACTTGCTGTTGAGTTGCGCCTGCGCGGGATCCCGTTCGAACAACAACCGCAGTTCGATGTAATGTACAAGAACGTTCCCGTAGGGCTTTTCGTGCCGGACCTTATCGTACAGGGAAGGATCATCGTGGATACGAAGACCATCGATCGCATCGGTGACCACGAACGAGGACAGATGTTGAACTATCTTGCCCTCACGGGTCTACGAGTTGGACTAACGATCAACTTCAAACGGGCCAAGCTAGAATGGAAACGCTCGGTACTCTAACCCCTTCTCGTTCCATCAGTGTGTATCCGTGTGCATCCGTGGTTGAAGCATTTTTCCTGAACGATCTTGGTTGATATGCCGCACGTGAAACTGATCGAATGTCCGCGTGATGCCATGCAGGGCATCGTGCCGTTCATTCCCACCGACATGAAGGTGGAGTACCTGAACATGCTTTTGGGCGTGGGCTTCGATACCATCGACATCGGCAGTTTCGTGAGCCCGAAGGCCATTCCACAGCTGGCGGATACCGCCGAGGTGCTCGCGCGGATCGAACCTTCCGCATCGAAGTTGCTCGTGATCGTGGCCAACGAACGCGGCGCCGAACAAGCGGTGGAGCAGGAGCGCGTCACTTACCTGGGCTACCCGTTCAGCATCAGCGAGACCTTCCAGCAGCGCAACACTAACACGAGCATCGAAGGCTCGTGGAACCGCATCGCCCGAATCGCGGATCTGACGAGCGCTGCGAACAAGGAACTCGTGGTCTACATCAGCATGGCCTTCGGCAACCCTTACGGAGATCCCTGGAATGCCGAAGTGGCGCTGCAATGGACCGAACGCCTGGTGAACGATCTCGGTGTGCGGATCATCGCGTTGAGCGACACGGTAGGCGTGGCGCGACCGGAGGACATCCAAAGTATGTTCAGTGCATTGATCCCCGCTTTGCCACATGTTGAGTTCGGCGCGCACCTGCACTGCACGCCCGAGAATTGGCCAGTGAAGACCCAAGCTGCCTGGGACGCCGGATGCCGCCGATTCGATGGCGCCATCAAGGGCTACGGTGGCTGCCCCATGGCCGAAGATGATCTCGTGGGCAACCTGCAGATGGAGCTGTTCGTGCAGTCCCTCGAGGCGCGTGGGATCAACACGGGCCTGGACCTTGTAGGCCTGGACCGCTCGGTCACGCTGGCCGGGCGGGTGTTCCCGGGGTGATCAAGCCTTGTGCAACTCGAACACCGTGATCTCCGGTGGCATGCCCACACGGCCGGGGAAACCGATGAAGCCGAATCCACGGTTCACGTAGAGGTGTTGTTTCCCTTCGGTGTACAAGCCTGCCCAGTGTTTATACACCCATTGTGCCGGGCTGTACACGATGCCGTTCAACTTCACGCCGAGCTGTGCGCCGTGCGTGTGGCCGCTCAAGGTGAGGTCGATGCCGGTGCCTAGGACCTGTTCCTCCCAATGCGTAGGGTCGTGGCTCATCAGGATCCGGAACGGTAGGCTATCAGAACCGTAGATGGCCTTGGACAGATCACCGTACTGCTGGAACCGACGCCCCCAGTTCTGCACGCCCAGCAAGCCGATCCGCGCTTCGTCCTTCTTCAACTGTACGTGTTCGTCCAACAGGAGCTTGAAGCCCATGTCGTGGTGGATGCGTTTCAGCTTATCCAAGTTCGCACGCTTGGCATCGGTGCTGTCCCATTTCACATAGTCGCTGTAGTCATGATTGCCCAAGATGCTGTACTTGCCCATGCGGGCTTCCACTTGGGCGAATATCTCCGTGAATCGCTCGGCCTCATCCGCATAGTCGTTCACCATATCGCCGGTGAAGAGCACCAGGTCGGGTGATTCGGCATTGATCAGGTCCACGCCGTTCTGCACGATGGATGCATCGTCACCGAAGCTGCCCAGGTGCATGTCGCTGATCTGCACGATGCGCAGGCCGTGGAACTCCTCCGGTAGGTTCGGACTGTGGATGGGCACCCGGGCTATGTTGAATTTCCGACGCCCTTTCGTAACACCGTAAAGCACACCGGCGAAGGGCACCGTGGCCACTATCAAACCCAATTGGCTCAGGAAGTTCGCACGATCCAGCAATTCACCCGTTCCATCCGGCTTGCCAGGCAGCAGTTTGGACCATCCCCAGCGTCCTAGGTGCAGCAGGTCATCAAGGCCATGGAAGATCACGATCACCAGCTTCGGCAGGAAGAAGAGCAGGAAGAGCGCCACCAGCGAGAACACGTAGCTGTGGTCGCGGCGTGCCTGCGAGCCCTGCATGCTCACCATGGTCCAGATCAGCACCGCCATGATGCCAACGGATACGATCCAGTACAGGATGCGAACGATGCGCCGCAACACCAGCGAGTGGTTCGCGAGCGCCGTGTTCACGCCCTTGTAGGCGTAAAGGTCGATCAGCACGATAAAGACAAGGAAGATGACGAAGTTGCGGAGGGCAGCGGGGGACATGGAACGAAGCTAGGTGGCCGACAAGTGCGATCTTGCACCACTGGGATCTTTAACAAGATCAACAGTCAACGATGACCAGAACACTCTTCAGCTGCCTTTGTTCCTGCCTGGCCCTCTTCGCGCATGGCCAGACCTGGCGCAAGGCCTATGGCGCCAATGGTTCCGAAGAGGCACAAGCCGTGCGTTGGGCTGGGGAGGACCGTATCGTGGTGGCTGGTTCCACGGGCAGTGGAGGCTCCGGTGCATCGGACCTGTACGTGATGGCGTTGGATGGCGCTGGAACACGACTCTGGAGCGCTACCATCGGCACGCCCGCCTTGGAGCAAGCGGTGGATCTGCGCATGTTATCCGATGGATCGCTTTTGATCGCGGGGAATAGCAACGAAGGCGGTGACTACGACGGCCTATTGGTGAAGACGGATGGTTCCGGCGAGGTGATCTGGCAGCGCAGCTACGGTGGTGATGATTGGGACTTCTTCCGTGAACTGACCGTGCTGCCCAATGGAGAACTCATGATCGTCGGGCAAACCTTCCAGCCGGGTGTGGATGGTGAGGTCTGGACGTTGCACTTGAACGATTCTGGAGAGATGATCGATGAGCATCGGTACGGAGGAGCCGGTGAGCAGAGCGGTCACAGCCTATGCATCACTCCCGATGGCTATGCGATCGCTGGGTCCTCGGGGATCGGTGATGCGACCGATGCCCTGCTGATCCGGGTGGATGAGCAAGGTGGAGAATTGTGGTCCATGACCTATGGTGGTGATTCACTTGACGTGGCCTACGACCTCGTCCATACCGGGGATGGCGGATTCTCGATGGTCGGTGTGACCAGCAGCTTTTCAAACTACGAAGAAGGATATCATGTGAAAACGGATGGAGTAGGGGTGTTGCAGTGGTACCGAAGCTGGGGCCAGATCAACGACCAAGGCTCCTATGATCACGTGCAACTGCAGAATGGAGAGTATATCACTGCAGGCTACACGAAGACCTCGGGTGGCGGAGAGCGCGATATGTTCCTGTTGAAGAGCGCGGAGAGTGGTGATTTCGTCTTCGGTCGCACGTTCGGCGGTGCTGCCGATGATGTGGCATTCAGCCTCAATACGAACAGTACCGGTTTCATCTGCGCAGGATGGACAGAGAGCTACGGCGCCGGAGGGCGCGATGTGTTCGTGGTGCGAACGAATGCGAACGGCACCACCGACAGTGAGAGCGTAGGAACTTCGTTCGACCCCGTATCCATCCCCGAAGAACACTCACCGCCCCCCGCCACCATCTTCCCCAATCCTTGCACCAACGTATTCACGCTGCGCGATGTGCCGCCCGGTGCGCTTACCGTGTTCGATGCCCATGGCCGCGTGGTGCTCGCCGAGCCTTGGGTCGTTGCTGGGGTGCCGGTGCCGGTGGCCTTGGAGGCCGGGCTCTACGTGGTTGAAGTCCGCGATGCTGTGGGTGTTATCCAACGTTCGCACTTGGTTGTCGCTGGCGAATGAGCAGCGACCGTAACGCTCCTGTGTTGCGGGCCTACCTCCTCCTAGGCCACCTTCTCTTCTTCGGCCTCTTCGCGCTGGCTTACCTCCACATGCCCACCCGCGTGGTGCATGTCGATTCGGCCTTCCAGATCTTCAAGTGGATCCATGTGCCGGGTGTGGGCGTGGAGGCCCATCGCTTCACGGCCGTGGTGCCGCAGCTGCTGGTGAAGGCCGTGGCCACCTCCGGTGCACCGCTCCACGTGCTGCTCACCGCGGCTTCGCTCGCCCATGTGCTGGTGCCTTATGTGCACTTCGTCCTCATCGCGCATGGGCTGCGCTTGCCGTGGATCGCCTTGGGTCTGGTGCTGTCCCAGGTGCTTTGCACACGGCTCACCTTCTACGGCATCGTGTTGGAGGCGAACTACCTGCTCAGCTATCCCTTCTTGCTCGCGGCCCTGGTCTCCGGGCCCTTGATGCGAACTAGCAAGCCGCTTGTGCTGCTCGCTGTGCTGGCGGCCTTGTTCCTCGTGCTGCTGGTGCATCCGGTGGGCTTCATCAGTGCGGTGTTCGTGCTGGTGTTGCTTTACCTGCGCGGCCACACCGCCCGGCCGGTGCTGCTCGCACTCATCGGACTCAGCGCAGCATGGCCCCTGGTCTTCCGCCTGCTCTTTCCGCCCACCGCCTACGAGGCCGACCTCTACGTTTCCACTGGGGTGGGATTGGGGTCCATCGCCTCGTTCTTCGCCCTGCCCGGCTGGCGCTTCCTCATCGACCACACCTTCCACTTCACCACGCACTATGTGGCGTTCTGGGTGGCGCTGATCATACTCCTCATCGTGCTTCTTCGTCAGCGTGCCTACCTCCAGCTGACCTGGATCGTCGTGAGCGTCGCGGGTTTCATCGCGCTGCATGTGGTCACCTATCACGGGGGCGAAACGGCCATGATGATGGAGAAGAACTTCGTACCGATGGCCGCCTTCGTGGCCTTGCCTTTGCTGATGGAATTCGAGCGCCTCCCATACCGCAACGCGTGGCTCGCCCTGTTCCCCTTCACCCTCGTGCTCTTCCTGCAATTCCGAGGTATCTCCTTCGCCTCACGCCCCACCGGCGAACGACTCGCCAAGATCCGCGCGCTGGTGGATGAGTTGCACGCCATGGATGTCCGCAAGGCCTGCGCCACGCCCGAACAGCTCGATGCGCGCGGCCTCCACATCCATTGGGCCATGGCCTTCGAGACCTTGTTGCTCAGTTCTTTGGAGGGGCGCGATGCCAGTGTTACCGTGGTGGTGCGTGAGGACTGTCCGCCCGGCACCACCACCGCCGACCTTTCCGGTCTGATCCCCGAAGGTGAACTTTGTGGCAACGGTACATCATGGTTCCGTCTTCCCGTTGGATCGTACACCGTACTTTCAGCCCAAGGTTCAATCCGATAGTTATCGATGGAGGAGCAAGTGATCGGCATATTCCGGTGGGTGCATATCGCAGCAGGGTTCATCGCGTTGTTCGTGGCGCCCATCGCCATGGTGGTGCGCAAGGGTAGCGATCAGCACCGCCTCTGGGGCAAGGTCTTCTTCTACGCCATGGCGGTGGTGGCCGTCACGGCCATCGTGGTGGGCGTGTGGAAGAACAACCTCTTCCTGGCCATGCTCGCCGTGCTCAGCTTCCACCTGGTGGCCTCGGGGTACCGTTCGCTCTACCATAAACGCTTGCACGAAGGCCAGAAACCAGGCACCATGGACATCGTGGTGCAAGGCACGGCCGGTTTGGTGAACGGTGGTCTCTTCCTCTGGGGATTCGTCAACATCCTATTGGGGAATCGGGGTACAGGCACCATCCTCTTCCTCGCCTTCGGCCTCATCGGCAGCTTGTTGGTCTGGCGGAATCTGCAGCGTTTCTACAAGCGTAGCCACGAGAAGCACGAATGGCTCTATGCGCACATGGGTGGCTTCTTGGGTGGCTACATCGCCACGGTGTCGGCGTTCAGTGCGGTCAATTTCACCTTCATCAAGCCCGTGGCCTTGCAGTGGTTGTGGCCCACGCTCATAGGCACCCCGCTCATCATCCTTTGGACGAACCACTACCGCAAGAAGCTCTCGCGCGGCCGCCGTGCGCGAGACGTGGTGGAGGTGCGGATCAAATAAGCGCTCGGTTGGTTCAACCACAGTGCCACGCTACGCTCGCACTGACCATGCGAGCTGGTTGTTCTTTACCACGGTACCACGCTACGCTCGCACTGACCATGCGAGCTGGTTGTTCTTTACCACAGATGCACACAGATACACACGGATGTGGTATCGCCTTGCATCGAATACAGGCTAGGCATTATCCGTGTCCATCCGTGTGCATCCGTGGTTAACGCATTCACCCACGCCCGCCAAGCCTGTCCGCCCGCAACGGTACATTTGGCACCTTCGCTTCCACCGTGGAACCTACGCGCAACGAACCCCGGGTGCTGGTGCTCTACACCGAGATCGCACCCTACGTACTCGCCTGCCTCGATGCCCTCGTGGCCCGCACCGGCGCCCGCATCCAACTCGTGCGTTGGCCGGTGAATGCAGAGGCACCCTTCGCCCTCGGCGCACACCCCGGCATCACCCTGCACGACCGCCGCGACTTCACCGACGAACGGCTGCTCGCCTTCGCCCTCGACCTCAAACCGCAGTTCGTCATCGCCAGCGGATGGGTGGACAAAGGCTACCTGAAGGTGTGCCGCGCCATGCGCCGCCAGGGGATCCCCACCAGCATGAACCTCGATACGGCGTGGCGGGGCGATGCCAAACAATGGATCTCCGCCGCCCTCGCACGCCTGTGGATGCCGCGTACCTACAGCCACATCTGGGCCACGGGCACCCGCCAGGTGGCCTATGCGCGCAAGCTCGGTCTGCCGGTGAACCGCATCCTCACTGGCCTTTACGCCGCCGATACCACGCCCTTCCGCGCCGCCTTCCACGCGGCGCGGAAGGCGCGCGCCCAGCGCTACCCGCACCGCTTCATCCACGTGGCGCGCTACATCCCCACTAAGGGCCAGCAAGTGCTCTGCGATGCTTTCGCGGAACTGTGCGACCAAGGCCGCGCGGGCGATTGGGAACTGCACCTCGTGGGCACCGGTGAACTCCACGATCAGGTGAAGAACAGCGCTTCCGGCCGACACCCGCGCATCGTCCACCGCGGCTTCGTGCAGGCCACGGACATCCCCGCCGTGCTGGCCGAAGCCGGTGCCTCCGTGCTGTCCAGCCTCTACGAACCCTGGGGCGTGGTGGTGCAGGAGCACGCCTGCATCGGCCTGCCCTTGCTGCTGAGCGATGCCGTGGGCGCGGGCGAACGCTTCCTCGAACCCGGCGCTAACGGCGCCCTGCACACCGCCGGCGACAAGGCCGACCTGCAGCGGAGTTTGCTCCAGATCATCGGCACACCCGACGCCGAACTCCTGCGCATGGGCGACCGCTCCGCCGAGCTGGGCGCCACCTGGACACCCGAGCGCTGGGCTGAATCGGCCGAACGAATCCTGTTGAAGCGGTGAGCACACCCCGCGTACTCGCCTTCATCGATTGGTACAAACCGTACTTCAAGGCCGGTGGTCCCGTGCGCAGCATGGTGAACCTCGTGGAGCACCTCGGCACCCGTGTGCACTTCCACATCGTCACCGGCGACCGCGACTACACCGCCACCACCAACGAAGCCCAGGTACCCACCGACCAGTGGATCCCCGCCGATGCCGGTGAACAGGTCTACCACGCATCGCCAGCAAAGCGAACGCGCGCAGCGTGGCACCGCCTGCTCCAGCAGGAAAAGTGGGATGTGGTCTACATCAACGGCCTCTTTTCGGTGTGGTCCACCATCGTGCCCCTGTGGCTCCTGCGCGGCAGTGCTACCCGGCGCATCGTGGCCGTGCGCGGCATGCTGGCCGCCGGACCCATGCAGCAAAGCCGGCTGAAGAAACGCCTCTTCCTCGCAGGCATGAAGGCGCTCGGCTGTTTCAAGGGTGTGGAGTTCCAGGCCACCAATACCGAAGAGGTGGCGGATATCCAGCGCTGGATCGGCAAGGGCACCCGCATCCATCTGGTGCAGAACCTCGCGCGCAAGGCAGCCGAACGCGCGCCGCTGCCCGTGCAGAAATGCGCGGGAGAGCTGCACCTCATCAGCCTCGCGCGCATCGCGGAAGAGAAGAATACGCTTTTCGCCATCGAACGGCTCTCCCGCTTGAAGGGCCGCATCCGCTACGAACTCTACGGCACCATCTACGACCAGGACTATTGGGCCGAATGCCAGCAGGCCATCGCCCAGTTGCCCAGCGGGGTGTTGGTGGAATGGCGCGGCCAGCTGCCCAACGACCAAGTGGCCACAGCCTTGGCCGATGCCCACTTCCTTTACATGCCCAGCGTGGGCGAGAACTTCGGGCATACCATGCTGGAGGCCCTCACCGCTGGAAGGCCGCTGCTCATCAGCGACCGCACACCGTGGAAGGACCTTGCTGCCCAACAGGCGGGCTGGGACCTGCCACTCACCGACGAAGCCGCCTTCGAGCGTGCCCTGCAGACCGCCGTGGATCTGGACCAAACGGCCTATGATGCACTGGCCCGCGGTGCCTACGCCATGGGAACCCGATATTTGAACGATCCCGCCCCCGTGGAACGCAGTTTCCGGATGTTCGCGCCATGACCAACCGCCCCCAGGTAGACCTCAGCCGCTTCGATAACTCGAAGACCTTCCACCCAGGCGCCGGTGTGTTCAAACGCACCCTGTGGTTCTTCGTCAATGCCCTCATCTTCCAGAACCCGGCCTTTCCGTTCCGCTCGCCGAAACCCGGGTTGCTGCGCCTGTTCGGCGCGCGCGTGGGGCGGGGTGTGGTCATCCATCCGAGCGTGAACATCAAGTTCCCGTGGAAGCTCAGCATCGGCCACCACAGCTGGATCGGCCAGCGCGCCTGGTTGGACAACCTCGATACGCTCACCATCGGCAACAACGTGGTGATCAGCCAGGGCGCCATGATCATCCAAGGCAGCCACGACTACAAGAAGGTGGATTACCCCACCTACACCAAGCCCGTGGTGCTGGAAGATGGCAGCTGGGTGGGAGCAGGGGCCATCGTCACCCTGGGCGTCACCCTCAAGAGCCACAGCGTGCTGGCCGCCGGCAGCGTGGCCACCAAGGACCTGGAGCCCTACACCATTTACCAAGGCAACCCCGCCCAGCCCGTGCGCGAACGGGTGATGGACCCCACTGCCTAAGCGACACCACCATGAAGAAGCTCATTGCCGCACCCTTCCCGATCCAGGTCTGCTTGATCATCATCGGCATCTCTCTTTTCCGGGAGTTCGACTTCGAGACCTACCGCTTCCGCCACCTGCCGCTGGCCCTGGTTTATCTATTCGGCTTTGGCCTTTCGCTGTTCTTCGTCTTCCGGGGTAAGAAGGAGGAGACGAAAGAGGGGGACGTGTGAACCACAGTGCTCTGCGTGCACTTACCGTGGACGCCTCTACTTGCCGCACCTGGCGGTGCTAGTTGGAATTTCCAACCACGGATGCACACGGCTGGACACGGATAATGCCTAGCTCGCGGTGAATGCAATGGGATCCCATATCCGTGTGTATCCGTGTCCATCCGTGGTCAAGAAAAACGGCCGCAGGCCGCCCCACACGCCCCGACCACTCCGATCCGTGTCCATCCGTGTGCATCAGTGGTTAAAACCCGGCCGCAGGCCGCCCACACGCCCACGCCCCTCCATCTCGGGAAATGAACTACTTCTTTGTTTTTCCGCATGCGCTGCCCATCTTTGTTAGCACATGCCCGCCAAGACAGAAGCCATCGAATGGGTCGCCATCAGCGACATCGTGAAGGGGACCAACGCGCGCACCATCACGCCCAGCAAGGACCGCATCAACGAGTATGCGCGCTCCATCGCCATGTACGGCATCTTGGTGCCGCTGATCGCCGAGAAGCAGAAGGACGGCTACCACCTGCAGGCCGGCTACACCCGCCTGGCCGCGCTGGCCCAGCTGAAGGCCGACAAGGCCCTGAGCACCCTGGCCCAGCTGAACGGCGTGGACCTGGACCGCGTGCCCGTGCGCCTCTACACCGGCGACGAGAAGGGGCGGCTGATGCTGCCCATCATCGAGAACAACTTCCACGACGTGATGAACGAGGTGGACGTGGCCAACCAGGTGAAGCAGCTGCTGGATGCCGGGCAGGACGTGAAACAGCTGGAGGACTTCTTCGGCAAACCCAAGTTCACCCTGCTGCTGAGTGTGCTGGCCCTGCCCAACGAGGTGCAGGAGCTCATCAAGGCCGACCGCATCAAGGCCAGCACGGCCGTGAAGTTCGCCAAAGAGATCCCCGAGCCCGCCAAGTTGCTCAAGGCCCTCAACAAGGCCAGCGACAAGGTGGAGCAGCTCTACAAGAGCGGCAAACGCAAGAACAAACGCATCACCGAAGGCGTGCTCAAGGGCAAGCAGACCCCGTTGAAGGTGGTGAACGATGTGGCCGCCCACCTCCGCACCAACAAGCTGAAGGGCGCCGAGCTGCTCCTCAACTTCCTACACGGCCTGCAAAGCGGCATGGATGCCGAAAGCATCCTGGAAGCCCTGGTGAACGGGGACATGATCGAGGCGCCGCCGGTGAAGAAGAGGGGGAGGAAGAGGAAGGTTCAGGAGACCGTGGAATGAGTTAGGCTTTTGCGCCATGAATAGGGGAATAGAGCTACCTGCAAAGGCCGAAATTGACTCACCTAGTCACACAACCGACTAGTTGGCGTGCATTATAATATGGGAAAAATTAGCCTACAAGAGAATATTAATACAATCCGTGAGACGGCACCTGGGCGCTATCGAATAATACTCGACTTCGCGACAGTTGGAATCGTCAAGCACTTGCTCCGTGACGACTACAAATACGTTTGGGTACATAACCACTTGGCTGGTACATATGCAGAGTGGAAGGAGTATGAACTTCCAATTCTGCCGACAAGGGAGAACCAAAAGACACTAGCGCGAGGAATACGATATGACTTTATCCTTGAAACTACCGAATTTAAAAACCTGCTGCCTGACTGGAATGGTGGCATTCAAATGGTTCAAATGAACAGGGTTCCGCCCTACTACTTGGACTTGAACAGAATTGAAGGAAATAAACGCTACGAGTTACTTAGAGTCGAGTGCGATTTTCTATTCGAGGTGGATATTCCCTCTGCGACTGATTACGGAGTTCTGATAAGCAATGACCGTGACTACTTGCAATCATTACTCGACAACCCTGAAATCAATTGGAACGACTTACCTTGAAAAGAGAAATAACGACACGCCAACAAAAGCTATAGTGCATACCCTTCGGGATACGCACCATAGCCAAAACGTTAGAGGAGCGATCTCCGCAACGAAGTAGAAGTAAGGATTGACGCTAAGTGGCAGTGATAGTTGGGTGTAACTTGGACCGACCTTCCAGGAACGGCAAAGAATAACAAAAATGAGTCTTAAGAACCATTATAGCATCAAGCTTTATCTGATCAGTTCTACCATCCTTAGTTGCTGTTTGTTCACGGCATGCGGCAACAAACTCCGTTCAACCTCGGCAAATAATATATTGCAACCTAAGGAGGTCAACGCGAAGAGATCATCTATCGTCGAACAGCTTAAAGAAAATTCTCATTTACCAGTCAACGAGCGCATAGCACTTTACCATCAATTAAAGGAGGATCAATTTGACTCTTTTGATTTTGGAAATGAAACAGAATTGACCTTGTATGGTTACTCCTTATTGACAGAAAATAAAATTATTGAGGCCCAAGCTATTTTTGAATTGATCATTGCTGAATTCCCGAGTTCTGCGAATGCCTATGATAGTATGGGTGAGGCCTGTCTTCTGGGAATGGATAGTATTAAGGCACTTGAAAATTACGAAAAATCACTAAGCATGAACCCCGACAATTTTCATGCTGAAGATGTGATCCAGAACCTAAAGCACCCCACTATCAAACCACTTACCGTTCAAGAGAAATTTTCGAAAATATATGCTAGAAGTGATTACATCGCTGATCTGGACCAATTGGGTCAAAAGCTTCTGGCGATCCATCCAGCGCCATTTAAGTTCATCTCAAAGGACCAGTTTTTGAAAAATATCGAAGCTAAAAAAACGATCATCACTGATAGTACGACGTATGCTGAATTTGCTTGGCACTGTAATGCCATTATTGCCAGTGTGGGCTGTTCCCATACCACTTCTTCGAACATGCAGAATGACTATCATGAATTCGGGATAGTTCCTTTGGAAAGAACTTTTCCAATTAGAGTAAGACTATTTGAAGATAAATTGTATGTTGTTGATCCAATGAATAATTCTGAAAACATAAAGACCAAGGATGAAATAATCAGCATAAATGGACTGGAAACCCCGACACTCATCGCAACAACTTTCAAACATATATCTGCTCAGGCAAATAGTGAAACGTATAGAAGGCAAAAATTCAATACCTATTTTGCTTTAATGATCCCTTATGCGCTTGGCTTGCCTAGGACCTTTGAGGTCCAATTGAAAGGACAAACTGGATCAATTAAGTTGAAGCAACCGGATGACTTTGCCTCTGAACTATATGATCCAGCGGTTCTTAACTGCCCTGATGACCTGTGCTTTGAAATAATGAATAATAACACTGCAGTCTTGACCATAAAATCTTTTAATTATTATGATTGGAACAACGAGCATCTTGTGTTCTATGATTTCATAGACAAGAGTATCAAGGAACTGCACAATAGGAAAATTAAAAACTTGATCATAGACTTGAGATACAACGGGGGAGGAGCGCAGCATCCGAGTATTTACCTGCTGCAACACTTAGTAGATCGACCATTCGTCTATTACTCACGATCCGAATTTGAAGGAAAAACGGAAGAATTCTATGGAGAAGGCGTTTTCCTTCCGAATGAAGATCGATTTGACGGGAAAGTCTATTTCCTCATAGATGGAAACGGCAATTCTACGACAGGGCATTTTATGTCATTGGTGAAGTCCCTTGACCTTGGAACTATCATCGGTGAGGAACTCGGATCTAATCAGTTTTGTACTGCAGGTCAAACGCTTTGTAGATTAAAGCACTCGAAAGTGGTGGTTTCGATAGCAAATAATATTCATATATCCTCTGCCACAAGTTTGCCAGATGATGTTGGCATACGTCCTGATCATTATGTTACCCAAAGTATCGATGAATACTTAAGTAGGTTTGATGCTGTGAAAGATTATACACTTAAATTGACGGCGGAGTAGCGGGAACTAGGCGACAATAGTAGGTCCTCTTGCTACATCGTTATTCTCATTAGGTTCAACCCTCCTTAGGTCTTCGATAGGCCTCTGCGCGACGCGCCATATAGGTTGGCTACCTAGGCCACAACACCGCTGCCCCCCCTTAAACGCAGCAGCCCCGGCCGCCTCCCCCTTGTGTGGGGGATTTGGCCGGGGCTGGCTGCCTGGGTTCTTCGGATGTGCGCTTACGCTGCGGCCATGGCGCGGCAAGGCTCGCTCTTGCTGCTTTCGCCGGCGGCGTTGATGGCGCTAACGGCGAACCAATAGAAGGTGCCGGGCGCCAGGTTGTCGGCGTTGAAGCGGCTCTTGGTGGTGACACCGATGAGCTCCCACTTGAACGGGTCGTTGCTGGTGCTCATGTACACGTGGTGCATTTCGGCCCCTTTCTCGGCGCTCCACACCAGGGCGGCACGGCCGCTGTAGGTGGTGAGGCGGGCGCCCAGGTTGCGGGGCGGGTCGAGCGGGGCGCGGGGCTGCGGACGCTTGCTCACCCCGAAGTTGGTGGTGAGGATAAGGTCGGCATCGCCGCCGCTGGCCATTTGCACGTAGCCCTTCCACTGCTTGATCGCATCGCGCAGGTTGCGCTCGGCGATGTCGCGCACCAGGTACTCGGCGCGTCCTTTGTTGGCCGCCACCGCTGCGTTGCCAGCCGCCAGCTCGTCGATGAGCGTTTGGAAGGCTTCCGGGGTGGGGAGGGGTGATGGGAACTGGGCGTTCCCTTTGATACCGTCGTGCAAGCTCTGAGCGCGTGGTACCAATCCGTCTGGTGACAATCCGTCGATGTCCATCTTAACTGTTGCCATCTTGTGCGGGCACTTCTATCGCGCAGCCCAGCGCTTTGGTTTGTGGCCTTGTATCGCCGGGCGTGGGGCAAAGTTCTGTTTTGGCTATCGGGTATTCTCCCGAGGGTAAGTGCCGGAATGGGGCGTCCAAGTGGCCCTATGTTCGCGCTGAGAGCCTTGCTGGTAAAGAGTTCCGTGGGTTACGTCGAGACTGGTCGCAGCCGAGTGGAGCTGGTGAAAATTCAACCCCCGATGGGTTCCGAAGCCGCCAAAACCGGAACCCTTCTCGCCGAAACTGGAACCCTTTTCGGGAAAACTGGAACCTTTCTCGGCGAGACTGGAACCATTCTCGGGAAAACTGGAACCATTCTCGGCGAGACTGGAATCCTTCTCGGGAAAACTGGAACCTTTCTCGGCGAGACTGGAACCATTCTCGGGAAATCTGGAACCCTTCTCGACGAGACTGGAACCATTCTCGGGAAAACTGGAACCCTTCTCGGCGAGACTGGAATCCTTCTCGGGAAAACTGGAACCCTTTTCGGCGAGACTGGAACCGGTTGCGGGGTGGATGGGACCCGATCTTGGGTTGCAGCACCCTCTGTTCGGCGGCCGTTGAGCGCGCCCCCTCTATTATATGGTATAACCCTGGGGTACAGGTGTAGGCGGCTTGTGGTAGTAGGCTAGGGGCTAAGAGGCTGGGTGGCTGTGGGGGCTTGTGTGCGACTCCGGGTCAAGCCCGGAGTGACAACGGCAGCCCGGAGTGACAAGGGCAGACCGGAGTGACAAAGGCAGCCTTGTTGGCCTTCGGTCAAGGCTCTTCGGTAATTGGGTCGGTAGGTGGGTTCGGTGGCTGGCAGTGGGCGCAGGGGCAGGCAATGATGCCGAAGGCAATGGCTTTGAGCACCAGGCCCACGCGGGTGTGTACACCCGTTTTGGCATAGAGTTTCTGGCGGTGGGTTTCGGCGGTCTTGGCGCTGATGGGCAAATGGTCTGGCACGGCTTTCAGCGGGAGTTCTTCCGGCGTGCAGAGCAGCTGCCACACCCCCAGTTCACGGTCGGTAATGCCCAGCCGCTCCAGTTCTGGCTGGCTCTTTTCGGCACCCGGCGGAAGGCACTTCCCGTCCATGCGACCGTGTTGGTGTGTTGAAGATCGTATTGGCAACGGACGTAACAAAGAATTCGTGCTGGAATAATGTTAAAATCACAAGGAAAGATCGAACAGGAGCCTGAGGATAACCGGGATAGGGGAGCCTTATCGTATCCATTTGGTGGGGGCGGAAGCGTGGGTTTGGGAGCTTCCGTGTAGTTTCACGCCATGTCGTTGTTCCAGGCCGCCGTTCTCCAGAAGTACTTGAAGCAGCAGGATGCTGCGCGCATCGATGCGGCGTATGCGTTGTTCCGCGCGCATTTCCATGCACCGGCCATCCAGGCCAACATCCGGGAGGCGAAGGAGGAGCAGTACCAAGAGGGCTTTCTGCGCGACCTCTTCGTGCAGGTGCTGGGCTACACGCTGAATCCGCAGCCGGGCTACGACCTCACCAGCGAATTCAAGAACGAGAAGGGGAGCAAGAAGGCCGATGGCGCCATCCTGCACGAGGGCAAGGCGCTGGGCGTGGTGGAACTGAAGGGCACCGACACCACGGACCTCGCCACCATCAACACGCAGGCCTTCGGCTACAAGGCCAACCACACGCACTGCGTGTACGTGGTCACCAGCAACTTCCAGAAGCTGCGGTTCTACATCGACAATGCGGTGGAGCACCTGGAGTGGGACCTCTTCACCTTGGGGCGCGACGATTTCGCCACGTTGTGGCTGTGCCTGCAGCGCGACAACCTGCTGGTCGGTCTGCCCAAGAAGGTGAAGGCCGAGAGCCTGCAGGAGGAAGAGAAGGTGACCAAGCAGCTCTACAAGGACTACACGGCGTTCAAGAACGCGCTGTGGCAGGACCTGTGCGCGCATCATACCGAGCATGACAAGCTGGAGCTCTACAAGAAGAGCCAGAAGCTGCTGGACCGTTTCCTCTTCGTGCTCTTCAGCGAAGACAAGGGCCTGCTGCCGCCCAACACCCTGCGCGGCATTCTGGACCAGTGGAAGAAGCTCACCGAACTGGACGAATACCGGCCGCTCTACGAACGGTGCCAGAAGTACTTCGGCTACCTCAACACCGGCTTCAAAAGCCCCACGCAGGACATCTTCGCCTACAACGGTGGCCTCTTCAAGCCCGATGAACTGCTGGACACCGTGCGCATCAGCGATGCGGTGCTGGAAACGCACTTGACCGCCCTGGCCAAGTACGACTTCTCCAGCGAGGTGGACGTGAACATCCTCGGCCACATCTTCGAGCATAGCCTCAACGAGATCGAAGCCATCACCGCCGAGCTGGAAGGGCGCGCGCTGGACACCAAGAAGACCAAGCGCAAGAAGGACGGCGTGTTCTACACCCCGAAGTACATCACCAAGTACATCGTGGAGAACACCGTGGGCCGCCTGTGTACCGAGAAGAAGGACGAACTGGGCATCAACGACGAGGACTACGCACGCGGTCGCAAAGGCCGGCAGAGGAAGACCATCCAGGAGCTGGACACCAAGTTGGACGTGTACCGAGACTGGTTGCTGAGCCTCACCATCTGCGACCCCGCCTGCGGCAGTGGTGCCTTCTTGAACCAGGCACTGGACTTCCTGATCGCCGAGCACCAGTACGTGAACGAACTTGAAAGCAAGCTGCTGGGCCAGAGCATCGTGTTCAAGGACATCGGCGACCACATCCTGGAACGCAACATCTACGGGGTGGACATCAATGAGGAGAGCGTGGAGATCGCCCGACTGAGCCTATGGCTGCGCACCGCCACCAAGGGCCGCAAGCTCAACGACCTCAGCGGCAACATCAAGTGCGGCAACAGCCTGATCGACGACCCCGCCGTGGCGGGTGTGAAGGCCTTTGATTGGAAGATGGAGTTCCCGGCGGTGTTCGCGAAGGGTGGGTTCGATGTGGTGGTGGGGAATCCGCCGTATGTGAGTAGCAAAGGCGAGAACCTTCCGGTCAACGAGAAGGAGCACTACCTGAAATCGTATGCGACGAGCTCATACCAGATTGACCTGTATGTCTTGTTCCTTGAAAAGGCACTGCAGCTCATTCCCGCCAACGGCCTCGTCTCAGTCATTGTTCCGAATGCGTGGCTGAACAACCTCTTCCTTGCTGATGTCCGCAAGCACTTGCTCTCGAACTGTCATTTCGATGAAGTGGTGACTATGCCTGAGAATACGTTCGAGCAAGCTGGCGTGGATACAGTTATCGTCTCGTACTCCAAGACTAGAGCGAAGAAATCGACCCGACTCGTTGATTGCCGAGAAGGGCAGTTCTACTTGAGAGGAACCGCAGATCAAGATGAATGGTTGAGGAGCGAGAACTCAATGATCAATGTCTTCACGAGCGATATCGTACACCGCCTCTTGACCAAGGTGCAGAAGAGTTCTGTCCCGCTCGAATCGTTCACCGACATTGCGCGTGGAGTTGGCGTATATCACAAGCGGGTTGGTCACACTCCTGAGATCATTGCCGCTGATCCTTACCAAGCTGAAGTGAAAAAGGACGATACATTCGTTCCATACCTGCGTGGCAAGAATGTCAAATCCTGGAGTGTCGAATGGAATGGCGATAGCTTTATCAGTTACGGCAAGTGGCTAGCCGAACCGAGAGAGCCTAAGTACTTCATAGGGTCGCGGATCGTGTTGCGACAGATTCCGGCGGAGAGACTTGTCGCGACGATCATTGATGAGCAATTCATCACCGACCAATCGGTCTTCATTGCTAAGTTCAATCCTGACCAGCCCGCGCTAAGTAGGCATGGTGTACTTGCAGCGATCAGCTCATCCCTTCTGTCCTTCTATTTCCGCTACTCAAGCTCAGAGTTCGATCGGCTGTTTCCGAAGCTCAAACTCCAGCACTTCAAATCACTGCCAATTGCAAGGCAAATCATCACGGGGCATCCTCAGCTTGAAACTCTTGGCAGGGACCGTTTGGGCGCTTCACAGCAGCTACAGAATGTGTCTTCAAGCTTCCTCACCCTCCTCCGCACCAAGTACACACTCCTCACGCTAAGCCGCGCCCTGGAGAACTGGCCGAGCCTGGATTTCAAAGGCTTCTTGAAAGAGCTGAAGAAGGCGCTCGCCTCCGCTAAAGCTTCGGACGGAGCGAAGAAGGAGCAACTGAGCTTGGCGGAAGAGGCGGAGTGGCTGAGCTACTTCA
>Ga0075154_10000892_pt1 | contig 23029 bp, 23 predicted proteins | sample JI71714BDNA_FD_70965 | JGI IMG/M metagenome (GOLD analysis project Ga0075154, IMG submission 70965) | Wastewater effluent complex algal communities from Wisconsin, to seasonally profile nutrient transformation and Carbon sequestration -... | ecosystem: Engineered > WWTP > Effluent > Algae...
GGGTTTACCATTCAAGGGCAAAAGTGATCGGCTTGCGATGTTATTGAGCGATCGGCATGGATGTTATTACGTGATCGGCATGAATGTTATTGGGTGATCGCCATGCGTGGGAATACGCAGTTTGAGTCTTTGCAAGCTTTGGTTGGATGAATACGTCAATGGTTGAATATAGAATTATGGAAAGTAGCAATATCACCCCACTTTTTGTCGATTTGGATGGCACATTCGTAAAGACAGATTTGTTGTTTGAAAGTTTTATGTCTTCTTTTAAGGATAATCCCTTAATAGTATTTTACTGCTTTTTCTGGTTGTTGAAAGGGATACCTTACTTAAAAAATGAGCTTTCAAAGAATGCTGATATAAATGTAGAGAAATTACCAATAAATCCTGAATTGCTAGCCTTTTTGTTGGAAGAAAAAAGCAAAGGCAGGAAAATATATCTCGCAACAGCTTCTAATGAAAAATATGCCAAGTTAGTGGTTGAGTGTTCAGATGTTTTCGATGGTTATTTAAGTAGCACTGAGAGTATAAATCTGAAAGGTAAAAATAAATTAAATAGAATAAAAGAAATAAGCAGTTCATTTTCGTATGCTGGTAACGATGGGGTAGACTTCGATATTTTTGCCGATGCGAAAGAGAAAATTCTTGTAAATCCCTCTCGCTCTGCACGATTAAAATCAGCGTCGGTGAATTTTGATAAGACATTTGATTTACAACGTGCTGGTTTTATGACTTGGGTTAATCAGCTTCGAATTCATCAATGGCTCAAAAATTTGCTGATTATTGTTCCGTTAGTGGTTTCAGGGAAGTTCGGTGATTTAAATAGTATTGTCACCATTACCATGGCTTTTTTTGCGTTTTCACTTCTTGCGTCCTCGACTTATATTCTAAATGACCTTCTAGACCTAGAATCTGATAGAAATCACGTCAGGAAGAAAAATAGGCCTTTAGCCGCAGGTTTGATTAGCATTAAGCAAGGTATTATTTCTGGGTGTATTCTTTTCTTCACTGCTGTTTTGATTTCATGGTATGTTGGCCCCGAATTTTCATTGGTGCTAGTTGCGTATCTGGTCTTAACTCTTTTGTACTCTTTCAAAATAAAAAAATATGTAGGAATGGACGTAGTCTGTTTGGCCTTGTTGTACACTCTTAGAATTATTGCAGGAGCTGCGGCAATTAGTGTTTTAGTTTCTTTCTGGCTTTTTGCATTTTCTATATTTATCTTTTTAAGTCTCGCTCTAGTGAAGCGTTGTTCTGAGATTCAGACTATGCAAGTTGAAGGGAAAGTCCGCGCAAGTGGACGCGATTATACCATCGATGATTATGCTGTCTTAAAAAGTTTTGGTACCTCAACTGCAATGTTGGCAGTGCTGATGTTTTGTTTTTACATCAATAATTCTGTACTTACCAATCAATATCAACAACCCAATATACTCTGGTTGATTGTTCCGGCGCTTTGTTACTGGCTAATGAGGGTTTGGATTAAAACACATCGTGGCGAAATGCATGACGATCCAATTGTTTTCTCTTTAAAAGATAGGGGTAGCTTAGTGACTATTATCTTCTGTGGTTTTGTTGCAATATTGGCGCAGTTAGTATGACTTTTTTTTCTGTTTTCCTCATTATCGTAAGTGTCTCTCTTTCTGTGATTGCTCAGATTTGTTTAAAACACGGGATGTCGAATCCTGTAGTTCATAGTTCTTTCAATAATGGATTAACGCCGGGAATTTTTGCAGTATTTACTAACATTTCCGTGTTGGCCGGTTTGTTTGCTTATGTATCGAGCGCTGCCGTCTGGTTGGGAGTACTCGCTAAGGTAGAGGTTAGTAGAGCCTACCCATTTGTAGGCCTAGGTTTTATCGGTACAATGCTTTTAGCTTATTGGTTTTTCAACGAACCTTTGACTCTGACAAAAATCATCGGGACAGTTATGATTGTTGGCGGTGTATTACTTATATCGAGGTAACTTGATGAAATTTTTTACAAGACACTCCCATTTTTTAATTGCGATAGTATTTTTATTTCTGTACTCTTTTTTCGCAGTTATTTGGTTTAAGCAAGGTTATTTTCAATTTCTTGATATTTTCTTTGATGCTGATCCTAAAACAAATATTGATTCTTTTGCTCATGGGACTTGGGGAAGAAATGCCTTGTCACATGCATTCATTGAAATAATTGCCATTCCAATAAGAGCCATTTCATTAATAGCGTGGCAATTTCATTTAGTCGAAGATCAAGTTTATTTTAGAGAGTTTCTTGCTATTTTTATTTCGCCCTTGGTATCTGCCATTAAACTAGTGTTTTTTTTCAAAATATTAGAAAATTTAGGAGTAGAGCGAAAATTTTCGCTGTTATTAACCTTAGTTTACGCTCTTAGTTTTACTAATTTAATATTTTCATCCATCCCGGAAACATATTCGATTTCTAGTCTTTTTATATGTATGTTGATTTATTTGTTTGTTAAGGAAGCTAGGTCCGGACATAGGGCTCATACCAGCTATTGGACTGCAATTGGTCTTGCTCTAACGGGGACAACTATAACAAACGGTGCATTGTTCTTTATTGCATATACTCTGAGTTTATATTTTAATGGGCGTCTACCCCTATTTAAAGCGATTGTTCGATCATCACTTGTTTCATTCTGCGTTCTATTAGTTGTTATAGTGATATTTTATTTGTCACGTTACATGTTGGCTATTGAAGGTGGGAGCGAGGGCACAGCAGACTGGGCGAGCAGTTATACAGTAAAAAATTTATACCAAGCATTTGGAAACATACTCAACTTTTCCTCTGTATCAATTTTAAGCTACTTTCCTCTTGGTTTTTCAACTCAAGTTAATTTAGATTGTCCTAACTATAACGTTAGTTGTAACTCGATATCTTTGCAGTTTGGTTTTTCTTCGTTTATTTTATGGTGTGCTGCGATATTATTTTTTTTGTTGATTTTTGTATCATATCTAAAAGCCAAAAGAGATAGAAAAACACTTAATTTTTATTATCTGTGTGTTCTTCTGATCGCATTTAATTTTGCTTTGCATACAGTCTTTGGTCGTGAGACGTTCTTGTATACCCAGCATTGGATTACGCCTCTTTTTTTATTAGTATATCCACTCGTGCATACAAACTATAGGCTCTTGATTTTAATTATTTTCACCCAAATATCATTGAGCGTTTTTTTTATAGTGACGTTAGAGCAAATGATATCGTTACAAGGGCAGATTTAGTTCTACGTTATTTTTTTGGCTAAAACAATAGAAGCGTGTAAGCATAACAACAACTACACCTGGTGTCCATGCACTGCTCATACGTATGTCCTTAATAGCTTAAGTTGTTGATTTGCACCCGGAACTGATCCACTTCCCTCCGTAATTTGCATCGAAAACTGATCCACATTTTTAATCAATCCTGTCTGGTTCTGGCAGGAGAATGTGGAGTGATTGATATGGCACTGTTAGGCGTGATCAGGCGCTGGTATTTTCGCGATGGGATGTCCAAGCGTGAAATTGCCAGGCGGACCGGGTTGTCCAGAAACACCTTGAAGAAATATCTGAGCCAGTGTAACCGGTCACTCTGCGGCGTATTGACTAGCCAAATGAACAACTAAACACTTTTCACCACATTGACCATCGCAGGCGTGACTTTCCATTGTTTTTTGTCTTCGCTGACGATCACCACTGATTTTTTATTGAGTTTGATCAGTGTGCCGAACACCCGACCTTCTGGGGCCATGAAGTTCACCTGCTGACCTAACCGTAAATGACTGAGCATTAGCATATCGTTACGGGCCCGCAGATAGTCAATACGAAGGCAGATCTGCTCGTTTAAATCCAACAGTTCGTCTAAAGACAGTTCGTCAATGTGCATGCGGCCTCCGGCGTATTTTTGCCGAGGTTATTTTACCGCAGCATCGGGATAGGTAAAGAGGTCTGAGCGCAGTATTGCGTGTTCGAACTTCGCTTTCCACAATCTCGGCGTCAGCTCATGGACCTTGCTTGCCGGATGTTGGTTGAGCCGCAGCAGCACGTCCGTCAGGTAATCGTAGACGTTGATATCGTGCAATTTGCAGGTGCTCACCAGGCTTTGGATAACGCCCACATGCTCAGCGCCAAGCTCCGTCCAGCAGAACAGCCAATTTTTCCGGCCCATCGGGATGGGGCGTAGCGCCCGCTCCAGAGTAACCGTTCATTCTACGCCGTCTTCCAGCCTACATTTCCGCGCGATAATCTGAACTCCTGAATTTCACAGGAGAACGAACATGGCAAGAATTCATCGCAGCGCCGCGCAGTGGCAACATTTTATTGAGTTATGGCACGCATCAGGTCAAAGTGCCGCTCAGTTTTGTAAAACGCATGACCTCGGTTACGTCAGTTTTTGCAAATGGCGCCAGCGATTTGGTGCTGAATATGTTGCCGATGAACCACACACTTCGCCAACCCAATTCATCGATTTATCAACATTGACACGACCCACAGGTGCTCGCTGGGCTATCGTGCTCAGTTTGGGCAACGGTGTTGAACTCACATTGAGCCAACTCTGATGTTTGCGGCCGCTTCCCAGCAAAAAATCTGGCTCTGTACCCGCGCGGTGGATATGCGTAAATCTTTCAAAGGTTTAATTGCACTGGTCCGCAATCACGAAGCCCTGAGTATTCGTTTGCCGAGCTGTGGAGCACTTACTGACTCGAAAGAAATGCGGTGATCGTCGGATGATACTCGCTCAATATTCGTAGTCAGTAAGTGCATACCCTGAACCACTTCTAAGTGTAATATTCAGGGCGTGAAAGACTATACTTCACTCATCGTCATACGGCCAGAGCGCTGACGCTTACGTGTTCCATCGGTTAACAGAGTTTTTTCCCATTCAGGAATGAAAACAGCACAAAAATCATCGACATCGCAAAACACTTCCACTAATTTGTGCACAGGCCCTCTGTGTGATGAGGTTTATCTTGGTCGAAAGATCCGAACACGTGGAGGGCCTTTAGTTCAAATTTTCTTATCCCGAGTTCAGGTTAGTCAGTAAGGAATTAACACGATGACGCAAAAAGTCGCATTAATCACCGGTGTTACCGGCCAGGATGGCTCATATCTGGCGGAGTTTCTGCTGGAAAAAGGCTATATCGTGCATGGTATTAAACGCCGTGCATCGTCTTTTAATACCCAGCGCGTGGATCACATTTATCAGGACCCGCATATTGAAAACAAAAATTTTATTATGCATTACGGTGATTTGACGGATTCGTCGAACTTAACCCGTATTTTGCAACAGGTGCAGCCGGACGAAGTCTACAACTTAGGTGCGCAGTCGCATGTGGCGGTGTCGTTTGAAAGTCCGGAATATACCGCCGATGTCGATGCGATGGGGACTTTGCGCTTACTCGAAGCCATCCGGCTGTTAGGGCTTGAAAAGAAAACCCGCTTTTATCAGGCGTCTACTTCGGAACTCTATGGTTTAGTGCAGGAAATCCCGCAAAAAGAAACCACACCGTTTTATCCGCGCTCGCCTTATGCGGTCGCCAAACTTTATGCTTATTGGATCACGGTGAACTACCGGGAATCTTATGGCATGTATGCCTGTAACGGCATTTTGTTTAACCACGAATCGCCACGCCGCGGTGAAACCTTTGTCACCCGCAAAATCACCCGCGCCATTTCCAATATCGCCTATGGCTTAGAGCCATGTTTATATCTTGGCAATATGGATGCCCTGCGTGACTGGGGTCATGCCAAAGATTATGTGCGGATGCAGTGGATGATGTTACAGCAAGACCACCCTGAAGATTTTGTCATCGCGACGGGTAAACAAATTTCGGTGCGTGAATTTGTCCGAATGACGGCGCGTGAAGCCGGTATCACGCTGGCATTCAGCGGTGAAGGCGTCAACGAGATTGCCACTGTGACGGCGGTCGATGCAACGCTGGCACCGAAAGTCAAAGTCGGTGATGTCATCGTCAAAGTCGACCCGCGCTATTTCCGCCCGGCGGAGGTGGAAACATTGCTGGGCGACCCGGCCAAAGCTAAACAAAAACTGGGCTGGGTGCCGGAAATTACCGCGGAAGAGATGTGCGCAGAAATGGTGGCTCATGACCTGAACAAAGCCAAACAACACGCCTTGTTAAAACAACACGGCTATGACGTTAGCGTGTCACTGGAATAACCTGCGTTACTCTGGCGTCACTTTTCTGCTTTGCGGGGCCTTCTGTTTGACGGAGGCCCGATGGAACTGAACATGACAGTAAAGAAAAACCGAATTTTTGTCGCCGGTCACAACGGCATGGTGGGGTCGGCCATTGTGCGCCAATTGCAGCAAAACCCGGCCAATGAACTGGTGCTGCGAAGCCGCTCCGAGCTGGACTTAACCTCGCAGGCACAGGTCAGTGCTTTTTTTGCCGTAGAAAACATCGACGAGGTTTATCTGGCCGCGGCCAAGGTGGGCGGTATTATCGCCAATAACACTTACCCGGCGGATTTCATCTACGAAAACCTGATGATTCAGTGCAACATCATCCACAGCGCCCATCAGGCTGGGGTGCAAAAGCTGCTGTTTCTGGGCTCCAGCTGCATTTATCCGAAGCTGGCGGAACAACCGATGACCGAACAAGCGCTGTTGACCGGCACGCTGGAGCCAACCAACGAGCCTTATGCCGTGGCGAAAATTGCCGGTATTAAGCTGTGTGAAAGCTACAACCGTCAGTTCGGCCGCGACTACCGCTCAGTAATGCCTACCAATTTGTACGGCCCGAATGACAACTTCCACCCGCAAAACAGCCATGTGATCCCGGCGTTGTTACGGCGTTTCCACGAAGCCAAGCTTGCTGGTGCTGAAGAAGTGGTCGCCTGGGGCAGTGGCAAACCGATGCGTGAGTTCCTGCATGTCGATGACATGGCCGCAGCCAGCGTCTTTGTGATGAACCTGGATGACCGTGTTTATCAGCAGCATACTGAGGCGATGCTCAGTCACATCAACGTTGGCACCGGTGTCGATTGTACGATCCGCGAGCTGGTAGAAACCGTGGCGAAAGTGGTGGGTTATCCCGGCCGTATTGGGTTTGATGCGACCAAGCCAGATGGCGCACCGCGCAAACTGATGGACGTCAGCCGTCTCGAAGCACTTGGCTGGAAAGCCGGCACCACGCTCGAGCAGGGGCTTGCCAGCACTTATCAGTGGTTTTTAGCCAATCAGGCTTCGTTGCGGGCCTGAATCATGGCGACTGACTGATGCAAACCCAAACACTCATGCCTTCGGTCAGTCTTGCTATTCATCAGTTGCGGGTGCCGCTGATCCTGGCTGTGCTGATGCTACACACCTTACCTTTGTTGCGATTTTCGCAATCGACGGGGTGGCTGATGTTGGAACAAACACTGCGTGTCGCACGGCCATTGTTCTTTTTCTGTGCGGCCTATTTGTTGTTCAGGCACTGGCAAAGCGGCTGGCGAGTTTATCGGCAGCTGGTGCAACACCGGTTAGTCCGCCTGGGCGTGCCGCTGCTGGTTTGGGGATTGTTGCTGTTTCTGGCTTATAACCTGCTGCTCAGGTTTGGACCGGCACATTGGGTCAATAATCCGGCCGGCGCTAGCGCTGGCTCTGTTGCTGAATTTGTCGCGCTGATCGTTGGTATTGACCGCAATCCGCTGGCATATCAGTTCTGGTTTATCCGCGATTTACTGCTGCTGACGGCGCTCGCGCCGCTGTTTTTTCTTCTTTGGCGTATACTGCGGTGGGTCTTTGTCGCGGTGTTATTGGCCATTTTTTTGTTACAGCAGTGGCCATGGTTTCAACCGGCGCTGGTATCGACCGTGTTTTTTGGTGTTGGCGCGGTGGCAGCATTAGAAGGGGCGGCTCTGAAGTTACCGGACCGGGTCTATGCTGGGCTGCTGTGGGTTTGGGGCTGTTTGATCCTGCTTGCTGGTTTTTCAGCCGACACTGGTGCACCTTCCTGGTTCGGGTTAGCTGGCCCCCTGTCAATCCTGGCTGGAACGCTATGGATATGGAACCTGGTCCTGCGGCAATCAGCGCATCAGCTGGCGGATCCGCAGCTAGCGCAGCGGTCTGCTGTGCGCAGCGACACGGTTTTTTTTGTTTTTGCCGCCCATGAGCCTTTGTTGACGCTTGTGGGTAAGGTCTGGCATCACCTGGTGCAACAGCCTGCGCTGGATATTTTGCTACTGTGTTTGCCACTGTTGATGTTTTATTTGTTAGCGGCGGTTTACCGCGGCCTGGTGGCACCGTGGCCGCTACTGGCATTGTTACTGGTGGGACGGCGCTGATGCTGAACTGGCGGGATCAACGGCTTTGGGCTTTGGGCGCGAATAGTGCTTATGCTCTGGCGTCGTTTGTGCTTGGTTGGTTATTGTTGCAACAAGGTGATACCGGTAGTTATGGATCCTTCGCCTTCTATTTGCTGCTGCAGGCCTTTGGCTATGGGATAGTCAATGCCTTGTTCGGCGCTCCTTTACTGATTGCTTTTCGAAGTGGCCCGGTTGTGGCCCGACAGTTAAAACCCTTCCTGACTCTGGCGCTGTTGCTGGCAATCTTTTGTAGTCTGCTGCAAGGGCTTGTGTTATTTCAGCAAGGCGTTGCCATGCCTGCGATTGGGCTGCTGGCGTTTAGCTCGTTTTGTCTGGTGCTGCGTTGGTTTTGGCGTTGCGTGCAACAAAATCAGGCGCCATTGGCCGTGATGCTTGGCGATCTGTGCTTTAGCCTGGTCGCGCTCGGGGGCGCAGTCTGGTGCTGGAGTCAGGAGACGGTGTCTTTATGGTCTTTAAGCCTGGTATTGCTGCTGGCTGCGCTGGCGAGCGCTTTGCCGTCCTGGCGTCTGCAGTTGGAGACCTTGGGCGCTCGGGCTGACTGGTCCTTGTGGCAACATGGTTATCAGCAGCAAGGAAAACCCGCATTAAGTGGGGTGGTCACGGTCGAAGTGACGGCAAATAGTTATCAATATCTGATTGTGCTGCTGCAGGGCGCCGCGGCGCTGGCACCGATCGCTGCAGCGGGTTTGTTTTTGCGCCCGATGACGCTGATGCAAAGCAGTCTGGCGCAAATCGAACGGCCGCGCCTCGCGATTGCAGCGGCAGCAGGAGAGCACAAGACATTGCAGCGGATCTGGCGCTCGTTTTTGCGCTGGAATTTGCTGGCATTTGGCGTCAACGTGTTGCTGGTGCTATTGCTGCTTTGGCTAATGCCTGCCGCTCTTTGGCCTGCGCCTGACGGCATGACGCATTTTTTGAACTGTGCTGGCTTTGTTGCTGCAGCGGCTTTGCTCCGCAGCTGGCGTGGCCCGGCAAGTACCCTGCTGCAGGCGATGGATCAATTTCAATTTTTAGCCACGGTCACCTGGCGCGCCAGTCTGCTGACTGTTCCTTTGGTCGCTGCAGGGCTGTTGCTCGGCGGCATCTATGGCGCTTTGCTTGCAATGTTGTTGGGCGAGTGTGCTGTGGCTTGGCCGATTATTCGTCGTTGTCGTCAGCTGGTTCGTGCAAACTAGCTGCGGACGTGAACGAATATTTTGTGATAATGTTCCGCTTATTCAAGAAGTTCTGCGGTGCAAGACGCAGATGTGGGGACTGATGTGAGAAGCTGGCTGGTGTATCGCGGTTTTCAATTACAGCAAATGCTCGCGCGTATTTGCTGTAGTTTGTGGATGCGCGTCAGTATGTGGTTGTGGGGGGTACATGTCGCCGCCACGCCACAGTTTTACGGTTTGATGCGGTTTGTACGCCATCCATCGGCCCAGATTTTATTGGGGCGTCACTTAGTCCTTCGTTCCTCATTTGCTGCCAATACGATTGGCATCAACCGACCTTGTTTTTTCAGTGCCGGACCGGGCGCCCTGCTACAGATTGGCGACGATTGCGGTTTTAGCGGTACCGTGATCGCCGCGCAGCAACAAATAATTTTGGGTCAGCGTGTGATGTGTGGCGCCAATGTGACCATTACTGATGCAGATCGTCATCCGCTGGATCCGGCGGCCCGGGCTCGTGGCGAAGCCGGCGCCACGGCTCCGATCCAGATTGGTGATGATGTCTGGCTGGGTATGAATGTTCTGGTGCTCAAAGGCGTGCAGATCGGTGCCGGCGCTGTGGTCGCGGCGAATTCTGTGGTCGTTAGTGATATTCCGCCGGGTTGTCTGGCTGGTGGCCAACCTGCCAAAGTACTCAGGGTTTTATAATGCGCCGGATCGCGGTCTTACTCACCTGTCACAATCGCAAAGCCAAGACCCTGGCTTGTCTGGCCTCTTTGTTTGAACAGCAGGTTCAGCAGTTTCAGTTTGAGGTCTTTTTGGTCGACGATGGCTGCAGTGACCATACCGCAGAGGCGGTTCGTCAGCAGTTTCCAGCCGTTCAGCTAATCACAGGCTCAGGTCAATTATTCTGGAATGGTGGGATGCGCCTGTGCTGGCAGCAAGCGTTGCAGACTGACGCAGATTTCTATTTATGGCTCAACGATGATGTGACTCTGTTTGCTGATGCCTTGCAGCGTTTGTTGCTTTGCTACGACACTCAGGTCGCGGCTGGCGTTGCGGTGGGGGCTGTGGTTGGAACCATGCAGGATGGAACTGGGCAGCGTTTGAGTTATGGTGGGCGTCGGGCCAGATTTACCTGGTGGCCGTTGGCGATTAGTCCGGTTATTGCACCCGCGGACCAAGCTCTTTCATGTGACTACGTGAATGGGAATTTATGTCTGGTGCCAGCTGATGCGGTGCAGCGTGTTGGTATCTTGTCCGAGCGTTTCACTCATAGCATGGGTGATTTTGACTACAGTATCCGGCTACGTCGGGCAGGCTTGCGGTTGTGGATAGCGCCGGGATTGTACGGAAACTGCGCGGTAAATCCGATCGCGGGCTCGATCAGAGATGCTGCAATCCCGATGAAGGTGAGAGTGGGCTGGATGTCCAAACCAACAAAATGCCCACCTTTGCCGGAGTGGTTGTATTTTATCCGCACCAATGGGGGGCCGTTCTGGCCGTTGCTGTACGTAAAAGCTGTGGTTGGACGTTGGTTCCCTAAACTTTGGTTATTCGTCAATCAGCATAAAACCTGACATTAGTATCAATGCAGAGGAACGCCGCAATGTCGCAACATGGATTACGTCAGTTTTTGCACCGCTGCCGAATCGGTTTGGATCTACTGAGCACTCTGTTACTGCTCATGTTGTTGACGGTTTGGGCAACCCGCTATCTGCTGGCTGGACAGCCAGTGGTTGGCCAGATCGAGCAGCTGTTTGGCACGGATAAAACCATGCATCTGCTATTGGGTTTTTTCCTGCCACTGTGCGTGGGGTGGTTAATGCGGTTGTACCGGCGTCGTCTGATTAATCAGGCCGCTGGATTTGTACTGGTCGCTTCGGTCTATGCTGCAGATGAATGGTTTCAGTCAATGTTGAGTTATCGCTCGGCGTCGATGGATGATTTTTTAATGTCGATGACTGGCTGGTTGTTGTCCGTTGCAGTCTGGTTCTCTTTGTTAAGTCTGACTGCGCGGGTGTATCGTGATGGCAACCATGCTGAGAAAGGTTAAAAGCTCGCCAGTGAATAGCAGAGTCAAAAGATAACGCTGCATAGCACAGTGTTTAATCCGGCAGCCTGTAACCTAGTGTCAATAGCTGCCATTTGCTACTTAGGACACCTAAAAAAGAAAAACCCGATTGTACAATCGGGTTTTGTCATCAACGATTACCGCGGCGGACTGTTTGCAGCCAGTCCGGAGTGACTAGCGGCGTAACTGTTTGCGAAGCACTAACCCCAGCAAGCCTAAACCGACTAACAGCACTGAAGCCGGCGCCGGAATATCCCGCATCGTGACGTTATCAAGCAATGCGCCTTTACCATCACCCAGGCCGCCTGCACCAAAACCAATCGTCATGTTTGTTGAGCTGGCAATAAAGCTCAGGCTGTATTGTTTCCAACCAGAACTGTCTGCATGATTTTGGTTCACAATCATCTTTGGCAGGTTGCTAAAATCCTGAGCATTACCGAAAACGGTGTCAAACCAGTAAACATTCATAACATTTGAATTGTTTGCCTTCGATCTCGGCTGATACCAAAACGACAATTCGTAGGTAGAACCTTTTTTGAGGTTTTCTAACCGTTGGAAAATGCCTGAGTTAAATTGACTTGAGTTTGAAGAGTGTGAGTCAAGCTCAGCGTAGAAGTTGCCTTGTTGCGCCAGTGAATTTGCGACTGAGTTGCCTAACAAACCAGATTGCTGGATCTCAACACCTACACCATAGTAAGTGTCCCAACCCCAGATATTTGACCGCACGCCCCAGAATTTGCCGGCATGATTATTGGTGAGATTTGTGCCCGGTACAAATTGGTTTTGTTGAGTCAGATTTTCGAAGCTGCCGTTTTGAATCAACCCAGCATGTGCTTGCTGGGACAGGAAAGCAGTGACTACAAATAAAGCTGCATAAATTTTATGTTTCATTTCGGTACTCCGTTTACTACACCGTTTCTCTGTTAAAGCAAACCTTGTGCCACTATTTAAATCATTGATTTTTAAGGGGTTTTTAAGTCTGCATCATGCGCATGTATAATATTCTGACACTATGTGTAACGTTATTTCAATGCATCATCTGAGTGATCTTTGTACAATTTAACACAAACTACCTTGCCAGACCAGTTCCTGAGCTTGCGGCTATGATCAATGTCAAGGTTCGAGCAGCTCCCTGATAGTGCCAAAAGACCAGAAACGTGCGGCGGCGACGCCGGAGTTTTCCTGACTGAGCCAGATCCGTCCGTTACGCAAACAGACTGCTTCAACCTGAGCGGCGCCAGCTAGGTCATGGTGTTTGAGTATCTGGAAATGCTGATCTGCAAGCAGAATGAAAGGCTGATAATCTTGAGTAAACATAAAAGACAGCGCCTCCTTGGCAACATTGCGATAACCAACCAGCACAAATATGCGCTCGTCCGCTGCAAATGCGGCATCAGTAATAACGCCCGGGATAGGACTGATGGCGCTGTATGCTTCCAGCTCGGTTACACTTTCATTGACGTTTATTCTGTAGACCGAGCTGCTGTCGGCAAGCCAGTTTTTTGAAAACAACCACAGATATTCGCCATCACTGGCAATCGCCTCGGCGTCTAGATTGTGGTGATAGGGTTTAACCTCTGCTGCGGAATTTTTGTAACTGAAGTTCAATGTGCGCAATTGGGCTGGATCAAGCTTACCGGCCTGGAGTGGCATCAATAGCAAGCTTATATCCGAACGCAGGCCAGTGTTGTTACCGATATCAGCAATGACCAATTGCTGTTGATGGATGCTGAGCGCTTCCCAGTCGTTATTGGCCGCCGGGACCTTGGTCTGGTTGGTTATTTTACCGTTGGCATCGAACCGATAGACCGTTGCTGCATTGCCTGAGTCGTTGACGGTCAGAAATTCATCATCAGATAAGCACGCCAAACCGGATGATTCGGCCAGCGCTGACGGCAGCGTGACCTGGCTGTTAAGCTGTGCTGGGTTTGTGTTGTCGGTTGCTATGACTGCTTGACGATGCGCTGTTGGGGTACAGGCAATACCCGTCATTACGAAAAGCGCGCAAATCATCCGCCGAAACCTCAAGTCAGACATCAGTTTTTCCCTCAAACAAGCGCTACGATGATGCTGCCAAGCTGTCATAACAAGTTCTTACTTGGCAAGTTTTTCTGTTGAAGGGTAGAATCGAACGAACCGATAGCCTTTTCTCGCAACGGACCTTCATTTGACTCCAAACTCCAGTCGTCTAGAACATGCAGCCAATAGTTTTGCTTTTGTCCACCGACTGCTCGATTTGGCGATTTTGATCAGTGCCGTGTTTGTTGCCGCAACGATTCACAATGTATTGTTCGACAAAAACTACCTGATTTTGTTGTTAGCCCAAGTCGTTTTATTCTCCTACATCGCGGAAGCGGTGCAGCAATACCGGGCATGGCGTCTATCCCAGTTCTCCCGCATGCTGTGGCAGTCCTTGATGATCCTGGTTTGTTCTTTTGTCATCTTGCTGGTGGCACTGTTTTTACTCAAAGCCAGTGAAACCTTTTCCAGGGTGGTGATGGGGCTCTGGCTTATGCTGTCGATGACGGCGATGCTGGGCTGGCGTTTGTGCTGGCGGATGTTTCGGCGCGTGCAGGCGCAGCATGGCATCCACCTGCAAAAAGTTGCGATTGTCGGATTAACGCCCCGAGGGTTGGCACTGTACGAAGAAATTAACCAGAATCCGGCAACAGGACTGACCTGTATCGGTTTTTTTGATGACCGGGAGCCGGATAGATTTCCCCCTGAGTACCGTAAACTCCTGCTGGGCACCGTCACGGATTCGGTACTGACGGCCCAGTCGGGCGTGATTTCCCGCCTTTATATCAGTTTACCTTTGCACGCCGAAAAACGGATCCTGCAAATCGTGCAGCAGCTGGGTGATACCACGCTCAATGTTTATTTAGTGCCGGACTTTCTGATGATGAATATGATGCATGGCAAGCTCAGTTCGGTCGGAGAAATTGATACTATTTCCGTGTTTGAATCGCCACATCTTGGCGTGCAAAATTATCTGAAGCGAACCTTCGATGTACTGTTTAGTGCGTCGGCTTTGTTGCTGCTGTCGCCGCTGTTGTTATTGATCGCTGTTGTTGTTCGATTAACGTCGAAGGGCCCCGTGATTTTTGTGCAGGACCGCTACGGTCTCGATGGCAAAAAGATTGGCGTGTATAAGTTCAGAACGATGAAAGTACAGGAAAATTCTGGTACCGTGACGCAGGCCACGCAGAATGATCCCCGTGTGACGCCGGTCGGTCGATTCTTACGGCGGACATCGTTGGACGAGTTACCACAGTTTTTTAATGTGTTAACCGGCCAGATGTCAGTGGTTGGGCCGCGCCCCCACGCAGTTGCGCACAATGAGCATTATCGTAACCGCGTGGCGTTTTATATGCTGCGGCACAAAGTAAAACCCGGAATCACCGGCTGGGCACAAATTAACGGCTGGCGAGGTGAGACGGACACGTTGGATAAAATGGAAAAACGTGTCGAATTTGACCTGTATTACATCCGTAACTGGTCACTGTGGTTTGATATCAAGATTGTTCTTAAAACTGTGTTTAAGGGATTTAGTGGCAAGCATGTTTACTGAAACAGAATTAAGTCGTTGCAAAGGTTTTCAGCTGAGCGTTATCGGGCTGATGTTCGCTGCTCAGGCCGCACATGCACAGGAGCAGGACGGAGTTATCCGCACCGAGTCTGGCATTGATTTTATTCCGTCGCTGCAGGCTGAATTGAAACATGATGACAACGTCCTACGGGACACCAATGCCACTATTTCCAGCTGGATCTCGACTGTGGCTCCAACCTTAAAAGCGAATCTGGTCGATGGCCCGCATCGTTATTCTTTCGCCGCCGCACTGAAAAATGCAGTCTACTATGACAGCAGCGCAGATAACTTTAATGATGGTTATCTCGAAGCTGAAGCCAAACTGTCGCCGGCCAGCGCGCATAATCTGACGTTTAAAGCCAACAACAGCTGGCTGCATGAAGATCGGGGTACTGGCATTTCTGAGGGACGTGGCAATCTGCAATCTGAAGAAACCCGGTTTATTGCACAGGAAATGGAAGCGGACTACGAATACGGCAGTCCCGGCTCCACCGGAAAATTGCGCGCAAATACGCGTTTTTATAACAAAGACTACCAAAATTTTCGTGAGCTGACGCAGTATCGGGATTTCGACTCGCGTGAGTTGGGCGGTGGTTTTGTTTACCAAACTCCCGGGGCTTTTAAGCTAGTAGCCGAACTGTCCACTGCGGATATCAACTTTAAAACCGAAGATTTGACCGGTTCGCGTAACAACACCGACAACAATTATCGCCTGGGGGCGGAGTGGGATATTTCTGCTTTGACTACCGGCATTCTGAAACTCGGTTATCAGAATAAAGATTTTGAGCTCGCTGCGCGCGAGGAGTTTAACGGGTTCTCCTGGGAAGCCATAGTGCAATGGTTGCCGTTAACCTATTCCGGGTTTGATTTCTCTACCGGGCGCCGGGCGAAAGACGTTGATGCCTTGAATATCAATGCGGATTTCATTGTTGAGACGACTTATGCCATTGGCTGGAATCATCAGTGGTCAGAACGGCTGACCTCTAAGTTGGCGTTTGAGCATCAGACTGACGAATACAACCGTGTGGTTCAGCTCGGCTCTGTGCTGAGTCGAAAAGATACCCGCAGAATCATCACCGGCGAACTGGAAACCAAACCGTTGCGCTGGTTAACTTTGACTGGTTTTATTAATCTGGAAGACCGGACTTCTACGCTCGGAGTCATAGTCTATGACCGGACAGTGTATGGTTTGAGCCTCCAGATGACGTTGTAAGGGAATAAGATGTTTAAAAGATCTCTGAGCTTGCTACTGGTATTGATTTTTAGTCTGGGAGCTATGGCGCAGCAGGTTGAACCCGCTGCAGCAGAGGGGGCCGACAACTATGTTTTGGGTCCCGGAGATGCAATCAAAATCAAGATCTTCGGTGAGCCTGAGCTTGATTTAGAAGTTCAGCTTACCGACAGCGGTACGCTAAATTATCCCTTCCTCGGTACAGTTAAAGCAACCGGTATGACATTAAAACAGCTCGAGCAGCGCATATATAATGGCCTCAAAGGCGATTACTTTGTCGAGCCCAATGTCTTCGTTGGGATGGTGCAGTACCGGCCTTTTTATATTCATGGTGAAGTGAAAAAGCCTGGCGGCTATCCCTATCAACCCGGTATGACTATCGATCAGGCGGTCGCTTTGGCTGGCGGTCTGACTGAGCGTGCGTCAAAAGAGAAAATCTTTGTCGCCCGCGAAGGGGATAAAGCCAACAAACTAGCGGCTGATTTAAACAGCAAAATCCGCGCCGGCGACACTGTCACTATTGAACAGAGATTTTTTTGATGACGAGTACTCCAGAACAGACTCAGGCTTCTGCTGAAGAAGTTATTGATTTACGTAAATATTTTAATGTGATTAGCCGGGCTAAATGGCGCATTTTAGCGCTGGCGGTGCTGGTGTCTGCCCTGACCGTGTTTGTTGTGCTGAATATGAAACCGGTGTTCAGCGCGCGTGCCACCTTACTGATAGAAGCACAGCAGGCGAAAGCGGTGCAAATTGAAGAGGTCTATGGCATCAATTCTGGTCAGCAAGAGTATTACCTGACCCAGTTTGAAATTTTAAAGTCACGCAGCATTGCAGAAACGGTGATCGATCGCCTGCAGTTGGCGAAACATCCGGAATTTATGGCCAAACCGGGCTGGCGTGACAGTATCCAGACGCTATTGCCGTTTCTTGCGGGAAATCGTGAACAAGTCTCTGCGACACAACAGCAATTACGCGACCGTGAACGCCTAGTGTCAGCTTTTGTTGAGCGCTTGTCGATCGAACCTGTGCGGAAAACACAGCTGGTCAATATCGTCTATGAAGCCAATGATCCGCAATTGGCTGCTGATGTGGCCAATGCGATCGGTGAAGCCTATATCGATAGTCAGCTGTCGGCCAAAATGGGCATTACACAAAAAGCCAACGATTGGTTAGGCGGTCGTTTAGGCGAGCTGCGTCTGCAATTGGATGCCTCGGAAAAAGCCTTACAGGATTTTCGCTTACGCGAGGGCCTGATTGATGTTGCCGGTGTCCGCAGTCTGGGCAGTCAGGAGCTCGAACGTCTCGGAGAACAGGTCACCCTGATGCGCAGCAAAAAGGCGCAGATTGACGGATTTGTCCGTGCCGTGCGCCAATTTGGTGCCAATGATATGAGCCGGTTGGAAACACTGCCGGAAATTACTGCGCACCCGGGTGTGCAACAGGTGAAAGCAGAAGTGATTTCTGCCGAGCGTAAAGTGTCTGAGCTCAGTAAATTTTATGGTCCGAAGCACCCGAAGTTGATGTCAGCGCGCTCAGAATTAACGACGATCCAACAAAATCTGCATGAGCAAATTCAGAAACTGATCAATGGCATTTCTGAAGAAGCCAACACCGTTAGCCAGAACCTGGCTGCGCTGGAAGCAGAAATGCAGCGCTCGAAAGGGCAGTATCAGGATTTAAGTGGTAAAGAAGCCGAATATCAGCGCTTGTCGCGTGAAGTCGAAACCAACCGACAGTTGTTTGAAACTTTTATGGCGCGACAAAAAGAAACTGAGGTGACCGGCAATTTCAATTCAGCCGTGGCGCGTTTTACTGATTTAGCTGTGGCGGCGGTTGACCCGATTAAACCGAACAAAAAGCTGATTGTGATTTTGGCCTTTGTTGCTGCCGTTGGGTTTGGCGTCATCGTCGCTTTCGTGATGGAGTCGTTAAACGATACGATTAAAACAGTCGGCGAGGTTGAAAGTGTGCTGCAGCAAAGGTCTTTGGGTATAGTGCCCAAAGTGGTTGGCAAAAAACCAATTGCAGAGCTGAACCGGGTGTTTTTTGACACCGAGGCGCGACAATTTTCCGAATCAGTCCGTTCAATCCGTACCAGTCTGTCGTTGCTTGGTTTAGACCGGCCTTTGCAGGTGTTGCTGGTCACATCTTCTATTCCGGAAGAGGGCAAATCAACAGTCGCAAGTAACTTAGCTTTTGCCTGTAAACAGCTCGAGTCGGTCTTGCTGATTGACGCCGATATGCGCAAGCCAACTATCGCCAAGCGTTTTGGTTTGCCATCCTTTCAGCCGGGTTTGGCCAATTACCTCACCGGGACTGAGGCACTTGAAGATTGTATCGTGACCGACGAACAGTCGGGGATTGATATCCTCCCAGCCGGTTCCATTCCGCTCAATCCGCTGGAATTATTGTCTGATAAAAAACTGCCGGAATTACTGGCGCAGCTGCGCGGTCGCTACCAGAAAATTATTATTGATACGCCGCCGGTGCAGCCGGTCAGCGATGCGCTGGTGGTATCAACCCATACTGATGCTGCCGTGATGGTCGTTCGTGCCGACCAGACTCGTTCGGGCTTGATCCAGTTGTCATTGGCGAAGTTGGTCAATGCACATGCCCGCGTGGTCGGTGTTGTGTTAAATGATCTTGATTTAAAACTTGCCGAGCGGTATTACGGTAACTTTGGTTATTACCGTTATTACGCGGAAAACACGGACAAGGAATGATCGATCTGCATTGTCACATATTGCCCGGTCTGGATGACGGCGCAGCGACCCCGGATGAAACGCTGGCTTTGCTGCGCTTGGCAGTGGCTGACGGCATCAACCGGATGGTGGCCACGCCGCATATCAATCCTGGCTACTTTGACAACAAACCTCTCAATATCAACGCTGCGCTGGCGGATGTCCGGCAACTGATTAGCACCTATCAGCTGCCGATTCAGGTTGCTGCTGCCGCTGAGGTTCGTCTGACCGACCAGCTGATGCCAGCACTTGAAATGGGTTTATTGCCTTTCCTCGGTGTTTGGCAAGGGCAAAAAGTGCTGTTGCTCGAACTGCCTCACAGCCATGTCCCGGCCGGCACTGATAAACTGTTGAAGTGGCTGGCGCGGCACGATGTCATCGCGATGATTGCCCACCCGGAGCGTAACCGTGACGTTCAGGCGAATTTTCAGTGTCTGGCGCCGTTAAAACGCGTCGGTTGCTTATTTCAACTGACTGGTAGTTCGCTGATTGGGGACTTAGGCGCCCGGCATCAACAATGCGCCGAATATATGGTGGCGCAGCGGCTTTATCATGTGGTTGCCAGTGATTGTCATAACCTTGACCGGCGACCTCCCAAATTAAGTGCCGCGGTGCGCTGTCTGACCGATTTGGCTGATGAGCAATATGCGCTGGATCTGTCGGTCCATAACCCGGCGCTGATCATTGAATCGCTGAATTTTGAGGACGTGGCATGATTGCACTGCGTGTGCGCCGCGGGCTAATCCTTTTGGGACTATTCGTAGTGCTGGCGCTGATGTGGCCGGCGGTTAAAGCCGGCCTGGCCAGTTTGTATTATTTTCCGGCGGCCTATGCAGTCGAACAATGGCAGAAGTCTGCGGACAAACCGAATGCTGCGCAGCTGCATAGCGCGCAGGAACAGATCAAGACTGCACTGCAGTGGCAACCGCAGAACCCGCATTATCAGTTGATGGCAGCAAAAATTGCTGAATGGGCCTGGTTCAGTGGCCAGTTATCAACTGAACTCATCAGTAAAAATGAGCAAATTTATCAGCAGGCCATTGCACAGCGCCCCAGCTGGCCGGTGGCTTATGCCGATTATGGTTATTACCTGGCGACAGTCCAGTTAAGACTGGCAGACGCCTGGCAGCAATTAGAGCTGGCGGAAAAATATGGTGCTTATCTACCGGAAGTGCACGAAAAGATTTTGTTAGTGGCATTTTCGAATTGGTCTGCACTCAGTGTGGGACAAAAGGCCACAGTTTTTGCCCGGGTCGGCGCTGCGATGGGCGGGCCGCTGCAAGGCAATACAATCCGACTGATTAAGCATTATCAGCTGGAGCGTCAGCAATGTATTTATCTGCGGAAAAAGCTGGCAGCACGTGCTCACTGGGCTGAAGTGCAGCGCCAGTTGTGTCCGGCAGCTTGAGCAATCTGTTTGCCGCAAAGGAACAGGGTTTGACAGGCAACCAGGCTTTCGACAGACTCGTTTAAATATTCGTATATAAAGGACATTACCATGTTTATTCCCGTCATAATGGCAGGTGGCTCAGGGACACGTTTATGGCCACTTTCTCGTGGCAACTATCCGAAACAGTTTTTGGCACTGACCGGTGATACCACCATGCTGCAGCAGACCTTACTGCGGCTAAAAGGCCTGGCGCATCAGGCTCCATTACTGATTTGTAATGAAGACCACCGTTTTATTGCGGCTGAGCAGGTCCGTCAGTTAGGTGTCGCCGGTGCGTCGATTCTGCTGGAGCCGGTTGGCCGTAATACGGCGCCTGCCATCGCGCTAGCGGCATTACAGGCCATAGCCACAAATCCGGATGCGGTGTTGTTGGTGTTAGCGGCAGACCATGTGATTGAAGATGAAGCAGCGTTCCAGGCGGCAGTACAACAAGCTCAGCCGCTGGCAGCCTCCGGCAAACTGGTTACTTTTGGCATCGTGCCGACTGCACCCGAAACTGGTTACGGTTATATCCGCCGTGGTGTCAGTGCCGGCAGTGCGTACCAGGTGGATGCTTTTGTCGAGAAACCCAATTTAGCGACTGCAGAGCAGTACCTGGCCAGTGGTGAGTACTACTGGAACAGTGGCATGTTTATGTTCCGCGCTGATCGTTACTTAGCCTTGCTCGGGCAATATCAGCCTGCGATGTTGTCGGCCTGTCAGGCGGCAATGGCGGAAGTGAGCCCAGATTTAGATTTTATCCGTGTGAAAAAAGCCGCCTTTGAAGCCTGTCCGGATAATTCCATCGACTACGCCATCATGGAGCCATTAAGCCGTGACGAGCCACAAAGCGTGGTGGTGGTGCCATTAGCGGCTGGTTGGAATGATGTCGGTGGTTTTGCCGCTTTATGGCAGGTGAGCGGCAAAAACAGCGACGGCAATTCGCATCAGGGCGATGTCTGGTCGCATAACAGCCAAAATTGCTACGTGCGTGCTGAACAGCAGCTGGTCGCAACGGTAGGCGTGCAGGATTTAGTTGTGATCAGTACCAAAGATGCGGTGTTGGTTGCGCACAAAGATCAGGCGCAGGATGTGAAACATATCGTCGCACAGCTCAAGGCCAATCAACGGCCGGAAGTCACGTTCCACCGCGAGGTCTACCGGCCTTGGGGCAAATACGATTCGGTCGATAACGGCGAGCGCTTCCAGGTTAAACGCATTACGGTGAAGCCGGGCGCGAAGTTATCGGTGCAAATGCACCATCACCGCGCAGAGCACTGGATTGTGGTGTCAGGCACAGCCAAAGTGACTATCGATGGCCAGGATCAATACCTGACAGAAAACCAATCGGTGTATATCCCAATCACTGCGGTGCATGCGCTGGAAAACCCGGGCAAAGTCGAATTAGAACTGATTGAAGTGCAGTCTGGCTCTTACCTCGGCGAAGATGACATTGTACGGTTTGAAGACCGTTATGGGCGGGCCTGAGATGTACCGGAAAATTAATTGTGTCAAAGCGTACGACATCCGCGGCCGGCTCGGCGATGAGCTTGACGAAGACGTCGCTTACCGGATTGGTCGCGCTTTTGGTCAGTATCAGCAAGCGAAAACCGTGGTGGTTGGCGGCGATGTCCGCGCCACTTCAGAAAGTCTGAAATTAGCGCTGGCCAATGGCCTGATGGATGCCGGCGTCGACGTCATCGATATCGGTATGACCGGCACTGAAGAAGTGTATTTCGCGACCTTCCATTTAGGTGTCTGTGGTGGCATCGAAGTCACCGCCAGCCATAATCCGCTCGATTATAACGGCATGAAGCTGGTGCAAAAGGGCGCAAAACCCATCAGCGGTGACAGCGGTTTGCATGAAATCAAGGCGATTGCAGAGCAGGGTGATTTTGTTGAAGTCGCAACACGGGGTCAGTATCGTCAGCAGTCCGTGCTGGCTGATTTTGTCACGCACCTACTGGGTTATATTCGTCCGGAATTATTCCGCCCGATGAAAATCGTGGTGAATTCCGGCAATGGTGCTGCCGGTCATGTCGTTGATGCGCTGGAAGCGCGTTGTGCTGACCTTGGCTTGCCGTTGCAGTTTATCAAAGTGCATCACGAGCCGGACGCAACTTTTCCAAATGGCATCCCCAATCCATTGTTGCCGGAAAACCGTGCGGATACCTCCAAAGCCGTGCTGGCGCATCAGGCTGATTTTGGCGTGGCCTGGGATGGTGACTTTGACCGCTGCTTCCTGTTTGACGAGCAGGGCGAGTTTATCGAAGGCTATTACATTGTTGGTTTGCTGGCCGAAGCATTTTTACAGCAGCATCAGGGCGCACGTATTATTCATGACCCTCGCTTAACCTGGAACACCATCGATTTAGTCACGCAGGCTGGTGGTGAAGCCATTCAGTCCAAAACCGGTCATGCGTTTATCAAAGAGCGGATGCGGCTGGAAGATGCGGTCTATGGCGGCGAGATGAGTGCGCACCATTATTTCCGTGATTTTGC
>Ga0075154_10000893_pt1 | contig 23026 bp, 16 predicted proteins | sample JI71714BDNA_FD_70965 | JGI IMG/M metagenome (GOLD analysis project Ga0075154, IMG submission 70965) | Wastewater effluent complex algal communities from Wisconsin, to seasonally profile nutrient transformation and Carbon sequestration -... | ecosystem: Engineered > WWTP > Effluent > Algae...
GCCATAATATGCGGATTGATACGAATACAAACCGGATAATGTGGATACATACTACCAAATTGCTCTAAAATAGAAAGGTTATCAATATTGATCTTAACCCCTAAAGTTACTGCCTGTGATATTTCCTCAATGGAGACACAATTGGGCGTATAGATTATGTCTTCAGGTCTAAAACCGGCTAACAATCCTACTTTGACTTCCTGTATAGACACCGTATCCAAGCCTGCCCCCAAAGACTTAAAAAACTTCAGTACGGAAATATTATTTAAGGCTTTACAAGCATAGTTGATTTTGAGTTTTTTAAGGTCAAAGGCATTAACCAATCTCTCATACTGCTTTTTCATTATGGATGTTTCGTATATATACAATGGACATCCATAATTTTCACCCAACTGCAATGGGTCTATCCCACCTTCCAAAAGGTATTGATTATTATTCAGATACATTAAAAATAATTTGGATGGCAAAGATAAAAATAAAATTCAAAGCCAAGCCTTATAAAAAGCATTAACCTTTTATTTAAGCCATAATTTCAATAATGAAAAGTAAGTCTTTACCCAATTTATATCAAATTTAGATAAAATTCTGTTCAAAATAAAATTCTGCACATTCATTTACAGAAAATCTAAAAAAAAATTAGACCTTTGCAGGTTCTTACTCGTAACTATTACGATAATTTTATTGTTATAAAGCCAACATTTGTTTTTTGTAGCATAATAAAAGATGGATTGATGCATTTTAGTGTTGGGGTTCGATATGTATCTTTAAGTATAAAAACGCATTAAACCGACAACATTTTTATCGAAAACATTTAAAAACCATACTAATAGTCAAGCATATGTCACCAATGAAGCAAAAAATGATGGGTTACACTCTTCCACAGCAAATACAGGCTATGGGATTGTATCCATTTTTCCGCACTATAGAATCAGAACAAGACACAGTCGTAAAGATTGACGGTAAAGATGTCCTTATGTTTGGTTCCAATAGTTACCTGGGACTGACAAATCACCCTGTACTCAAGGAAGCATCTATCAAGGCTATAGAAAAATACGGCTCAGGATGTGCAGGTTCTAGATTTCTAAATGGTACACTTGATATCCACCTAGAATTGGAAGAAAAACTTGCTAAATATGTGGGCAAAGAAGGCGCGTTGGTCTTTAGTACTGGATTTCAGGTAAATTTAGGGGTCATTTCTTCTATTCCTGGCAGACATGATTACATCATTATGGACGATTTGGATCATGCTTGTATTATAGATGGTGCTAGACTTTCATTTGCGAAAACACTCAAATATGCTCACAATGATATGGAAGCGCTAGAGCGTGTCCTAAGCAAATGTGAAGAAGATAAAATTAAACTCATAGCCGTAGACGGCGTATTCAGTATGGAAGGAGATATTGCTAACCTTCCTGAAATCGTAAAACTAGCCGAAAAATATAATGCCAACATCATGGTAGATGACGCTCATGGCTTGGGTGTTTTAGGTAAAAATGGTAGCGGTACGGCTGATCATTTTGGCCTTACTGACAAGGTAGATTTAATTATGGGTACCTTTAGTAAATCTTTGGCTAGTATTGGAGGGTTCATTGCAGCAGATAATGATACTATTAATTATTTAAAGCACAACGCTAGATCACTGATCTTTAGTGCATCTATTGCTCCGGCTAATGCGGCAAGTGTTATCGCTGCCGTGGACTTGATCCAAAACGAACCAGAAAGGATTAAAAATCTTTGGGATAATACTCACTATGCATTGGCATCACTCAAAGCGGCAGGGTTTGATACCGGACACTCAGTCACACCGATCATCCCTATTTTGATCAGAGATGATTATAAAACATTCCAACTGACCAAGTTAGCTTTGGAACGAGGTATTTTTGTAAATCCAGTAGTTTCGCCAGCTGTACCTAGTACTTCATCTCTGATTAGGTATTCACTAATGGCTACACATACCAAAGAGCAGATTGATCAGTCTGTGGAGGTATTGTCACAGATAGCGCATGAGATTGGCGTATTTGACCGTAGTGAAGTGAGTGTCGCGCATTAAAATTGCATCACATCTTCACCAAATACTCTTTCCAATCTTAATAGAAACTCATTAGCATTCTCCATCGTAAATGTCATAGGTGGTTTGATCTTAATTACATTATGGTCAGGGCCATCAGTACTCGTCAGGATACCCAATTGTTTCATTCTGTTAGAAAGATACGATGTTTGGTATGCTAGTGGATTTAAATTACGATCAGTCAACTCAAAGCCCAAAAACAAACCTTGTCCGCGGACATCAGCGACGATTGGATATTGAGCTTGTAGAGTTTTAAGACCTTGCTTTAAATATTGTCCTACTTGGATGGCATTATTCATGAGATTTTTGTCCTTCACTTCGTTGATGACAGCATTGGCAATGGCACATGAAACGGGATTGCCACCGAAAGTATTAAAAAATTCCATACCGTTGGCAAATGCATCCGCTACTTCCCGTGTACATACTACAGCACCGATGGGATGACCATTTCCCAAAGGCTTACCTATGGTAACGATATCTGGGATTACTTGATGTTCTTGGAATGCCCACCAATGATTGCCTACCCTACCCAATCCTGTTTGTACTTCATCGGCAATATTGAGTCCACCATATGCTTTTACATTCTGGTAAACTTCATTTAAAAATCCTTCAGGAAGCTCTATCTGACCACCACAAGAGACAATACTTTCATGAAGAAAAGCAGCCAATTTTTGATCTTTATTTTTTAAGGATTTTAAAATCTCGTGGATATGGTTTGCATACTTGATACCTGTATTTTCTCCGCGATACAGACCTCTGAAAGCATCTGGTAGCGGCATCAGATGAGTATTCGCGGGACAACCTTGGCCACCTTTTCCATTAAATTTATAAGCACTTACTCTGATACACTCATTAGTATTACCATGATATCCGTGATCCAGTGCGATGATTTGCTTAGATTGAGTATATTGGTAAGCCATTCGCAAGGCCAATTCGTTGGCTTCAGAACCTGAGTTTACAAAATGAATTACAGAAAGCTCAGTAGGAAAGGTACTCAATAAATTCTCCGCAAGTTCAAGAATATTATTATGCAAATATCGGGTGTTGGTATTCAACAACTGCATTTGCTTGATGCCCGCATGGATGACATTGACATTTTGATGTCCTACATGTGCTACATTATTAACAGTATCCATGTATTTCCGTCCCGTGTCATCTATAAGAAAATTCCCTTCACCTCTGACAATAAGCAATGGTTGTTTGTAAGATAATGACAAACTCTTACCCAAATGCTGCTTTCTATACTCCAACATTTTAGAATGATCTATTTCAGGTGGATTTGTAGAAGTAATTCCAAAAAGCAATGAAGGATCTGGACATATGGTTTTCCATAAATCCTTGTCTTTGGGAAAGGCTACACCGGGAAAATCATGTTCATATCCCAACATATCTAAAATAATCTGAAAATGCAAATGTGGCGCCCAATTTCCATTTTCTTTGGGATGGCCAATATAGCCAAGCAGCTGCCCTTGCTCTACAAAATCATCTTTTTGATGTAATGATAAAGTATTGGTGCTGAGATGTCCATATAGTGTGTAAAATGTATGATTACCTACTTCATGTTTTAAAATGAGCGTAGGTCCATAATCTTTGTCATTATTGTTATTAAAAACAGAAAAAACGGTTCCTGACAAAGGACTATAAAATGGAGTATCGGCAGCTACCCAAACATCTACACCAAGATGTGTAGTCCGATATTCTGGTCCGTCATTGCCTTCTTTTTTATATGCATCTGTGCTATAAAATGGCCTTACTTCTAGATAACCATTTAAAGCTAAAGAATTGGGATAAGAACGTTGCCACTGATAAATGGAATTTTCGAATAATGAAGCATCATCAAAAACACTTCTATGCGGCAAAAAAGTACCTGCAACAGACATATCCGGGACCACAATCTCTGTACAATTTAAATCTTTAAAGACACTATACAAGCTAAAGCTTAAACTTTGAAGTTTTTGACAAATCAAATCATATTCCGGATGGCCACAAAGTCCAATTGCATTGCGAAAAGCATAGTAGGCATAGTTTTCGTGAATTTTATACCATTTAATCAGTAGTCTTTTTGCTGGCTCGGCACTGATTTGCAAGTAGATATTATCCGGATTTTGGGTTTTATTGATAGCGGCCTTGGACAGACTGGTGACCAATCTCATACCAACCAAGTTATGAATCATTTTCAATTCCTGATCATCTAATGGAAACGATTCATGATATCCTTTTATCAAATCACAAGCTGCAGACAATGGATCGGGCAACTCCATGACTGCGTATGTTATAGCTACAGCCAAGTCATTAATAGTGGCTGCAAATATCGCATCTCCAAAATCAATTAATGAGACAGTACTTTTACCGCCAACACAGATACAAACGATATTATTATCATTGGCATCATTATGAATGACACTCTTTCTGAGCCTTTGGAATGCCGCTTGGTTACTATCAAATCTTTGAATAAAATAAGCAGCGATGTCTCTAATTTCATCATCCAAAATATCTACATACTCTTTGGTCCAAATGGCGTTATCTAGATTCCACTCGAAATACCGCAATGCTTGATGATGGTTAAACCCAGCTAGACCATTGGTAATGTGTCCACAAGTTTTGCCCAACTCAATTCTCATTTGAGATGTTGTGGGATTAATGTCTGACCACAAACTCCCTTCTATCCAAGTAAGCAGTCTTACATATCTTACATTATCATATTTATCTTTGATTTCAAAAAAGTCTTTTCCTTCTTTATTTAGAATAAGTTTTGGAATACTGAAAGTAATATTTTTTTGTGTTGCTAAATGATGAACCAAATCATTTTGAAACTCAATATATGCTTTTTCGGTATTTGGAGCTGATATTTTTAAAATATAAACATGGTCGTCTGTGTTTATTTTGTAATTCAAGTCTACTTCCCCTGCCAACTTTTGAATTTGTCCAGATAAATTAAAATATTTCTCTAAAATCTGGTTTACATCACTAAAATCTATTGCTGCCATAGTCGGCTTTTATTTTTTAGTGAGCACATATATGATAGAAGTTGCTTTTTTGACATTTGACTTTCCTTGAATCAACGCCCTGAGTCCAGTCCAAGCGCCTCTGACCAATCCAAAACGATGTCCCTGATATTTTTCACTTAAGAGTGCATTGTAAAATGGATCAAATGGCATATCGTGCATACTAGCCACATGAAAACCATTTCGCTCTGCAAAACCCAAAAAAGACTTGGGATGAAAATGCCACAAATGCCTAGGCACATCATAAGCTGCCCAAAACGTTTCATATTGTGACTGATCAAAACTATCATGATTGGGCAATGCAATAATCAATACTCCATCATCAGTTAGTAACTTGGAAAATCGCCTCATATATCGGTCAGGACTATACAAATGCTCCAAAACATGCCACAAAGTGATCACATCAAATGAATGGTTTATGGTGTCATCGAATAATGCTTGTGGTTTATGTACAGTAAGTCCGAATTTTGACTGGCTGTACGTTCTGGCCTTATCATCCACTTCTACACCTTCGCATAGATAACCTTTGTCTTTCATATATGCTGGAAAATAACCGGTTCCCGATCCTACATCAAGCAGTGATTTACCATGACTCTTCTTTGAAATGAGTTGGTATTTTCTTTCCAACATAATGTCACGTACTTTGTGATAAAGTGTGGCAATGATTCCTTTTTTAGTGTCTGAATGGGAAATATAGTCTTCACTTTGATAAAATTTAGCACAATCTGCTTCTTCTGGTGGATTAGCTGTATATCTAAAGCCACAATCTTGACATTCATAAACTTCAAATATTGCTCCAGATATCGAATGATCTTTAACCGTCTTGTATTTATTAACCTTTGATGATAAACACGCAGTACACGTGGTCAAAATATTTACAGCCATATCTGATTAAAAATTAATTTAGTCGCAAATATATTGAGATTAGACCTTAACCCTCAAAGATTAGACGATTTATCCTCATAAAACATAAAGTTTACTAGAAAAAGTAATACTTTTAGTAACTTTTATGATTTTTTTAACGTTATGTTAATGTTTTATGCAACTATTATAAAGTAGCTTTGTCCTTAAATTCAGAAACGAAAATCCATTTGTATGAATCACAACCAAAAATCTAAACTAATTTTGATTGGCCTTGCATTTTGCAGTGTTTTAAGTTGTGTATTTTTAGCTACAAACGCACCATCTTTGGATGCAGATACATCTCAGTTTGGTTTTGTCCAACAATATGTAAAAGAGCAAGCTTATCTACCAGAAGTCAAGTTCGTCAAAGAAATACTGCGCAATATTTTCAATGTGATATTTGTTTAAACCTAAAGTAGAATCAAAGCTTACTGAACATTTCTTTATACCATCATGGGAACTTCCATTACCAATATTTCTGTATTGGACTCAGCGATCAAATCTATCTCATTAACATCCCAAATACCCAAACCATCTCTAGCTGACAACGGCTGACCGTCTACAGTGACATTTCCACTTATGACAAAAACATAAACACCATTTCCTTTCTTTTTTAGCGTATATTTCTGACGAATGTCTTTATCCAATGCGCCTAAATGAAACCAAGCATCTTGATGAATCCATACACCATCGTCATCAGGACTTGGACTTAAGATTTGTTGTAATTTATTGTGCCTATCTTGTGTATTTAAAGTTAGCTGACCATATCTTGGGGCTACATTCTTTTTATTGGGGAAGACCCAAATCTGGAGAAATTTGACTGCTTGGTCTCTGTTTTTATTTCTTTCGCTATGCTGAATTCCCGTACCTGCGCTCATGACCTGAATATCACCATTTCTGATGATAGCTACGTTTCCCATGCTATCTTTATGTTCCAAATCACCTTCAAGTGGAATAGATATGATTTCCATATTGTCGTGGGGATGCGTATTAAAGCCCATACCACCGCTGACCACATCGTCATTTAGAACTCGTAAAACGCCGAAGTGCATTCGATCAGGATTGTAATAATTAGCGAAGCTAAATGTATGATATGAATTGAGCCAGCCATGATTAGCATGTCCTCTGGTTTCTGCCTTGTGCAATACTTTATTGTCCATGATATTTGAATATGTAGTGGGTATGTGATTAAATCCTATGTTTTGATCTGTCATCGGTTCTAATGGTTGCAGCTCATCGATTTCATTTTGGATTATAGATGAAGACAATCCAGAAGCTACAAACATGCTGGTACCTAATAAACCTTGTTTTAAAAATGATTTTCTGTCCATGATTTAAATATTTGTTGCAACAAAAAAACGAAGTTTATTACAAAAAGTTTTACACAACGATGAAATATTTTGATTAGAAATGTTTTCGCTCTACCGAAATGGAAGTAAATGAAAATTTTGATATGCTATGGACTATCTCAGGCCCCAAATCATCATAGAAAGTATGTGATATCCAGCAAATAAAAGAAAATGAATAAACAGCCATAACTACATTTATTTGTGAATAATGGCTGTAATTATTATAGGCGATTGGCAAACAATTTCATAAGGTGTATTATAATCAAAAAAGGTCCAGGCGGGGAGCCATGGACCTGTAATTAATAAACCAATCTCATTAAAAAAGTTTATAAATAAAGACGAAAATCCAAGTTTAAGGCACTACATTACAAAGTGCGTAATCCTTTTGGATACTACTACATTCAGGTTAAAAAAGTCTTTAAGTAAAACTAATGAAATGAGAATTTCTTTGTAAAAATTTGAAGGAAGCAATGGACAAAACTATAGTTCTACCCATTGCATTTCACTTCTATCATCAAATAATTGTGCTAAAACTCTAACTATTCTTAATCTACGTTATCGTATAGAAAAGAATTGTTGCTCAAAAAAACGTTATTATCTTCATCCATGTTGACCATGTAAGATGAGTGTTGACGACCATTAGATTTATTAGTTTCGTCTAGGACTACATTCCTGCGTGCATAAGCAGGTACGTTTTCCATATCTGATATAATCTTAGGATTATCTAATGGCTTACTATTATTTTTACGCAAATACTCGCGTCTTGCAGCGTCAGCTTCGCTTCTTTTACGCATTTCTTCGGTCAAATGACCTTTTCTAGATACATGAGGGTCTTCGGTTCTGACACCTAACATATTGATGGTTTTCTTAACATCATCGGTATCAAAATCCACTACATTATCTGCAAAGGGAGTTTCGAAATCAAACACCGTAAAGTCTTCTTCGAGAGGCTCTCTATACCTATCATTCTCTAATGAAACTTTTACCTTCTCTGGTTCAACTTCTTTGCGTTTGCTGCCCCCTTCTCTAAAACCTGTAGCGATCAAAGTGATCATTATTTTGTCACCTAAAGATGCATCATGGCAATTTCCCCATATCAAGTCAGTACCATAGCCAGCTTCTTCCTGAACGTGCTCGGTGATTTCACCGATTTCGTCCATGGTCACTTCTTTGGTTCCAGAGGTAATATTTAGTAGAATGTGCTGTGCGCCTCTGATATCATTATCTTCCAATAACGGAGAGCTTAATGCTAAATTAATAGCCTTTCTGGCTCTATCATCACCTTCGGCCATGGCACTGCCCATAATAGCTACACCACTACCTCTCATGACTGTATTGACGTCTTCGAAATCCACATTGATGTATCCAGGTACGGTTATGATTTCTGCTATACCTTTAGCGGCAGTTGTCAAAATATCATCTGCTTGTCCAAAAGCAGCTGACAAAGCTAAATTTCCATGAATCATTTTCATTTTATCATTGGAAATCACGAGTATAGAGTCTACGTTTTTCTTAAGCTGCTCTAAACCTTCATGTGCTTGACGTTGTCTTCTCAACCCTTCAAATTTGAAAGGCAAAGTCACGATACCTACAGTGAGGATATCCATTTCTTTAGCTACTTTAGCAATGATAGGTGCGGCACCAGTTCCAGTACCTCCACCCATACCAGCCGTTATGAATAACATCTTAGTACCATCGGAAAGCCATTGTCTGATTTCTTCGATAGATTCGATACAAGATTGTTTTCCTACTTCAGGCATTGAGCCTGCTCCACGCCCCTCAGTCAGATTAGGGCCTAAAGCTATCTTTACAGGCACAGGACTACTTTCCATAGCTTGTGCATCGGTATTACATATTGCAAAATCCACTCCTGTGATTCCTTGTCTGAACATGTGTCCTACGGCGTTTCCACCACCACCACCTACTCCTACAACTTTGATGATGGATTTTTCATTTGTTGGTATATCAAACTTCATTTCTCTTAATTTCTGTTGTTAAATAATAGGTTTAAAATTCGGAATCAGGAACAGTTTCAAAAAAGTCCTTAGTCAAGGTAAATAGCTTGTTGAATAAACCTTTTTTCTTACCATTTTCTGCTGGAGCTTCTTCCTCTTCATCAGACTGAGCATTTACCAATGGTTCTTCTTTAGGTGGAGCCATCTTAGGAGTTTCCGTGTAATTTCTGAAGGTTGGCTCCTCAGTTATCTTTTTAAACTCTTCTACATAACCAACTTTGTCTCCAAAATTATCAATAGTATGTTTTAATAATCCTACTGCTGTAGCAAAAATAGGGCTTGCCAGTTGACTGGAATATCCATGAGCTAAATGCTCAATAGGCTGACCTATTCTGGTAGGAAGTCCAGTATGGTATTCTGAAAGTAAATCGATATGTCTTAACAATGATCCACCACCTGTAAGTACCATACCTGCTATAAGCTTGCTTTCATATCCAGACCTTCTGATTTCCCAAAGGACATAATCAAAAATCTCCTCTACCCTTGCTTGGATGATTCGTGCTAGATTCTTTTCAGAGATTTCTTTATGATCTCTTCCTTTGAATCCAGGAATGGTAATGATTCTATTGTCTACGATTTCATCAGCCATTGCAGAACCAAACTTTACTTTTAGTTTTTCTGCTTGCTCATTCATGACAGTACATCCCTCACGTATATCTTTAGTGATCACATTGCCACCAAAAGGAATAACACAAGTATGTCTGATAATACCGTCTTTAAATATAGTGATATCTGTAGTACCACCACCAATATCAACCAAGGCAATACCTGCCTCTTTTTCCTCATCACTCAACACTGATGCTGCAGAAGCAATAGGCTCTAAAGTAACATCAGCTACCTCAAGTCCAGCTTTCTCAACACATCTTAGGATGTTGCGACTTGCAGAAATTTGACCTGTGATGATATGGAAATTGGCTTCTAGTCTAACTCCTGACATTCCGATAGGATCAAAAATATCCTGCTCGTCGTCCACCGTGTATTCCTGCGGAACCACATGCAAAATCTTATCACCTGGTGGCAATACCAATTTGTACATATCCTTAATCAGTTTATCAATATCACTTTGATTGATCTCTGTATTGGAATCATGTCTTACTAATAATCCATGGTGGTGCAGACTTTTGATGTGCTGACCGGCTATACCAACATGGACAATTCGGAACTTACAGTGAGCATTTTTTTCTGCAATATCTACAGCTTCGCGGATCGCTTTGACCGTTTTGTCAATATTGGAGACTACTCCTCTTGACACACCTTCAGAACGCACCACTCCCATGCCCACTATTTCCAGTTTACCATACTCATTGAGTTGGCCGGCTATAGCACAGACTTTGGTCGTCCCGATATCGAGCGCTACTGCCGTGTTTTTAATATTAAAATGATTGTTCATAGCACAAATTATTTAATGATGAATACTTTGCTTGTTATTATTCGATTTTACCACTTCGGCTGTCAATGTATCTCTCATGACAGGCTTTATGGGTGTGGCTAATTCAGGATTGGCCAACATACCTCTGACCTGACTCGAATATTTCAGATTTAAGGTCTTATATCTACTCCATCCTAATTTAGGCATACCGTCTCTATAAAATATTTTTAGATTGTCAAACTTTGCTTCTATATCAATGGCATCTCCAAAAATCAACTTTTCTCTTCCAATTTTAGGTATCAACACAATGTCTCCAATACTATCTGACTCTACGTGAGCTTGCTCAATCAAAGAAGACAGAAAAGCATCTTTGGATACATACTTCATGATTTCAAAGACATTTTTAAGTTTGGAAGGCTTATCAGACTTTATAAAACCGGTTTTGAATGTATCTCTGATACCCGTCACTAATGGAACCCTCACAGCACTGCCTCTTGTCACTGGTATTTGTTTACCGTATTCGTCCAAATAATACTCAGCACCGGTTTGTTCTACAACTCTCATGATAGGTCTTTTCTGAACAATCCTAGCATGAAGCCTATTTTTGGAATCAAAATATAAATCTGCTCTTTCGATTCTCTTATCCTTATTGAGTTTAGACTCGAGTTTACGTAGATTTAGGGTTTTGATATTCTTATTGGTGATGGTTTTGCCTGCTGCCAGTTCAAGAATTTGTTTTACTTCTTTTTCAGAAATAATTTGTTCATTCTCTTCTACTCCAATAACATTCACTACCAAAGTCTTTACCTTGGCATTGGACTTGCGAATGACAGAAAAGAAAAGCAAGGCCGAGATCCCGGCGATCAGCGATGTCCATATTATGGCATCTCTGACTCTTTTCATATTTATTTTTCTACCACTCATTTATTTTATTGTTTATTTGTTGAGTTGTTTAATGATTGATTAGTCAATGTTATAATACCTAATGATTTAAAAATTCTTTGATTTTTGGTACAAAAGTGTCAATATCTCCGGCTCCGAGGGTTATCAATATCTCAGGATGATAATCTTTCAATACATGCATCAATGATTCCTTAGTAACCAGTATTTTATTTTGGTTTTTCATTTTATTGAATATGATTTCTGATGTTACTCCTTCGATGGGCAACTCCCTTGCAGGATAAATGTCCATTAAAATGATTTCATCCAACTTATCTAATTCTTCAGCAAATCCATCAACAAAATCTCTAGTTCTCGAATATAAATGGGGCTGAAAAATACCAGTAATTTTTCTATCCGGATACAGTGTCCTTGCAGCGTCTATAGCTACCCTAAGCTCTCCCGGATGATGTGCATAATCGTCAATAAAAACCAAATCTTTGCTGTCAATGATTCTTTCGAACCTACGCTGTATTCCTTTGAATCCAGCCAATGCTTTCTTTATATTTTGGTGTGTGACTCCATTGATCAGAGCAACAGTAACCGCTACACAGGCATTTTCAACATTGTGCCTGCCTGGCATATTCATGATGATATCTTTGATTTCATGATTTAAACCATGGTAGTCAAAAATATATTTCCCCAATTCAACTCTAAGATTCTTGATCAACACCTGTCCAGTTTCACCATACTCTAAAACTGTTATACTTCTGGAATCCAATGCCAATAATTCTTGAGCTGTAAACTTATCAAGCAATCCTTCTTTGATGATCAGATAACCATTGTCTCTGATTTTTGCAGCGTAAGCCTTAAATCCGTCTACCATCACATTTTCATCACCATAGATATCCAAATGGTCAGGATCCATAGATGAGATGGAAGCAATAAACGGACTCAATCTCAAAAAAGAACGATCATACTCATCAGCTTCTAAAACTACCACATCACTATGGCCTATAAGGAAGTTACTTTGGTAATCCACAGTAATGCCACCCAAAAAAGCAGAAACATCAATTCCTCCTATTTTCAATACATGGGTAGTCATTGCACTTGTTGTGGTCTTACCGTGGGTACCAGCGATGCCAATAGAATTTCTATTATTACTGATCAACCCTAGGGCCTCCGATCTTTTCATCATGGGTATACCAGAATGCATCAAAAAGTTGTATCCTTTATGATCTTTTGGTATCGCAGGTGTATAGATGATCACATCGATATCTTCAGGTATTGCTTCTAATTCGTCTACATAATGGATATCCATTCCTTCAGCAGACAAGCGATTAGTAAGAACCGTCTGTGTTTTGTCATAACCTGATACTTTTTTGCCTTGAGCTATAAAATATCTTGCTATGGCGCTCATTCCGATTCCGCCTATACCTATAAAGTATACATGCTTCACATCATTCAACTTCATGACTTCACTTTTGCACATATTTTCAAAATTTCAGCCGCAATCTCTTTTGCTGCCTCGGGTCTTGCAAAGTATAATATATTACGTTCAAGACCACTTTTTTGGGTTTCATCATTCAATAATCCCTGAATTTCAGCAACCAACTTTTCTTTAGCTTCTGTATCTTTGACCAATAACGCAGCCCCTTTTTTTACCAGAGACATAGCATTGACCGTCTGATGATCTTCAGCTACATTAGGAGATGGAATGAGGATAGCTGCTTTGCCTAAGATGGCCAACTCGGAGATTGTCAAAGCTCCTGCACGGCACACCACAATATCAGCTGCACTATAAGCCACATCCATATTTTCAATGAAAGGCAAAATTTTAATATCTTCTTGGCCAGCTAATTTACAATTTTTGTACTCATCAAAATACATTTTGCCAACTTGCCAAATGATATTTACATGATCCATTCCAATCAAAGTGTCTGCGTTAGCAAGAACGGCCTCATTGATCGTTCTTGCTCCGAGACTACCACCAAAAATTAAAACAGTTTTCTTATTTTGATTTAATCCGAGTGACTGCTTTGCTTGTTGAGCATTTATTTTATTGTCCAGTATGTCTTTACGTACTGGGTTACCTGTAAATTTTATTTTATCTTTAGGAAAGAATCTTTCTAAACCATCATAAGCAACACATACTGCGCTTGCTTTGGAAGCTAAGATTCTGTTGGTTACACCTGCATAGGAGTTTTGCTCTTGTAAAACTGTTGGTATCCCAAAAGTATTGGCAATTTTTAAAACAGGTCCGCTGGCATAGCCTCCTACACCTACAGCGACATCTGGTTTAAATTTCCTGACGATCAACACTGCTTTGAGCATACTGGCAGCCAATTTGAAAGGAAATGCTAGATTCCTAAATGTAAGCTTTCTTTGAAAACCTGCAATATTCAATCCTTCTATGTTATATCCCGCTTTCGGGACTTTTTCCATTTCTATTTTACCATTGGCACCTACAAAAAGTATCTCTGTATCAGGTGCCTTATACTTCAAAGCATCTGCAATAGCAATGGCCGGAAAAACGTGACCACCTGTACCTCCACCACTAATGATCACTCGTGCCATCTAATTCCATTTTTTCTAATTGTTTACGCTCTTCATATGCCTGCTCTACATACCTGCTGACACTAAGTATAATCCCAAATGAAAGACATGTGAACAAAAATGATGTTCCTCCCATACTAATCATAGGTAACGTAAGTCCGGTAGCTGGCACTAACTTAACAGCAACTGCAATATTTGCAAAAGCAGTGATCACAATATTAAGCATCAAACCCATAGCCAACATAGCACCAAAAGTTTTCGGTGATCTGGTGACCAGACTTATTGTCCTAAATAATAACCATAAATAAAGCAGTAATAAAAATGCTCCACCCAAAAAGCCATACTCTTCGCAAATGATAGCATATATAAAATCTGCATAAGCAAATGGAAGAAAATTTCTTTGATTACTATTTCCTGGGCCTACACCTAAAAATCCACCTTCAGCAATAGCTACTTTGGATTGCTGTATTTGATACCCACCATCTGAATATAAAAAATCATGGATACGACTTATCCATGTATCTACTCTAAAATGATCTGGAAAATACTGCCCGACAATAAAAATTCCCGCAAACACGGCCACACCTAAAACCATCAATAATATAACATACTTCAGCGAAATTCGACCTACAAACATCATAATAAATGCTGTGATGAAAAGCAATGCAGCTGTAGATAAATTTGAAGGAGCAATCAAAGCACAAAACAAAATCACTGGCGCAATTATAGGCAAAAATGCATCCTTAAAACTCTTGATATAATCCTGCCTAATGGCCAAAGACCTTGCAACAAACATAATCAAAGCTATCTTGGCAAAATCTGATGTTTGGAAAGACAACTCTAATATCGGAATTTTTATCCAACGAGATGCATCATTGATCTTTTCGCCAAAGAGAGCGGTATACACCAACAGCGGTGCTGCAATAACCATCAAAATAGGTGCTAGCTTAGCATAAACCATATAATGAAGTTTATATGCTGTATACATCAATGTCAACCCTGCGCCTATGAAAACCAACTGGCGAATCAAATAATATTCTGTTCCGTGTGATGCATTGTATTTATAGGCCTCACTACCTGATGTACTGTAGACAATCAGCATAGAAAACAGTGACAATAAGGCGACTATAAGCCAAACTGAACGGTCTCCCTTGAGATTATAATATGTACTTTGTATGTTCAAATTTTATTTTCTATTTATATTAATTACTGACCTAATTTTTCAACTTTAAAGCATCAACATCTCCACGCACTTCTTAAACTGATCTCCTCTATCCATATAATTCTTAAAAAGATCAAAACTTGCACATGCTGGTGACAGCAGGACTACTTCACCGGGTGCTCCCAATTTCAGTCCTGTCTCCACCGCCTCTGATACCTTAGTCGTCTCGTATATAGCTGGAATATGGGGTTTAAAACTTTCTTTGAGCTTTTCGTTGTCTATTCCAAGACAAATCAAGGCTTTGACTTTATTTTTTACTAAAGGAAATAACACGCTATAATCGTTGCCTTTGTCAGTACCACCGGCTATCCAGATCACAGGCTTAGTCATAGCATCCAATGCGTAAAATACTGAATCTACATTGGTTGCTTTACTGTCATTGATAAATTCCACACCATTGATTACTCCACAAAACTCTAATCTATGTGGAAGATTTACAAAAGTCCTTAAGCCTTTAGCAATTTGCTCTTCATTTAGACCTATCAACCGGCATGTTTCGACTACACAAGCTGCATTAAATAAGTTATGATTTCCTTTAATGCTTACTTCAAAATTCCGGCCTGTTTCCTTTGAAACTATGCCATTTATATAATTATCTTTTGATACTACAATTTGGTTAGGTGCACCCGAAAATGACACTATTCTTTCTTTAATCTCTGCATCATCTCCATTATAAATAAAATAGTCATCTGAAGACTGATTCATGGAAATTCTGAATTTTGAATTTACATAATTAGCCATTTTATAATCGTATCTATCCAAATGATCGGGTGTAATATTGAGTAGAATAGATACAAAAGGTTTGAATGTTTCTATATCATCTAGTTGAAAACTAGAAATTTCTAAAACCATCATTTCCGGAGTTTCTTCAGCAATAATGCGTGCAAAACTTTTTCCGTAATTGCCACCTAAAGCTACATTTTTACCTGCCGATTTTAATACATGATACAATAGTCCTGATGTCGTTGTTTTACCGTTTGATCCAGTAACTGCAAGGATTTTTCCTGAGTAGTACAAAAACCCAAACTCTATTTCAGAAATGATTTTAATATCATTTTGCTTAAGTGTTTGCAATACTGGTGCATGATCTGGGACACCCGGACTTTTTACAGCTATATCAAATGTTGCCATCTTTTCAAGACTATGACCCTTTTCTTCAAAAGGAATATTATTACTTGACAACTCCTTTTTGAATGTTTCTGAAATAACACCAAAATCACTTACTAAAACATCAAAACCCAACTTCTGAGCTAAGATAGCCGCACCTACGCCGCTTTCGCCACCACCTATGATCACTACTTTCTTCATGCTTATCTGATTTTAAGTGTGATAATAGAAATAATGGCCAACAGAATACCAATAATCCAAAATCTGGTAACAATTTTGGACTCATGCATACCTTCCTTCTGAAAATGATGGTGCAAAGGTGACATTTTGAAAATCCTTCTGCCTTCACCATATTTTTTCTTAGTATATTTAAAGTATGATACCTGCATGACAACTGATAAATTTTCGGCTACAAAAATGCCACAAAGTATAGGTATCAATAACTCTTTGCGTAATAAAATAGCTAATACGGCTATAATACCACCGATAGTCAAACTACCTGTGTCTCCCATAAAAACTCTTGCTGGAAAGGAGTTGTGCCATAAAAACCCAATACATGCCCCTAAAAAACAAGCAGTAAAGACCACCAGTTCCGCAGAATTTGGTATGTAAAATATGTTGAGATAATCCGCAATAATGGTATTACCTGAGACATAGGCAAAGATGCCCAATGTAGCAGCTATAACCGCCGATGTTCCTGCGGCCAAACCATCGATACCGTCTGTAAGATTTGCCGCATTTGAAACCGCGGTCACTATAAAGATAACAATCAAAGTAAAGATAATGGCAAGCCACAAGTCTGTATTATCTCCCAGAAAACTGGTTAGATATTTGTAATCAAAATTGTTATCTTTTAGGAATGGTACATTTGTCAAAGTGGTCTTGACATAAGCCATATCTGTCATTCGGGAAATATCATTGACGCGAGGTAATGGAATTTGGTATTGTTTTACAATTTCATAACCACCAGCTTTTGCTTCATCTAAAGGCATCCTTAAGACGACATCATTAGAAACCAACATCGTCACTCCAACAATCAACCCCAAAATAACTTGACCAAAAATCTTTGTTTTACCGCTTAAACCTTCTTTATTTTTTAAAAACACTTTGATATAATCATCAGCGCCGCCAATAAGCCCCAGCCATACCGTAGTAAATAGCATGAGCCAAATATAAACATTGTCTAGTTTTGCTAAAAGTAAACAAGGTATGAGTATGGCCATAATAATGATAATACCGCCCATTGTAGGCGTACCTTCTTTTGCTTTTTGGCCTTCTAATCCTAACTCCCTTACGGTCTCACCAACTTGCAATCTCTTTAACTTATTAATGATCTTGCCACCAAACACTAAAGAAATAATTAACGACAAAATAATAGCGAAAGCAGCACGAAATGTAATATACTGAAACAACCCTGCGCCAGGCACATTGTAAAATTTATCAATATATTCAAAAAAGTGGTACAACATTTGCTATATATAATTTATCTGTTTGTTTTTGTTTTTGTACTTACCATTTTTAGAACCGATGGTAAGAAAGTAATTCACAAGCTAATAAAAGTTAACAGCGCAGTGAGCAGTCCGGAACTTTTTCCAAAAAGATCCCACTGCAACTGTTAAACCAACCTGAGAATGATAATAGAACCTAAATCTTTGATATTGAGAAGCTAAGATTAAGTTTGAGACTAAGATTAAAAATTAACTTAATTATATCAACTTAATCCAAATAACTCCTTCAATATCTTTTTATCGTCAAAAGGATACTTTTGCCCTTTTATTTCTTGATATGTCTCATGACCTTTGCCAGCAATTAAGATAATATCTTCGTTTTTGGAGATCATGACAGCTGTTTTTATCGCTTGGTGTCTGTCCGCTATACGAATCATTTTCTTTTTGTCATCCTGATCCAATCCTGCTTCCATCTCATCAAGTATGGATTCTGGATCTTCAGACCTAGGATTGTCACTGGTCAAAATCACTTTATCAGACCATTTACACGCCACTTTAGCCATGATTGGTCTTTTTGTGGCATCTCTATCGCCTCCACAACCTATTACTGTAATGACTTCAGCGTTTGAATGATTGACCTTTTTTATGGTCTCCAATACATTTTCTAAAGCATCGGGTGTGTGAGCATAATCTACAATGCCACATTTGCCGGTATTTTTATCTATAATTTGGTCAAATCTCCCTTCTGCACCTCTCAATCCACTTAATAATGCCAAAATATTGTCGGATTCCATCCCCAACTCCATGGCTGCACCATACACTAAGGCTAGATTGTAAGCATTAAACTCTCCAATCAATCTAAAGTAAGCTTCTCTGTCATTAATATTCAGGTGCAAACCTTGGACTGAGCTTTCAATGATTTTCACTTTATAATCTGACATTGTTCTCAAACCATAAGTGAGCCTTTTGGCTTTGGTATTTTGCAACATTACACTTCCATTCTTATCATCATTATTGACAAGGGCAAATGCATCAGAAGATAAATGATCAAAAAACAACTTTTTGGCATAGATATAATTTTTCATGGTACCATGATAATCTAGGTGATCATGAGAAATATTGGTAAATAATGCCCCTTCAAATTTTAATCCAGCAATTCTCTGCTGATCAACAGCGTGTGAACTTACTTCCATAAAAATAAAATCACACTTTTCATCCCGCATTTTGGCAATCAATTTATGCAAATTGACTACATCAGGAGTGGTATGTGTCGCAGGAATTACTTCCTCGGCTATCCTATTTTCTACTGTGGAAATGAGACCACACTTATAACCAAAAGCTGAAAACAACTGAAATAAAAGCGTACTTACTGTGGTCTTACCATTAGTACCTGTGACACCAACCAATCTTACAGACTCAGAAGGGTGATTATAGTAATTGTGTACCAACTCACCCAAAAATGCTCTAACATCCTTAGTAATGATATAGGTGATACCTTCTACATAAGTTGGCGTAAATTCACAAACCACACAGCTTGCACCATTTAAAATGGCTTTATCTATAAAATCATGTCCATCTACTATGGTTCCTTTGAGAGCAGCATATATAAAACCCGATTCTATCTGTCTAGAATCTATACTGAAACCTGTAATATCAATATATTCACTCCCAATGATTTCCACTTGAAATCCTACCGGCAATATGTCAAACAACTTTTTCAAAACTGACATTTTCAGTTTAAATTTATAACTATATACTGACCTTTGGCACTTGCTCCTGGTGGGACAGATTGTTTTTGTACTTTCCCAACTCCATGGACTTTAACTTTAAGTCCAGCGTTTTCGAGTAAATACACAGCATCTCTGGCACCCATACCTTTTACATCAGGCACTAAGGCTTTTTTTATCTTCTTTTCTGCTATTGTCATAGCATTTTCGGATGGATTGACAATGGCAAAACCATCATCAGCTTTATTTTTATATTTCAGCTCTAGAAAATCAAAAATTTGATTAAAGTCTTGACTATATCCGACGGCCTTAGCAGGCATGCTAGTGGTCACATATACAGAGTCATTCAAAGATTTCACCTGTTTTGTCTTCATCGCATAAACTTTCTCTGCCACATTTTTGAAAACTGGACCTGCCGTAGCACCACCATAATATGCTCCCGCTTTCGGCTCATATATCACGACCATCATAGAATACATAGGATTCTCAGCTGGAAAATATCCACAAAAACTCCCGTTATATTTAGCGTATTCCGATTTGTTGGCATAGTTGGTCTTTGCAGTACCTGTTTTACCAGCCATTGTTACAAACTCGGACTTAAGATTGCTGCCCGTACCTTTTAGTATGACACCTTCCATCATCTTTTTTGCTTTCTGAATATTTTCAAGCTTTGCAATTTGTGGCCTTAGGACTACAGGTTCAAACTTTTTCTTTAACTCATCGCCCCTTTTGATTTCACTTACAAAATAAGGCTTCATCATTTTGCCGTCATTAGCAACGGCATTGTAAAAATTGAGCATTTGCAAGGGAGTCATCATCAATTCATATCCGTGCGCCATCCATGGAATCGTGGTACCATACCATTTATCTTTATTCTTCACAGGGTCCTTGATCTCAGGCTTAGCTTCTCCATCCAAGTCTACGCCACTTTGTTCGTGAAGTCCAAACTGTTTTAATCTTTTAATCCACTGTATTCGGCCATCTCTAGAATTGTACAAATCATTAGCAATGCTGGCAACACCTACATTAGAAGATATCTCAAATGACTCTGCCATAGTAGCATATTTCTTACCATGCTTTTCTGAATCATACATGGTCCTATCAGAAAAATTTTTGATACCATAGTTCAAATCAATCACGGTATCAATATTAGTCATACCGTCTTCTAAAGCAGCTAGCATGGTGGCCAACTTCATAGTGGATCCGGGCTCACTCAATCGTGCAACTCCTTGATTGTACATTTCAAAATAAGTACTATCTGCACCTTTAGACAAATTAGATATTGCCTTGATGGCTCCAGTACCTACTTCCATCAATATCGCCACGCCACCTTCCGCTTTGTTTTTCTGACAAGCTCTGAGCAACTCATGATGTACTATATCCTGCATATCAATATTGATAGTAGTGTATATATCATCTCCTCGTTTGATTTCATTTTCTGAAGGGTCAAACACTGGCACCCAAACATTTCCATCAGGCGTACCTTCTCTACCCAATCTTTTCATCAAGCGTTGATCTGTATCACCTTTTAAGAACTTATCAAAATAACCTTCTAAACCGATACGATCTGCGTTTTCTCTATCTACACCTATAGTCCTGGAAGCCAACTCTTGGAAAGGCTTAAATCTCTTTCCATACCTATTAGTGATCAAACCACCTCTCATTTTACCTAATCTAAGAATAGGAGCTTTTTTTATTTTATTGTAAGCTTCTATATCCAGTCCTTTGCCAATGAAAAAGAATCTATTGTTTTTCTTTTTTGCTGCCTTAAGTGATTTAACCCATTCAGACTTTGTTTTAGGCTTGATTACATTGGGATCAAAACTGCTTAAAAAATATGCTAAGGAGTCAACGCCTTCTTTAAATACGTCAGGTTTGACTACACTCATATCCATCCGAACCTCAAAGAACTGTATCGATGTAGAGAGAAGTACACTTTCTTCAGCGTATATATTTCCTCTATCGGCATCGACCACCTTCCACTTTACGTTGGCCTCACCTTTTTGACGCCATTTTTCTCTTTCTATCACACTGATATTGAATACTTTGACAAGGATGATGACCGACGCTAGCAAAAAGCCAAACATCACTAAATAAGCCCGCCATAACATCTCCTTCTTCCTGTCCATTACAATATCACATTGTCATTTTTTAATTTTTTCTGCCACAATTTTATATGGCGGTGTTGTAGAAGGCAACAAACCAGAACCTTCAACTTTACTTTCAATCTGCGATTGTATGCTACCATGCATCACCTCTTGCTTGAGATTCATGGCTCTCCATTTTGTATCTCTCACTTCCTGCTTTAATGCTTCAGTTCTCCTTACGGCTTTTTCTGAAGCATGCGCATTGGAAATGTAAATAACACCCAACAACGCCAGGTAGCATACAAACGGCAAATTGACAAAAATCCATTCGACCCATTTCAGTCTAAAAAGTGTAGCTTTCTTATCCTGGAAACTAGCCATTTAAAATGAATTTATTTTTTTTAATTACTAATGAGATCAAATTTACCCATCATCAATCTTTCCATTACATGAAAGGACTTTTGAACTCTGGTTTTGAATGATTTATACGTCTCTAAATAAAAGTGCTAAACTCAAAAATTCATTAAATCTTCTCTGCTACTCTAAGCTTTGCACTTCTTGATCTTACATTTGCTTTTTGCTCTTTACCATCTGCCATTATCACTTTCTTATTTACCAAAGTAAAAGGGCGATAGATATTACCAAAATCATCTTTTTCCATTTCGCCTTCGAAGTTTCCGGTTTTGAAAAAGTTTTTCACTACCCTATCTTCTATACTATGAAATGTGATGACCACAAAACGTCCTCCTGGCTTCAGTAATTCAAACCCTTCAGCAAGCATATCTTCCAAAGCTCCAATTTCGTCATTGACTTCCATTCTGAGCGCTTGATAGACTTGTGAAAGATACTTCATCCTTGGTCCCATAATATGCTGATCTAATATCCTATTAAGATCAAATGTGGTACGTATTTCAGAAAGCTTGCGAGCATTAACTATTACTTTAGCAAGTGTTTTTGAATTGCGTACTTCACCATAACTGCTCAATATATCTACCAATGCTTCTTCACTATAATTCTGCAACAATTTTGCAGCAGTAAGCTCCGCTTCAGTGTTCATCCGCATATCTAATGGCGCATCAAATCGGTAAGAAAACCCACGTTCGGGCATATCCAACTGATGAGATGAGACACCAAGATCTGCAAGGATTCCATCTACCTCAACTACTCCTTCCAACCTAAGAAATCTACGTAAATATCTAAAATTGGCTTCAATAAGGGTAAATCTAGAATCTAAAACAGTATTGGCCACGGCATCTTGGTCCTGGTCAATAGCAAACAAATGCCCTTCGGC
>Ga0075154_10000894_pt1 | contig 23019 bp, 20 predicted proteins | sample JI71714BDNA_FD_70965 | JGI IMG/M metagenome (GOLD analysis project Ga0075154, IMG submission 70965) | Wastewater effluent complex algal communities from Wisconsin, to seasonally profile nutrient transformation and Carbon sequestration -... | ecosystem: Engineered > WWTP > Effluent > Algae...
CGAGCCGATGCAAATCAGCAGTTTGAGGTTTTAAGACGGCGGGTGTCTGAGCGGGCTGACGCTAGCAGCACGCGAGTTACGCCGGCGCCTCAAACTGTTGATTTGCATCGGGCTTTCGAGCGGAACCGGGGTACGCCTTTTCTTTCGGTTCCTTTCTTTTGGCAAGACACAATCGGACAAAGTCCGATTGAACAGCTTTAGCTGGCCCGGAGGGTGAATGGCACAGCCATTCATAAAAGAAAGGAACTCACCGTCAGGTGAAATCTTTGCTAAGCGAGCTCGCCGTAAAGGCAAAAATGATGCTCACAACCAGAGAGCATCAGGTCAATGAATGTCTGCAACTGGCACAAAGTGACGATTCAAACGTCGCTTTCCCAAGACATCCATGTATTGAAAATGATTATCGCCAACTCTTTCAAAGAATTAGAAACGTACGCCATACAGTGGCCTACGCGTGATGCCCAGCATGTGATGTCCAACATGTGATGTCCAACATGTGATGTCCAACATGTGATGCCCAACGGCCGAGCTTACCGGCACCTACTGTTTTGTGGCGATGGTGGGTTTACCACGATACATCTACTTGATGCTTTTAGCGGACTGAAAACACAGCAATTCACCAATAGGCACAATGGCAATCGAGATGCAGATAGCCAGCAACTGCGCAGATTGTTCTCATTCATGGCGCCTCGTGAATACCTTGCTACGCTTAGCAAGCGGTCTCACTTCACATCACCACGGAATATCCATGAAAAAACTCCCCTACATCGTATTCGCCATTTTTATCCAGAGCTTGTTCGTTCCAACCGCCGTCGCGCAGGAGCAAGCGGCTGCACTGGTCCCGTTACCTTCCGTTGATGACTTCTCCCGGGGCAAGGATGGCTGGAGCTTCGGGCTGGGTTTAGGGGTCGAGTATGAAACCGCCTACGAAGGTTCAGACGAATTCGGCCTGGAAATTGAGCCTGCCGGAGGACTGCAATGGCGTCAGGGCGACCATGTATTGTTTTTTGCTGGTGAAGCGCTTGGCTGGCGTGGTGTTTATGCCAACACCTGGTTGTTCGAAGCCGTGGTCGGCTTCGATGAAGGTCGCAAGGAAAGCGACTCCGACGATGGCCATTTATTCGGGCTTGGTGAGCAGGAAGAAGGCGCAGAACTGGTGCTGCAAGCGCGTCGCGCCTTCGACGCCGATTGGCGCTATTGGCTGGTCGGCCGTGTCGTGACGGGGGGAGACGGCAACCTTGGCCTGTTTGGGGTCGGCCGCCGCTTCGGTAGCCAGAACGACGGCTCGGGTTCGGAACTGAACGTGGTGGTTGTGGTTCACGACAGCGAATATGCCAACAAAGGTTTCGGCATCAACGCCACGCAGGCGCGGGCATCCGGCCTCAATGCAACCCAACTCAGTGGTGGGCTACGCTCAGTCGGCGCCAATTACAATTTCCGCAATATTATCGATGCAAACTGGCAGATTTACGGTGAGGCACTGTTCGAGTATTTTGCCAGTGAAGTACGGGATAGCCCCATCGCCCGCGGTGATTATGAAGCTGAAATCGGTATCGGGTTTATTTATATCTTCTAAAGGGCGTTTGAACTTGGCAGCGATGCTGAGGAAAACCCGGTACTTTCAGTCTTGCCGGCAGACCTAACAAGATTCTACATACAAAAAGCCCGCAGGTAGCACAGCTGCCGGCGGGCTTTTTCCATTCAAACTAATGCTTAGCCTTTTGGCAGCACCACGCTGTCGATCACATGGATCACGCCGTTGCTGGTTTCGATATCGGTGCTGATCACCTGAGCGCCGTCGACGAACACTTTGCCGTCTTTGACTTCAATTTTCAGCGCCTGACCTTGCACTGTGGTGGCGGTCGATAGTTTGACCACATCGGCAGCCATCACTTTGCCCGGCACGACATGATAAGTCAGCACTTTCGCCAGTGCGGCTTTGTCGGCCAGCAGGCCTTTTAAGGTGTCTGCCGGTACTTTGGCAAACGCGGCATCATTCGGCGCGAATACAGTAAATGGGCCTGCGCCTTTTAACGTGTCCACCAGCTCAGCGGCTTTGACGGCCGTGACCAGCGTATTAAAACTACCTGCCGCCACAGCAGTGTCGACGATATCAGATTTGGCACTACCCGCATGTACAGCACCAGCGACTAATAAAGTTGCAGAAAATACGGCAGATTTGAACAGGACAGAAAGCTTCATCTTCGTTTCCTTAAGGTTGCACAAAAAATTCTCAGACTAAACGCGACTGATTGCTGTTGAGATCAAAACTATATTTTTTCTTTTTTGCTGAACCGGGAACAGGTTAAAACGTAACGCGCAGGCTGTTAATGCAGGATGTCATTAGTGAATCAGTGCCAATAAATGCCCCTCTGTGGGCCATGACGGACCGCCCTTTTCTAGTAAACGAATTCATTTTATTTTTTATTAAAATTCAATTTGATAATTAAACTGAACGATTAATTTTAAATCACTTATGGTAAACGTTTTCCCTTATTGCTATAACTTCAGCGGTCGACGACCTGCGCCTTGCAATATCCACGGCCACAGGCAGCGACTGATAACAAGAATCAACCATATCGACAGGGGTAACATATGACTATTCGCCAACATCTATGCTGGCTGGCTTCGGCTTGCCTGTATGTTTTTAGTTCCAGTGCTTCGGCAGCGGTCACGCTCGGTGCAGACACCAGCTGGCTGACCGAAATGGAAGCCAACGGCTATCTGTTTTACAACAGCAGCGGTGTGCGCCAGGACTTATTGCCGATCCTGAAGCAACATGGCATGACCGCCGTGCGGCTGCGGGTCTGGGTCAATCCGCAGGATGGCTATAACGGCATGACCGATGTGCTGGCAAAAGCGCAGCGGGTCAAAGCGGCGGGCATGAAGCTAATGATTGACTTTCATTACAGCGACAGCTGGGCAGATCCGGGCCAGCAAACCAAACCGGCGGCATGGGCCAACAATAATCTGCAGCAGCTGATGGACAATGTCTGGAGCCATACCCGCAATAGCCTGCTGCAATTGCGAAACGCCGGCATCACACCGGACTGGGTGCAGGTAGGCAACGAAACCAATGACGGCATGCTATGGCCCGAAGGCAGAGCCTCGCTGAATATGCGCAACTACGCCTGGCTCACCAACACCGGCTACAACGCGGTGAAGGATGTCTTCCCAGCGACCCCTGTGGTGGTGCATCTGGCGAATTGCCATAACGTAGAAAATTTCCGCTGGATTTTTAACGGCTTAAGAACGAACGGCGCCAAATTCGATATCATCGCCGCCTCCGCCTACCCAACCAATGCCACGGGTTACACCTGGCAGAACGCCAACGCCGCCTGTTTGTTCACATTAAACGAAATGGTCAGTACCTATGGCACCCCGGTAATGGTCACTGAAGTTGGCGCGCCATGGGACCATCCACAAGCTAAACAAATCGTTGCCGACGTCATTGCCAAAGTCGCTGCGGTCCAATCGGGTCAGGGTTTAGCGGTGTTTTACTGGGAACCGCAGGCTTACGCCAACTGGCGCGGTTACACCCTGGGTGCCTTTAGCCAAAGTGGCGGCCCCGGCCCCGCCATGCAAGCCTTTCTTGAAGCAAACAGCAGCCGGATCCAATCACGGCACAGTGCGAAATGTATTGACGTGCCGGCGCGAAATACGACTTCAGGCACGCAGTTACAGCAGTTTAGCTGTGGCACCGGCACCAATCAGCAATGGCGTGCCGAAGCGCTGGATAATGGCTTTATGCGCTTAAAAGTCGCTCATAGCGGCATGTGTCTAGACCTCGCCAGTCAAAGCACCGCCAATAACATTCGACTGGTGCAACGCACTTGCAACAGCACCAGCAGTCAGCAATGGCGCCGCGAAGAGATGGGCTCAGACTACTACCGGCTGCGTTCACGCTTCAGTAACCGCTGCATTGACGTGAACGCCGCCAGCACCAGCGATGGCGCCGCTTTAGTGCAGTTCACCTGCCATTCCAACCACAATCAGCAGTGGATTAATCGCTAAAAGCTGCCCGGATGGATAAAAAAAGCCCGCAGGTCAGAGCGCGACCGGCGGGCTTTCGCGCGCATCAGGCAAATGCACCACAACAACAGAACTACTCCAGCAGAAGATGAATACGAGCAGGTTTAGCCTGCAGCCCTACTGATTCAACCATTTTCGAAAAGCGGCGGTGCGGGTTTTACTGCTCAGTAGCGGGGTTGCTTCGCAGCTTAGCTGCACGGCCACCGACTCTTTGTTGTAAGGTTCCACTTTCACGATGCTGCTGATGTGGATGAGATCGCTGCGGTTTAAGCGGAAAAACTCGGTCGGGTCGAGCTGAGTTTCAATGTCCCCCAGATTATTTTCCGTCAGCATGTGCACCTGATGCTGCCCATCGGTTGCCAGTAACACGCCGTTGACGGCGCGGATCAGCAGAATGTCACTGACCGGCAGGATGGCTAAGCTTTGGCCTTTGCGCAGTAAAAAGCGTTTTTTATAGCCCTGCCCGCTTTGAGAACCAGCGGGCACTGCAGCGGCTGACGGCGGTATTTGTTGCTGCATTTTTTGTTTGAACTGCGCGAAATTCAGCATGGCTTCGGCAAAGCGGTGATAGGAAAACGGTTTGAGCAGATAGTCGACCGCCTGATGCTGAAACACCTGCATCCAATACTGATCGTAAGCGGTGGTAAACAGCACCGGGCAAGGTAAATCGAGTTGCTCCAGCGCACTGAATACCTGACCATCACTCAGTTCGACATCGGAAAAAATCAAATCCAGCGGCTGCGGCGTCTGAAAAAACTGCAGGACCTGCGCCACACTGGCAAGCTGCGCCACGACTTCAACATCTGGCTGCTGGCGCTTTAAATAGCCGAGCAGTTTTTCTGCCGCCAGCTGTTCGTCTTCAATAATCAGCACTTTCATCAGCAATCTCATTGGGTGTTAAACGGTTGGCGTGGGCGAGTTGCAGCGGCACCCGCACGGTAAATGGGTCGTTCGGACTGACCTCAACCGAGCGGCCGAGAATCGTCAGGCAGCGCTGCTGCAAATTGCTCAATCCCTTGCCGGTGCCGGGCTGGGCGAACGCTTTAGGTCGCAGCGGGTGCTGCACGATCAATTGGGGTTGCAGCTGCTGGTTTTCGATATCGATGCGGATCACCAACGGCGCTAGCGCCGATGCGCTGTTATGTTTAACGGCGTTTTCCAGTAACAACTGCAGGCAACAAGGCACCAGCTGATAACCGCTCGCCTGCTGCGCTGTGATGCTGTGCTCCAGTTTAAAACTCTGCGGAAAGCGCTGGTCCAGCAGCGCCAGATAACGGCTGGCAAAGGCCAGTTCGTCCTGCAATGACACCAGCGTTTGGCTGCCTTGTTGCAGCTGATAGCGGTAAATATCAGCAAAATCATCCAAGAACTGCTCGGCCTGGTCGGCATTTTTATGGATCAACACCGACAGCACATTGAGATTGTTAAACAGAAAATGCGGGTCGAGTTGCTGCTGCAGTAACTGCAATTTGTATTGCTGGTTATGCTGCTCTGCACGGAGTAACGCCAGCTGTTGTTGTTGTTGCTGCTGTAGTGCCCGCCATAACAAATCGGCAGCGGCGATCAGGCTATGCACCAAGACATACATCAGGCCCACCCGCAGGTAATGCTGTAGCAGCAGCGGCTGAGCTGTCGCCAGATCAATCAGTAGCTGCAGAGCGGTCATCAGCAAGACAAACATCAGCAGGCTCAGACTGAAACTGCGGGCAGAACGCGCCAGCAAGGTGGCCGGTTGCGCGCTGCGCTGCAACCACTGGTCAGTGCGCCGGCTTAACCACAGCGACAGCGCTGCCTGCAGCGTCAGCCAGAGCGGCGCGTCGGCATGAAACTGCAGCGGTTGCCCCGGCGCGGTTTGCAGCAGCGCCAGGTACAACATCAGGCCATAAGAAAACAGCAACAGGATGGCCAGCGTTTTCAGTTTGCCAGTCATGGCGCAGGCACCGTTTCTGGTAAGCGTAACAACTCACTGCCATCTTCGGCATAAAACACCAGCTGCGGTTTGCCGTCGGTATCTACTGCCATTTCAATTCGCTTTTTGCCTTGTGGATCATTTAGTTGCAACATTGCTTTTTTGTTTAATGTGCCATAAAAGGCGCGGCGGTGACCATGAATATCTGGGTGTGCCTGCTCAAGTTCTTTGATTTTGGCTGTCGCCGCCGCATCGCCTTGTTCGGCAGCCAGCATCAGCGCCATGTACTCATCCACCGGATACGCCGGCCGGTCGATAATATTCAGCCCGCTGATCTGCATGTTGTTCTGCTCGATATGCTGCAGTGCCACAGTTTGATCCTGATTGTAGCGGTCAAAAGACAAGTGCAGGCCGTGTTCGACTTTGCCGTTTTTCAGCGCCCCGCGGAAGGTGAAACCGCCATTTTCGCTGCCTTCGTCGTTGTAGAAAATCATCCCAGGCCGCGGGCCCGGATCAAAAAACTCTTTGCCGGCTTTAATCGCTTTGGGTGAATGACTGGTATTGGCGATCACCAGCCGCGGGTGACCAGTGGGTTCCATCACATTGATGCGCTGCACGTTCAGTTCGCGCACTGTGGCGCTGTCGGCCGGCAGCCACTGCGTTTTCACCGTCAATGCGGCAAGCGCGGTGATGAGGACCAGATTCAGGTTGGTTTGGTTAAAGATACGCTTGGAAGTTGTCATGCTGCACTGCTCCGTATGGGTTGATGCCAGCAGTGTGCCGACACGCACCTGTCGGCTGAACAGCAATTCAATAAGCAGCAGAAACCGGCTGTTAGGCGGCAGAAAAACCGCACTGAACCGCGGCTACTGGCATGATGTGGCTGGCGCCGCTTTTAACGCTTGCGCAGATAAAATGTGGCGCAAGCCTTTAACCCCCGCGATGCGAAAACAACAGACAGCTGTACCTGAAACAATTACCGCATCAATTACTTACACTTATTTATTTAATTTTTAACACAGCTTATGGCAGGCTCAAATGTAACCACAGCCACCCGGAGCCCCTGATGCCAATCCCTTTTCGTTCGCGCTTACTTACGACAAGCTGCTTGATCGCACTGAGCTTACAAACCTTTTCGGCGTCCGCTATCGTGGTCCGCCACGACAAACCAGCGGCGCAATATTTGGCGAGTAAAGCCGACTTCCCGCCGCTGGCGACTTTTTACAATATTGGTGTGCATGGCACGCTGATTGCGCCGCAGTGGGTGTTAACCGCCGCGCATACGGTGTTTTGCCTCGACCAAGGCCAAACCATTCAGGTCGGTGATGAATTCGTCAAAGTGCAGGGTCGCTATAGCCATCCGGCCTATAAAATGGGCAAGCAACACGATTTGGCGCTGATTAAGCTGGAACAGCCGGTGTTAAACGTCAAACCAGCGCAACTGTACCGCCAGTCTGACGAGACCAACCAGGTGCTGTGGTTTATTGGCGCCGGCGGCACCGGCACGGGTTTAACTGGCGAAACGGTCGATTACAAAGCCAATAACGGCGTGCTGCGTAAGGCGCAAAATCAGGTCACGGCGGTGACTAAATCTGACCTGCGGTTTGTGTTTGAATCCGGCGACGAGGCGCAAGAACTCGAAGGCGTATCCGGTAACGGCGACAGCGGCGGCCCGGCCTTCCTGAAAAAAGCGGACGATTTTTACCTGCTGGGCGTTAGTTCGCGGGTCGAATCCTGGTTTAAAGGCGTGGGTGAGTACGGCGTCAAAGAGCTGTACACCCGCGTGTCGAGCCATGCCGACTGGATTGATCAGGTCATCGCCGCCGACGAGCAAACCCGCGCAACGATAAGCTCCAGCGACGGCTTTTTACATGAAGGCATGACTGTGGAGAAAATGCCGAAAATTTGCGCATCGTTAAGCCTGGCGCCAAAGACCTCGTAACAGCAGGCGCGGCAGCAACCTGCTGTGCCCTGCTCGCTGAAATGCGGTGAAAGTGCTGCTGCAGTCGCGTCAAAGCCCGACGCGATGGCCGGGCTTTTGGTAAATGGCTGCAGCGTTGCTACATACGCCGGATGTTATTTTTCCAGCATTTCCGTTTGTGGTTTGCTTTCATTGCCGGCTTCGTCGCTACCGATCAGACATACTTTTAGTGGCAGTTCAGTCAGTTCGGCAAAGCGCGGGATGCGGAAGAAAGTGCGATAACCAGCGCTGTCGGCGCAATCGGTTTCAGTCGGTTTGCCGACTTTCCAGCGATACGACGACAGTTCCGGGGGTGAAAACAGCGGCTGGAATTGCATGGCGTCGTCAAAACGCACGACGTGCAGCTTCATCGGTCGTACCGGTGCTGTATTGTCAATTTCCAGCGCGGTGAAACCGGCGTTGCGGGTTTGGATCTTGCCATCCTCGCCATAACCAGCCGCACACAGCAGCCAATGGCCATCCTTGCCGCTGCCGATCGCCTTTTCATAAACTTCGCCGGAAAAATAGCTGCCGCTATAACCGGCTGGATCACGGCAGTCGGTGCTGTGTAATGGGCCACTTTTCAAGCTGATGGTGCGTGGTCCCGCTAATTCAGCGCGCCAAGCTAATTCGGTCTGCCAGCCGGTCCGCGCTTGCTGCACGCGAGCGGCGTTGCGCGCCACGAAGGGTTCAGGCTGCTCTAAGCTACAGGCGGCCTGCTGCAGCGAAAACTCGCCGTTGGCCGTGAAACAGCCACGGATGCCGTCGACCGCCAGCCAATAACTGGTGTTGGGCGCGGCGACTACGCCGGTTTTACGCAGCTCACAAGGCTTGCCGAGATAACAGTTGCCACCCGCTTCGGCGCCGATGGTGCTGGTATTGATGATGCCGACCACTTGGCCGGCCGGGTCAAACACCGGCGAGCCGGAATGGCCCGGTAGAATACCACTACAATCCCCTGCCTGGGCGCGGTCCCAGATCCAGACAAACTCAAACACCCTTGTGGTCTGGCCGGCTTTACATTGCACCTGGCGCAGCGCCCATTCTTCCTGCGAAATGTCCTTGACCGGTACGCCAGCAATCGTCAGGGCTGTACCGGGTTTAGGCAGCGGCGCCAGCGTATAAGCGCGCAAGCCCTGTTGTTGCAGCTGCGCCAAAGTCTGGTCGGTTTTCACGATGGCGATATCGGTGCCACGCATGCTGGCCCAGCTGATCTCATTGATATTGACGCTGATGGCGCCGGCTAAATTGTCTTTGAACAGGTTAAAACGCGCTTTTCCTTCGGCAGGGAGCTGATGATGGACAGTGGCAGAATCAAACAATTCGACACAATGGCCGTTGGTCATCAGGTAGGCCGACGCATTCGCAACCCCATGATTAATAATGAAACCTGTGCATTGGCTGCCAAGCCCTTGAATTTGCGCCACGCCACTGGCCAGGCGGCTGGCTGCGCTGCCGCTTTGGATAGGCAATCCCGGTTGCAGATAATCAACCGGTGATGGCGCCGGGCCATCCTTATCACAACCCGCCAATAGCAAGCTCACTAACATCGGCAGCAACATTCTGCAGGATTTCATCAACACCTCATCCGGAAAAGTCAGGTCTCTCGGCAACAACACCGCAGACAATCTAAAACCGGCGCATGCTAGCAGCTTGAGATCGCCGCTGGCAGGCAAGGTAACAATTCACTACAAATCACCACATTTTGCCGAAATTCGGCTGATATTCGCTAAATTTGCCTATTTTGACTGTGAGATTAGGCCGGCGTCAGAACTGAAGCCGGTGAGGTTGCCTGGATAGGTATAGGCATGACAATTAACGTTGCAGCGCTTTCATCGCGCCAACCGGATCTGCATCGAGGATTTTCAGCAAAGCCCGGGCAGGTCCGGTCGGATAACGGCGGCCTTGTTCCCAGTTCTCCAGCGTCCGTTTGCTGACACCGACCATCATGGCAAACTTTTCCTGCGTCAGACCGGTTTTGGCCCGCACTGCTTTGACCTCAGGTTCCGCGAAGGTGCTGAGCCGCGCCGGTTTAGCCGTGCCGCTGATAATGGCATCGGCTTGCTGCACGCTGGTCAGAAGTGCTTGAAAGAGTTCGTCGTTCATAAAGGCCACCGCTGTATAATTGACTTAAGCATGTTGAGCTGTTGCGCAGTCAGATTATCCTGCACGTTTTTGGGGTAGGCCAACAGCATGTAGAGCTGTTCATCCTCAGTCATCCAGTAATAAATCACCCGCACACCGCCACTTTTGCCTCGCCCGAACAGATTCCAACGTAGCTTGCGCAGTCCACCACTATTGCGAACCAATACACCAAGATCCGGACGGGCGACCAAGGTAAGCTGCAGTTCTCGGTAATCCTCATCACTCATGAGTTCAGTGATCAGTTTAGTGAAAACTGGTGTTTCTATTATCACCATAACAATGCCTCATTATACGCCAATGACGTATTTTGTCGATAGAGTAGTTGCTGGAAGATGGAGCGGGAAATGGGATCAGATTAGCTCAAAATACACATTTATTTCACATTTAGTTAATTTTATTGGTTTTATTGGCAAAAATGAATCAGAAGCGCGAGGTGCCGAAGATCGCAATAGTGTGACGGCCAACGTGTGATGCCCAACAGGCAGCGCTTACCAAACCTTCCCGCCCCTTCCCAGATCTCCCAGCCCCAAAGCAAGCGTTTCCACACTTTAAATCAAATAAATTCAGCTATTTAAATTCATCTGTGAAAACATCGAGAAAATAGATTGGAAAACGTTTTCCCTTTCATGTTATAAATCCGCCAGTGAACTGCTGTTGAAAAAAGCGACAAGGAGTTCCGGGTACGACTGCGCACTGTCGGGTAACAGGCAGGCAACACAACAAATACCGTTTCAGACAAGGGTGGATTATGAAGACGATATGGCAGAACAAATGTCAGAAATCATTGCTGGCGCTGGCCGTCAGTTCAGCGCTTTTCAGCGCTTACAGCCAGGCGCAAACTACGGAAAACACAGCAGCAGCTGCTGCAGATAAAGCGAAATCAGACGCTGCCGCGGTTGAGACGACGATTGAAACTATTGAAGTCCGTGGCTTTGGTGCCACCCTTGGCAAATCGTTATTACAGAAAAAAGTAGCGGACTCCGTCGTGGAAATCGTTTCCACAGATGACTTGGGTTCGCTGCCAGACGTGACCATCGCCGATGCCTTAGGCCGCTTGCCGGGCGTGGCAGCAGAGCGGGATCGCGGCAACGCCAGCAGCATTTCTATTCGTGGTATGGGGCCACGGCTGAATATGGCGACGATGCAAGGCCGCGAAATTGTCAGCGCCGAGCCAAGCCGTGAAGTGCGGTACGAGCAATTCCCGGCCGAACTGATTAATTCCGTTGAAGTGTACAAAAGCCCGCTGGCCAGCCATGTCGAAGGCGGTATCTCTGGCCTCGTCAATATGAACTTTGTCAGCCCGCTGGCCAAAGACAAACGCATCATCAACGTGACCGGCCACCTGATGGATTATCAGCTGGGTCATGACATCGACGGCGCTGAAGCCAGCGGCCAGAAAGGCAGCTTCAGTTATGTCGACCAGTGGAGCGAGACCTTTGGTGTGGTGCTTGGCCTCACTTATCAGGACCAACCATCGCTGCAACGCGAAACCAGCAGCTGGGCTTACAACAAAAACACCGCTGATCAAGGCGATGTGAACGGTGACGGCATCCGCGAAGCCGCGCCTTGGGGCGGCAAAACTGCGACTAAACTCGGCGACAACCAGCGCACCGGTGCCATGACCATTCTGGAATGGCAGGCGTCTGAGCAGCTGAACCTCAAATACGATCTGTTCTACTCAGAATTTGATATCGAAGAGCTGGAAGACCAGTTCTGGTTTGACGGCTGGGGTAACTGGGGCGGTGGCAGCAACTGGAACTACAACAACTCTGCAGCCAAACCGCAGATCATCACCAAGCCAGACGGCAGCCAGCAGCTGACCGGCGGTGGTTTGCTGTGGGGCGCACACTCGGCGAACAACGCCACCTGGTTCCAAGCCAACGAATTATTGAGCACTGGCCTGAAATCAGTGTGGGAAGGCGACGTCTGGACTATGAGTGCTGACCTCGGCTATTCCGAAGCCAGCATCGAGTCGCGCTGGGTCAACGTCACATCCGGCTACTCAGGCCCAACACCGCTCGACGTCCAGTGGTCGACTGCCGGTGGTCGTTTAGGTGTCGTGGTCAACCAGGACATCAGCAAACCGGAATACTACAAAGTGAATGGCATGACGGTCGACAGCGATCGCATGCTGACCGACGAAATGACCAGCCTGAAACTGGACTTTGAGCGCCGGGTTGACCATGGTCTGATCGAAAGCGTGTCCTTCGGTGGTCGCATCTCCGAGCGCGAGAAAGACAACGACGTGCAAAGCTGGTGGCAGGCGGTGAAGAACCCGAACGTCAGCAATTACGGCCGCCGGTATGCACTGGGCGGTGGGTTGGTGGCGCCGGATATGTATGGCTTTAACAACTGGGGTGATTTAGTCCAGCAAGCCTTTGGCGGCATCGACCACCGCTCGGCGTACAGCAAAACCAATCAGGACCGCATCAATAGCTGGTTCGTCAGTGAGGACAACCAGGCCCTGTATACCATGGTCCGGTTAAATTCAGAGCTATTTGGTTTTAGCTACACCGGTAACGCTGGCGTGCGGCTGGTGAAAACCGATTCACAATCGGTCGGTTACCAGTTTAAGGACAACCAGTATTCACCGGTCAGCGTCGACCACAGCTACACCGAAGTGTTGCCATCGCTGAACCTGAACTTTGCGCTGACCGATGAAACCCAACTGCGGGTCGGTTTGTCGCGTGCTTTAGCACGGCCACCACTGGTGGAAATGCGCACCGGCTTCCAGCTGGATTCACAAAGCCCGGTCAGAACCGGTTCTGGTGGCAACCCGTTGTTAGATCCATTTGTGGCGAACCAGCTGGATCTCGGTGTGGAATATTATCTGTCTGAAGATCAGGCGCTGACCGTATCGACCTTCTTTAAAGACTTAGAAAGCCACATCGGCAGCAGCACTGACAAGCTGACGATTGACGGCGTGACCTATGACTTCACCGGCCCGGTCAATGGCGATGGCGGTCAAATCAAAGGCTTTGAAGTGATGTACCAGCAGGCGTTTAAAAACCTGCCGGCACCGTTCGATGGCTTGGGTTTCTACGCCAACTATTCCTACACCGACAGCAACGTTTATGAATTCGTGCCAAAAGACAACCCGCTGGCACTCGGTGGCCTGTCTAAAGACGTCGCCAACCTGACGCTGTGGTACTACAAAGCCGGTTTCGACGCCAAAGTGTCTTACAACTACCGCAGCGGTTTTACCCGCGTCGGCAGCTGGACACCGTCTGAAATCAACAGCATCAACGCAGAAACCACGCTGGATGCCAGTGTTTCTTATGAAGTGAACAGCCAGCTGAAGCTGATGTTGCAGGGCCAGAACCTGACCAACGAAGCTTCAACCTCTTACTTCGACAACGATCCAAGCCGGATTGGCAGCTACCTCGACTGGGGCCGCCGTTTCCTGATTGGTTTCTCGTACTCGATGTAAGCCAGCAGGCCCAAATACCGGCTACCCGCAACGCGTAGCCGGTCATAAAGCGCTCAACAGCGCCACCAGGCACCAACCTCAGATCCGGAGCACGCCATGGCTGAATATGCTTTTGCCCAGCACCCATTTGCTAAACCACAGGTTGCTGAACATCTGCTACTGACCGGCGCATCGGGCGGCATTGGCCGCGCCTTAGCGCTGCACCTGGCGAAGGCTGGCTATCGTCTGAGTTTGCAGGGCCGCGATGCGGCCAAACTGGCGGCCACCTGTGCTGAAGTACTGGCTGTCGCCCCAGCGTCTCAGCTGGTGCACAGTGCGAGTTTTGATTTAACCGATCCGGCTGCGCTGATTGCTTTTTGTCAGCAGGCGGAAACGGCTTGCCCGGTTGATGGGCTGATTAACTGTGCTGGGGCCAACTTAAGCCGGGCCCCGGCGCAAAACCCGGATTGGCCAGCGCTGGAACAGATGCTGGCACTGAATTTCCGTGTACCGCTGCTGCTGCAGGAATGTCTGCTGCCCGGCATGCTGGCGCGTGGACACGGCACTATTTTGCAGGTGCTAAGCACTTGCGTCAGTTTCGCCAACTCTGGTGTCGCCGCTTACAGCGCCAGTAAAACGGCGCTGGAAAGCTACAGCAAAGTACTCAGGCGTGAGCTGCAGGACAGCGGCGTGCGCGTGCTGCATTTAATTCCCGGCGGCGTGGATACCGGCTTTCGGGCCAACGCAAGGCCTGAATACTTAGATCCGCATGATGTCGCTCGCGCCGCCCTCGCCATGTTGCAGGCCCCCGCTGCAGCACATTGGCACGAAGTGGTGTTACGACCACAGGTGGAGCGCAACTATGCCTGAGCGGTCAGCAGCAAGGACGCCTGAGTTGCGCTAAGCGACCTGCAGAGGCTCCGCAATACCGGCTCTGCGGCAGCGCATCCCAGTTAAAACTAATTTTTTGTGCAAGGACTTATCATGCCCCGATTAACAATTCGATATTCAGCGCTGAGCCTGGCCCTGTGGTGCTCGCAAGCGGTTGCCAGCGAGCCTGCGACCACTGTCACGCCAGTGATGCCGGCCATGGTTACAGCTTGCCCATCCGGACAGGCCACCGTTGCCTGTGATTTGACCGTCCATCATTGGTTGTTTAGCAAAGACCAGCATGGCGCCGGTCAATTGCCGCGCGCTGATGCCCAATGGGAAAGCGTCAGACTGCCGCACATCCCTAAACGCGAACCGCTGCTGGTGAATGACCAGTGGCAAGGCACTATGTGGTACAAAACCAACCTGCAAGTGCCAACCGATCTGCAGGGCCAGCAGGTCTGGCTGCAATTTGGCGGCGCGATGAATGTGGCGGATGTCTATCTGAACGGGCTGCATTTACGCCAGCATCTCGGTGGCTTTCTGCCGTTCAGTATCGACTTAACCCCCTATTTGACCCGGCAACATCAAGCGGATACCGCTGCGGCTGCCCAAAGCAAAACCGTTGAAATCATGGTGCGGCTGGATAACCGCGACCATGCACTGACCGGACTCAAACCACTGGCCCAGCTGGATTTTAGCCCCTACGGCGGCTTGTACCGTCCAGTGACATTGGCGCTGCGGCCGGCGGTCTTTATCAGTTCAGAGCAATTAAGCGATACCGTGGCCGGCGCTGGTGTTGCAGTCAGCTACCCCGCAATTAGCCAACAGCAAGCCACGGTGGCCATCGCTACTGAGCTGCAGTCAGCAGGCAGCAGCGCAACACCAACCCGGCTGAAACAACAGCTGTGGCAAAACGGCAAACTGGTCAGCCAAAGCCAGGCTCAGCTGACATTAGCAAGCGGTCAGCGCCAAACCCTGCAGCAACAGCTGACTATCGACAAGCCGACGCTGTGGAGCCCACAGCAACCGGCGCTGTATCAGCTGGTGACCGAACTGTGGCAGGGCGAGCGTTTGCTGGAACAGCAACAGCGCAATATTGGCCTGCGCACTATCGCGTTTAACGAGCAACATCAGCTGTTATTAAACGGGCAGAAAACCTTTTTGCGCGGCATCAACCGTCATCAGGAGTTCCCGCACTTAGGCTATGCGGTCGGCCCGCTGGCTGACGTGCGGGATGCACAGCGCATCAAAGATGCTGGTTTTGACTATGTCCGGCTGTCGCATTATCCGCAGTCGAAAGCCTTTATGGATGCCGCCGACCGCTTAGGTTTACTGCTGCTCGACGCCATTCCGGGCTGGCAATATCAGTCGATGGACCCGGCCTTTGCTGAACTGATGGTACAGAACTGCCGCAACATGATCCGCCGCAGCCGCAATCATCCGAGCATTCTGGCATTCGAGTGTTCACTGAATGAAACCGATATGTCACCCGCCTTGATCAAGCGGCTGCACCAGACCGTGAAACAGGAAGCGCCCTGGGCTTATTCCGCCGGTTGGATGCCGGGTTTTGACCTCTACCTGCAAGCGCGGCAGCACCGGTTACAGCATTACACCCCGCCGACGCAACCTTATATGGTGTCTGAATATGGCGACTGGGAATACTATGCGCAGAATGCCGGTTTTGCCCAGCATCAGTGGCAGGGCTTAAAACCGGAAGCGCGCACCTCACGGCAATTGCTGTCTGCCGGTGAAACCCGCTTGTTGCAACAGGCCACCAACTTGCAGGAAGCGCATAACGATAACCTGCGCACGCCAGCCTTTGCCGACGGTTACTGGGTGATGTTTGACTACAACCGCGGTTATGCCAATGACCTGGAAGCTTCCGGTCTGATGAGCATCTACCGTCAGCCGAAATACAGCTATTACCAATTCCGCAGCCAGCGCCCGGCCAGCGAACAATCCAGCCTCTATCAATCCGGCCCTATGGTGTTTATCGCCAGCGACTGGACCGGTGAAGGCGTCGCAGCGCAGGCCCCTGCAACGGTGCGCGTGTTTAGTAATGCCGAGCAAGTCGCGTTGTACTTAAACGGCAAGCTGGTGGACACCCGCGGGCCAAGCCGCCAAACCGGCGAGCACTCAATTTCCGATCGGATGGCCCATCCACCGGTGGAATTCAATCTGCCAGCCTTTGTGCCAGGCACGCTGGAAGCCAAAGCACTGATCGACGGCAAGGTCGTGGCAACCCATCAGGTGACCACACCAGGCCCGGCGGCAGCTATCCAGATCCAGGTCGACGACATCGCGCCGGCGCCAGCGGCTTTTGATGAAGTCTTTGTCAAAGCGCAACTGGTTGACAGCAAGGGCAATCCGGTGCGTGGCAGTGGTGTGGTGCTGCATTTCCAAAGTAGTGAGCTTGATATCGTCAATCCGGAGCCGGTCGTGACTGAACGCGGCGTCGGCGTGGTGCTGGTGAAAACTGGCGCTGCCGGTCTCAAAGGCCGCCTGACGGTGACAGCCGACGGGCTGCCGGCCGCGACTATTCAATTCTAATGGAGAGATCCCGATGAAAATCCTGCTGACCGGCGGCGCCGGTTACATCGGTTCGCATACGGCGCTGGCGTTACTGGCGCGGGGGCATCAGCTGGTACTGGTGGATAATTTCAGTAACAGCCAGCGCGAAGTATTAACACGACTGGCCCATCTCAGTGGTGAGAGCAGCGCTGAAAACAGTAGCGATAACGCAGACGCCTTTCGCTTTTATCAGCTGGATATCTGTGACGCCACAGCGCTTGGCGCCGTGTTTGCAGAACATAGCCAAAGCGGCCAGAACTTTGATGCCGTGATCCACTTTGCCGGCTTAAAAGCCGTTGGCGAATCGGCGCGCGAACCGCTGAAATACTATCAGCACAATGTGGCCGGCACTGTGACCTTGCTGCAACTGATGCAGCAGTATCAGGTGAACTGTCTGGTATTCAGCTCCTCCGCGACCGTCTACGGCGACCCGCAACAACTGCCATTGACCGAGCAATCACCAACCGGCCCGCAAAGTGTCTATGGCCGCAGCAAGTTGATGGTGGAACAAATCCTGGCAGATTACTGCGTCGCTAACCCGGCATTTTCTGCAGTAGCGCTGCGCTATTTCAACCCGGTCGGTGCGCATCCTTCCGGCATGCTCGGCGAAGACCCGCAAGGCATTCCGAACAATCTGCTGCCTTTTATCAGTCAGGTGGCAGTCGGTCGGCGTGAACAGCTCACGGTGTTTGGCAATGACTACCCGACGCTGGATGGCACCGGTGTACGTGATTACATCCATGTGCTGGATTTGGCCGACGGCCATGTCCGCGCGCTGGAGCAGTTACAACATCAGCCGGGCCATCACCTGTTTAACCTCGGCACCGGCCAGGGCTACTCGGTATTGCAGATGGTTGACGCCTTTCGCCGGGTATCTGGTCATCCGGTGCCGCTTGCTTTTGCGCCACGTCGTCCCGGCGATGTCAGCGCCTGCTACGCCGATGCCGGCAAAGCATTGCAACAACTGGGCTGGCAAGCCCAACTGAATTTAACTGATATGGTCAGCGACACCTGGCGCTGGCAACAACTGAACCCGCAGGGCTATCACACTAACACGCCAATTGCGGCCGCCGGAGGAAAACGCTGATGTCTGATGTACGTAAATTGTCTGAGCAAACCGTGTTTGATCCGCCAGTTTTTGATCCAGTGGAGCACCCACACCGCCGTCTCAATGCGCTGACCGGTGACTGGGTGCTGGTGTCACCGCATCGCGCTAAACGGCCCTGGCAAGGTCAGGTTGAGGCGGCTGACAACAGCGTACAGCCGTCTTATGACGAAACTTGTTATCTGTGCCCGGGTAATGTGCGGATTAATGGCTCACACAACCCAGAGTACCGGGGCCCTTTTGTGTTTCATAACGACTTTGCCGCACTGAATACTCACACGCCGGCGGCCAGTTTTAATCAGGAAGATTTACTGCAATTGCAGTCTGAACAAGGCTGTAGCCGGGTGATCTGCTATTCACCGGATCACAGTAAGACGCTGCCGGAACTGTCAATCAGCGAAATTCAAGCGGTGATCCAATGCTGGATCCACCAGTATCAGGATTTGTCACGCGACCATGGCTGGGTGCAGGTATTTGAGAATAAAGGCGCCATTAACGGCTGCTCCAATCCGCATCCGCATGGCCAGATTTGGGCAAGTAAAGGCATCCCGACGCTGCCGGCACGGGAAGATGCGCAGCAAGCGGCTTACTTCGCCAAACATGGGAAGAATTTACTGCAACGCTACAGCGAGCTGGAGCTGGCCGACCGCTCCCGGCTGGTGTTGGAAAATGCAGACTGGCTGGTGGTGGTGCCGTATTGGGCCAGCTGGCCTTTTGAAACGCTGCTGCTACCCAAACGCGTCGTGCAACATCTGGAGCAATTAACCAGCGCGGAGCAACAGAGCCTGGCTGAAATTCTGCAAGCGCTGACCATCCGTTACGACAATCTGTTCCAGTGTTCTTTCCCGTATTCGATGGGCTGGCACTGTGCGCCTTATGGCGTCACTGATACCGCACATTGGCAGCTGCACGCGCATTTTTATCCGCCGCTGCTCAGAAGCGCCAGCGTGAAAAAGTTTATGGTAGGGTATGAAATGCTGGCCGAAACGCAGCGCGATATGACCCCGGAACAAGCCGCAGCGCGCTTACGCGACCTGCCTGCTACGCATTACAAACAAGCTGCGCATTACAAACAAGCAGCAACAGGAGTGAAGGCATGAGTCTGGCCGGCAATCTTCAGGATATGATCACCGCAGTATTCCAGCGTGAATTTGGTGGCGCGCCAACTCAGCTGTTCAGCGCACCGGGTCGCGTTAACCTGATTGGCGAGCACACCGACTACAACGACGGCTTTGTGCTGCCTTGTGCCATTCAGTTTGAAACCGTCCTGGCGAGCCGGGTTGTGCCGGGTTCGAACCAGATCCGCATCTACGCTGCAGACTATCAACAATTGCATCTGATTGATTTAACTGAACCTATCCAACCCGTCAGCCAGCCACGCTGGGCCAATTATGTCCGCGGCGTCGTCGCAGGATTACAGCAACGCGGTCTGGTGCTGCCAGGCTGTGAACTGGTAGTGGGCGGCAATGTGCCACAAGGCGCCGGTTTAAGTTCCTCGGCGTCATTAGAAATGGTGTTGGGTTTAGGGTTGAGTACGCTCGCAGGTAGCCCGTTATCCCCGCGCGACAATGCGCTGAACGGCCAGCAGGCGGAGCATCAGTTTGCGGGTTGCCAGTGCGGCATTATGGACCAGCTGGTCAGCGCCGCCGGTGAAGCTGGTCAGGCGTTGTTACTCGATTGCCGCAGCTTGGATTACCAGACAGTGCCGATGCCAGCGTCTTTACAGGTACTGATTATTCACTCCAACGTCAAACGCGGTTTGGTCGACAGCGCCTACAACGAACGGCGTGAACAGTGTGAAGCCGCCGCTGCATTTTTTGGCGTCAAAGCGCTGCGCGACGTCAACTTAACCCAACTGGAAGCCGCACAAGCACAGCTCGACCCGTTGATTTATGCCCGCGCCCGCCACGTTATTAGTGAGAACAATCGCACAGAAGCCGCAGCTGTCGCACTGAAAAGCGGTGATATCAAAACCTTAAGCGCACTTATGGCGCAGTCGCATCAGTCGATGCGCGACGATTTTGCCATCACGGTTCCGGCCATTGATTTTCTGGTGGCGGAAGTTGCGGCCATGTGTGGTGAACGCGGTGGCGTACGGATGACCGGTGGTGGTTTTGGTGGTTGTGTGGTGGCGTTATTACCGGCCGATTTGGTCGAACCGGTCTGTCAGCACTTAAGCCAGGTCTATCCGGCGGCGCATCAGCTGGAACCGACCTTTTACCTGTGTCAGGCCAGTGCCGGAGCCCGTGCGCTATGAGCCAGGCCACGCCATTTGCAGAGGCTTCAGTAGACTGCGCGCTGATCCCGCACGCCATTGCCTGCAGCAACGGCCTGACCGTGACGGTATTGCCCTATGGCGGCCGTATTCAGAGCATCAAATGGCATGGTCAGGAACTGACCTTGTCGCAGGCGGATCCGGCGTTTTATCTGACCGATAGCGCTGCGCTTGGCGCCAGCGTGGGCCGATATGCCAACCGGATCGCCAACGCCGCCTACACCGACACTGCGGGTACAGAGTGGCGATTAAACGCCAGTCAACCGCCGCATTGCCTGCATGGCGGCGAGCAAGGTTTTGCGAAGCGGGTCTGGACTGTGCTGGAACATAGTGCCGACAGCTTGCTGCTAGCACTGGTCAGCGGGCATGGTGACCAGGGTTTTCCCGGCACTTTGACCGTGCGCCAGCAGCTGCGGGTCGTCGACACTGTGGATACTGACGGTAAGCCGGCCGGCGAGTTACAGCTCAGTTTCACGGCCATGACGGACGCTGAAACGGTCGTCAATCTGACCAACCACTGTTACTTTAACCTCGCACCACAACAAACAGTGGAAGCGCTTGCAGCGCATCAGTTAGAGTTAATGGCCGAACAATATCTGGCGGTCGACGCAAGCGGTATTCCGCTGCCAGATGCGTTCCGACCTTTGACCGGGCATGAGTTTGATTTTCGCGTGGCAACAGCGGTGGGCCCGCTGTGCCGGCAAACTGCGGATTTACCGCACGGGCTGGACCACTGTTTTGTCTATCAGGTGGTTGCCAAGTCGCCAGCACCAGACCCCGTCCCGCTGCGGGCGCGGCTGCGTTACAGCACTGGCGGCAGCATTGGCGACAGCACTGTCGACAGCCCACGGACCCTGGAGCTACGCAGCACCCAGCCTGGCGTGCAGGTTTATGTCGGGACTTACTTAACCAAACCTTTTGCGCCTTTTCAGGGCATTTGCTTGGAAGCGCAAAATTTCCCGGATGCACCGAATCGCGCTGATTTTCCGTCGGCCGTACTTAGGCCGGGCGAGCTGTATCAACAGCAGATTTTTTACCGCTTCAGCTGAAGCGAATAACAACAAACTCCCATTTCAGGGAGTTAACAACAGCTCCCATGCAAAGGGAGATAACAACAGCACCCGTGCAACGGGAGTTAACAGGAAAATCCAGGACTGGCTATGACTCTATCCAATCTCGACATCACGATTTTTGTCGCCTACATCCTCGGCCTGCTGTTCGTCGCCTATTGGGTGTCGCGCGAAGAAAAAGGCCATCAGAAAGACACCAATGAATACTTTCTGGCGGGCAACAGCCTGCCCTGGTGGGCGATTGGCGCATCCTTAATCGCGGCGAATATCTCCGCCGAGCAAATCATCGGCATGTCCGGCTCTGGTTACGCCATTGGCCTGGCCATCGCGTCTTATGAATGGATGGCCGCGATCACGCTGATGCTGGTCGGCAAATACTTCCTGCCGATTTTCCTGAAAAAACAAATATATACGATGCCGCAGTTCCTGCAGCAGCGCTTCGACAACCGCGTGCGGACCACGCTGGCGATTTTCTGGCTGGCGGTCTATGTGTTTGTCAATTTAACCGCGGTGTTATGGCTCGGCGCTTTGGCCGTCAACGCGCTTACCGGTATCGACCTGTTCTGGAGCATGGCGCTGCTGGCGTTGTTCTCGGTCAGCTATTCGCTGTATGGCGGCCTCAAAGCCGTCGCTTTTACCGATATTCTGCAAGTGGTGCTGCTGGTGTTCGGCGGCCTGTTTATGTCCTACCTCGCGCTTGACATGATTGGCGCAGGCGCCGGTGTACTGGCTGGTTTTGACACCTTATTGGCCAAGGCGCCGGAAAAATTCGACATGATTTTAAGCCCGGATAATCCGCATTACATTAGTCTGCCGGGTATTTCGGTGCTGGTCGGTGGCATGTGGGTGATGAACTTAAGCTACTGGGGTTTCAACCAATATATTATCCAGCGCGCCTTAGCGGCATCCAGCCTGCGTGAAGCGCAAAAAGGCATCGCTTTTGCGGCATTCCTGAAACTTTTAATGCCAGTCATCGTGGTGCTGCCGGGCATTGCGGCCGTGCTGATCCTGCCGGATTTAGCCAAACCGGACCAGGCATATCCACAGATGATGGCGCTGATGCCGTCTGGCCTTAAAGGCCTGATTTTTGCCGCGCTGGTCGCTGCGATTTTGTCGAGCGTGGCGTCGATGACCAACTCAGTCGCGACCATTTTCACCATGGATTTATACGCGCAGGTCAAACCGGCGCAAAGCCAGCAGCATTATGTCGCTGTCGGCCGCGCGGTCAGCTTGCTGTCGCTGGTGATTGCACTCTTCACTGCCAAACCACTGCTGGGTGATTTTGACCAGGCGTTCCAATATATTCAGGAATTTACCGGCTTCTTTACCCCGGGTATTGTCGTGCTGTTTTTCATGGGCATGTTCTGGAAAAAAACCACTGCCGACGCGGCGCTGGCGGCTGCCATTGGTTCTGCCGTGTTCAGCTTCCTGTTTTATCAGTTCTGGCCGGCGCTGCCGTTTATGGACCGGGTGGGTCTGGTGTTCCTGCTGTGTCTGGGCCTGGCGATTGTGGTGTCTCTGCTGCAAGGCAATAAGGCTCAGGCCGGCGCGGTGGAACTCAACGACATCAGTTTTGACACCAGCAAAGGCTTTAACCTGTCGTTGCTGCTGGTGGTGTTAGTGCTCGTGGCCTTTTACAGTGTCTGGTGGTAATGATGAGTCAAGTTGCA
>Ga0075154_10000903_pt1 | contig 22867 bp, 18 predicted proteins | sample JI71714BDNA_FD_70965 | JGI IMG/M metagenome (GOLD analysis project Ga0075154, IMG submission 70965) | Wastewater effluent complex algal communities from Wisconsin, to seasonally profile nutrient transformation and Carbon sequestration -... | ecosystem: Engineered > WWTP > Effluent > Algae...
CGTGGTGTGTGTGGCAAGGGCCGCAAAAAGCGGTACTGATCACCTACCCCAGATATGAGGAACTGACTGCGTTGTGGGATTGATTACCCCCGAACCCGTCCAATTTTCAGCCCTAGCTTCCGGTACAGCCCCAGCAACCGTTCAAAAAAGGCCCATTCGCTAGGGTATGCATCATGCCGCACTTCGGGACGGCTGAGATAGGCTTCGAACTTCTCTTCGCTCCAGCCCATTTTCTTCAGGAAATAGGCTTTGTCCGCGTCAAGATCGCGCTGCGACGGATAGGCGATTTCGCCCATTTTCTGTATTGCTTCGTCGCGGGTCATTTGGCCGGTCATCACCAGCGTCGAAAGATGCGGCTTGCGTTTGTCATAGCCGAATTTGCGCGGCAACATGTAACCCTGCCAGAAACGGGTGAAGACCGATTCATAATGCTTATAGGCATAGGGTTTATAGCCATAGTCGCGTTGTAATTCGGCTATGGCATCGTCCTTGCGGTAATCGATATAGTCGAGGAAAGCGATCCAGTGCGCTTTGTCCAACATTATATGCTTTGCATATTTCAGCGTGCCGATCAGCGGAAAGGTCTTGATTTTAGGACCGCCGAATTTTTTCGAAATACCCGTGATATTGCGACCATCCAGCTTGTGCCATGTCCATTCGCCGGGCATCCGCATGCCTTCTGTCGCCATATTTGATCCCGCGAGGATATAGTGCAGCTTATATTTCGCAGCCTGTGAATAGACCACGCCGGCCAACGCATTGTCGTAGAGCACTTCGACGTCGCGCACGTCGGCGGCGAACATCGATTCCATCAATCCCCGGATCTCAGGCCATTCGATGACATGGGTGTAAAGCTCGACATCCAGTCCGCGGACCAGATTGGCGATATTATTGGCGGCAACTTCGGCATTCCAGCCGCTATCCATATGGACAGCCAGCGGGCGCAATCCCAGTTGTTTGGCCTTGATCAACGTATAGCTGCTGTCCACACCGCCCGATACGCCGATGATACAGTCATAGGGCTTGCCCCGACCGTTTTCCTTTACTTTCGCTACCAGATCATCGAGCTTGCGTTGCCGCTCAACGGGGTCGGGGATGACATATTGGTCGAGCCGCTCCAGAAATTCTGTGCAGTAATTGCAGACGCCATCTTCATCAAAGCTGATATCAGCGGCGGTGTCGTCCATAACGCAACGTGTGCAGATGCGGTGATTTCCGGGATACATTCCTGTTTTTCCTCAAATAGGGGCCTCTTCGGGCGCGCCGCCCCTACACCATTGAACGCGCGTGGCCAAGCTGCTATCGGCGCCGTCGCGTCAAGGGCTTCAAAGGCCCTATCTCTATCAAACAGGCAGCAAGCCTGACTGAGTTATAGGAATCCCATGATCCCCTTTATCGATCTGCAAAGCCAATTTGCCCGCATCCAGCCCGAAGTTGAAGCGGCGATGCTTGCGGTAGTGCGCAGCGGCCAGTTCATTCTCGGCCCCGAAGTGGCAAAGCTGGAGGAACGGCTTGCTGACTATGTTGGCGTGAAGCATTGCATCAGCTGCGCATCGGGCACAGACGCGCTGGTGATGGCGTTGATGGCAAAGGGCGTTGGCCCCGGCGATGCCGTATTCACCGTTCCCTTCACGTTCATGGCCAGTGCAGAGGCAATAGCCACAGTCGGCGCAACGCCGGTTTTCGTCGATGTTGAAGCCGGCAGCTTCAATATGGATGTTGCCGCACTTGAACGCGCAATCGAAGCGCTGGCGAAGGCTGACGCCTCTATCCACCCGCTTCCGCGTTTGCCCGAGGCTGAGCTTAAGGCACTGAGGCCCAAGGGTGTCATCGCTGTCGATCTGTTTGGCTTGACTGCCGACTATGCCGCAATCAACACTATTGCCGCTGCCAACGGACTGTTCGTCATCGAAGATGCGGCGCAGAGCTTTGGCGCAAGCGCCAACAATGCCCGTGCCGGTTCTCTTGCCGAAATCGGCTGCACATCTTTCTTCCCCGCAAAGCCGCTGGGTTGCTATGGCGATGGCGGAGCGATTTTCGTCAATGACAGCGAGCTGGACACCATCCTCCGCTCGATCCGCGTGCACGGTCAGGGCGAAGACAAATATGAAAATGTCCGTATGGGGATCACCGGGCGGCTAGATGCAGTGCAAGCTGCAGTACTGCAAAAGAAGCTCGATATTTTTGATGACGAAATGGACAATCGCCAGCGGGTTGCAGCTTGCTATGCAGAAGCGCTGGCAAGCGAAGGGATTGACGTCGTCGCGCCAGCAATTCCCGCTCACCATATCAGCGCCTGGGCGCAATATACGGTTACTGCGCGCGATGCCGTCGCCCGCACGGAGTTTCAGCAGCGGCTGAATGCCGCAGGTATTCCGACGATGATCTACTATCCAAAGGCGCTTCATCAGCAGAAAGCCTTTGCCAATCTGGGCTATCAGACCGGCGACTTTGCGGTGTCGGAAGACCTTACATCGCGTGTCTTCAGCCTGCCGATGCATCCTTATCTTGCGGATGCAGAAATTTCCCGCATCGTAGCCAGTCTTATTCCATAGCCAACGCGCTTTTTAGGTAACTCAGAGAAGGTGGTTGGCCTGTGACAAAAGGGCTAAGCCACGCACGATATGGCTGATAAAGGTCATTGACAGGAATGTTGGCGAAGAGTTCTGCCTGATCACCACGCACAAAAAAGGCATTAATGCCGGGAATGTTGCAGGTCAGCAAGCGATAGCCAAACTCGGCAAACATATCGACAAAGGCCTGCAGGCTAGAGCCCATATAGTCGGTACCATCCCACACATGGTTGGGCGCATAAGTGACGGTTGCAGAAACGGGAGGTGGGAATTTGCCCTGATATTCGACGCAAACTACCTTTGGCGTTATTTTTCCCAAAAGAAGTTCCTTCATGCAATGCAGGTCATTACCGTCAATGTCCAGCGAGAAGAAATCTAGATCTTCAATACCAAGGAAATGCATTTCATTCTCTAGCAGGCTGACAATGTTTTCACGCGTCACAAATGAATTTGTGGCGCGAAAGCGATTAGCAACCGAACTAGCACCCAGATCGTTTGCAATTGTCCGGCACGCATCTGGATTGCCTTCGATCCACGACCCTTTCCATCCTTTGAGCAACAACAGCAGGCTGTTGCATTCAACGCCTGTTTGCACGCCGATTTCGACAAAACTTCCTTTATTGGGAACGCGATCAAAAATAGCTTGGATGATACCATCTTCGTCGGTTTGTGAGTAAACCTTATAGCCTGCGAGTGCTAAATTTTGCGGTTGTTTATCCGCTATTTCTTTACGCAGCCGGGAATATTCCTGCGCTTGCAAAATTGCGTTGCCTTTACGCAACTCATGGATGCCGGTCCAAAGCTGAAATGGGAGAGCCAAGCGCTTGAAAATGCGTTTTATCATTTGAAAACCTTGTAGGTGGGACTATATCGGAGGCCTCTTTTACAGAAACGCCGCTGATGTCAAAGGGTTCATGACTCATTGAGTTAGTGGCAAGGAAATCCGTATTGTCTGAATTGCTTGTCGGTGCGAGACGCGCCAAAATTTTGATCGACGCCAGCTCAGTTACCAAGGTTCCCGATGGCCTGTCGACCTATGTCATTCAAATGATTCGCCATCTATCGGCGGCAGCTCCCGATATCGAATTTACCGCTATGCTTAATCCCGGTGTGTCGCGTGCAGACCTTGACGAAGCCTTGGCTTGTAGCGGCATGAAAGTTCTTATCGAAAATGTAACTGCCATCGGTCCGCGTCGTGATCTGCAAATGGTTAGGTTGTTGCCGCGATTGCAGAAAGAATTTGACCTGATCCACATTATGTCAATGACCTATCCATTCGCATTAAAAGGTGGAATCTGCACCATACATGATCTGACTTACCGAAAATGGTTCCATGGAGGATGGCTTTGGAGGGCCGCTGCACGCGCATATCTGGATTTGCAGATTCGCAGTTGCATTCGACGAGCCAGCACGGTGATCGCTGTTTCGGAGCAAACAAAGGCTGACATTGAGGAACTGGTCGGGAAAACATCGACCCAAATGTCCCATATAGCGGTCGTTCATGAAGGCTGGGAACATATGGATGCACGACCAGAAGGCGAGCCGCTGTCCGATTCAGTCCCAAGTTCCGACTATCTGTTTTTCTTGGGAACCAACCGCGCGCATAAGAATTTGACCAACCTTTTGCGAGCTTTTGGTGATGCCTTGCCTTCGTTGCCTGTTTCAAAGATGTTGGTTATCAGCGGATCTAGCGTAAATCTTGATCCTCAGCAGCGACAAATTGTCGATGACATTAACCGCGCAGGTGAGCGTATCTATTTCACCGGTTTTGTAAGCGATATGGCGGTTGCGCAGCTGTTTCAACGCGCCGATGCGCTTATATTCCCCTCGTTGAAAGAAGGATTTGGTTTGCCGATTTTGGAAGCCTTCTTCCACGAGACCCCGCTGCTTGCAGCTGCAGCGCCAGCCATTCCAGAGGTCGCAGGTGATGCCGCGTTCTATTTCAATCCACATGATGTCGTGTCGATGCGCGACGCCATTTTAAGCTTTTATGCTGACCCTGACATTTCGCAAACATTAGTTGCAAAAGGAAGGGAACGGTTGCGTCAATTTTCTTGGCTAAAATCCGCCTCGGAAACGGCCACTGTTTATCGCGATGCGCTTGAGAAACGGGGGTTAGTCTCTGCTTCGAGGCCTTAGAGGATTTGTCTTGGAATATGATTCATAGGCTTGCTGCAAAGCCTCATCGAAATTGTTCATCATTGCGTCAACACCAAAATGGGAAACCGTGGCATGACCATTGGCCGCTCTGCGCCGGGCGTTTTCGGGACTGAGACGGATTTCGTACAACTGCTTTATCAAGCCGTCGACATCGTTTTGGGTAGCCAAATAAGCATTGTCTGGGTTCAACCATTGGCGAAAAATCATATTGTCCCATGCGAGCATAACCCGACCAGAGGCCAATTGCTCCATCATCGCATTCGAGGTACCACCGCCGCCTCGACTGGGGTCAGATTTGGTTAGAGCTACACACAAATCGAGTTCGGCAAGAACCGCAGGCAGCGCTTCGTTGTTTACCGCGCCATGCATGATCAATATTCCCGCGTCCGCAGCCTTTGCCACCAATGCCTCTTCACCCGAGTGGCCGTAGACGTCAAAAATGAAGTCGTCGGCCAAAGGGCCGGACTTTACTCTGCGAGCCATCTCTATGAATTCGACGATGCCTTTGTCAATTGCCAGTCTGCCAACAAAGGCAACGCGAATAGGACTCGCGATCTTCGGTGCCGGCGCGCTCCATCGCACTAAATCCACAGCATTGCGGATAACTGTAACTTTTAAGCCGTAGACACTATATCGCTCCGCAATGTCACTGCCGTTGCCAAGGATTAAATCGGCCCCGCGCAGCAACCATGCCTCTGTTTTGCGAACAAGCGGGCGTATTAAGGCTGGTATACGATAGGTTTTCTGGTCCACCCAGATTGTTCGGAGCCACGTGACTTTAAACGCTTTTCGCGTCCTTCGGCTTAACCGAACCATCAGCAGTTCCAGAAAGGTTCCGGCGGTTATGACAATATCGGGTTGGACATGGTTGGCCGACGCTTTATATCTGACAAATTGGCGTATCATCGAAACAATTTGCGGCACACGGCCGATTCTGATCGGGAAAAAGGTCAGTTTCAGCCGCTGATGATCGGGTCCGACCATTTGCAACAAGGCTGCGCTCGGGTCTGGCCGACCAATGGGTAATGCCCCATAAAAGTGCACTATGGCATTGGGATATTGCCTTAGTAGTCCGGGAACGAACTGATAGGCCCAGGTTTCCAATCCGCCCTCTGATTGCCCCATGCTCGATTGGCAGACAAAGTCGATATGGACTGAGGGGGTTGCGGGCACGGCAGGATTTTCGGTCATGCCGCTCCTTTAAGCCGCATCCTGCGCCATGCAAGCCGGTTGACCTTGCTGTTCTGATGCCGCAAAGGCGCGGCGAATATCTCAATTTTCAAATCCCAAGGATCATTCATGACACAGGAAGCACTCGAATCGCTTGCCGGACGCAAGGTCATTGTTACTGGCGGCGCCGGTTTCATCGGCTCGCATCTGTGTGAGGAGTTGGTTAAGGTCGGGGCCGATGTGGTGTGCATGGATGATCTGTCCGCAGGCAAGCGAGGCAATGTCGACCTGTTCAAAGGCCGCAACAATTTCACCTTCGCGCACAAGGATATTTGCGACACCGACGAGGAGATGAAGGCGCTGTTCAAGGGCGTCGACACGGTCTTTCACAATGCCGCATCGAAAAAGAATATCTGCCTCGACAAGCCCGAGCGCGATCTGGAAGTGAATGCCGGTGGTGCGCTGAACCTGTTGCGCCATGCCATGGATGCGGGCGTTCGCAAGTTCGTCCAAGCCTCGACCGGCTCGGTCTATGGTGAGCCGCAGATATTCCCCACCACAGAAAGCCACCCGTTTGAACCGGTATCTTATTATGGCGTCTCAAAACTGGCGGGTGAACGCTATGTCGATGTGTTCCACAAACTCTATGGTCTCGACACGACCATCCTTCGCTATTTCCATGTTTACGGACCGCGGCAGGAATCGAACGAATTTGGCGGCGTAGTTTCGATCTTCCTGCGCCGGATTACCGAAGGCAAAAATCCGGTGGTGTTCGGGCATGGCGAGCAGGTGCGCAGCTTCACCTATGTAAAGGATCTGGTCGCCGCCAATCTTGCGGCTGCGACCAATCCGGTCGCGACGGGTCAAGCTTATAATGCGGCTTCGGGCATTCGCGTGACAATCAACGATCTTGCCAAGGGCATGCTTGAAATCCTCGATCCCGAAGGCAATCTGTCCGTCGAACATGGGGACCCGCTGATCGGCGACATCATGGAATTTGATGTTTCCAACGAAAAAATCCGCAGCGAACTGGGCCTCAGTTTCAACCAGGATTTCTGGGGCACATTACGCTCGGCACTGGCCGACAAGGACGCGTTTTTGGGTTCGCTGGAGCGTTGATTGCCAGACGTGAGCTGCAGCGTTTTATTCTGCACCCCGCATCACTCTTTCCCCAGTGCCGCCGTCGGCGATCACTTTCGCCGGAACCCCTGCAAGTGTCAGCCCATTTTCGGGGAAGGAGCGAGTGACCACGGCATTGGCCCCGATCACGCAATTGTTACCAATCTGTATCGGCCCGTATAATTTGGCGCCGGGCCCGATATAGACATTATCTCCGATTCGTGGCGAAAATTTATATGCTTCCGCCGGGTCGACGAATTGCGCTGCCCCGCCGATATGGCTGCCCACGTGGATGCGGCAATTTTTACCGATCCGCGCGGTCGGATCGATGACAATGGTGCCATAATGGACAATGGCCAGTCCCGGGCCAAAGATATTGGGCCCCATGCTGAACCCCAGCCGTACCGACAGCCGGCGAAACCACAGCAGAAATGCAAAGCGCAACAATCTGGGCTTTCTGGTGTTGAGAAGCCACTCGTCTAGCCGCATCAATATCTGAAAACGCAATACCGGATCAAACAGCCAGTTGCGCAGAGTTATAGGCGCACCCCTACTGACGGTATCGGCGTGAATATAGGCCTTAAAATCTTGCCATGAGGCGATCATGCAAATGTTCCAGAACGTTTGATGTTATGCAATACGATCTGACGCCTACAAGATAAAGTCAGCAGAGGTGATTTCTGTCAACCCTTCCAATGTTACCTGAATAGCAAAATCGGCGATGCCGTCTCCGTTCAAATCTGCCTCAATCATCCAGTTTCCAGGGGTTTGTTGGAACGTACGTAATTGGCCGGCAATTTGACCAAATGTGGCATTGCCGATAAAGCTGAATGCCTGATCGCCAGCGACCGTGCTGTCTGCGTCGATCGCATATAAATCTATGGTATCGTCGTCGCTAAAGTCCGTAATCCAGTCAAAGCCAAGCAGTGTTGCATCGGTTTCGGTTTCATAACGGAAAATGTCAGCACCAGCGCCGCCAGTCATTCTATCCGCACCTTCGCCACCGATTAAGATATCATCACCTCCACGGCCATTCATTTTATCTTTTGCGGCACCGCCAGACAGTATATTCGCACCATTATTTCCGGTCATGAAATTTTTAAATTCGTTACCCGTTAGGTTGATGGTGCCGATCCCAACATCGTCGGTGGTGCTTAACACCTCGATGCTTACGCCATAGGTCAATGTGTAATTGGTGCTCGAAAAAGCCTTGTCCTGTCCTGCGCCGACGATTTCGATAATGATATCACCATCTTCGACGTAATAAACGTCGTTGCCTTCGCCACCAATAAGGATATCCGACCCCTGTCCGCCGTTCAAAACGTCGTTGCCTGCCAGTCCACTAATATGATCATTGCCATCATCACCAGCCAGTACATTATTGCCGCTATTACCGACAATCGTATTTGCAAATGCGTTGCCTGTCAGGTTGATTGATGCGACCAATTGACTGTCAATTGTTCCAAGGAATTCTATTTCAGAATCCATCGCCAATGCGAAACTCTGGCTGGTATAGATAGCATCATATCCCGCCCCCGCAGCTTCGCTTACAGTGTCTGCAGCATCAACATAATAGACGTCGTTGCCACTGCCGCCTGAAAGTGTGTCGGCGCCAGTTCCGCCATTCAGATTGTCGTCACCCGATCCTCCGATCAGTTGGTCGTCGCCGCTGCCACCATATATTGTGAAGCGCCCATCTGTTTCTCCAGAACCGTCAAATGTCATCACTTCGTTGACACCAAGACCGCTAGCCACAATTTGTAGCGTCGCACCTGAAGACACTAAAGTATTATCTACGGTAAAACTATATGCAGTAGGAATAGATCCAGAGCCACCATAACTATTATCTGTGCTAGATAGCAAATAAAGGCTTTCAATACCGATCAATGACGAACCGCTAAGGTTATTATTATAAACGCCTTGCAAAATGACAAAATCATACCCACCAAGGCCTTCGACTGTATCTAATGATTCATAAGTATCTCGAAAATAGAAATAGTCACTCAGATCTCCACCAGTTGCGAAGTCATGACCTCCATCTCTAAGATTAATGTTATTCGATCCGGAAATGCCGATGATTTTATTGTCAATAGCATTACCACGAAGCGATGTTGTGTTGGTTCCCATTGCGATGAGGTCATCTATATTGTCAGGCAGTGTATAACTGGATAGCGTTGTCCGGACTTCATCGATACCGTAACCGAAAGACTCATAGATCATCGCATTCGTATTGTTCACAATGTAAACATCGCGCGCCAATCCGCCCTGGATTGCACTCATATGCACCGCAGAGGTGAAATCAGCTTTGATGCCGCCGCCGTCAGTGATCAGAACCTCGATCAAACGTGACTCGGCTCCTGGATTCTGTCCTCCGCTAGAATAAGCAATGCGGCGCAACAAAGCGCCGACCGCGGTCTCATTTGCAGCCGCAGTTAAAGCGATGGTCAAACCACTGTCGCTCGGATCACTCATGATATGACCGATGACGTTGCCGCCATAACTGATTTGGTTGCCGCTCACTAAGATATTTTCGACACCAGTGTCGCCGACAATGCTGATAGAATCGAAGGGGCCCACATAGTTCTGAAAACTTACGGCAATTGTTCCATTGGAAAAACTGCCGAAAGTCGCCACCGGCAAGCTCACCAACGGAAACAGCAATGCGTTATCTTGCGCATTGTTGAAAGCGACGCGTGTATCAAATCCGTCCTGAATAAGTTTTGTTTCCGAAGAGACAGCCCCTCCGCTGCCGGCCGGAAACATTAATCCTCCGCTTCCTCGAGCCTCTATTGCACCACCGATATAGCTTACGCCGGTGACTGCCTGTAAGCCGACAATGCCTGCCGGTATGTTGGGGTCACGCAAAGCAAGAGTGTTACTGTCTATAATATCAAAATCGGGCGCGGTTCCATCGTTCAAATTTTCAATGTTTATCCCAATAATACCACCCCTAAAGTTGGAATTTGAGGCGTATCCGACTATTCCGGCCGCTGAAAATCCAATATAATCATGTGATATGAAGGTCGAATTTTCAATCTGCAGATTCAATGTAGGCAAGCCGCTGTGATCAACAAAGCCGTAGCCAGAACCCTCACGATTAATCTCGACATAACAATCAATAATGCTGATATTCTCCATAGACTGGACCGACGAAATCAGGCTGAAACCGATCAAACCATCACCAAATGCCGTGCATCCTATGAAACTGATATTTCGTGAACCAACTAACGGGTGGAAATAAGCCTCGACGGAAATGTCACCGTCGCCATCGGTCGCATTACAATTGGTAAAGGTAACACCATCACCATACATGACTTCGAAATGAACTTGAGCATTATAAGTATTGCAATCTGTCCATGATCCCGACGTTGCCAAAGGGTTGGGACTGCCTGCGACCAACGAATTCACATCGCCACGTGCAAAATGGGCATAGCCGGTGACATTGTAGACATTGACGCGACTGATATCGAACCCGATGACTTCGTCCATGAAAACGCCGTTGAGTCGCAACCCATCAGGACTCAATTTGCTCGCATCAACACTAAAGTCCGACAGCGCAATGTCAGTTGCGCGATAATCCGATTTAACAACCCCCGAAGGTGATGTCCCGTTGAAATCGAGAGATGCCTGCAGCAGGGTTAGACCTGATCCTGCGCCCGTTAGATTTGCGCCAGAGGGAACAGAAACTGGTGAACTTAAAGGGAAAGTCCCAATGCCCAGCCGCACTTCGACCACTCCGGGCTGACGCAATGCAGCATTGATCAGCGGCGCATAGTCAGTGACGCCTTCGATCAAATTGATAATGATCACATCACCTTCGATGGCAATTTTCGAGGCCGCCAAGACAGGATTGGCTGCATAAAAATCAGACGCGAAACCGTCTCCAAGATGGTCAGTGGTCAAATCAATATGCATGGTGTCGCTCTTGTTTGGTGATGATTACAATCACTAGGTTCAAACCGAACCGCTTAAACTGCAAGCAAAAGCCTAACCATATGACAGAGATTTTGCAAATTTCTGACAATAAGGTGAGATCGGTGATCATGCGGGCGCTGGCCTTTTGACCCCGGGACTGTTAGGCGCTGGTCTTGATGGAATCCTCTCAGGCATATTTTTCGGCATTTGAGCACCGCATGGGTGCGGGGGTAGTGAAATCGTGACGATTTTAGGGGTTTTTGGCATATTGCTCAGCTTTGTCAGCTTTGCCTGGTTCAGTGCCCATAAGGACAATCGCCGCTTGGCACTATTTCTGATCATGGCGATCCTGCACGTCGCCGCGAGCTATATTTATTATCTGTTCGTGCAGACAACGGACGCCGATACAAAGCTGTATTATTATGATATTTATGGTTTTTATGAAGATGGCTTCGGCCTTGGGACCATGTTTGTCGTCTATCTGACCCAGTCAATGCGCGAATTGTTCGGTGGCAGCTATCTTGACTATTTTCTGCTTTATCAATCTTTAGGCGTTTGGGGGCTGGCGTTGGTTATGCGCACAATGGAAGAGGCTGCCGATGCTCTGAATACACCGCTTTCGCCGGTGGCGATTGGTTTGCTTTTTTTGCCCGGACTGTATTTCTGGACCAGTGCTATCGGGAAGGATCCCGCGCTGTTCTTCGCGTGCGCGCTGACTGTTTGGAGTTGTTTCCGGATTTCGGCTCGCTGGTTGTGGATTGGGCTTGCAGTTGGAATTATGGTGTTGTTTCGCGCACATATTGCATTACTGACCGTTGTGTCCTTGGCTTTAGCGCTGGTCGTTGGTCGCGACGTACCGACGATTGCGCGGATTTTTCTAATTGCAGCAGCAGCCATAAGCGGATTTATTTTGCTTGGAACGTTGCAGGCAGAATTGCGGGTTGATCTTACCAGTGTTGGCTCCGTTGCCAACTATGTCGAACAGCAAACAGCAGCGGCGACACGCGGTGAGGACAGCACATTCGCAAATGCATCCTTTGTGGTAAAGTTATTTAGCCTTTTATACCGGCCATTTTTCTTTGATATGGACGGCGCATTCGGTCTCATTGCTTCATTCCAAAATGTTGTAATGGTCGCAATCACCTTGATATTAATACGTAATATCCGGTTGTGGGCAGAGCTTTTTCGCGAATTGCTGGCAATCAGGTTCGCGACGATCCAATTTATTGCACTCTATCTGATGTTAGCGATTATGTATTATAATGTAGGCCTAGGCCTCCGACAGCGTGAAATGGCAATGCCGGCAATGCTGGCTGTCTTTGCCACAATTCTTATGGTCGGTCAGTTGCGCAAGAGAGCTGCGACCGGATTGATCAATGTTGACCAGAACTCGGATATGCTGCAACCACTTCAGAGACAGGTCTGACGCGCGGTATCATGAATCGCAGCCAGTTTTCCCACCAATTTCTAGCGCTTTTTTCAGGCACAGTTCTGGCGCAGGTTTTTAACCTTGCGAGTTACCCATTGCTCACGCGACTCTATTCACCGGCGGATTTTGGTCTGTTCGGCACCTTTATCGCGGCTTCGGCAATACCGGGGGCTATCGCCTGTGGCCGATTTGAACTGGCCATAACAACGGCACCGGACGAAGGAAAGCGCGCCACATTGTGGCTGTGTTTTTCTGTTGCCCTGATCATGTCGATATTTTCCACTTCCCTGGTTGCGCTTTGGTGGTGGCATGCCAGCCTGCCGTCGCTGGGTTGGCTGGCGCCGATGTTCTTTCTCGCCGTACTGCTTACGGGAGTCACCAATGCCTCCACCATGTTTCTGATGCGACATGAAAATTTTCGTTTTGCTTCTGTAGGAGTGGTGGTGCGGACAGCGACTACTGTGCTACTGCAGCTCGGCTTGGCGCTTCTTTGGCGGTCACCATTGGGGCTTATAGTCGGATTTTGTCTGGGACTGACAGCGCAAGCATTGATGGGGCTGTTCATATCGGGCCGGACTTATGGCATCGGCCGACCAATTAAAGATGACATGCGTGCGATGTTCCGTCGCTTTCGCACCCAAGTTAGCGTTGATTTGCCTGGTACACTGCTCGCTGCCCTATCCTTCAACCTGATACCCTTTTTTATGCAATATCTTTACGGGATAAAGGCTGTCGGCCATTTTTCCGTTGGTCAACGGATTGCGGTGCTGCCGCTCCAGCTGTTCAATGATTCACTGAGCCAGGTGTTCTTCCAGCGCGCCGCTCGCGCCTTTGAAGAACGTGGGGAGTTTTGGCAGGAATATCGCTTCACATTGCTCTGGTCAGGCCTGATCAGCTTGGCGATGCTTGCCGGTATGCTGTTTCTCGCCCGGCCGGTGCTCACCATCTATCTGGGTGAAGGCTGGGATCTGGCAGCAACGATCCTGATCATCATGGCACCGATGCTCGCAATCCGCAGCGTGACAATGTCGCTGGCGACGACTGTTTTCGTGTTGCAGCGCCCCGCTTGGCTGCTCTATCACAATATGGCGGGCGTAGTGGCCATTGTGGTGGCTTTTGCGTTGGCCTGGATGGTAGGAGCCCGCCTGGAGCAATTTTTGACGATGCTGGCCATTTTGCAGGGGCTGGAACTGCTGATATTTTTTGCCGTGCTGACGATTTCATCCAGACGGCAATATTTTCGGCAACAATCGATAGTGCAGGGAATCCATTCAGAATGAAGGATGTTGCTGACGTGATAAAACTCGGATTTCTGGAAAAAATATATGTTCGCCTTTATATTGTCTTCATGCGCTTCGAGGGCATGTGGGCGCTATCAATTCGTAGACGTCTGATCGCAGCGATAACAGGCAAGCGCGTGGACCATCTCAACATTTTTGCCAATGTCTTCATCGAAGGTTTTGAAGGATTGGTGGTGGGTGAGCATGTCTCGATCAATCGGGATTCGAATTTGAGCTGTGTTGGCGGGGTAACGATTGGCGATCATGTGGCGATAGGACATGGTACATCAATCATCTCCACCAATCACGGCATAGACGACCTCGAGACACCCATAAAATATCAATCAGTTTTGAAAGCCCCGGTGCAGATTGGTCGGAATGTCTGGATTGGTGCGCGGGTTACGATCTTGGCTGGCGTGAGCATTGCAGAAGGCACCGTAATTGCTGCCGGTGCTGTTGTATCTAAGTCAATCATCGAACCCAATATGGTTGTAGGTGGCGTTCCCGCCAAGACGATCAAATCTCGGTTTGGTTAAACCAGCTCTACCTTCCTGACACCGTCGGTGGCCGAGATAACAACCCAATCATCGCTGCAAACAAGGCTGCCATTGCGGCGGTGCGCAGCGGATAATCGACAATGCTGTGCAGCAACATGAAGCTACCCGATAACCATGCTGCTTGTGCGAAAAGCATGTTGGGGTCATCGCGTTGTTGCCAGATGCGATAGCCTTGCAGCAAAAACCAAACGAGGAAAATTGCGACCAGAATTAATCCGGGAAAACCCAGTTCAAGATAGAGCTCTGCATAATCATTATGGGCGTGGTTGACCCATGTCGTGGTGGTAAAACGATCCGGCTGATGCATGGCATAGACTTGAGCGAAGCTGCCTAGACCCGATCCGGTAGGCGCCATATCTGTGCCAGCTGCAATGGTTACCGGGGTCAGGTTGCTTCGGCTGGTGGGTGCGTTTTCGAACTTCGCGCCTAATGTTCCCGTCCCGATAGCGGTAAGCGCAGCCACCGCGATCAGCGCGGCTGTGATGACCCCAGTGACAAATACCAGCTTATGACGTCCAGATGCAAATCGGCTCCACAATATGTGGGCCGTACCGATCAATCCCAAAACCAAGAATGCCAACCCGGCAACCGATTTCCCTACGATAAGTGCAGTGGCCACCAGCGCGGCAAATATGCATAGCCCCAGGAGCAATTTGCGCTTCGCAGGTTTTCTTGTGTCAACGGTTGCAACCCAAGCGGCAGCCAGAGGAAGGCTGCACGCCAAAAACAGCGAAAAATGGTTGGTGTTGGCAAAAAAACCGACGGGAGAATCTTGGTTTGTCGGCGAGTAAAGTCGCAGTACCGAATTTGGTCCGGTTGACATTTGCAGCAGGCCGATTGCTGCGGATATTGCCGCGATGACGGCGATCCCCATGGCCATGCGCCGTCGGCTGGTCTGATCCATGCGCCGAACCAGCAGCCATGTGGCTATCGGCACCAGCAGCACCAGCGCGCTGCGAAGCGCGCGATCGGGCGCCATCGCCATGGAAAGCCAAGGCAATTTCATTCCCAAAAGCCGATAGCCTTCAGCAACAAAATCCCGGCCCGGTAGCAGCTGCCAAATCGTCGGGGGCAAAGGAACGAACATGATTGCGATCCACACCATGGCCGCGATCAATAGGTAAAATAGTATATGCTCATCCTGCCGAATGTTCAGGCGTTTGCCGTTCCACAGCCACAAGGCAATCAGTGCCGCGCCGCCGACCTGCAACACCGAATTGGCTATCGCTCCACCTTGGCTAGCTCCACCAAGCAGCAGACATAACCAAAGCCAAAGCGGCAGCATCGATTCGACCCGTTTCTCGCGATTATTGTGGAAATCAAGCAGCCTCAGCATCACTTTGCCTCCACCGAACGAATTTCGATTTCGCTCTCCTCATCGTCGTTATTCTTTGCTTCGAGCAGTAAATGCTGCATTGCGCATCCGCTGTCGGGTACAGTCACCTTTATGCGCAGCTTTTGCCAGTCAGGCCCCAGTTTAGCGAGCGATCGGCTTACAAGATTTTCGGACGAGCCAATACAACGCAGTCGCCAATACATCGCCTCGGGCTCACCCAGTCCGCCATCACGCATTGTGAAAACCAATTCATGGGTACCCGGTTTGAGAGCAACCAGTTGCGTCAGCAGGGCTGCCTTGCGGTCTCCGCTATGATGCGCGCGGACCATAGAAGGGGAGCCTTCGGTGGCCGGAACCTTTTCCGAAAAACTATAGTCATCCGACGCGAGCTGCCAGGCAAAAGGGTGAAGCGGATATTTGTCGGCGAAATTGCCATCGGCAACGCCTTTATTACCGCCTTTTGGAAAATAGCCTTGCCAAAGTCGAAGGGCGCGTTCGCCTTCACCGCGCTCGACCAGATTTCGCAAATAGACAGATCGCTCCGCGGCTATAGATGCCGCTCCGTATTGTGGCACCTGATGTTGCAAAATTCGTTCAATTTCGCGATCAAACTCCCCCGCTTTGACAGCCTCTACAATAAAGCCGGTGCGCCAGATCGGAAATTCTTCCAACTTTTTTTCAAGCAAGGTGCGCGCCTTTTCTTCGGCAAGCAGGGGCACCAAAATGGGAATGAGCAATTTGCGGAATTCGCCGTTTAATCGCATAACGGCATCTGCACCGTCGATTGCCTCGGCATAGCGTCCTTTCCGGATATCATCGGCGGTCAGCCAAATGCGCGGAGCGGCCAATGAAGGTTGCCGCCGCGCAGCTTCTGCGATCAGATAGCGATGTTTTGCGGAAAGCGGGGTTTTGTCTTTATCAAGCGCCAGCAATTCCAGGAAAAAGCCAATAGCATGCATTGGATCGTCACGGGCGATGTGATGAGCATATCTCCGCAACTCCAAGGCGTTCATGTCAGTCGACACAGCGTGCAGAAGGGCGATATCCGACCTCTTACGAGGCGACAGGGCTGCGAGACTTTCGTAGCGCGCTGAAACAACGGCCAACGATGTCAAAATCGCAAACAGAATAATCGCCGCAAGACGGCGCAGATGAACGCTTGGAATGGCCATGATCAGTTTTTGGCGTTTAGCACAATCCTGCGATCACTGTCTGCGCTATCGCTGCTCTTCTCGTCATAATCATAGCTATACCCATAGCCATAACCGCCATTCTTGCGATCGAATCTGTTAAGGACTGCGCCAACGATATGCAAATTCGCCGAACGCAGACGATTCACCGCGTTAAGGACTTGCGATCGGCGGATAGTGCTAGCCTCAACAATCATGATCACAGCTTCGTTCTGGGCTCCGAGCAACAAGGCGTCAGCCAGCCCCAAAACCGGCGGTCCATCGGCAATAACGATATCAAATTTGGTCAAAGCCCGTGACAGCATTTCAGAATAGGCATTTGTTGACAGCAGGTCAGCCGGATTTGGCACGGTCGGTCCTGCGGTCATCAGCCACATATTCGCAATTCCCGTTTTGCGCACCGGAAGATCACCTTCCAACTGGCCGGTCAGGACATTTGATAATCCGGCTTCATCGTCGCGCGATTCCAGATTGGGGTAGAAGGTCGGGCGACGCATATCGGCGTCAACCAGCAGCACTTTCTTGCCCTGCCGGGCAAAAGCCAGCGCCAAGGCAAACGACACACTGCTCTTGCCTTCGGCTGGGCGCGAACTGGTTAGCAATATGGATCGTGGTGCGCCATGTGTCGTTGTGAATTGCAGGGCTGTTCGTAAAGAATAGGCTGCCTCGGCAACTTCCGATTTAGGATCGATAGCCTCGTCGCTGATTCGCAATCCCTTGTCGGTGCTGGGCATCACTCCCAGCAACGACAGATGCAATTTGCGCTCAACCTCTTCGGGCAGATTGATCGAGTCGCCGACAAATTCAATCAGAAATGCGCCGCCCAGTCCCAATATGACACCGCCCATCAATCCCATGAGCAGGTTCAATGGTATGTTGGGGGATATCGGCCCGCCAGGAGCCTGGGCCTTGTCTACAATAGCGACGTCATTTTGACCTACGCCGTCGCTGACACCCACTTCTTTATATTTTTGCAACAGGCCTTCATAAAGTACGCGATTGGTATCCACTTCGCGCTGCAATATTGTATATTCGATGCTGCGATTGCGGAGTTTCAGAAGGTCCTGCTTTAGGGCATCGACTTTGCTGACCAGTTCATTTTCTTTATCGACTGCAGCACGATAGGCGGCTCGCAACGCGTCGCCCTGTGTTGACTTTGAAGAACTCTGCTCCCCATTGATCGCCCGCTCGAGCGATCGGATCTGTTCGCGCAGCGCCTTCATCTCGGGATAGTCAGGCAGGAAAATGGCGCTCTTTTGTTGATACTCGGCTTCAAGCTGCGCCTTTTGTGTTCGCAGTGCCAGTACCGACGAACCATCAACCGCATTTTGCATGCCTGCGTTGCCAGCTTTCATATCCTGTGCGGCAGAAATTCTCTCGACACGGGCATCAGCCAGGGCATCATTCAGACGGACCAGATTGTTGGCATCAAGCGAACGGCTAGCATTTCCATCCTTGTCGGCGCCGAGTTCGATGATCCTCTGTTCAGACGCATAGCCGACCAGTTGTCGTTCGGAATCTTCCAGTTTTTGGCGGGTGGACTCGAGTTGCTTTTCAAGAAACTCGCGTGAATAGGATGTCCGTTGAAAACTGCGATCCAGATTGCTTGCGATAAATTCTTCGGCATAGATATTCGCCAGATTCGCCGAGACTGCAGCAGACGGAGACGTGATCGTGATATTGATCAGGCGGCTGTCCCGGACATTTTCAACATTCAATTGCGAACGTACTCTTGAAGCAGCCTGATCGGCGCGCTTTTTGGCGTTGCCAGCTTGGTTGGCATAGGCTGGATTTTGGGCAAGCCTTGCTCTTGTAACCACACGTTTAGCCTGCGAGTCGCTTTTTATCAGACCAAGCTGGGTGGATATGAATTGGCTGTTGTTCACCATAATGGGCGCTGACTCACCCTTTCGCGGCAGCAATTGAGTCGAATCATTCATGATCAGTTGCGAAGTCGCAGAGTAAAGCGGGGTCCGTGTGTAGGAATATAGCAAAGCCAGCAACACGCATGCGATTATCGATGCGATAACAAAGTTTTTCCACTTAACGATTGTGCGAAGATATTCGGCAATATCGAAACTGCTCGCTTGCACAGCATTGACAGCGCCTCCGCCAGCAAAATTCGCCAACCCAGAGTCGTAAGCGCTCGCAATTTGCGACGGGCTCTGATTGTTCGGGAGGGGGTTGGAAACGGTATTCATTACAGTGATGCCTCTGATCCTCTAGTTCCTGCAACCATTCCGCCTGCATTTGACTGCGGACGCGCGTTGCATTCGAAGCCGAGCAAAGGCCGCTCTCCAGCCACCCATGTAGTTCGGGGAAAGTGGGGCGCGAAGTGCAGGATGGCGAATGCTTTTTTGGTCATGATTTACAGACTTTGGCGACTAGACCACTGGAGCCGCAAGGTCTATCATTTTTAGCCGAACTGCGTGTTCTTGACTGTAAATTGGCTGTCTGATGCTGAATGCGACGGGTTATGGATTGCCCCTTTGTCGGCAAAGTGCGTTTTGAAGGTCTCGCGTCAAAAATCGATCGCAATCCCTTTCTTCTCCCAATCGCCATAACGCACGGGATCGGGTCGGCCGTCTTTTTCGGGTAGCGGTTTGTGCTCAACCGCTTTGGGTTCAGGAACCGGCGGGCTCTTTGACAGATGGGCCGGGGGTTTCACATGCGGCGGGCGCTTGCCCATGGTCGTCTCCGATCGCGTCTTGAAAGCGGTTGCGTGGCCCCCACATTGGACGCGTATTGGAGGATATCAAGATGAATATGCTCAAGACGACGATGTTGCTGGCGGCGCTGACCGCCTTGTTCATGGCGTTGGGCTATACGCTGGGCGGATCAAGTGGTGCCGTCCTCTCGCTGCTGGTCGCGGCGGGGATGAACCTGTTTACCTATTGGAACGCCGACAAAATCGTCCTCAAAATGCACAATGCGCGCGAAGTCGATGCGCAAAGCGAGCCTAGCTTTCATGGCCTTGTTGCCAATTTGGCGCGGCGTGCGAATATGCCTATGCCAAAAGTCTATCTGATCGACAGTCCGCACCCCAATGCCTTCGCCACCGGGCGCAATCCCGAAAATGCAGCTGTTGCGGCGACCACCGGGCTGATGGCGATGCTCAGCCGCGACGAGGTTGAAGGGGTTATGGCGCACGAATTGGCGCATGTGAAAAACCGGGACACGCTGATCATGACGATGGTCGCGACCATTGCTGGTGCGCTGTCGATGCTGGCAAATTTTGGGATGTTTTTCAGAAGTGAGCGTAACGGCATGGCGACAATCCTCGCCGTGCTGATAGCGCCCTTCGCCGCGATGATTGTGCAATTGGCGATCAGCCGCACCCGCGAATATGGTGCCGACCGCACCGGTGCCGAAATGTCGGGCAAGCCGCTGGCGCTGGCGTCTGCCTTGGCAAAAATTTCGCGCGGGGCGGCTGCCATCCCGAACCCGGTGGCAGAGCGCAATCCTTCGGCGGCGCAGCTCTACATTGTGCCGACGCATGTGTCAGAAATGTTTTCGACTCATCCGGCTACCGAAAACCGGATTGCGGAGCTTGAGGCGCTGGCCGAACAAATGGGAGCAGCCAGTGGTGCCGAGCCCAGGCGGAGCGCGCTTGATCCTTTGGGGCGTCAGTGAACAAATTGCAGTGACAATTGGTTGTTATTGACCCCGCCCGCGCCTAAGCGCCGGGCATGAACACACGGCCTACCAATGTCCCTGGATTGCCCACACGCCGGGCAGCGTTGCAAATTCTCGATGCGGTAACGCGCACCGGACAGCCGCTTGACCAAGCCGTCATTCCGGCAACGCGCGGACTGGAATCGGCTGACCGGGCGCTTGCCATTGCCATTGCGCAAGAGGTGCTGCGTTGGGGGCCCGACCTTGATCTGCTGATCGACAGCCAGACGCAATTGCCATTGGCTAAAGATGCCAAGGCGCGGATGGTCTTGCGGATGGCGCTGGCTCAGATACTGCGGTTAGGCACGCCGCCGCATGCGGCGATTTCAACGGCACTGCCCTTGGTCGATAAGGGGCCGAGGCGATTGGTGCACGGCGTGCTTGGATCATTATGGCGGTTGCAGCCAAAGCTGGCGGATGCGCCGACATTGCTTCCCGAAGTGGCGCTGCGGTGGGAGGCGGCCTGGGGCAAGGATATGGTTGCGGCATCAAGGACCGCGCTCGCCGAACCGCCGATGCTCGATTTGACGCTCAAAAACCCTGCCGATACCGCAAAATTGGCGAGCGAACTGGGCGGGGACAGTCTGGCATCGGGTCATGTCCGCTTGCCGCGCGGTCAGGCGGTCGAAACGCTGCCCGGCTATGCCGAGGGTGAATGGTGGGTGCAGGACCTCGCCGCCAGCCTGCCGGTGCGCTCAATGGGTGAAGGCAAAGGGCGCACGGTGCTCGATCTGTGCGCGGCACCCGGCGGAAAGACCATGCAACTTGCGGCGCAGGGCTGGGCGGTCACCGCGCTCGACCTGTCAGCGAAGCGGCTCGCACGGCTTTCGGATAATATGGAACGCACCGGTTTTGCTGTGGAAACGGTCACCGCCGATCTGCGCAAATGGGACAGCGAGCAGCAATTTGACGCGGTGCTCCTCGACGCACCATGCAGCGCGACCGGAACCTTTCGCCGCCATCCAGATGTTTTGCACCGCATCGGTCCCAAACAGATTGCCGAGCTAACGGGGCTTCAATCCGCCATGCTCGACCGTGCGGCACAGTGGGTGAAACCCGGTGGAATGTTGGTCTATGCGACCTGCTCGCTCGAACCGGAGGAGGGCGAGGTACAGGCTGCCGATTTCCGCGCACGCCACCCCGAATTTGTGCCACAGGAATGCGATCGCAACGCGCTGCCCGATGGCATAGCGTCCACCGATGGCATGATCCGTACACTTCCAACGCTGTTGATGCAGAACGGCGGGCTCGACGGATTTTTCATTGCCTGCTGGAAACGCGCGGAATAGTTTGGCTGCGATGATCGCACCCACCCTTACCACCCAACGGATGACGCTGACCGCGCTTACCGTCGACCATTGGGAGGCCAATGCAGAAATGTGGGCCGACCCGCGCACCACCGAATTTATTGGCGGAAAGCCTAGGCCGCGCAACGAAAGTTGGATTCGCTTTGTTGCTGGGGCGGGTCTGTGGAGTCTGATTGGTTATGGCTATTGGGCCTTTCTTGACCGCGATACCGGCAGCTTGCTGGGCATCGGCGGCCTGTCGCAATGGGAGCGCGGGATTGCCGAACTGGAGGGTTATCCCGAAACCGGCTGGGCGTTCACCCCCGATGCCTGGGGTCGTGGCTATGCGACCGAGGCGATGATCGCCGTGCTCGATTGGGCCGATCATGTCGCGCGGATACCCGAAACCCGTTGCATTATCGATCCCGGCAATGCGGCGTCGCATCGCGTGGCGGCAAAACTTGGCTATGTCCAGTTCGCCCATTCGGAAGGCGCAATTGGCCCGGTCCATGTTTATGCGCGCAAATCCGGGGATAAAGCGGGGGATTAGCTGTGTATAAACGGGGTGCCCCGCTTGCCCCTTTTGTCAACTACGGTTAAGCGCCAACCATGACGCACCCGGTCCGCATAGCACCCTCGATCTTGTCTGCCGATTTCGCCCGATTGGGTGAGGAAGTCCGCGCAATTGACGCGGCGGGATGCGACTGGATCCATGTCGATGTTATGGACGGGCATTTCGTTCCCAACATCACCATTGGCTCCGCAGTGGTAAAGGCGCTGCGTCCGCACAGTGCAAAGCCGTTTGACGTCCATCTGATGATTTCGCCGGTGGACCAATATGTGCAGGATTTTGCCGAAGCCGGTGCCGACATCATTTCCTTCCACCCCGAGGCCGGGCCGCATCCGCACCGCACGGTGCAGCTGATCAAGTCGCTGGGCAAGCAGGCGGGGATTGTGCTCAATCCGCACACGCCGGCCAAGATGCTCGACTATCTGATCGACGAGGTTGATCTGGTGCTGGTGATGAGCGTCAACCCTGGCTTTGGTGGGCAAAGCTTTATCTCGAGCCAGTTGCGCAAGATTGAGGCGATCCGCAAAATGATCGACAAGACCGGGCGCGACATCAGGCTGGAGGTCGATGGCGGCATCACCACCGACACAGCGCCAATGGCAATCG